>ERZ840096.8-NODE-8-length-347400-cov-8.661777_pt1 | contig 347400 bp, 296 predicted proteins | sample MGYA00519878_ERZ840096 | MGnify/ENA primary metagenome ERZ840096 (study PRJEB31850, sample SAMEA3708865) | human gut metagenome | biome: human gut; feature: human-associated habitat; material: faeces | place: China | collected 2014 ... | reverse complement strand
TGCAGTATCTGATAGAGTGTAGTGAGAAAATCGTGAGGGATACCCCCAAATCGTGATGGATAGCGTGATGGATATTTCCGTTTTCGAAGTATCTATCACGCTATTCAAGTGTCTGTATATTAGTATATTAAGATGCGTAATACATATAAATCGTGATGGATGATAGATTATTACATAAAATTTGTTCATATGAAGACTGCGCTGGGTTACTGATATGACTGCATCGGGTTACAGATATGACTGCTTTGGGTTACAGATATGACTGCATCGGGTTACAGATATGACTGCATCGGGTTACAGATATGACTGCATCGGGGTACAGATATTACTGCGTAAGCTAACGGAGCCGTATCCGTAGGCTTATCGAGACGTCTGCATCAGCTAACTGAGACGTCTGAACTCGCTTACTGAACTACTTGAGGTGCTTGGCTGAACAGCTTGAATTGCTTGACAGAAGTGTGATACAGCTACTTATTATGGACGCAAACTTGTCGCCCTTACAGGGCGCCTTGCTGATTGCTTTTATACCCAGGGCGCTGCCCTGAGCTAGGAGCTTTTGGGCCTTCAGCCCGTTCTTGAACCACATGCGAAAGTTCTGTTGTTTAAACAAGTCTCTCTATATCTTCTATTGAAAGGTCTGTACCTTTGGCAACTTGCTCTTGTGTGAGCCCCATGCCGAGAAGACGTTTTGCGGTGGCCAACTTTTCTTTGGCAATGCCTTCTACTCTGCCTTCTTCTCTGCCTTCTTCCTTCGCAGTATCGATCGAATTTTTTATATCTCGGTAAGCTGGGTTGTCATATCGTTCTTCTGATAATCTCATAATCATTTCTTTTTATAGATTTCTTTTGGCAAAGATACGACTTTTTATAATATCTCCCAAGTTTTTTGAAAACGACTAGTAGAGCAGTCCGAAAGCCCAAAGTGGGAGAATATCGCCATTGGCATACTCCGTATCATCACGCACGATGAAGGAGTTGGCTACGTCTTTTATCTGTCGATGGCTCTTCTTGGCTCCGCCTACCTCAAAGGTATATTTGCCAATGGAGAAGTCGGAAACCTTGGAAGAGGTAACATCTAGAGCTAGACGAGTTTGGTTGTAGAAGAATGTTTCCCTCACATTGCCTATGTTGGCATTCTCGCCAGAGAGGGCATAGATGATGTTGGTATTGTCTAGATATACCTTCTCAGTCTTGCCAAGCCCTCGCATACCGCCAGTCTCATCACGTAGTTGTCCTATCATGCCTGCCTTCTCCATATATAATAAATAGGTAGGTATGTCGTTGCGGCTCACCTTAATCTCGTTAGCCAATCCTGTAGCCTCTGGTTTGTAAGGCACATTGCTGGCTATGATGGATAGCATACGGCGCAGTTTCTTGCCTGTGGCTGGCGACATGTTGGCATACTGCGGGATGTCTACTTCCATCGTGAGGCGTATCACTTGCTGCAATCTTTGCTGGAAAAATCCTTCTTTGGAAAATGGATAATATCCCTCGCGCAGATATTGATTGAAGAGCGGTATCGGATGCTGGAGACCTTCTATCTCTGTTTTGCCATTGAGGATGTCCTCTAGGCTTCTGATAGGAGTCTTGATGCCATGAAACATTTCCAGGTATTCACGGAATGACAAACCCTGCATGTCAAACAAGATGACTCTGCGACTCAAGTCGGCTTCGCCATCTATGATGTCGAGGATGGAAGAGCCTGTAAAGAATACATGAAGCCCAGGGTGGGAATCATATATCTGCTTGAGCTCCTGCGACCATCCTTCATATTTGTGTACCTCATCAATATAGAGCCATTCGCCCCCTTCACGCACAAACTGGTTGGCTGTTTCGATGAGCGTGCTGGTGGTGAAATAGCTGTGGTCGGCAGAAACATAGAGCGACTTGGCTTGCTCTTCTGGGCTCTTGCTCTTGATGTGCTGCAATATCAAGGTAGACTTGCCGACACCTCTTGGTCCCATCAAACCTACTAGACGAGCCTCCCACGGAAGCTTGTCATAATTATATCTCTTGAACGCCAAAGATACGAGTTCAAGCTGCTCTTTCATGTAATTTATCAATGTAATATCCATACGCTTTTTTATTAAATGCACCTTCCAAGGTGCAGATTTATAGCTTTCGTGCACCTTTCAAGGTGCAAATTTATGCCTTTCGTGCACTTTCTAAGGTGCAAATATAGAGTTTTTGTTTGAAATATCAAAGGAAAATGCCATAAAAATGGGAATTACTACGATTTTTTCATTCTTTTGGACTATTTTGCTAGCTTGTATTAGAAAGATTTTGTTATTTTGTGGGCTGAAACTAACATGATTAAAATTGATATGAAGAAAATCTTACTCTTCCTTCTGCTGGCAGCATCTGCCATGCAGGGATGGGCACAGGACCCATCGGAGGCTCCTGCCCAGCGACCTACCAACCCCGTATCGGCACCCCAGAAACTCATCTTTGTGCCCGACTCGCTGAAACCATTCGATCTGAATGATGACAATAGCCGATGGTGCTGGCGACATAGTGCACAGACCCAGAATATCGTGTATTTCTGGGAAAAGCCATTCGGAGACAATCCGCAGAATCCTCCTTCGCTCGAAGGTAAGCCGATGAAATTCGACCTGGGCAATCTACAAACTCAGGTAGAACGGTTCTACCGTTTCTTCCGCGATACCCTGAAGTTCTCTCTGCCGGGCAGCATCTGCGACAAGTATAAGATGATGGTGATGGTGAACTATTCGCTGGAAGGAACAGCTTACGGCGGAACTTACGATGATTTTATCGGAGCGCTCTGGGTAACGCCTAACCGTATTCAGGATCAAAAACTCAATTGTCTGGCTCACGAGTTGGGACACAGTTTTCAGCTTCAGATTATGGCAGACAAAACGGGCGAAGCCTGGGGAGGAAGCGGTTTCTTCGAGATGACATCCCAATGGATGCTCTGGAGAGTGAATCCAGAGTGGATAACAGATGAGAAGTATCATTTCGATGCCTTCAGACAGCTTACCCATAAGGGTTATCTGCATCTGGACAACATCTATCATTCGCCATACGTGATAGAGTGGTGGGCTGAGAAGCATGGCTTGGAAAGCATCGCCCAGCTCTATCGTGAGGGAAAAGTAGGAGAGGATCCGGTTGTTACCTACAAGCGGAAGTATAAGATGAGTCAGAAGCAGTTTAATGATGAAATGTTCGACTGCTACCGTCATCTCGTGAACTTCGAATTCGGTTATGCCCGCAAGGAGACCCGTCCTTATGCCTGCACCTTCGATACCAGGATGCTGAAGCAAAAGAATGGTTATCTCCGTCCGGATACAGCTTCGGTTCCTGAGAACTATGGTTTCAATGCCATTAAGTTGGAAATCCCGAAGGCAGGTAAGAAGGTTACTGTAGATTTCAGAGCACTCGATGCCGAGGGTAAGTTGTTCAAGGTATCCAAGGATAAGATGGCGCGAACCATCGGTTACCGTTATGGTTTGGTGGGAGTAACTGCCGATACCGATGAATGCATCTACAGTCAAATGGGCGAAGCGATGAACGGAAAGGTTTCGCTTGTGGCTCCAAAGTCCCAGCCTCTCAAGGCGCTCTATCTGGTGGTGATGGGAGCTCCTTCGAATCATTCGCTCAATCCATCTTCCCGCCGATTCCCTTATGAGGTAAAAGTGAGTTCCCATATACGAAAGTTCGATATTTAAGAAATCAACAAGTAAAATTTTAAATATAATGAAGAATCAGATTTTAGGCCTTTCGCTGTTGAGTGTAGTTCTGGCGATGCCGGCAGCTACAGCTTCAGCACAGGGCACATTAGAAGATTACAACAGAGCCTATGCGCTGCGTCATCAGTTTTCAGCCGACTCCGTGTTCCATTGGGCACGCTCATCAGCTTGGTGCGATTCCACCCACGTACTGCATTATCAGATTTCTACTCCTCAGGGCAAGAAGTTTGTTTCCTATGATGCCGACAAGGATGAGATGAAGACCTATGATTCGCAGGATGCGATGGAAAAGGCGCTGGGCATCAAGCCTCGTCTTGCCAACAAACCTCAGTTTGGCAGACGCCATGAGCGCCATTGGATGGAGGTGGATGAAGAGAAGGAGGCTTATCCGGTACTTTCGCCCGACGGCAAGATGGAAGCCTACATCGAAGGTTACAACGTGGTGGTTCATGAGGCAGGAAAACCTTATACCGAAGCCAAGCGAATCCTTACCCAGGATGGTACCATCGGCTGCTATTACAGCAACCGCATCCAATGGAGCCCAGACGGCAAGCATATCTTCGTATGCAAGCGTGTTCCGGTAGAGAAGCGCTATGCCTACTACGTAGAATCTTCGCCTGCCGACCAGCTGCAGCCTATCCTCCACAAGCAGGAGTATGCCAAGCCGGGCGATGCCCTGCCACAGCATTATCCGGTCATCATCGATGTGGCTACCGGAAAGAAGGTGGAGGCTGACAAGCATCAGATAGAAAACCAGTATGAACTGGAGTGGATGCAATGGACACCAGACAGCAAGGAGGTGACGATGGAGTACAACCAGCGTGGGCATCATCTCTATCAGATGCTGGCGATGAATGCCGAAACCGGCAAGCTTCGTACCGTGGTAGAGGAGCGTGCCAATACCTTCGTGAACTATGGTCGTCTGTGGCGTCAGTTTATCAAGGATGGCAAGCAACTGCTCTGGATGAGCGAGCGCGACAACTGGAATCATCTCTATCTCTACGATGTGCAGAAGTCGAAGGTTATCCGACAGATTACAACGGGCGACTGGTTTGTTCGCGGTATCCAGCGTGTGGATGAAGAGAAGGGAGAAATCTATTTCTCGGCTAGTGGCGTGAACAAGAATGAGGACCCATATCTGGTACATTATTATAAAATAGGTATCGACGGCAAGAATATGGTGGCGCTCACTCCTGAAGAGGGAAATCATAGTGCCCAATATACCTATGATTACCGTTATCTCCTGGATACCTATTCTAAGGTGGATGCTGCTCCAGTTACCGTGCTCAGAGATGCGCAGACGGGCAAGCTCGTCAAGACTCTGGAGACGGCTGATATCGCTACGCTGAAGAAGCACGGATGGGTAGCTCCTGAGGTGTTTGTGGCTAAGGGGCGTGATGGCAAGACCGATATGTGGGGCATCATCCAGCGCCCTACCAATTTCGATCCGAACAAGAAATATCCGGTTATCGAGTATATCTATTCGGGTCCGGGCGATGCCTATACTCCGAAGAGTTTCATGCCATACAACTGGTACACCACTTCGCTTGCCGAACTCGGTTTCATCGTAGTCCAGCTAGATGCGATGGGAACTTCCTATCGCGGCAAGAAGTTTGAGGAGGTTTGCTACAAGAATCTGAAGGATGCCGGATTCCCTGACCGTGAACTCTGGATCAAGGCTGCAGCCAAGAAGTATCCTTATATGGATGCTGATAATGTGGCAATCTATGGCTGTTCGGCAGGCGGACAGGAGAGTACCACAGCCGTATTGCTGCATGGCGATTTTTACAAGGCAGCCTATAGTGCCTGTGGCTGTCACGACAACCGGATGGATAAAATCTGGTGGAACGAGCAATGGATGAGCTGGCCTATCGATTCCAGTTACGTGGAGTGCAGCAACGTGGAGAATGCCCACAAGCTGGAGCGCCCTCTGATGCTGGTGGTAGGTGAGATAGATGACAACGTAGATCCATCGAGCACCTATCAGGTGGTGAATGCGCTGGAAAAGGCGAACAAGGATTTCGAACTCGTGGTGATTCCTGGAGCCCATCATACCATGGGCGAACTCTATGGCGAGCACAAGCGTTACGATTTCTTCGTGAAGAATCTGCTGGGTGTGAAACCGCCTAAATGGAGCGATGTAAAGAGCAAGTAATTCTGGTTTCAATCTGTTGATAGTGAAACTTCTCACTTGAATCATTATTTAAGTTTTGCCCTGAAGCAAACGGATAGTCTTACTATTAAAAAGTAGCTATTTGCTTGTTTCGGGGCTTTTTTTGTTCTTTTTGTTGTATTTCTCGTTATATTTTTGTAATTTTGCGGCATTAAATTATCTAACAACAGAAAATAAAGACTCATATAATGAGAAAGATATCTACTCTAATGGTTTCTGTGCTCTGCATGATGATGCCTGTAGGGGCTGAGGCGCAGGTACCGACAGCCTTCGTCTCGAAAGGGGCTACGGATATTCAGGCGCAGCCACATTCGGTAACGCAAACCAACTCGGGTGCACAATTGGCTGCTATCGACCCTATGGTGCGCTCTATCACGATGGATAATGGTTTGCCGAGTAATGCTGTGCGTAGCGTGGTTCAAGGTTCCAAGGGATACATGTGGTTTGGTACAGACAACGGATTGTGCCGTTTTGACGGATACGATGTCAGAACCTATTATAATCCCTTTACGACTGTAGACCAGTTTGTGAGCGCCCTTACTGCTTGCGAAGAAGGACTGCTGGTAGGTTGCAATAATGGAGCCTATCTGTTCTCTAATGCAACCGACCAATTCCAGAAACTGAGTGATAAGATTACGGCGCCTGTCCTAAATTTCTCGCTTGACGGCGATCAGAATGTTTGGATTTCTACTAGCGGACAGGGCGTGTTCAGATACAATCGGACTACTCACGAACTGCATCAGTATCCGATGAAGAATATTCAGGGTAAAGTGAAATGTACGCTGGTTGATGCCAACAACCAGGTATGGATGCTCTGTAACCAGGGTGAAGCCAGCATCTATCATCTCAACAAGTCGACCGACCAGTTTGAAGCATTCCCTCTGAAGGGCGATGCAACCATGTTTCACGGCATGGCGATGCTGGCTACTCCCGATGGCAATGTTTATGTCGGAACCTGGGAAAATGGACTTTACAAGCTCAACGCCGATGGTAGTGCCGAACAACTCATCAGCGGAACCTTGAGTAATGCAGTTCATCATATCCATCAGCTTTACTGCAACGACAACAAGTCTCTTCTCATAGCTAGCGATGATGGATTAGTGCAGTATGACATTCAGAACCGTATCTGGCACATGTTGTCGGAAGTCAACAATCCGAGCCGGAGTACGAGCGAGCGCTTTGTTTATGGTATTGCGGATGATAATGAAGGTGGCACTTGGGTATCTACTTACTATGGTGGTGTGAATTATCTTCCTTCTACGAGTTTTGAAGAGCGTTTCCATGCTTATTCTGCCCGTCTGGGCGGATTGCGCGGTAATGTGGTAGGAAGATTCTTCGAAGACCATCAGCATCGCATCTGGATAGCTACGGATGATGCGGGACTCGACTGCTTTAATCCCCAGACCAACAGTTTTGTTTCTTATCCGGGCAAGGCGGCTATGGGCAAGTATAATGTTCATGCGCTCTTTGCTGATGAAAATAATCTGTGGGTAGGAACCTATGGCAATGGTGTCATCAGAATGAATATGGCTACCGGAGCGCAGCAGGTTTTCCTGACCGATGGAATGGCTTCGGGCGGTAATGCCTATTGTATTTATCGCGACCGGAAAAAACGGCTCTGGGCGGCTACGATGGATGGTGCCAACCTCTTCGATGAAGGACAGCAGAAGTTCAGCAAAATCAAGTCGTTCAAGTCGCTTACCATCGATATCAAGGAAGATCCTCAGGGTAATGTATGGTTTGCTACCCAGGGAGGCGGCTTGTGGCGCTTGGACAAGAATAATGCCTGGAAACAGTATAAATATGTAGAGAATGATTCTACTTCGCTGGTGAGTGATCAGGTAAACTGTCTGGCTATCGGCGAAAAGGGGCAGCTTTATGCGGCAACCAGCGAAGGACTTTGCGAATTTCTGCCTTCAAAAGGTATATTCCGCCGAATCTCCATCGATGCGCCTAGTCTGGATTTCACGAGTCTTGTCATTTCGCAGGGAGTAATGTGGATTTCTACCAGCAAGGGAATTGTGAAATATACGCCGGGTGAACCTGTCCAGCTGTTCAATAAATATGACGGACTCACTTGCGACCAGTTTATGCCAAACGCCGGACTCCTGGCTTCTGATGGCAGAATCTATTTCGGTTCTACAAGAGGTTTCAACTGCTTCTATCCATATCTCGTCAAGATCAACCAGGTAGCTCCTCCTGTAGCAATCACCTCGGTAGAACTCTTCGGTCAGCCGATAGAGGCGGGGAGCGACCAGTTGGAGAAATCTCTGAGTCATGCAGCAGAACTCAATCTGTCTCATAACGAGAATACCATCAATATCTCGTTTGCCGCCCTGAGCTATGTATCGCCTGAGAAGAACCAGTATGCTTACAAACTTGAGGGAGTAGACAAGGATTGGATTTATACCCACGAGCATCGTGCCAACTATACCAATCTTCCTGCCGGAACCTATACCTTCCTGGTTAAGGCAACCAATAATGATGGTGTATGGTCGAAGAATGAGGCAAAACTGAAGATTGTGGTTCATCCGCCGTTCTGGTGGTCTTTGCCAGCCAAGATTCTGTATCTTCTGCTCATCGGTTACGCAATCTACTGGTTCATGCAGAGCCGGTTGAAACGTGAGAAACTCCGTCATCAGGAAGAACTCGACCAGTTGGAACTCAAGCAGGATCAGGAGATGAGAGATGCCCGCCTGCAGTTCTTCACGATGATTGCCCATGAAATCCGTACGCCGGTAACGCTTATCATCGGACCTTTGGAGAGTCTGAAAGAGCATTGGAAACAGGTTTCCGGAAAACTTTCCGATGGTGAGACTATCACGCAGACGCTTTCTGTTATCGACCGTAACGCCCAGCGTTTGCTCTTGCTCGTCAATCAGCTGCTCGATTTCAACAAAGTGCAGCAGAAGGGCATGCAGGTTCATTTCCGTTTGAACAACATTTCGAAGCTGATGCATGCTGTGGCAGAACGCTTTGCTCCTACCTTCGAGCAGAAAAGTATCCGTTTCGAGGTAGAATATCCAGCCGATGAGCTCGTGGCGATGATTGACCAGGAGGCCATTACCAAGGTTATCAGCAATCTGATGAGCAACGCCTTGAAATATACCGAGGATTATGTACGCTTGTCCTGCCGCCTGCTGGAGAATGGAACCCATTTCCGCATAGAGGTGGAAGACAACGGATTGGGAATCAGTCCTGACGAAAAGGAGAAAATCTTCGGAGCCTTCTATCAGGCACGTGACAACAAACCGGGAACCGGAATCGGTCTCAACATCGTGAAGAATCTCGTTGAGGCTCATCATGGTATGGTTGAAGTAGAATCTGCAGTAGGTAAGGGATCTACCTTTATCGTAACCTTGCCGCTCAACCAGTTGGATGCTGTGGTTGAGAAGGCGGATGAAATGGTGAAGGAAGAAGAAACTGTTGCTGAGGAAAATCTGCTGACAGATGAAACTCCAGTTGAGCAAGGTTCTCAAAAGGCAGGCGTTGCTGTTGCCAGTCCGCTTCGTGAACCGTCAAAACCGGTGATGCTGATTGTGGATGATGATGAAGACATGCGCCAGTTTGTGAAGGCTCATTTCGAAAAGATGTATACGGTTTATACCGCCGACAACGGAAAGAATGCGCTCCGTAAACTGGAGAAACATCCGGTTTCGCTCATCATAAGCGACTGGATGATGCCGGAGATGGACGGTCCGGAGTTCTGCCGTAGGGTGCGTGAGAATTCCGAATACTCTCATCTTCCGTTTGTGATGCTCACGGCAAAGACCGATGATGCGGCGAAGACGGAGAGTATGAACTGTGGAGCCGATGTCTACATAGAAAAGCCGTTCTCGATGAAATATCTTGAGGCAAGCGTAAGACAGCTTCTTGAGATGCGCCGTCTGTTGAGGAGTAAGTTCTCTCATACTCCGCTTGAGCCGATAGCAGAGATAGCTCAAACTCAGGTTGATAATGCGTTCCTGGAACGAATGTCTCGCATCATCGAAGAGAATGTGGCGAATCCGGAACTCAACGTGGCGTTCCTTGCCGAAAAGATGGGCATAAGCCGTTCTTCGCTCTTTAATAAGATTCGCGGTCTTGCCGATGTTACGCCAAACGAGATGATCCAGCTCGTGAAACTGAAGAAGGGCGCAAAGCTCCTGAAAGAAGGAAACTACCGCATCAGCGAAATCAGCTATATGGTAGGTTTCAGCAGTCCTAGCTATTTTGCCAAGTGCTTCCAGAAGCAGTTTGGCGTCAAGCCGATGGATTTCGTAGCTGCGGAATCGTAGGATAGAAGAACTATTCGGATAGAATAAAAAATCGCCTGGGTGCTCAGATGCATCCAGGCGATTGTCTTATTTGTAAAAAGCCTATTCTTTATTTCTTTGTGGCTCTGATGAAGAAACCGATGAGGCAGATGTAAGCCAGGAGCGAACAAACCTCAGACATCGGATTAACCCACCAGCTGTCGGCGATACTTACCTCGATGCCGCCAAACTTCAGAAGGGCGCTAACCACACCCATCAGGGCTCCACCGGCGATGAAGCCGCTGGCGATGAGCGTTCCCTTCTCACCACGTTCGCTGTTCACCTTGGCATCCTTGCTGCGCGAAGTAACATACCAGTTGATGGCTCCACCCACGAGCAGAGGAACGTTCAGTTCCAGCGGAATAAACATACCCAGAGCGAAAGCCAGGGCAGGAATCTTGAAATAAGTCAGCACGATGGCTATCACGGCTCCGATGCCATAGAGCACCCAAGGAGCTCCCACGCCATTCATCAAAGGGTCGATAACCGCAGCCATCGCATTAGCCTGAGGAGCTGCAAGCGAACCCGATGCGAAACCGTAAGTCTCGTTGAGCAGCATCATCACGCCGCCCACGGTAGCCGCACTCACCAGGGTACCGAGGAATTTCCATCCCTCCTGTTTCTTAGGAGTTGTTCCCAGCCAGTAACCAATCTTCAGGTCGGTAATAAACGAACCTGCTACCGAGAGGGCTGTACAAACCACACCACCCATAATCAGGGCAGCCAGCATGCCGCTAGGACCTTTCAGGCCTACAGCCACCATCACCACAGAGGCGAAGATGAGCGTCATCAGGGTCATTCCCGAAACAGGGTTTGAACCCACGATAGCGATGGCATTAGCCGCTACGGTAGTAAAGAGGAAGGCGATGGCAGCCACGAGCAGAATGGCGATAATGGCGAAGAGAAGGTTGCCCTCCATCACGCCAAACCAGAAGAAGAGGAAGGTTACGAGGATGGTAACAAGCGAACCGATAGCGATAATCTTGAAAGAGATGTCGCGCTGGGTACGCTTCACGTTCTCATTCACATCGCTCTTGCCCTTCAGCTCCTTGGTAGCCAGACCTACGGCACTCTTGATGATGCCCCAGCTCTTGATGATGCCGATGATACCCGCCATGGCGATACCGCCGATACCGATGCTGCGGGCGTAGGCACGGAAGATTTCCTCCGGACTCATCGCACCCACGGTCTTCACGATGCTAGGATCCCAGGCGCTCAGCACGCTATCATGAAAGATAACGCTCATGCCCGGAACAATCAGCCACCATACAACGAGCGAACCCAGACAGGTGAAGAAGGCATACTTCAGACCGATGATGTAACCCAGACCTAATACGGCAGCACCTGTGTTTACCTTGAATACGAGTTTAGCCTTGTCAGCCAGGTCGCATCCCAGACTTACCACACGCGATGTGAAATTCTCGTTCCACCATCCCAGGCTGGCTACGATAAAGTCGTAAAGACCACCCACCAGTCCGGCTATGAGCAGCGGCTTAGCCTGGTCGCCACCCTTGGCTCCGCTCACCAGTACCTGCGTGGTAGCCGTAGCCTCAGGGAACGGATACTTGCCGTGCATATCGCTTACGAAGTACTTGCGGAAAGGAATAAGGAAAAGGATTCCCAAGACTCCTCCCAGGGCTGAAGCCATGAAGATCTTCATAAACGAAGTAGTCATCTCCGGATATTTAGCCTGCAGGATGTAGATGGCTGGCAGGGTAAAGATGGCTCCTGCCACCACAGCACCCGAACAGGCTCCGATGCTCTGGATGATGACATTCTCGCCCAGCGCCTTGCTACGCTTGGTAGCGGTACTTACGCCCACGGCGATGATGGCGATAGGGATGGCTGCTTCGAACACCTGACCCACCTTCAAGCCCAGATAAGCTGCGGCGGCAGAGAAGATGACTGCCATCACGATTCCCCATGTAACTGACCATCCGTTCACCTCAGGATAAACCTTGTCAGGCGACATCAGCGGCTTATATTCCTCCCCGTCTTTCAGTTCGCGGAATGCGTTCTCGGGGAGTTGCAAATTGTCTTTTTCTTCCATTATTTCTCAATTCTGATGATATACTCACTCATGAAACTTGCACCTGGCTGCAGACGGTTCATCAGATACTTGTCCTTAAACTCGCCATCATATTCAGCCCAGTCGCTCAAACCATACCATGGCTCGATGCAGATGAATGGAGCGTGCTTGCCTGTTGGGTTCCAGATACCTACGGCTGGAGTCTTGAACTCGAGGGTTACATGAGGTTCGCCCTGCTCGTTGAGAATGCTCACCTGCTTAACCTGACTCTTGTCGAAGATAACAGCATCTTCTGCGAAAGTCTCCTCGTTTACTTCCCAGATACCCTTGTCGGTTTCTACGGCTTCCTTAGCCTGACGGTCGATGCATCCGCCTACGTTACCATAGAGACGAACAGGAGCCTTGTTGTCGAGTTTCAGGGTAGCTTTCATTTCTTCGCCCTTCTTGCAGCCAGGAACCATGAATGCTGGGTGACCACCAATCTGGAAGAAGATTTCCTTGTCGTCGGTATTCTCTACGTGCCAGATGACATGAATCTCGTTGCCCTGCAGGCGGTAAGAGATGGCAAGGTTGAAGTGATAAGGATAGTTCTTCTGAGTCTCTTCGTTGTCGATGAGCGCGAAGGTGAGGCGGTCGGCAGTCTTGCCAACGAGTTTGAACTCAGTATCGCGTGCGAAACCATGGCGAGGAAGGTGATACTCCTTGCCCTCTGTGCGATAAGTGTCTTTCCACAATCCGCAAACGATAGGGAAGAGGATAGGAGAGTGGCGGTTCCAGTATTTCTCGTCGCCATCCCAGAGATATTCATTACCATTAGCATCCTTGATGCTCTGAAGTTCTGCTCCGAGAGATGAAATCTCAAGTGTGAGCTGATCATTCTTAATCTGTTCCATTGTTATTAATTCTTTTGTTTAGTTTTTAATGTTTCATCTGATTATCTTTTTTCAAAGATATTGCAAAGGTACAATTTATTTTCGTAAAGCACAAGAAAAGAGCGTTTTTTCTCAGATATTACAATATATTTATACGATTTTGTTAGCTTATCTCGAATATTTGCTGTAACTTTGTAGCCCGAAATAGATAGATAACAAGAAGTATAAGAAAAAAATAGTATTTAATCTAATGACAAGCAGTAATAAAGTTAAAGGCTTTGCGGCGGGCATTGTTGCCGCAGTATGTTATGGTACCAATCCTTTGGGCACGCTCGAACTCTATGGCGACGGATTCAATTCCAGTTCTGTACTCATCTATCGTTATCTCTTGGCGGTACTGATGTTTGCCGTGGTGATGCTGTTCCGCAAGGAGAGTTTCAAGGTGAAGTGGGGACATCTGATTCGTCTTGGCGTGCTGGGCTGCATGTTTTCGCTCTCATCAGCTACGCTTTATGTCAGTTTCCATTATATGGCGGCAGGTATTGCCAGCACCATCCTCTTCGTTTATCCTATTATGACGGCCATCCTGATGACGGTCTTCTTCCACGAGAAGGTAACGTGGTCTACCTCGCTTGCCATTCTTCTGGCGGTATCGGGAGTAGGATTGCTCTATCAGGGCGATGGAAACGATAAGTTGAGCACGGCGGGTTTTGCCCTCGTCATGTGTTCATCCCTGCTCTATGCCCTTTACATCATCTCCATCAACCAATGGAAGAATCCGGGCATGTCGAACATCAAGTTTACCTTTTATATATTAGTCTTCGGACTGCTTACGATGTTTGTCTATTCGTTTATTGCAGGCGAGCCGATACAGATGCTTCAAACGCCTAAACAATGGCTCTGTGCTGCCCAGCTGGCTTTGTTGCCAACGGTATTGTCGCTTTTCTTCATGACCATCTCCATCAATCTTATCGGCAGTACGCCAGCCGCCATCATGGGAGCCTTGGAGCCTGTAACGGCGGTAATCATCGGCGTCTGCGTCTTCGGTGAGAGTTTCTCTCTGCAGCTGGCGATAGGTATCCTCGCTATCCTGGCTGGCGTAACGATTATCATCGCAAGAAAGAAAGGGTAAAAGGGTAAAAAGAAGAAAAATCCTCGCTCGAAAAAGAACTCGAACGAGGATTTTTTTTATCTGTTCTAGCCGCAAGCAAATAGGCTCGCAAGCCGCCAGACGTTAAGATGATTATCTCAGAATATCCTTCAGGGCAAAATTGGCAAGGATGGATGTTGACTGGCTCAGCATGCGGATGAACTCCTGGGCTGAGTTTTTCATGTAAGCATCTTTCAGAATGTGGATGCAGCCATCCATTTCGTTGTCGGCAGCATCGATAGGAATCGCCTTCAGGCCGTTCTGCAGAATGGTGGTCGATTCGGAGAGAATGGTCACCAGATTGCTGCGGCTCAGAAGGTCGAAGATGATGTTTACATTATTCACCTCTACCATAATCTTGTAGTTCAAATCTTTGCCCTCTACCATGTGATCAAAGGCGTTGCGTGCCTGCAGACCCTTGCAAGGAAGGATGAGGTCGTAGCGCTCCAGATCGGAAAGCTTGACCGATGAAAGGCGCGCCAGCGGATGATTCTCGTTCACGATGGCGGCAAGACGGTTGCTGAAAATAGCTCGGCTGTCTACCGCCTTCTCGTTCTTCAGAGGCTTGAAAGCCAAAACGAGGTCGAGTTCGCGCTTCTTCAGTCCGTCCATCAGTTCCTGCATGGTGCGGTATTGGATGTTGAGCTTTACATGAGGATAAGCGTGGAGAAAGGCGATGAGCGTCTCGGACATGATGTTGCTGAAGGAGAACGTTACGCCGATGTTCAGTTCGCCTGTAAGCATTTCCTTCAGATCGTTCATGTGGTCTACACAGGCTTCGGCAGAATTGACCGCATTTTGGGCGTAAGGTCTCAACTCCTTGCCCGCCTCTGTGAGGTAAACCTCATGAGAATTGCGCTCGAAGAGAGGCAGACCTATCTCCTGTTCCAGATGCGAAATCTGCTGTGAGAGGGTACTCTGGGTGATGTATAACTTGCGCGAAGCTTCTGAGAAGTTGAGCGTCTCGGCTACCTTCAAGAAATATTTCAGTTGTCGTATTTCCATATTGTTCCTTTATTGAAGCTATCGGCTATAGAAATAACCGATAGCTAAATTTGGGTGCAAAGATAAAACATTTATTTTAATATCCTCTTTTTTTGAAGAATAAAATGATGTTTTATCGCATCTCTACTTCTTTTTTTCCGGTTATCATCCGATGAAAATCAGATTTCCAACCAGATGATTATTTGATTTCTACTTCGTGCAAATCTACGAATTCGCCATTCTTCTTCTTTCTTTCTACCAGCATGGCAAGCAGCTTGCGCTTGCGGTTGTCGGCGATGAAGCGGCGGAAGAATACGTTTGGAATTGCCACACCCAGGGCGATGCAGATGATGGCGAGCGAAGCCTTGATGAGGTTGTTCATACCCACGGTTACTTCGCCTACCACGCCGTGCATGTCGATGAAGGCGAACAGGGCACGATACATCAGAACTCCCGGTACCATTGGGATAACGCTAGGAATGGTGATGCATTGGTGAGGGGTATGGAACCAATGGCGCGCCTTGATCACGATGATGCTGATGAGCGCAGAACCGGCAAGCGAACCGATGCTCAGACCCATGTCGAGACCGATGTTGCCGTTAGATGGACCCAGATTGACGAAATTGCGGAAGCAAACGGCGATGATACCGCCCACAGCTACAACCGGCAACAGACGGCGAGGTATGCTGAAGATGGTAGAGAAACCCATGGCCGATACGGCAGCTGCTATGGCAAACTCCCAGTATTCGTGATGAGGAGTCATCGTAAGATCCTTCACGAAGTTGTCGATATGGCAAACCTGGATAGCGAAGGCGATACCGAAAGCCATCGCGAAGAGCATCAGCAGGGTGTTCAGGGCACGAACCATTCCCACCTCAATATATCCGTCAAGCATATCGCACACAAAGTTGATGAGTGGAACTCCCGGCACGATGAAGAGGGCACACGCCATCAGCGGATGCCAAGGGGTATCTGAATGCATGAAGGCTGGAAGCGCTTCGGCAATAGATGGGTTGAGCGAAAGGAATGAGGTCAACCAGGCTATCAGAGTGGCTACGAAAGCCGAAATGCCGATGGCTACATAGTTGTTGCAGCCCTTGGTTGGCAAGAACATTCTCAGGCGGAAACCCAGAATGGCTGCAAGCGAACAGAAGAAGAAGGCTGGCCAGTCGCAACCGAACTGGATGCAGAATCCGCCGCAGGCAAAACCGCCGCCGATGGCTACCTGCCAAGGGGTGAAGCTGCGTGGGGTGGCCTTGATGTCGTTCAGAGCCTGCTCATACTGTTCGAGTGAATAGTTTTCCTTGATGGCCTTCCAGGTGAGCTTACTTACCTGGGAAATAGAGGTGAGGTTGATACCGTGCTTCTCGCATCTCTGGAACTTGGAGAAGGAATGCTCCTCGTCGCTATAGTTTACCATCAGCACGTTCCAGTTGATGTAAAGGTGCATGTATCGCTCGTCAAGACCGAGGAAAGCTGCTGCACGCTTCATGGTTCGCATGATGCGGGATGTGTCGGCAGCACTCTCCATGAGAATGCTACCGGTACGTAATAATAAGTCGAGTTTTCTTCTGAGTTCTGATTCTGCTATTTCCTTGCAGTTGCAGTTGTCCTCTACGCAAGCGCAGGTTTTCAATTCTTTTTCTGTCATATATGTTTATCCGAATACAAAAATAATAATCTGAATGGTTACAATTCTGAGGAACATGGCGAATGGATATACATTCGCATAGCCTACTGTTGGCGCATCTGCCGAAGTCTGCTCACGTACGTAAGCCAGGGCAGAAGGGTTGGTGTTGGCACCTGCCAATACGCCGAGTAATGTATAATAATTGATGTGGAACACGAGCTTGCCGATGATGCCGCCCAGAATGATTGGTATCATGGTGATGGCGATGCCGTAGAGTATCCAGGTCAGTCCGCTTTCTGATGCTACGGTCTGGATAAACTGTTCGCCTGTGCCGAGACCCACGCAAGCCAGGAAGATGCAGATTCCGATTTCGCGAAGCATCAGGTTGGCTGAAATGGTATTGTAGGTAACGAGGTTGTATTTCGGTCCGAAATAACCTATCAGAATGGCTACTACCAATGGGCCGCCGGTAAGTCCGAGACGCAGATTCTCGTTGATGCCTGGGATGAAGAACGGAATGTTGGCTACGATACAACCCAGCATGATGCCCAGGAAGATAGGGATGAGGTTAGGGTAGTTCAGACGCTTCATCTGGTTACCCAGCACCTTCTCGGTATGAGCGATGGCGAGTTCCTTGCCCACTACGGTTACGCGGTCGCCCAACTGGAGTTTCAGGTCTGGGGTTGCGATGAGGTCTACACCATTTCTGTTTACGCGGGTAATGTTGGCGCCAAGGTTGCTTCTAATCTGCAACTGGCTGATGCTCTTGCCGTTGATACCCGGTTTGGTAATCAGGATTCGGCGGTTGATGAGTTCGCTGCTGAATTCCTCGTCCTTTACGTCAACCTTCTCGCCGAGCAGGGCGATGATAGGTTCTTCTACGGTAGGATGAGCCACAATCTGCAGAATGTCGCCCTCTTCTATCACGGTCTGTCCGTTAACCACCTCGTCCTGGCGTTCGCCGTTGTTACGGATAATCTTAGAAACCATGAAATCGCGCTTCAGCAGATAGCGGATCTGCTTGACGGTATCTTTGAAAACCATCTGGTTAGAAACCTTTACGGCGAAGGTGTTCAGGGTCATCGCTTCAAGATGTCCCTTGCCTCGCTTAGCTTCCTCCTCTTCCTTCTGCTTGTCTACGCGTAGCGCGAACCTTAATATAATGAAACTGAGGATAACGCCGAGCACACCCATAGGATAGGCGATGGCATAGCCGGCTGCGATGGATGGGGCGTCGATGTGGCGCAGGTCGCTGAATGCCTGCTGGGCTGCACCCAGTCCAGGAGTGTTGGTTACGGCACCCGAAAGGATACCTGCCATAGAGGTGATGGATGTTCCCGAAAATGAGAAGATGACTAAGGTAGTAATGATACTCAGGGCCACAACGATCATGCTGAGCAGGTTGAGACTCTTGCCGCCGTTCTTGAACGAAGCGAAGAAGCCCGGACCTACCTCCAGACCGATAGAGTAGACAAAGAGGATCAAGCCAAATTCCTTGAGGAAGTGGAGCAGATGCTCGTCAAGGTTGAGAGAGAAATGTCCAAAGATAAGACCGATGAACAGAATCCAAGCCAAGCCCAGGGAAACACCTTTTACTCTGAGCTTACCTAAACACAAACCCAAGGCGATGACCAGCGAAAGAATCATCACAGAGTGGGCTACTCCGCCTCCCCAAAGGTCTGGGAAGCCATAAAATAGATTTTTTAAAATCTCCATTTTTCTTTATCTATTAATGTAAATACTGAATTTTCAAAAACATTCTTTCTTATCGATTTCTGAAATCGATTGCAAAGGTATAGATAAAAACGAAAGCAAAACTCGTTTTATGTTTAAAAGCTACGAATGCGGCTATAAGTATTTTCTATAGCAAAAATAGGCTTTGCGGGCTTTTCTTTTCTCTTTCTCATGCATTTCTAGCCCTTTCTATGCTCATTATATCAGTTTTTTTTCGTAATTTTGCAACCGGATTATTATAAACAGGAAAGAATATGCTGAATATTGACGAAATAAAAGATAAGAGAATTGCCGTGCTCCTTTCGGGAGGCGTCGACAGTTCGGTTGTGGTTTGGGAGTTTGCCCAGCTGGGCCTGCATCCTGATTGCTTCTACATCAAGATTGGTCCTGAGGAGAAAGAGGAGTGGGACTGCTCTTCGGAGGAGGACCTGGAGATGGCTACGGCTGTGGCTAGAAAGTATGGGTGCAAGCTGCAAGTGGTTGACTGCCATCATGAATATTGGAACGAGGTAACCCGTTATACGATGGAGAAGGTGAAGGCTGGTTTTACGCCTAATCCGGACGTGATGTGCAACCGCCTGATTAAGTTTGGCGCCTTCGATGAGAAGATGGGTCACAACTACGACCTCATCGCCACGGGGCATTATGCGCAGACCGAAACGGATGAAAATGGCGATAAATGGCTTGTCACGAGTCCTGATCCTGTGAAAGACCAGACCGATTTCCTGGCTCAGATAGAGAGTTGGCAATTGAAAAAAGCGATTTTCCCTATCGGCCATCATATCAAGAATGAGGTTCGCGAGATAGCCGAGGAGGAGCATCTGATAAATGCCAAGCGCAAGGACAGTCAGGGAATCTGCTTCCTGGGACAGATAAATTATAATGATTATATCCGCCGTTATCTGGGCGAGAAACCGGGCGATGTCATAGAGATGGAAACGGGCAAGCGTATAGGCGAGCACAAGGGTTTGTGGTTTCATACCATCGGCCAGCGCAAGGGCTTGGGCTTTGGCGGCGGTCCTTGGTTCGTGATTAAGAAGGATGTAGAGAACAATATCCTGTATGTGAGTCATGGTTATGATCCGCAGTCGGCCTACAAGAAGGATTTTCCTCTCCATGATTTCCATTTCCTCACGCGCGAGGTTGCGATGCTGAAGGTAACTTTCAAGATTCGTCATACGCCGGAGTATCATCCTGCTACGATAGAAAAACTGGAAGACGGCCGCTGGATGATTCATTCAGAAGAGGCGATTCATGGTGTGGCTCCCGGCCAGTTCTGTGTAGTTTATGATGAGCATCATCATCGTTGCTATGGCTCGGGCGAGATTACGGTATAAATATTTTAAATTGAAAAAAGGGATGAGTCATCAATCTGATATTTTGATGATTCATCCCTTTTTGTTTTATCTGTTTTTACCCTTCCCCGATAATGCTGTCCAGCAATTCCTGGCAGGCATCTTCGAGAAGCGTGATGACGAGCTCGAAGTCGCTATAGTCGCCATAATACGGATCGGGAACGGTGGTGTATTCACGATGGTGGGTCAGGAAATCGGCCATGCGCACTACTTTCTTCCTATCAGACTCTGAAGAAGCCATGGAGGTAATGGCATGGTAGTTTTCGTTGTCCATTACCACGATGGTTTCGAAACGGGCGAAGTCTGACTTCTGAAACTGGCGGGCATGGCTGTTGAAATTGTAGCCATGCTCGGCGCCGCATTTGCGCATGCGGCTGTCGGGCAACTGACCTATGTGCCAGCCCCCGATGCCCGCAGAATCTATTTCAAACTCATTCTGAAGCCCTGCTTTTTCTACAAGACTCTTCATGATTCCCTCGGCTGCCGGAGAGCGGCAGATGTTGCCCAGGCAGATAAATAATACGGTATGTTTACCTTTCTTTGTCATGTTGCTAACTTTTTTTTGTTTGCAAAGTTAGCATAAATCTCTGTATTATGCAAGATTTTTCTTCATTTTTCTTCCCACAAATTCTTAATTCTCACTTTATTTCCGTATATTTGCAGCCAAAAAAAGCACATGACAACAACACTTATCATATTGGTTATTACGGTAGCCCTGTTCATCTGGGGCAGGGTGAGGGCCGACATCGTGGCGCTTACCGCCCTGGCTGCACTCCTGGTTCTGGGTATCCTGACGCCTGCCGAGGCGCTGGCGGGCTTTTCTTCGCCCATCGTCATCATGATGATAGGACTCTTCGTGGTGGGTGGAGCTATCATGCAGACCGGACTTGCCAAGCTTACGGGCAATAAGCTCATGGCGCTCTCGCGCGGCAACGAAACCATCACCTTCCTGCTCGTAATGCTCGTAACCTCCTTTATCGGCGCCTTCGTGAGCAATACCGGAACGGTGGCCCTCATGATGCCTATCATCATGAGCATAGCTGCGGGCTCGGGCATGCAGTCGTCGCGTTTCCTCATGCCGCTCGCCTTTGCCGGAAGTCTGGGCGGAATGCTTACTCTCATCGGTACGCCGCCCAACCTGGTTATCGATGAAGTATTGACCGAGGGCGGTTATCAGCCGCTTGCCTTCTTCAGCTTCTTCCCTGTGGGCATCATCGTCATCGCCATTGGCATCATCGTGCTCATGCCGCTCAGCAAAATCTTCCTCAGCAAAAAGCAGAGCGGTAAGAAAAAAAAACAGGGCAAATCGCTTGATGACCTGGTAGACGAATATCAGCTGCTCGATAATCTGCATCGCTACATCGTGCCTAGCCGCCGCCCTTCTGCCGCAATCGACGAGAATGGCGAGCAGATGGATATCGTGGGCAAAACCCTGAAGGATCTGAGTATCCAGAAGAAATATGGCGTGAGTATCATCGAGATAAGAAACGAGAAGAAATCGCGACTGGGACTGGTGAAGGATGTGAGCCAGAACATGGCGAAGAGCAGCAGCACCATTCAGGTTCACGATACCTTATATATAATAGGTGAGGAGGAGAAGATGAAACGCTTTGCCAGCGATTACGGCCTCAGGAAGATGAAGGATGTAAAGATTGATTTCTACGACCTGGGACTGACCGAAATCGTGGTGATGCCTACGTCTAATTTTGCCGGTCTGCGCATAGGCGATGCCAACCTGCGCAAGCGTTTCGGCATCAACGTGCTGGGCGTAAAGCGGGGCGATGAATATATTACCGACAATCTGATAGCCGCCAAACTGCATGTGGGCGATATGCTCCTGGTGCAGGGCGAATGGACCAATCTGGCTCATCTGGCTACCGATACGAGCAACTGGGTGGTTATCGACCAGCCAGAGAAGACTGCCGACAAGGTGCTCTTGGATTATAAGGCGCCTGTGGCGGCTGCCATCATGCTGCTGATGATTGCGATGATGGTATTCGATTTTATTCCTGTGGCTCCGGTAACGGCGGTCATCATCGCCGGACTGCTGACCGTCTTTGCCGGATGTTTCCGGAATGTGGAGGCGGCTTACAAGACCATCAACTGGGAGAGCATCGTGCTGATAGCCGCCATGATGCCGATGTCTACGGCACTTGAGAAGACGGGTGCTTCTGCCTTGGTATCTCAGGGGCTGGTAGAGAGTTTGGGTTCGATGGGACCTACGGCTCTCTTGGCAGGTATCTACTTCACCACTTCTCTGATGACGATGTTTATCAGCAATACTGCCACGGCTGTGCTGATGGCTCCTATCGCCCTGGTGGCGGCCCAGCAGGTAGGTGTGAGTCCTTATTCCTTCCTCTTTGCGGTTACGTTGGGTGCCAGCATGTGCTTTGCCTCTCCGTTCTCCACGCCTCCTAATGCGCTGGTGATGAAGGCGGGTGGCTATACGTTTATGGATTACGTGAAGGTAGGTTTGCCGTTGCAGATTATCATCGGCGTTGTGATGACCTTCGTTCTTCCGCTCCTTTTTCCTTACTAAGGATTTTTGATATCAAAATAAAAGCCCCCGATGTTTTTCCCGCATTGGGGGTTCTTTTTTTATCGGGTTAAATCAGGCCTTTTTATTTTCCTAATTAGGGAGATTTTTTTCTCCAACTGGGCTAGTGATTTTGCGCGCTTTCTGAATCACGATGCAAAGATACGAAATCCCGATTTATCAGTTGTGCGATAGCGTGCGATGCCGTGCGATAGCGGAACATTTTTCTCCAATCTCTTTTCTTCGTGTTCACGGAAGTTGGGACAGATAGTTTCAGCGATGTTGGACAGTTGTTCCTTATTATAGCCCGAATCGGCAACAAGATAGGTCTTCATATGGTATGATTTCCCCTAATTGAGGGCGAAATACTGAAAAATAGCCCCATTTATCTCCACTTCGAGTATCGGGAAGAGCATCGGAATAAGGGTTCCTGCATGTCTTTTGATGCCTGAGAGAGCAAAAGTTGCACCTATTCGATGCCTTTTTCCGGCTTTTTCATCGTCGGAGCGGTTGAAATGGGGATATTGTACTTCAAATTCTTAGTCTATATTTCTATATAATTTATTGATTATGAGCCTTTTAGAGAGAAGTGGGGTTGGGCGGAGCGTTCCAGTTCCAGTTGTTCCAATTAATTTTTTGAGCGTTCTATTCCACCTTCTTGTATATATAACTATCTATATATTAGGTAGTTATATAGTCTCTATAAAGGAATATTGTCCTATGAAAACCTATTTGGAACAATTGGAACAACTGGAACGCTTGCCCGAAAATCATTTCTGTTTTGATCCTGTTACCGGCACCCCCGAAGTCCCCATTTCCTCTAGAAGGCCTCGACTCCGTTTTATCAGTTTTTACCCCTGCCGCTGAATGATTTCCTATCTTTGCTGCGTGTTTGAAAAATAACCTTTTCTTATGCCTTTGCAGAGTACCCGGCAAGCATGGACCTACCTTTTATGCCGCAAAGTTAAGATTATTATTTGGAATGAGCAAAGATTTTGGGGCTTTTTCTTGGTGGTTTATCAAAAAATGAGTAGTTTTGTGCTTGAAAATCTGCTCTTTTTTTGATGGAATCATTCGGGAAAGAGAGATTGGAGTGAACGGAAAATTGAAATCATAACGAAAAAAAGAAAAGATGAATAAAATTACGATGCTCGGAACGGGAAATGCTACGGTTTCCCAGATTTATAATACCTGTTTTGTGCTCCAAACTCCCAGCACCCTGATGCTGGTGGATGCGGGCGGAGGAAACGGAATACTGGCGCAGCTGAAGAAGGTGAATGTTCGGATTTCTGATATTCATCACCTCTTCGTTACTCATGCGCATACCGACCATGTGTTGGGTGTGATCTGGGTAATCCGAATGGTGGCACAATGTAAAGGTTACGAGGGATTGCTGCATGTGTATGGAAACGATAAGGTGATGAAGGTGATCAAGACCATCATCGACATGATTCTTGCCAAGAAGCAACTGGCTAAGGTGGCTGAAAGGGTGGTGTTCCATCAGCTGGAAGATGGGGATAGTTTCGAAGTGGGGGATATGAAGCTGGAATGCTTTGATATTCAGTCTACTAAGGAGAAGCAGTTTGGATTCCGGGCTGAGTTGCCTTCTTCTTCTGATGAATCGGGTAAGCCTTTGGTCTTGGCATGCCTGGGCGATGAACCTTATAACGAGCAGAACCGACGCTACATAGTGGGGGCTGACTGGATGATGTGCGAGGCGTTCTGCCTCTATGCCGACCGCGATACGTTCAAGCCTTATGAGAAGTGCCACAGTACGGCGCTTGATGCCGGAAAACTGGCGGAGGAACTGGGCGTGAAGAATCTTATCCTGTATCATACGGAGGAGAAAACGCTCGCAAATCGTAAAGAAAATTACACCCGTGAAGCTGCCGAGAACTTCAAGGGTAGAATCTTCGTTCCGGATGATTTGGAGGTGATAGAGCTGTAGTTTTTTATATCCCACAGATTTCACAGATTTACACAGATTTTTGACCTGTACGGTCGGGGATTTCGCAGATTTTTTTGTTTGGATATTTGGGGAATTCTCCTCCTGATTATGACAAGAATGAATCTGTGTAAATCTGTAGTATCTGTGGGACTTTTGAAGTGGCTCACTTTTTCTGCCTTTTTTAATACGCTTCTCCCTGCTCTATCTCTTCCTGCGTGATGCGCTTGCGGTCGATGGCGCGCCAGGCAAAGACGATGTAGGCGAGGACGAACGGGATGAGGAGGGAAACTATCGCCATGGTGCGGAGCGTGAACTCGCTGCTGCAACTGTTGGCGAGGGTGAGCGAACTCTGAAGGTCGATGTTGGATGGATAGTAGGCGGTATTGTTCCAGCCGGCTATCAGCAGCAGAACCAGCACGGTAAGCACGGTTCCGATGCCCGTAAACCAGATTCCCTTTCTATACAGCACGCTCCTCGATGACTTGAAAATGCCAAAAAGAACGAGTACTACACCTATTAATAATATTACAAGCAAGATTGGCATCTCCAGAAGATTGTGAAGATACTTCATGCTCTCTATCGTAATGCCGGAAGAAGAAGTGCTGAATCCATCCTTTACCAGCAATCTGATGAGGAATGGCAGGAAGAACAATAGGAAAATGAGGGCATTCCATGGCAACTGGCGGGTGCAGCGCTCCTGAATCTGCTGGTGCTCGATGTTGTTCTTGATGTAGAGCATGCCCAGGATGCGGGCTAGCATCAGTACGGCAAGTCCTAGCACCACATTCCATGGGTCGAGTAGGGCATCAAGACCATGACTGGCGTTTGCCCAACGGCTGATAACGGGTTGCAGACTGTTGGTAATATTGCCCTTGTCTATCAGGAAATTGCTGCCGTTGAAGAAGGTGGCTACGGCTCCGCCAAGAAGCAGCGGACCCACGATGCCGTTGATGATGAGGCAGATCTGAAAGGTCTTTGGTCCAAGAAAATTACCTATCTTGTTCTGGAATTCATAGCTCACGGCTTGAATCACAAACGAGAACAGGATGATCATCCACAGCCAGTAGGCTCCGCCGAAACTGGTGCTGTAGAACAGCGGGAACGAGGCGAAGAAGGCTCCGCCGAAGGTGACGAGCGTGGTGAAGGTGAACTCCCATTTTCGTCCCGTAGAGTTGATGATGAGGCGACGCTCTTCTTCCGTTTTTCCCAAACAGAATATCAAGGTGTTGGCTCCCTGTACAAACATGAGAAACACCAGCAGGGCTCCTAATAATGATACGAGGAACCACCAGTATGATTGCAAAAATTCGTATGTCATAATGCTAATGTCATAAAGTTAATTCATAATCTTAAGTTTATCATCTTAAGTTTTTATTCATATTCCGGTCCTTTCTTAATCTGTTTCATCAGAATGCTGATTTCTACGGCAAGCATGGTGGTGAAGAGTGCCAGGAAGATAAAGAAGGTGGTGGCCACGCTGCCTGCCTCGATGTCGGAGATGGCGGCGCTTACTGGCAGCAGGTCTTGGATGGTCCAAGGCTGGCGACCGATTTCTGCTACTATCCAGCCCGATTCTGAGGCGATGTAAGCCAGCGGAATCATGATGATGGCGGAAATGAGGAACCATCGGTATTGGGCGATTTCCTTCTTATACACGAGGAAGAGGCTGAGGGCGAAGAAGAGGATGAGCAGGCAGCCTACTCCCACCATCAGGCGGAAGGCGTAGAAGCAGATTGGGATGCTCGGTACCAGTTCTTTGGCGTCCTTGATGTAACCATATCCGAAGTATTTCATGTTCTCCTTTAAGATAGGGAGCTGGTCTTTCGCCTTGGTTTCGCGATAGGTTTTCAGGGCAACAATCGCCTTCTTGCCCCGGGCTATCTTTTCCTGCACGGATGGTTCTCGGGTGCCATTCTCTTTAGTGTAACCCTTGATAATATCGTTCACGCCAGGCACGTAGCCATCGGCTGTGCGGGTGGCTAAGAACGAGAGCATGTTAGGGATGGCGATGCGCATGGCTGGCTCCTGCTCGTTTTCGTAATCGGGCTGCTGGAAGGGGTGAACGGCCGCTATCGCCGTAAGGCTTTCGCCGTTTCCACCATTATATAATGCTTCCATCGCAGCCAGTTTCATCGGCTGCACCTGTGCCACCTGATAGGCAGAGCTGTCGCCGGTCATCGCAGCCAGCAGGGTAGCGATGAATCCTACTCCGGCGCCCATCTTGATGCTCGCCTTGGCAAGTTGGGTTTCTCTCTTCTTCAGGAGATACCAGCAGCTTACGGCTACCACGAAGGTGGCGCCGATGATCCAGGAGGAAGTAACGGTATGGGTGAACTTGTTGATGGCGAATGGCGAGAGTGCCACATCCATAAACGAAGTCATCTCGAAGCGCATGGTGTCGGGGTTGAATTCCTGCCCTACAGGATATTGCATCCAGGCGTTGGCTACGAGAATCCACCAGGCAGAAATGGTGGCGCCAAGTCCCGTGAGCCAGGTAGAGGCAAGGTGGAAGCCCCGGCTCACCTTATCCCAGCCGAAGAACATTACGGCTACGAAGGTGCTCTCCATGAAGAATGCCAGGATGCCTTCGATGGCTAGGGGAGCGCCGAATACGTCGCCCACGAACCAGGAGTAATTGCTCCAGTTGGTGCCGAATTCAAACTCCAGGATGATGCCTGTGGCAACGCCCATGGCGAAGTTGACGCCAAAGAGTTTTTGCCAGAAACGGGTTACGTGCTTCCAGAACGGCTTGTTGGTGCGGTAGTAGCATGTTTCGGCGATGCCCATGATTACTGCCAGTCCCAGGGTGAGCGGCACGAACAGCCAATGGTAGATGGCCGTGAGTGCGAATTGCGCCCTCGACCAGTCGATGGTGGCTGATGTAATGTCTAACAATAGATTTGTCATCATAGTTGAATGGTTTTAAAATTGTTATTATATAATGTTTTTGTATTTTGTTAATTGTTTAATTTATTATTTTAATTCTTTCGATAATATGGGATTGAAATCCAGAGCTTTATCTGTTCAGAATTTCCTTGGAAACGAAGCCTGCCTTGTCTCCATTCTTTGCATTTGTATTGATAAAATCAGGAAAGAAAAAGAGCTTGAGCACCAGAAAGATGATGGCAAGCTTGATGAGGATGATGGTCCAGAGCGTCTTGCCCAGGGTCATCTTCCTGAAACCATCGTAATAGAGATGGAATATTTGGAATAGCAGTCCTTTTTTCATCGGCTTCACATCCGTTTTCATCAGGTTTTTATCTTTTTTCTTCTGCATAAGCACTCCTTCTTTTGAAAATCTGCTGCAAATCTACAATAAAATTATGTAATTACCAAATATTTTCTTGAAAAAATTACAAAAAAAAGGTTGTTTTTAGATATCCTATAAGGGAGTTATTTTAAAGTTTTTCTTTTTAATGTTATCTGTTTATCCATCAAAAAGTAATCTATCTTCTCTAAAAACTCTCGTTTTATTCCTTTATTTTAAAAAAATTGCCTATCTTTGCAGTCGCATTACATCAAATGGGATGCAAAAAACTTATCATATAAATAGGAGAAAATGAGGATAAAGTATGATTTGAAATAAAGTTGATGAGAAGAAGAATGTTATGAAGAAAGAGATAAATGCAAGAGAAACTTCCAGGGCGGCGGCATTCGAATTATGGATGTCGTCGCCGATGCCGATGGTAACCCTGACCAAGACATTCGACGTTTCCCGAATTTTGAAGATAAGCAGGAAGAGGGGATGGAAATTCAATATGGTCTTGTGCTGGGCGATAGGTTGTGCTGCATCGAGAACCAGGGAGTTTTATCTTCTTCCGGAAAAAATATCCGGCTCATCCTGGCGATTGATGCAATACGATTCTATCGCCATTAACGTAATTGTGGAAAATAAGAAGGGAGGAATCAATTCCTGCGATATTCCTTATTCTGATGATATTCAGAAGTTTAATGAAGATTATCTCCGTCTGACTTCTGAGGCTGCTGCTGAATGCAAATCATCTTCTTTAGAGGATGCGATGGTGGTGGGAACGTCGGCGATGATAGGAACGGAGCTTGATTGTATCGTGAATCAATACACGGATTTGTTCTGCAACCCTATGCTGATGTGGGGGAGTTATCGCCGTGGTTTCTTCCGAACCACGCTCCCCATCTCCTTCCAGTTTCATCATGTTCAGATGGATGGGGGCGAGGCTGCAAGATTTATGAAGTTATTGCAAGCTATCATGAAAATAACTAAGTTGTAGAAAGTAATTCGGCATTTTAGGAATAAATGAGGCAATTACAATAAAAAAGTTCTAATAATCTTTGTACTTTAAAGAGAAAAATGTATCTTTGCATCTAGAAATTAAACGATTAAGATTATGGATGTAAAACCTTATATAAACCCATTTAAAGAAGGTTCTGGTGATAAGGTTGAAGAACCGGTAACAGTTAGTACTTCTTCTGCTCATTAGCTTGATGCTTTGCGCCGTCAGGTGATGGATGCTGTTGCTTCGTCTGATGACAAAGTAACCTTGGTGTTGTGTCTGGATATGTTGACACATCAGAGAAAACATCGTAGAATTCATCGTGCAGGAAAATCTGATACGGAACTGGCTGCTACGCTTTCTGCGACGACCGATTGGGATGATACAGACCATGCAGATCTATCTCAGATAGATTATCAGAAATATAAGCCTTATCGTTCACCTAAAGTTCAAAAAACAATAGAAAAATGGTTGTAAGTTCTGTTGAGCAAAGAGAAATTATAAGCTGCATCTCAGAAAGTTTTATGGATAAGCTGCATCTCAGCAAGTAGAATTAAAATATAATGTGAAGAAATGTAGAATTAATTTAATGTGAAGAAATAAAAAAAACAATATACAATGAATATAGAATCTGTTAGAGAGTATTGCCTCTCGCTTCCCCTCGTAACCGAGGCTTTTCCTTTTGATGAGCGGACCTTGGCGTTTCGCATCTTGGGCAAGATCTTTGCCTGTGTTGACCTGGAGCGCCCCGAGTGTGTTACGATGAAATGTAATGCCGATTACGCCCTCGAACTCCGGGAAGTGCATCCCGAAATAGAAGGCGCATGGCATTGGAATAAGAAATACTGGAATCAGGTAAACCTCTATGGCACGCTGGAAGATGATTTCATCCAGTCCCTGATTCGCCACAGCTATTCCGAAGTGGTGAAGAAGCTCAAGAAAAAGGAAAAGCTTGAGCATCCCTTAATTCCGCAACACTATAGTTTATAATATTTTTTAAGTACCTGAGCAACAAAAAGTTGCTCAGGATTTTGTCATGTCAAAGAATTCACTTATATTAGTGTTGCAAAAAAACAAGAGAATTCGATAAATGACATGGCAAAAGTACAAATAAAATCTGAGAAACTTACTCCTTTGGAGAATAATCCCCGATAAACCACTGTCATTGTTGGCGACAATGTCAATCGGCGTGGGTTGTCCTTATCGCGGATTTTTGTTCATACCTGATGTGAGATATCATCAGGTCCGGGCTCATCTTTGACCATATCCATTATCCTTTTACGGCATTCACCCTTTGTTTTTGAGCCTGATTTTCTCATGATAGAAATAGTTCACGATGACAGGCTTACCTTTTTCGGAGCGTCCGTAAGGCAAATCGTTCACCCGATAGGGAAAGCCTTGTGTTTGTGCATACTGGGATATGTCCTGTTCCAAAGCCTGCCAGTAATCAAGTTTTTTCTTGTTGTATATCTCTTCGTACAACGGAAAGAGCTCGGGATATTTCTCACGAATATACGCCATTATTCCTCCTTTGAATTGTCCACGCAGGTTCAGATTTTCAAGCCATATCAAATCGGCATAATTTTTCACCTCCCCAATAATCGCCTTCACATCGGTTATTCCCGGAAATATGGGTGAAACGAAACATACGGTACGGATGCCTGCCTCATAGACTTGACGCATCGCTTTCAGGCGACGTTCTATGCTCACGGCATTGTCCATATCCGTGCGGAACCGCTCATCAAGCGTATTGACCGACCACGATACCGTTACTTTAGGAAAACCTTTCAATAGATCGAGGTCACGCAGGACGAGGTCGGATTTCGTACAAACCATAATCTCGGCATTACTTCCATGTAGTTCTTCGAGCAATTTACGCGTACGACGGAAAGATTCTTCATACGGATTGTAACCATCCGTCACAGAACCTATCACAATACGCTCGCCATCATATTTGTGTGGATTCTTTATCGGTTTCCAATTCTTCACGTCCAGGAATGCTCCCCACGGTTCGGTATGTCCAGTGAAACGTTTCATGAACGAGGCGTAGCAATATTTGCAGGCGTGTGGACAGCCTACATAGGGATTGACCGAATACCCGCCGACCGGCAGCGAAGATTTGGTCATGACACTCTGTACATCTATTTCTCTGATTGTTTCCTTTTCCATATTTTTTCTATAAATTGTTCTGGTAGCTCTTGAATCATTCGGTCTTCTCCCATGATAGGCAAAAGGTCTTCTTTCATAAATACCGGAATGTGATTTCTTTTCGCCTGTTCTACAATATGAAGTACCCATTCAGGATTGGCATCTACTTTCCCTTTCCTTTTGCTTGTTTCCGTCCCTATAACAATCCATTCGTAACCCTCCAAATCTATCTCACCCACATCCTCAAAGAGAGGTTCAAAAGTGGCATGATCATGTTTAGAGCGAATGTGACCTTTTAATTCCTTCAGCCGTTTCTTCTCGGAAGCCCTAGTCACAGTAACTCCCATCCATACGTTTTCATCGTTATAAGTGATTTGATACAGACGCTCATAATATTATTGTTTCTCCATCTTCAGGAATAATCAGGCGACTCATTTCTATTTCGTGATGCATGGCCTCGTTACGCAGAATTGCGCGTGTGGTCTGCCCATGATCGGTTGCTTCCATGTGGACTGCTATTAGTTTGATGTGAGCGGGAAGTTCATCAAGTATGGTCATAACTTCCTGTTCGTCGGGAATAATAGAACCTTCTGTACGAGAAAATTCAGGGAATATAGCACCTCCACTGTTCACTATGATGTAATCGGGAGAAAACTGTTCTATGGTCTGACGGATACACTCCTCCCACTTGCAGTCACTCATTATATATACGGTAGGGAAACCAGACGCGGTAAGCACATAGCCGGATACCGGCCCCATCATTTCTCCAATCTGTCCGAAGCCATGGTGCCCTTGGATGCGATGAATGGTTAAATCTCCAATGGTTTTGTCTTTTTCAATGCTTTCTACATTGGTAAAACCATCTTGCATAATCTCCTCTTTATCCTGCGGTTGTGTCAGGAACAGGATGTTCGTCGCTAAATGCTGTTTCACTGTCGGGTCGTAATGGTCAATATGGTTGTGTGTCAGCAATACCATATCCAGACCATCCGTAATTTCATTCATCGGCATCGTAAGATGTACTCTTGGTGTCTTATATACTCCGAGGGCCGACTGCAAAGTGCCTTTTTCGGCAAGCATGGGGTCAACAAGTATCTCTTTTCCAGCATAATGAATTCGCAAAGTTGCATTGCGAATCAGTCGAATTGTAACATTTTTTCTCTTCATAATTTGTTGTATGAGTCCACTTGAAAAAGTGGATTCTATTTAAATTAAACAATAGCCTTGGACTGTTATATTCTTCCCTTGGCTTTAACTAACTCTGGCGAATAGTTAGTGTTCATTAGTTGGTCAAACAACTTTAGTACGCAACTACAGCCTTAAAAATGCCTCAAAATGGGGCTATTCGCTCTTTGAACTACTTATTTTGCAATTTGGAGACTTAATTGGCAGTCAAACCAGAAAAGACGGCGCATGTTTATCCAAGCGCATCTTGCAATTGCTTGCAAGCCGTGCTTAAAGAGTGTACGATATCTGGTCTTGTTGTTTCTTGTATGGAAGCCAAACTGGAACATTGCTGCTTCTACGTTGTTGCGTTTCTTCCGTTCTTCAAACGGTATGGACTCAACTTTGCGTCTGACCTCAGCCTTGTCCACATGCTCCTTCTTGAAATACCTATATGACTTCTTGCCATCGGCGTTCTCAAGGACAATCCATGGAGGTGACGGAGTAGTTCCTACCACTCCACCTTATCATTCAGAATCACGCCGTCGGTTGCATCTTCGGCTGTAAAGGTTTCGCCCTTATACTGCACGCAGAGCATCACGAGTGGTTCTGTACCGTTGTTGCGAACTGAGCGTTTGCCGTCTGGTGCTACTCTCACCACGCTTCCCTCCTGAACCGGGAATACCTTGCCATCCACCTGGAATTCGCCCTTGCCGCTGAGGAAGAAATACAGTTCCTCGTGGTTCTTGTGAGTATGGAGGAAACCAGTCTCTGTGCCAGGAGCAAAGTTCTGGAATGAGAACTCGCCACCAGTAGCGTTTACGCTCTGACCTCCGAATACCTTTCCGGGAATCTTAATCTCAGGACCCAACTCTAAGGTGTAATCCTTGATTTCACTCATCTTACCAAAATCTGTGGCTGTGAAGTTCTCAGCCTTTGCAATAAGCTTTGTTTCTTTCATCTTTTCTGTTATTTTTAAATGTTTATATTTCTCTTTTTATTTCTGAATTGCGCTACAAAGATACTGCGAAAAACTGGTTCCTGCAAGAGGGCACTTGGGGGTAAGATAGTTACCGGGAGGTAACTATTGCGTGGGAATGGGAGACAGAAAAATGAAGCGTTAACTTAGATTAACTTTGCATGTTTGGTATCTTTTCGGATATTAGTTACTTTTGTAGCCTATTGCAGATTATTAAAGTATAATAATAAAAAGAAGATAGATTATGGGAAGAATGATAAAAGAAATGGTAGTGCAGGATTGTCCCATCCGTAACGTCCTGGCGCGTGTTTGCGACAAGTGGTCGCTACTGGTAATCTACACCCTGAAATATCATCAGGATGGCCCCCTCCGGTTTAATGCCCTGCGTAAGCTGATTCCGGATATTTCGCAGAAAATGCTTACCAGCACGTTAAAATCGCTGGAGGCTGATGGCTACGTTACCCGCAAGGCTTATGCCGAAGTGCCGCCAAGAGTGGAGTATTCTCTCACACCTCGTGCTGAAACCCTTATTCCTATTATGGATCATCTGATAAAATGGGCGCTGGATAACATGGCTGTGATTCTGAAGGATAGGGATAAGGCAGTAGGCTGATTTCCAGGATGAGATTTCCGGAAAATCATTCATTTTTTCTGTAGTTGGGGTAATGCGTGTTTTCGGGAGTCTTCGTATCTTTGCACTCGGAAATCATGAACATCATATTATCATGATTATAATCATCATAGAATTATAACTATAAGTATAAAAATATGTATATTGAGAAAATAAAGTCGCCAGCCGACTTGAAGAAGCTGGATTTGAAGGAGCTGCAGGTGGTGGCTGATGAAACCAGACAGGCTGTGCTGAACCGTGTAAGCAAGCATGGCGGTCATGTGGGGCCTAACCTGGGATTCGTGGAGGCTACCGTGGCGCTTCACTACGTGTTTGATGCGCCAAAGGATAAGCTCGTGTTTGACGTAAGCCACCAATGTTATCCGCATAAGGTGCTCACCGGACGAGCTGCGGGATTCCTCGGCGATGTGAATGACATGAATGCCATTTCGGGCTATTCTTCTCCTGCCGAATGTCCGGAATATGATAACTTTGAGGTGGGGCATACTTCCACTTCCGTGAGTCTTGCCACCGGTTTGCAGAAGGCGCGCGACGTCAAGGGAACCGATGAGAATATCATCGCCATCATCGGCGACGGCTCCCTTTCGGGCGGCGAGGCTTTCGAGGGACTGGATGAGGCTTCGGAACTCGGCACGGGCATCATCATCGTGGTGAACGACAACGAAATGTCTATCGCCGAAAATCATGGCGGAATCTACAAGAACCTGCGTGCCCTTCGCCAGAGCAACGGCACCTGCGAGCACAACTGGTTCAAGGCATGGGGCTTTGAATACAAGTATCTGGAAGAGGGTAACGACATCGAAAAACTCATCCAGGTTTTCGAGAGTGTGAAGGATACGGATAAGCCTACCGTGGTTCACATTCACACAGAGAAGGGTCATGGTTTTGCGCCAGCCGTAGCCAACAAGGAGGCTTGGCATTGGGGATTGCCTTTCAACCTGGAAGATGGCAGCCGACCAAGAAAGAATGCCAATGGAACCCTCCCGGAGGTTGCTCCAACAGAGGATTACGGCACATTATTCTCTGACTGGATGCTCAGCCAGATGAAGCAGGATAAGACCCTCATCGCCGTAACCGCAGGTACTCCTACCGCAGGCGGATTTACTGCCGATAAGCGCCAACTGGCTGGCAATCAGCACATCGATATGGGAATAGCCGAGGAGCAGGCTGTGGCCATGATTTCGGGAATGGCGAAGGGCGGACTGCATCCGGTATGGACGGTTTACAGCACCTTCATCCAGCGCACCTACGACCAGATAGCGCAAGACCTCTGCATCAATTCCAACCCAGCCGTAATCAACGTGGTAGGAGGCGGAGTGAACTCGATGAACGACATCACCCACATCTGCCTTTTCGATATTCCGATGCTCTGCAGCATTCCGGGGCTCATCTATCTGGCTCCAACCACCTGCGAGGAGTATTTCGCCATGCTCCGCTGGAGCATTCTGCAGGATAAGAAACCTATCGCCATCCGCGTGCCAAGCAATGGCGTGGTTCATACTTCTGAAACCGTTGATGCAGAGTATGGCTACGAGGCAAAGTACAAGGTGATGCACCAGGGCGAGAAGGTGGCAGTCATCGCCGCCGGTTCGTTCTATCAGAAGGGCGAGAATGTAGTCCGCCTGTTGGCTGACAAGGGGATCGATGCAACGCTCATCAATCCACGTTATCTGAATGAGGTGGATGCCGAGATGCTGGATAGCCTGAAGGCAAACCATCAGTTGGTGGTAACCCTGGAGGATGGCTCGAAGGATGGCGGCTTCGGCGAGCGAATCGCCTCTTACTATGGCACTTCAGAAATGAAGGTGATGGTGAGCGGTATCAGGAAGGGACTCTACGACAGATACGATGTGAAGCAGTTGCTTTCGGATAATCGTCTGCTCGATGAGCAGATTGTGGAAGACGTTTTGTTAGTAATTAATGATTAATTATTAATGATTAGTTAGTCAGCATAGTTAGTTTTTATTTAACGAGAAATCCAAGCCGGAGAATCATCTCTAGCTTGGATTTCTTCTGTTTTATCATCGAATGTTTGTCTTAATCTTAGTCATCATCTCAGTCATTATCTCAATCATCGTCATCATCCCAATCTCTATCGTGCTTCCACTTCTTCTTGTCGTGCTTCCACTTCTTATCGTGCTTGTGATGCTTGTGATACTTGTGATGCTTGTCCGGCTTTCCTGGTCCATAAGTTACATGGGTTCCGCCTGGCCATCCAGGTCTTCCGTAGCTGCACTCAGGGCGAGGGCGGCGCTTGTCGTGTCCCCAGTTATGCTTTGGATACTTGGTGTAAATATGGTGAACATACACATGATTATTCCAGCCGATAGGACGATAGAAATAGTATGAGTTCTTGAATTTCTTCCATTGTCTGGCGGTCATCATGCGCTTGAGCTGCTTGTTGCGGTAATGCCAGCCGTAGGCATCAATGTCGCGATAGCTGCGGATGCCGTCCAGGTAGGTGAAGTTGATGTTCAGGAGATTGTTGCGCTGGGCGCTGCTCAATCCCAGTTCCACCACCATCTTATCTGTGATAAAACGAGCCTCTGCCTGAATGTTTGTCAGTCTCTGAGCATTCATAGATGTAATCATCATCCATATTGCTACCAATGTCATAATCATTCTTTTCATAACTATCTTCTCTTTAAAGGGTTATTACTGCATTTATTTATTTCTGGTGCAAAGAAAGTGCAAACGAGCACAATGAAAGCTTGCTTTCAAATTGTCGAGTGCAGCCTTTCTTCTAACGTAGTGCAAAGATAGGGAGAATAGCTGAAAACAACAAGGGGAAAACCATAATCTGATGTATGATTTTCCCTAAAAGCATCGGGGGAAACTCCCGTAATAAAATTGTAGTATCTTTTATCTGCTAATTAAAATCCTTGTAACCTCTTTGACACATAATACCCCTACCTTTGCACCCGAAATTTAACAGGTATTACCCCGAAAGGGGAAATCTTTAATAAAAGTATTATAGTCAGATAAAGAAAAATGGAAAAGAAAGTATCGGGTAAGCATAGCAGCATGAATGGCTTTGCTATGATGAAAGGTAGAGTAGCTACTGTAGTTTTGGCTTCGGCTTTATTGTTGGGTGGAGGCTTGACTGCACAGGCTCAAAACACAGCATTAATAACCTGTTCTCAGAGTGCAGCAACCGCCATTCCGCAGAATCCAAACTGGAAGGTGAATGCTGCCGAATGGCAGAAACTGAAGGGCGAAATCACCCTCTACATGACCAATGATATGGGACGCAACGGCTACTACGACCAGAAGCCTATCGCCGAACTGATGGGCGAGATGGCGGGCACAGTAGATCCTGAATGCGTACTTGCCGTGGGCGACATCCACCATTTCAATGGCGTGGCTTCCCCCCAGGATCCTCTGTGGCTTACCAATTACGAATATGTTTATTCTCATCCCGACCTGATGCTCGACTGGTTCCCGGTTTGTGGCAACCATGAGTATCGTGGTAATACCCAGGCTTTTATGGACTACGGCAAGGTGAGCCGCCGCTGGATGATGCCAGCCAAATATTACACCAAGGTGTTCGACCACAAGGGAACCACCATCCGTGTCATCTTCCTCGACACCACACCCCTCATCGATTCTTACCGCAAGAATTCAGAAATCTATCCTGATGCCTGCAAGCAGGATGTTGAGGCTCAGCTCTCCTGGCTCGACGAAACTCTGAAGAATGCCAAGGAAGATTGGGTCATCGTGGTAGGCCATCATCCTATCTACGCCTACACCACGAAGAAGGAGAATGAGCGCCTCGACATGCAGAAGCGCCTTCTGCCTATCCTCCATAAATATAATAATGTGGCGATTTATGCCTGCGGTCACATCCACAACTTCCAGCACATCCGGAAGAAGGGCGATAACATCGACTATGTAGTCAATTCCTCTTCATCTCTGGCTCGTCCTGTGAAGCCTATCGATGGTACTGTGTTCTGCAGTCCTGCCGATGGTTTCTCTGTATTTACAGTAGATAAGAAGCAGCTCAGAATGTCGATGATTGACAAGGATGGAAAAATCATCCACACGGTTTTAAAGGTAAAAAAGTAAAAAGGTAAAAAAGTAAAAAGAGCTTTTTTGTGAAAAGAAACGAATGAAGATTTCAATAGCGATATAGATGAAAAGATTTTTGCTGAGTGCGGCGCTACTTGCCGCAGCGACTACCGCCATCCAGGCACATACGCTGGATGGTATAGTCAAGGATAACAAAACGGGCGAACCCCTCATCGGAACCGTAATCCGGGTAAAGGAGCTGCCCAACGTGAGTACCACCACCGGACTTGATGGTACTTTCACCCTGCATGAATTGCCAGATAAAGGCAAGTTTACCATCATCGTTTCCTACATGTCTTACAAGACTAGGGAGATGGTAGTGGATGTGGCTAAGAAAGACAAGGTGGATATTCCGATGGATGAAGACCTGAAGCAGTTGGGCGAAGTGGTGGTTACCGGTCATCGTGAATACCGCAGCGACCGAAGTGCCATAGAAACCGTGAAGAATGCCGGCAACGTGCTCAACGTGATGAGCCAGCAGAGCATCCAGCTTTCGCCTGATGTCAACGTGGCGAGCGTTCTGCAGCGTGTATCGGGTGTAACCATGGAGCGTGATGCATCGGGCGAGGCTTCCTACGCCATCCTTCGAGGCATGGACAAGCGATACAACTACACCCTGGTAAACGGCGTGAAGATTCCTAGTCCGGATGATAAAAACCGTTACATCCCATTGAATATCTTCCCTTCAGATCTGATGGACCGCCTCGTGGTTTCCAAGTCTCTTACTGCTGATATGGAAGGCGATGCAGCCGGCGGCGTGGTGGATATGGTGATGAAGGATGCCCCATCCCGCTTCCAGATTCAGGCGAATGCCGCCATCGGAGCAAGTGATTATTTCTGGAAGGATGGCAGAGATTATCTTACCAGCAATCGCTCTGATTATACAAAGAAATCTCCTTACGAGGCTTTCGGAAAAGACTACAAGGCGCAGATGAGCGATTTCAAGAACGGTCCTGTTCAGTTGAAGAGCCATTCTCTTCCTGCTCCTAACTTCATAGGAGGTCTGAGCATCGGCAACCGCTTCTGGAACGACCGCCTGGGCGTGATGCTTGCCGGAAGCGTGCAGAATGTTTTCCGTGGCACCGAGCGCACCTACAATTCCGTAAAGATGGCTTCGGGCGAACAGGCCATGTACATTTCCAATCTGCAGCATCGCTACTACAGCATCCACGACCTTACAACGGGTGCTCATGCCAAGATAGATTTAACCCTGCCTGGCCATAAGCTGGAGTGGTACAACATGTATGTGCGCACCAATTCCAAGGGTACCAGATACAACAATAGCGTCAACACCGAATACATCGGAGCCGACAGCTACACGCAGGATGATGAGGTGCGCTCTCTTTCAACCACCCAGAGCATCTTCGCCACCAATCTGAAGGGTACGCATCATCTTACCAAGGATTTTACCGTAGATTGGTCGGGCGTATTCTCGCAGGCTAAGGAGGAAGATCCGGATAGAACTTACGTTACCCTGACGAATACCGTGAGCAGAAAAGCCGAGAATGGCGGCGATGTCGTTTCGGGTTCCATCTGGGAGGGCGACAAGAACATCACCAAGACCCTGCCTAAGAGTGCCGAGCGCCGATTCCAGCACAACAAGGATACCGACTGGGCGGGTTACATCAATTTCTCTTACGATACCCATTTCGCCAACTCTGTGGAGGCTCTCTGGAAGGCGGGCGCACAGTATCGCAGAAAGGAACGCAGCAACAGATATTATTCTTACATCTTCAATCCTGCAGACATCTCGCAGCGATTGGATGGCAACGGAATAGACCAGTATGCCAACATCGATTGGGTTTGCAAGACTCCTTATTCTCAGGCTTCCCAGCTCAACTACGATTCCAAGGAGCACATCGGCGGAGCCTACGCCATGGTAACCCTGAAGAGCGAGGTGGGCGAACTGAATGCCGGTTTCCGAGCCGAGCACACCAACCAGATTTACACCATGCTCCAGCACTTCCGCAACATGGGACAGGTGGGTGAGCAGAGCTACTGGGATTATCTGCCATCGGCATCCATCAAGTGGACGCCAACCAGGAAGATGAACGTGCGTCTCTCTTACTATCGCTCCATCAACCGTCCGGGCTTCTACGAGATAGTGCCTTATCAGATTCAGGGCGAGGAGTATCAGGAAAAAGGTAATCCAAACCTGAAGCGTGCCCGCATCGACAACATCGACCTGCGCTGGGAGTGGTTCCCAAGCAAGACTGAGCAGATTCTTGCCGGCGTATTCTATAAGTATCTGAAAGACCCTATAGAGCAGGTGTTCGTAACATCGGATGGTAAGATTGGCGCCGGAACCGATGCCTACTACATGCCGGATAACCTGGGTAATGCCAAGAACATGGGATTTGAAATTGATGTAATCAAGTACATCCGCCACTTCGGAGTGAAGGCGAATTATACTTACACCCATTCTGAAATCACCACCTCGAAGCGTGAGTACCAGGAGGGTAGTGCCGAGTATAAATCGGGTGTAACCCAGACCCGTCCGCTGGTTAACCAGGCTCCTCATACCGCCAACATCTCCTTATTATATAAGGATACGGAGAATGGCTGGAATGCTCAGTTAGCCTCTTCCTTCACGGGCACCAAGCTTGCCCTGGTTTCTCCTTTCAAGGATGCCGATCAGTGGGATAAGGCGATGTTCGGTCTCGACCTGAGTGCCGAGAAGCAATTCAAGAACGGCATCTCCATCTTCTTCAAGGCAAACAATCTGCTCGATGCCAAGCGCGAGAGATACTTGAAGACCGTGAACAAGAGCAACCTGGAGTATGAGGGTCAGAAGAGCGATAAGACCATCGTGGGAACTTATCAGTATGGCAGAACCTTCCTGCTGGGAGTAAGATACAAACTTTAAAAGGTAAAAAAGTAAAAAATGAAAAAGATAAATACTTTTACTGCTTTGCTGTTGATGGCAGCAGCTGCAATGTTCTCCACATCTTGCGAGAACGATAATATCAATCCATACGATTACGTGAATAATGGCGGTAATGGAAGTAATGAGAACCAGGGTTCTGAAAATACCTTTACAACGAAGGTGGCAGAATATCCTGCCGGTTCTGTGGTTTGGACCAAGGATACTACCCTGAGCCAGAGCGTTGAGATTCCTGTAGGAGCATCGCTCTACATTGAGCCGGGCGTAACCGTTACCTGCAAGTCAGAGGTTCAGGTGCCGGTAGAAATCGTGGTATTGGGCAATCTCTATTGTATGGGAACTGCCGAGAAGCCAGTAGTCTTTACTTCTGATACCAGGAAGCCTGCCGATTGGGGCGGCATCATCTGCGGATATAATTCTGAGGAGGTGGTGCTCAACCACGTGGATGTGGCCTATGCTGGTGCTACTCCTACCGAGAGTTCAGCTTCTTTCCAGAACAAGCTTTTCAAGACCACCATCGATGGCGGTGTGCCAGCCTTCCACTTCTGTAATGTGAACGGCAAGTTTGTGATGGCAAACAGTTTCTTCCATGACAACTATAACGACCAGACTTACTTCACCGGTGGTAACGGCGTGATTATCAACAATATCTTTGCCGATAGCGGAAATGCAGCCGATGGTGGCGAGGCCATCAACGTAAAGGCAGGTTGCAAGATTGATGTAGCCAACAACATCATCTACAATGCCTGCACCAACGCCTTCAAACTTTCTAATGCCGGCAATAGCGAGGTGATTCCTCTCACCGAGATGACCGCCTATAACAATACCATCATCAACTGCGGCTGGCGCCGTTCCAAAAACAAAAAGGGTGGTTCTGTCTGGGTAGAGAAGGCAGCGAAGCCAGTCTTCGTGAACAACCTCATCTACGATTCCCGTTTCGGACTGAAGCAGCCAAAGAAGGATGGTGCTGATATGGAGCACAGTCGTCTTACACCAAACTACTACTTTGCATCTACAGAGACAGGCGTAGCGCAGATGGCGAAGGATGCAGAGCTCGGCATCTGGTTTGATACCGATATCAAGAGCAGCGTGGCTGATCAGCTCAACCCTCTCTTCAAGAGTTTCAAGCAGAGCGAGAAGATGAACATCAATTGCGAAATTGATGATGTAGCCCAGGGTGCTCCATTGGCATTCGACAAGAGTTGGAATTTCGATTATCAGGCAGGCAGTCCTGCTCTCTCAGGAGGTGTAACCGATTTTGTCCGTCTCTTCCCACAAGGTCTGCCATTCTTCGGCATGAAGCAGGTGAATTTCCTGGATAAGAATAACGACCAGAACTATTACTTCGCCGCCCCATTGCCAAGCGCAAGATTCGGAGCGAGATTGTAAAAAGCGATTATAATATCATAGCGCGATTAAATAAAAGAGGATGCGTGCAGGCGACATGATGTGGCTTGCACGCTTTTCTTGTACAATCGGTTTAGTTCGAGATAGAAACAACGTCTTTTCTTCATCTCTCTTACCTTCTTTCTTCTTGTATTAATAATGTGTTAATCTCGGGAAAAGTCTTGGTTGATTATAGGATAAAATGTTCTTTAACCCTATTGAAATCTCCGTTCGTAGACGTTCAACGTCTATGAACGGAGATTTTATCTAAGTATAAATGTTTCTTTTCTTAGTTGAAAGAACAGTTTTAGTAGGGTAAATTCCTTGTTTTACCTCTCTTTTTGTTCTAATTCATCCGCTTACTCCGAATGATGCAAGAAAAAAAGAAAAAGCTTTGAAAACAATCTCGTTTTCAAAGCTTTTTCCTTATTTATGCCTCTTTCTTCTTCGTCTTAGGAAGAACGAGGTTGAGAACTACGCCGATGACGGCGGAAAGACCGATGCCGGAAATGGCGAAGGAACCGGATGAGAGAACGGCGCCACCCAAGCCCATCGTCAGCATCACAGAGATGATGATAACATTGCGGGTTTCATTCATGTCTACCTTGTTCTGCATCAGATTCTGAACGCCCACACTTGCGATGGTTCCGAAAAGCAGCAGCATGATGCCACCTAAAACCGCCTGAGGAATACTCTGCAACAAAGCACTCAACTTGCCCACGATGGAGAAACAGATGGCGGTGGCTGCGGATATGCGAATCACGGCAGGACTCGTTACCTTGGTAATAGACATCGCACCTGTTACCTCTGAATAAGTGGTCTCAGGAGGTCCGCCCAGAAAGGCTGAACAGAGACATGCCAGTCCATCGCCCAACATCGTGCGATGCAATCCCGGATCTGCCACGAAATCCTTCTTGGCTACGGCACTCACCACATATACATCGCCGATATGCTCCAGCACCGGAGCTATTGCCACGGGCAACATATAGAGGAATGGAGCCCAGGAGAAATGGGTGATGGTATCGAAGGATACAGGACAGGAGAACCATGATGCCGCTGCCACGCCCGAGAAATCTACCTCGCCCATGCAGATGGCGATGACATAGCCCACGATAACCCCCGAAATGATAGGAACCAGCTTCATCAAGCCCTTGCAGAAGTTAAGCACCAGGATAGCGGTGATGAGCGATGCAAAGGCGAGAATCCAGTTGGTCTTTGCCATATCCACAGCGCTGCCCGAAAGGGAGAGACCGATGAGGATGATGGCGGGACCGATGACTACCGGAGGAAAAATCCTGTCCAGCAGTTTCTTACCTTGCCATTTCACTAGGGCGCTCATGACGAAATACACCAGAGAAACGCTGGTTAGTCCGGCGATTGTTCCCGGCAGTCCCCATTGCTTGGTTGCAGCGATGATAGGGGCGATAAAGGCGAAGGAACTGCCCAGGAAGATAGGCACCTTACCCTTGGTGATGAAGTGAAAAAGAAAGGTTCCTACACCAGCGGTGAAGAGAGCCGTTGCCGGATCGATGCCTATCAGAAGAGGCACCAGAACCGTTGCACCGAAAGCCACAAACAGGAACTGTACTCCCACAAGGGTTTTCTTGGTCATAGAAAGTTGTTCTGTATCCATAGTCGATATTCTTTATTAGTCCTTCAGACTCTCCTGATACCAGTCGAAGAGTTTCTTCACACCATCCTCAATCTCTACCTTATGCGTCCAGCCGAGGCTGTGGAGCTTATTTACAGAGATGAGCTTGCGCATGGTTCCATCTGGCTTGCTGGCGTCAAACTCTACCTCGCCTTCGAAACCTACTGCCTTTACTACAAGCTCAGAAAGTTCACGGATGGTGAGCTCCTTGCCGGTACCCACGTTGATGTGGCAGTTGCGAATCTCACCGAGAGAAGGGATAGCGCCACCACGGCCCTCAGAGTTGTTTCTATCCACAGCACCATCTACCTTGGCACCATAGAATACAGAACTGTACTTCTCGATACCGATGATGTCCTTGAAATCTACATTCAGGAGCACGTGAACGCTGGCATCTGCCATATCCTCGCTCCAGAGGAATTCACGCAATGGTTTGCCGGTACCCCAAAGCACTACCTTGTTGTCGTAGATGCCGTAGAACTCCAGCGCCTTCAGAATGCGCTCGTGAGAGTTGCTGCCGTCTACGTTACCCTCGCCGATGATTTCGCGGAGCTTATCAGTAGGGTTGATAGGGCGCTTGTTCATATCCACCTCGATGCTGTGCCAGTCGCCATCGTGGATGAGTTTGGCAAGATAAATCTTGCGCATCATCGCAGGCATTACGTGGCTGTTCTCCAGATGGAAGTTATCGTTAGGGCCATAGAGGTTGGTTGGCATCACAGCGATATAGTTGGTACCATACTGAAGGTTGTAGCTCTCGCACATCTTCAGTCCGGCAATCTTAGCGATAGCATATTCCTCGTTGGTATATTCCAGCGGAGAAGTAAGGAGCACATCTTCGCTCATTGGCTGTGGTGCATTCTTTGGATAGATGCAGGTAGAGCCCAGGAAGAGGAGCTTCTTCACGCCATGAGAATAAGCGTTGCTGATTACGTTGCATTGCATCTTCATGTTCTGCATGATGAAGTCTGCACGATACAATGAATTCGCCATGATACCGCCCACGAAGGCAGCAGCCAATACTACTGCATCTGGCTTTTCCTCGTCAAAGAACTTCTCTACTGCATACTGGTCGGTCAAGTCGAGTTCTTTGTGAGAACGACCTACCAGGTTGTTATAACCTCTCTTCTTGAGGTTATTCCAGATAGCAGAACCCACGAGTCCGTGGTGTCCTGCTATATAAATTTTACTATCTTTTGATAACATTGATTATTGCTATAAACTATCTATCAACTGTTAACTATAAACTATTACTTAACAATACCCTTCTCAAGATATTCTGCAAGATTGCAGCGAACCTTCTGACCGGCATCCTCGGCAGCAACCTTCGCCATATCGCTCTCTACCATGATCTTGACGAGATCCTCGAAAGAGGTGGTGTTAGGATTCCAGTTGAGCTTAGCCTTTGCCTTTGTTGGGTCACCCCAGAGGTTCACCACGTCGGTAGGACGGTAGAAATCAGGAGAAACCTCAACGAGTGTCTTGCCGATGAGTTCCTCAGGACCCTCAACGCAGATACCCTTCTCGTTCTCATCCTTGCCTTCCCATTTCAGTTCGATTCCTACATAGTGGAACGCCAGCTGGGCGAACTCACGGACAGAGTGCTGCTTACCTGTTGCAATCACGAAGTCCTCTGGTTTTTCAGCCTGGAGAATCAGCCACATACACTCTACATAATCCTTGGCATAACCCCAGTCGCGGAGCGAATCCAGGTTACCGAGATAGAGTTTGTCTTGCTTGCCCTGCTTGATGCGGGCAGCAGCCAAAGTAATCTTGCGGGTTACGAAAGTCTCACCACGGCGCTCACTTTCATGATTGAAGAGGATACCCGAGCAGCAGAACATATCATAAGCCTCACGGTACTCCTTGACAATCCAGAAACCATACTGCTTGGCAACAGCGTATGGAGAATAAGGGTGGAATGGAGTGTTCTCGTTCTGAGGAACCTCTTCTACCTTACCGTAGAGCTCAGATGTTGAAGCCTGATACATGCGGCAGGTCTTCTCCAAACCGCATTGGCGGATAGCCTCCAGGATACGGAGCACACCGGTAGCATCTACATCTGCTGTAAACTCAGGGGAGTCGAAGCTCACCTGTACGTGGCTCTGTGCTGCCAGATTATATACCTCAGTAGGTTTCACCTTGTTCATCACCTGGATGATACTCATAGAGTCACCGAGGTCAGCATAGTGAAGGTGGAAGTTTGGCTGACCTTCCAAGTGAGCGATACGCTCACGGAAATCAGTAGATGAACGACGGATAGTTCCGTGAACATCATACCCTTTTTCCAACAATAATTCAGCCAAGTATGAACCATCCTGGCCTGTAATACCTGTAATTAAAGCTACTTTTCTATTCATGTCATTATATGTTTTTAATGATGTCTTTTTATTGAATAAGTCAGAATATCTGTGGGTGAACCGGATTAAGCCTTAGCAATCAGGTTTTCAAAGTCATCACAGAATTCAGTCATCTGGTGATAGAGTAGATTGCAACCCTTATTGGATAATTCTTCATCTGGTAGCGGACCGCTGTTAATTGCTACCGTAAAAATGTTGGCTGCCACGCCGGCACGGACGCCCAAAGGAGCATTCTCTACCACGATGCCTTCCCAGGGGTTCAGGTTTCCTGCCTTCTGCAATCCCATGAGATATGGGTCAGGATTTGGTTTGCCGCGCTTTACATCATAGGCGGTTACGATATGTGCTTCATCCAGAAAATCGCCGAAGTCGTTGAGCAGTCGCATGATGAGCGGGCGCTGTCCGCTTCCGGTTACCACTCCTACCTGCATGCCGGCATCTTTAATCTTCTGCATGATTTCCTTTACGCCAGGAAATATTTCGGCAGTAGGCATCGAGTGGAATATTTCGGTCTTCACATCATACATCTTCTGTGCTTCGTCCAGCGTGATGTCGATGCCCTTCTGCTTCTTCACCATCATCTGGATGGTGTCAATGCCTCGGGCTCCTTCGGTGGCATAAGCATCGGCTGCTGTCATGTGGATATCAAACTGTTTCATCGATTCCTGCCATGCCACAGCATGATTTGGCATACTGTTGTACAGCACGCCGTCCATATCAAAAAGCACGGCTTTAGGGTTGAATTCCCCAAAGCCGTGTTCTTTCATATATTTAAAAATAATTTCCTTCATCAATTATTCATTCTTCAAGCGCTCCTGGATAGCTTTGCTCTCTGCCTCATAACCTGGCTTGTTGAGCAATGCGAACATATTCTTCTTGTATGCCTCAACACCAGGCTGGTTGAATGGGTTCACCTCTTCCAAGAGACCGCTGATACCGCAAGCCTTCTCGAAGAAGTAGATCAGCTGACCGAGGTAGTAAGCGTTCAACTCTGGTACGTTAACCAGGATGTTAGGAACACCACCGTCAACGTGAGCCAGACGTGTACCGAGCTCTGCCATCTTGTTCACCTCGTCAACACGCTTGCCCTCGAGGAAGTTCAAACCGTCGAGGTTCTCATCATCGTGAGGGAAGAGCAACTTCTCGTTAGGAGTCTCTACGCTGATAACAGTCTCGAAGATAGAGCGCTCGCCCTGCTGAATCCACTGGCCCATAGAGTGAAGGTCGGTAGTGAAGTCGCAAGCTGCTGGGAAGATACCCTTCTGGTCCTTACCCTCGCTCTCACCATAGAGCTGCTTCCACCACTCAGCGAAGTAGTGAAGTTTAGGCTGGAAGTTGCATACAATCTCAATCTTCTTGCCAGCCTGAGTATAGAGAGCCTGACGTGTAGCTGCATAGATAGCTGCAGGATTCTCCTCGAAAGCTACGGCCTTGCCGCAAGCCTTCTCCATGTCAGCCGCACCAGCTACGAGCTGCTTTACATCGAAACCTGCTACTGCGATAGGCAACAAACCTACTGGAGTCAAAACAGAGAAGCGGCCACCTACATTGTCAGGGATGATGAAGCTCTTGTAGCCCTCCTTGTCAGCACAAGTACGTGCAGCACCCTTCTTGGCGTCGGTTACAGCTACGATAACATTCTTAGCCTCTTCCTTACCGCGCTGATCCTCGCATTGCTTCTTCAAGAGACGGAAAGCGAGAGCAGTCTCAGTAGTGGTACCAGACTTAGAGATATTGATGACACCAAACTTCTTGTCCTTCAAGAAAGAAGTCAACTCGAAGAGGTAGTCCTCACCGATATTGTTACCTGCGAAGAGGATAGTAGGGTTCTTCTTGTCGTTTACGAGCCAAGCGAAAGAGTTGCCGAGGCCTTCGATAACGGCGCGTGCGCCGAGGTAGCTACCACCGATACCTGCTACAACAACCACCTCACACTTTTCGCGCAAAGTATTGGCAACAGCCTGAATCTCATTGAGGAACTCAGGAGTGATAGAAGATGGCAAATGCAACCATCCCAAGAAATCGTTACCTTCACAAGTGCCGTTCTCAAGAGCTTCCTGAGCGACCTTAACCTTAGGCTCGTAAGCCTTTACTGCACCTTCTGCAAGGAATGATGCAGCCTTTGTAATGTTTAAGCTGATACTTTTCATTTTTTCTTTTAATATCTAAATGAATGTGTTAATGTTACTACTTGAAGACAAACTCTTCTGCCGAAACCGAAGGATAGGATGTGCCTATCTGAACGAGTCGGTCAAGAGTTTGATTTCGATTTGCGGACTGATGCGCTCGTACAATATATTATATACAGCATCGAGAATCGGCATGTTGACGTGCATGTGGCGATTGATTTCCTTCATACACTTGGTGCCGAAATATCCTTCTGCAATCATCTCCATCTCTATCTGCGCACTTTTCACGCTGTAGCCCTTGCCTATCATGGTTCCGAAGGTGCGGTTGCGGGAAAAATTGCTGTAACCTGTTACGAGCAGGTCGCCCAGATAAACTGAGTCGTACATGCTTCGGTCGATAGGGTGGACGGCTGTCAGGAAGCGGTGCATCTCCTGAACGGCATTTGACATGAGTACCGCCTGGAAGTTGTCACCATACTTCAGACCGCCACAGATACCTGCTGCGATGGCGTATACGTTCTTCAGAACCGAAGAGTATTCGATACCGATGACATCGCTCGAAGTCTTGGTCTTGATGAATTCACTCGCCAGACAATCGTTGGCGAAGGCACGCGCCTTTTCGGTATCGCTACAGCCCACGGTGAGATAGCTCAGTCGCTCCAGTGCCACCTCCTCGGCATGAGAAGGACCTCCGATGCAGGCGAGGTTCTCGTAAGGCACATCGTAAACCTGATGGAAATACTCTGAGCAAACGAGGTTTTCATCTGGCACAATACCTTTGATGGCTGTGATGATGAACTTGTCGCTTAGTCGCGTCTTGAGCTTCTTGAGATGATTCTTCAGATAAGGCGACGGGGTAACGAACACGAGTGTATCGTAATTCTGCACTATCTTGTTGATGTCGGAAGAGAAGAAGATTTCTTCCACATTGAATCGTGCCGACATCAGATAGGCAGGGTTGTGCCCCATGCGCTTGAAGTCCTCGATGCGGTCATCGCGACGCATATACCAGCCTATATGATGAGTATGACCCACCACAATCTTGGCTATTGCCGTAGCCCAGCTACCGCCGCCAATTATCGCTATTTTACCGCAATTATACATGTTAATGTTGAATGTTGAATGTTGAGTTGGCATACGCCTTGCATGCTGGATGTTGTGAGACTTAATGGCTGTCTGGTTGTAATTTCTTAGTAACAGAAGCAAGAAGACTTACCATTTCATTGGCATCCTTATATATAGATAGGTATAGCTTTTCGTCTAAGTATTTAGTTTGATACAAAAGCTCTATCCAATATAATGTCTCTTTACTTTCTTTGAGAGAAATGTAAACCTTTGCAGCAAAGTCTGCTTTGCTGATTGCTGACTGAGCTTCGGAAAGATTAGCTCCGATACTAGTACCAGAACGAAGGAGTTGTTTGCTTAAAACAAACTCCTTCTTCTCGTTACATAACCATTTGTATAGATTAACGATGCGTACAGCAAAATCCATACTCTTGGTCATAAGTAAATCTTTTGCGCTGCTCATAATTCAACATTCAACAATCAACATTCAACATTACTACGATCAATCCAGCCCTGGATGTCGTCAACAGAAGGCTTCTCGTAGCCGAGCTTGTACTTCTTGTTGATTTCTCCAATCTTCTGCTGCAAGCCTTGTGCTTTTTCTTCACGGATATCAGAGATGAGGTTGAAGCCTGCCTTGCGGAGCACGTATGCCCAATCCTCTGGCACGCCAATCTCTGCCCATTCCTTGATGGTGCTCTGTGGCATCTTCTTCTCTGGCTTCATCTGTGGGAAGAACAGTACTTCCTGAATGAAGGTCTTGCCGGTCATCAACATGACCAAGCGGTCGATACCAATACCGATACCTGATGTTGGAGGCATACCGTACTGGAGGGCACGGAGGAAGTCCTGATCGATGATCATCGCCTCGTCATCACCCTTGTCAGCAAGCTTCATCTGGTCGATGAAACGCTCTTCCTGGTCAATTGGGTCGTTGAGCTCAGAGTATGCATTGGCAAGCTCCTTACCGTTTACCATCAACTCGAAACGCTCGGTCAAGCCTGGCTTAGAACGGTGCATCTTGGTCAATGGAGACATCTCTACAGGATAGTCGGTGATGAAGGTTGGCTGGAGGAAGGTTCCCTCGCAGAACTCACCGAAGAGCTCATCAATCAACTTACCCTTACCCATAGTCTCATCTACATCCATGCCCTTCTCCTTGCAGAATGCGCGGATCTCTTCCTCGGTCTTGCCGTTGCAGTCGAAACCGGTCTTTTCCTTGATGGCATCGAGGATAGGCAGACGGCGATATGGAGCCTTGAAGCTGATGATGTTGCCATCAATCTCGCGCTCTGGCTTGCCGTTTACGGCGATACAGATCGTTTCGAGCAACTTCTCTGTGAAAGCCATCATCCAGTTGTAGTCCTTGTACTGAACATAAAGCTCCATACAGGTAAACTCAGGGTTGTGGTTGCGGTCCATACCCTCGTTGCGGAAGTTCTTGCCGATTTCATAAACACCCTCGAAACCACCTACGATGAGGCGCTTCAGGTAGAGCTCGGTAGCGATACGCATGTACATATCCTGATCGAGCGCATTGAAGTGGGTGATGAATGGGCGGGCAGAAGCACCACCGGCAATGCTCTGCAGGGTAGGAGTCTCTACCTCAGTATAACCTGCGTTGTCGAGTACGCTGCGCAGAGTGCGGAGCACGGTAGCACGCTGCAGGAAAGTATCCTTTACGCCATCATTAACGATGAGGTCAACGTAGCGCTGGCGGTAACGCAACTCTGGATCATCGAACTTGTCGTAAGCCACGCCATCCTTGTACTTCACGATAGGGAGTGGCTTCAAGCTCTTAGAGAGCAGGCACAGTTCCTTGGCGTGAACAGAAATCTCGCCAGTCTGTGTGCGGAATACGAAACCCTTTACACCGATGAAGTCACCGATATCGAGGAGTTTCTTGAAAACAGTATTATAAAGGTCCTTGTTCTCGTCTGGACAAATCTCGTCGCGGGCGATATAAACCTGGATTCTTCCCTTTGAATCCTGCAACTCAGCGAAGCTAGCTTTACCCATTACGCGGCGACCCATCATACGTCCGGCGATAACTACCTGGCGTGGCTCGTCCTCGTCCTTGAATTCAGCTTTGATATCTGTGCTGAATGCATTGGTTGGAAACTCTGCTGCTGGGTATGGGTCGATACCCATCTCGCGCAATGTCTGAAGACTCTGTCTGCGAACGATTTCCTGTTCGCTTAGCTCTAAAATGTTCATATTCTATTCAGATATATCTTTTATTTTCTTATTTTTGGTGCAAAAATACAAAATAAATCTGAACTATATGCCGTTTTTTATGTTTTTTATTATTAAAGAAAGGAAAAGGTATGTAAAGTTTGCCCTTCATCAAATAAAAAGTGCGATAAATTTTGTTTTCTCTAAAGAAAGTCTTACCTTTGCGTTGAGTTTATCAGAAACATACTTTGGAGCGAGGAGGAAACGAATGGCTCTGAATCAATAACAAAATACGAAAAATAGGAGATCATAAGATGAACATAGATGAATTAGTAAAAAGAATCAGCAAGACTGATGGATTATCCAAGACCCTCGGAATGCATTTCATTTCTACCCCTGAGCCTGATACGCTTCAGGCAACGATGATGGTAGATGAGCGTAATCGCCAACCTTTCGGCTTCTTGAGTGGAGGTGCTTCCCTGGCTCTTGCCGAGAATGTGGCAGGTATCGGTTCCCTGGCGCTCTGTCCGGGACAGATTGCCGTGGGTATCAACGTGAGCGGTACTCATGTTCAGGCGGTCAGCGAGGGCGATATAGTTACTGCCTTTGCCAAGATTGTGCACAAGGGCAGAACCTTGCATACCTGGCAGGTGGATATCAAGAATACGGCTGGTGAGGTAATCTGTACCGTACAGGTAACCAACTATGTGTTCACTCCAAAGAAAGATAATCAGAAAAAGGGGGCAGAAACAAAGGTATGATAGCTTTTGCGTATTATCGTCTGCCTTATCTGCACCATGCTACCTATGTGGCTCAGCATGAGGGAGAACCAGAGTTACTCTCTTCTGTGGCAGAACTGAATGGCAAGGAAGGTTTCGTGATAGCTCCTTTCGCGCCATCCAGCGAATGTCCCGTGGTGTTAATGCATCCGGATGAAAGCAAACTTCTCTCTGCCGAGGGGGCTGAAAATGCATCGCAACGCGGCACTTCCTACGTCGTGACGCAGCAGGATTTACGTCGTGACGTAGCAGAATCTACGTCGGGACGTAATTTTGAAGCCTATGCAAGGGAGTTTGAATGCTTTCACCGGCAGCTCTCTGAAGGTAAATTCAGCAAGATTGTTCTGGCAAGAAAACTGCGTATTCAGAGCAATCGGCAGCCTTTAGAATCAGTCCAGACTTTAGCAATGCAAGATGTCGGCAAGACTTCAGCTGTGCAGAATACAGCCAATGCTTCAGTTGTGCAGGATTCAGACTCTTTAAAGGCTCTGTTTCTGAAAACCTGCCGGATGTATCCCCGTCTTTTTGTAGCCTTGGTTTATACACCCCAATCGGGTTTATGGCTGATGGCAACACCTGAAATTCTGCTCAAAGGTGAACAGAATCAGATGGCAACCATGTCGCTGGCAGGCACCCAAAAGGCTGAACCTTCCAAGACCGTAGCCGATTATCCGGTAGAAGGGATAGAATGGTCGGAGAAGAACAGAGAGGAACAGCAGTATGTAACCGATTATATCGAGGATTGCATCAAGGTCTTTTCGGATGATTATCAGAAGAAGGGACCTTATACCACGATGGCTGCCAATCTCTATCATCTCCGTACAGACATCGCTTTCCGTCTGCATGATACGGGGCGTCTGGGCGATGTGCTCGATGCCTTATATCCTACGCCTGCCGTCTGCGGAATACCGAAGGATGAAGCTCGCCGGTTTATCCTGCAGCATGAACATCAGTCGCGCAAATATTATAGTGGTTTTGTGGGACCGATTTCGCCGAAAGGTAAGACGCATCTCTATGTTTCCCTGCGCTGCATGAACATCCTGGATGACGGCTCTTGCGAACTCTATGCCGGAGGCGGATTGCTGAAGGAAAGCGAGATGGAGAAGGAGTGGAAGGAAACTGAAGCTAAGATGCAGACCATCCTGTCGGTCCTGTAAAGGTCTTGCAGAGAAATGATAGGGATTCATTCTGATTTTATAATGCTAAAAGACAAAGGCTCTTCAAGAATCTGAAAACATAAAAATAACCTGAAAAATAAGGTGAAATGTATAGCAATAAAGAAAACGTCAATATTTTGACAAGTTTACTGGTAGCGCATGGTGTTCGCCATGCTGTAGTGTGTCCGGGCAGCAGAAATGCAGCCATAGTTCACAATCTCAACGAGTGTGAAGACATCACTTGCTATCCTGTAACCGACGAACGTAGCGCCGGCTTCCAAGCTCTTGGACTTTCTATGGCTGAAGGTTATCAGCCTGTCGTAGTGTGTGTGACTTCGGGTTCTGCATTGCTCAATCTTTATCCGGCAGTAGTTGAGGCTTATTATCAGCAAATCCCGCTCATAGTGATTTCTGCCGACAGACCAGCACAGTGGATCAACCAGCTGGATGGTCAGACGCTTCCTCAGCCTGATGCTTTGGGGCAGATGGTAAGAAAAGCGGTATCTCTGCCAGAAGTGTTCGAAGGTGAGCAGCAGGAAGAGATGCATTGGTATTGCAACCGGCTGGTCAACGAAGCGCTGTTGAAAAGCATGGGGCGGGTAAAGGGACCTGTACACATCAATGTACCTATCTCTGAGCCTTTCTATTCGTTTACGAAAGAAGCTTTGCCCGTTGAGCGCAAGATAGAGGTTGCTTACTGCAGGGCAAATATTGACACATTTGATGGGACCCCTTTTGAATGTGTGTTAAAAGCCAAACGTCCATTGTTGGTAATAGGACAGTTGGACAATACCGAAAAATATGTAGACTTGTTGGCTTATATTGACCGGATGCCGATATTATGGGAATCTCTGGCAATGCCACCTTATCTATATAAGGTTCAGGAAGAACTGGGAGAAGATTGGAATAAAACCACCTTGTATGGCGCTTTCGAGAATTTGCTGGATGAAATAAAGGACGATGAAAGATTCCGTCCTGACCTGGTGGTTTATATAGGTGGACATATTGTGAGCAAGAAGTTGAAATCTTATCTGCGTTCGCTTAAAGGAGTTGAGCAGATAAGAATCTCGCAAGAGGCTGATATCGAAGATACGTTCATGCATCTTACTAAAGTGATGGATTTGCCAAACAGTGATGCAATGTCATGGTTGGATAATTTTGGCTGGGACAACCACTGGGAGGATTATCGCAAATTGTGGATGGATGCGTTGGCTAAAAGCTATGAACGCAAAGAGAACTTCAAGCCTGAGTTCAGCAGTCTGGCTACCGTAAAGGAATTCTTCAGCCAGCTTCAGAAGGTTGAGCCTCAGGATTTCAAAGCGTTCACCTTAGGCGGTAAAGATGCTCAGGACGATGGTATTTATGACCGCAAATTCGATACTTTCCTTCCAGGTATGATGAGCAGCGTCATCTCCGGCAACAGTTCTGCCATCCGGTTGATGAATCTGTATGCCGACCGCCATGTTTACTGCAATCGTGGTGTAAACGGTATAGAAGGTTCTCTTTCTACGGCTGTAGGTTTCTCGATGTCCAAGAACAAGTCTGATAAGCATGTATACTGCGTTCTCGGCGACCTGAGTTTCTTCTATGACCAGAATGCGCTCTGGAATAGAAATCTGAACGGCAAACTCCGTATCATCGTGCTCAATAATGGTGGCGGTGCCATCTTTGGCAAGTTCCAGGGATTAAAGGAGAGTCAGGCTCGTGAAGAAATAATAATGGCAAAGCATCATGCAACGGCTGAAGGAATCTGTAGTCAGAATGAGGTAAAATATCTCGCAGCTCATACGATGGAAGAGATGGAACAGGGCATCAGCCAATTGATTCATGCCGAGAGCGAGCGCCCGATGCTCCTGGAGGTTTTCACCGATATGGATGTAGATAATGAGATGCTGGAAGCCGTTCAGAAGTGCTGATAGAGGACCTGTAAGGAACTATAACTGATAGTTCTTTCAAAAGAATAAGATAAATAGTAATCATAAAGTTCAAAGTAAAATGAGAGAATGGAAAAAGATAGAAGGTTTTGATTTCAAGGAAATCATCTTCGAGGAGTATAATCATATCGCTAAGATTACCATCAACCGTGAGCGCTACCGTAATGCCTTCACACCGTTGACCACTTGGGAGATGGCGCAGGCATTCAACTATTGCCGCGACTGTCTGGATATCCGTGTGGTCATTCTGACGGGTGCCGGCGATAAGGCATTCTGTGCAGGTGGCGACATGCATGTAAAGGGCCGAGGCGGTTATGTAGGTAATGACGGTGTGCCTCGCCTGAATGTGCTCGATGTGCAGATGCAGATTCGCCGTCTGCCAAAGCCGGTTATCGCTATGGTGAATGGTTATGCCATCGGTGGCGGTCATGTGCTTCATGTGATGTGCGACCTGACCATCGCTTCAGAGAATGCCATCTTTGGACAGACTGGTCCTAAGGTAGGAAGCTTCGATGCCGGTTTCGGTTCTTCTTATCTGGCAAGAATGGTGGGGCAGAAGAAGGCTCGTGAAATTTGGTTCCTCTGCAAGCAGTATTCTGCCAAGGAGGCTGAAGAGATGGGAATGGTGAACAAGGTGGTGCCTCTCGAAAAGTTGGAAGATACCTGTGTAGAGTGGGCTGAAATCATGATGGAACGTTCGCCTCTGGCACTCCGTATGATCAAGGCTGGCTTGAATGCCGAACTGGATGGTCAGGCTGGTATTCAGGAGTTGGCTGGCGATGCCACGATGCTCTATTATACGATGGATGAGGCTCAGGAGGGCGGCAAGGCATTCCTTGAGAAGCGCAAGCCTCGCTTCGAGGATTATCCTCAGTTCCCATAATTTCATCAGCTATAAACAATAAAAACCTCGGAAGATGCATAAAAGCAATCTTCCGAGGTTTCTTGTTTTTTATTCGTGAGTAGCGAATCTCTGCTCTGCCAGTTTCTCGTATTTGGTGCCTGGCTTGCCATAGTTGGCATACGGCCAGATGCTGATGCCGCCACGAGGAGTAAAGATGCCTGTTACCTCTATATATTTAGGGTCCATCAGTTTGATGAGATCCTTCATGATGATGTTTACGCAGTCTTCATGGAAATCGCCATGGTTGCGGAAACTGAAGAGATAAAGTTTCAGACTCTTGCTCTCTACCATCTTTACGTCAGGAATATAGCTGATGCGAATCTCTGCGAAATCTGGCTGACCCGTAATAGGGCAGAGCGATGTAAACTCAGGGCAGTTGAAACGTACCCAGTAATCATTGCCAGGATGCTTATTCACGAAAGTTTCGAGCACCTCTGGCGCATAATCCATTCTATATGTAGTCTTGGCACCTAATGCCTGAAGACCGTCTTCTTTTCTATCCACGCTTGGTAATGTTTTAATGTTTGATATTTACTGATGTCTTTTAGCCGAGGCTGAAGATCTTGAATACATTGTAGGAGATGTTATTGTCGTATACATCTTCACCTTCATGCTTCTTCACGTATTTCACTACACGGATGGTCAGAGGCAATACCACAATCTCGTAGGCAGTCTTCAGTATCACCTGCCAGAGCATGAGCCAAGGCAATTCTGATGCAGGCACCACACCGCCCAGGGCAAGTGGGAAGAAGATAAGACTGTCGCAACTCTCACCGGCAATGGTACTGAGGATGGCACGGGCAGAGAAATGCTTGCCACCATCGCGGATTTTCATCACGCTCATTACATAAGCATTGGCAAACGAACCGATGATGAAGGCTACGAAAGAGGCTGCTGCAATGCGGGGGGCCAGACCGAAGATGGCATGAAAACCGGCATCGTTGGTCCAATAAGGTGCTGCTGGAATGGCATCGCAGATAGCACCCAGCGCCACGAAGAAGAAGTTCATCGCAAAGCCGGTCCATATCAACAGACGCGCTTTCTGATAGCCCCATACTTCACATACCACATCGTTGATGATGTAGCTTACAGGGAATACGATAAGTCCACCGGTAAGGGAAACTGGCCCGAAGGCGATTTGCTTTGTTTCGAGTACGTTTGCTGCAATCAGGCAAACGCAGAAGAGGATGCTGAAAAGCATAAACAGCACGCTCACTTGAGTTTTTTTCTTGTCCATTTTCTTGTTTTTTACGAGGTTTACCAAGCACTCGGGTTATTGAATATGATGATTCTTTTCTGAAATCGGCTGCAAAATTACAACTTTTCTTCCTAATAGCCAAATATTTGGGAAAAAAAATGGCTCCAAATACTAATCACTAGCACTTGGAGCCCTTATCTAACTAAAAACCTAAAACTTTTTTCTAAAAACTAAACCTAACAATCTTAACCTATGAGAAACTAACCTTTTCAGATTATATTGTGATAGCGAAATAACACTCTTGTTATCCGCTGTCATCTGTCATCAAGCAACAGATATACCAAAAAGTTGTTTCATGACAAGATGTCAGAGAAGATTTACTTTTCCATAAACTTCTTTGCAGCTCTTAACTGATGTCTCATCACACTCAGGAATTCCTGACTCTCCTGCAGTACGTTGAGATAAACCAGAGAAATCTGCATCAGCGTATTGTCAGTCATGTGCTGGATGCGGTCGATATGCTTCTTGCGGAGAACTGAAAGCTCGTCTTTGCAGGCATCTGCCTCGGCAAGAATCTCGCGATAGCTGTCATATCTGCCAGTTTCAATCAGTTCGCAGCTCATGCGCATCAGGTCGTTGATCTTCTGGCGTACAGGAGCAAACTCCTTGATGTATTCAGCAGGAAGCGGATTGAAGTTGTTGTCAACATGTTCCTTGATTGGGTCGAGCATACGGCGCAGAGAGTAGATAAACTGCTGGTTGCTGTTGGCACCCAGATGGAACCAGGTGTTGCGCTCGATGGCAATCTCGATAGGCGATTTCTTCAAACCGAGCATCTCCTGACGGCGGAACTTCTTCAGCATATCCTGTTCCTTCTTCAGATCCTTGTTGGCATGACGAAGGTCGCGGGTATTCTCGTTGGCAAGACCATCCATAATCTGGTTGAACTCGTTCAGGGCGAAGTGGCAGACGTAAGACTGGGTGCGTGAAACCTGACGGCGAAGCAAATCCCATACAATCTCCGGGTCGCGAGAACGCATCATCAGCTGGAAGGTACTGCTCTTGCCCTCTTCCTTAGCCTTCTTGTTATACTGGATGTTGCTGCGGATGAGCAGGTAGATAACCAAGCCCATGAAGCAAGCCTGGATGCCCACACCACCGAAGTGCATGATGATACAGACAATGGCACAGGCTGCGAAAGCTACACCGGCTGTGATGAACCAACCACCGATTACACTCAATACACCTGTTACACGGAATACGGCACTCTCGCGGCTCCAAGCTCTATCTGCCAGTGAAGAACCCATAGCCACCATGAAGGTAACGTAGGTGGTAGAGAGAGGCAACTTCAGGTTGGTACCGATGGTGATCAGCATGGAAGCAAGTACCAGGTTAACGGCTGCACGAACCACGTCGAAAGCAGCACTCTCCTCGAGTTCAACATCATTCTTGTCAAAACGGCTGTTGATCCAGTTCATCAGCGCCTTTGGCATAAACTGCTTCAACCATGAATCTGTAGCCTGGCAGTTGCGTACAATCACGCGGGCTGCAGAAGAACTGCCGAACATCTCATCGCCCTCGTCCTGACGGCTCAAGTCAACAGAAGTCTTGATTACGTTCTGTGCCTTCTTGGATGTCGCCATGGCGATAATCATCACGGCACCGGCAGCAAGCAGGAAGCCAGGAGTGGTCTTGGCACTCTCCATCAATGAAGTCATCATAAACTGGTCTGGCGCTGCACCGTTGGCATTTGCCATATAGTCCTGATAAGAAGAAAGACCAGCGAGAGGCACACCGATGAAGTTTACCAGGTCGTTACCGGCGAAAGCCATAGCCAGAGCGAAAGTACCCATCAGCACCGTAAACTTGAAGATGTTGACACGGCAGAGGTGCAGGAATTCCATCACAACAGCAGACACCACGAAGGTGATGCAGATGAGGAAACCGAGATTCTGGTCGATGTAATCGCGCACCTCAGTAGGCAGGTAAGGACTCTTGCCCAAACCCTTCATGAAAATGAAGTAAGAGAGGGCTGTGAAGGCGATACCACCGAAGATGGCGATGCTGTAGCGGCTGTGCTTGCGGTAGTTGAAGGTGAAAATGATACGGGAAAGCCACATCACAAAGGCACCAAACACGAAGGCGATGATGACAGATGAGAAGATACCCATGATTACCTCCAACGCCTTGTTGCTATTGAGCAATACGCCATAGTTGAGGCTGTCGTCTCCATACATCTTCAATGTAGCGAGGATGAAAGCACCACCCAGCAGCTCGAATACCAGAGAGACGGTAGTAGAGGTTGGCATACCTAAGGTATTGAACACATCCAGGATGATGACATCAGTCACCATGACCGCCAGAAAGAGCGTCATCACTTCCTCGAAGGTGAAGTGGTCTGGACTCATGATACCATGGCGGGCGATATCCATCATTCCCGATGACATGATGGCTCCGAGAACCACACCACAAGATGCGATAATCAGCACCGTGCGAAACTTAGCCACCTTAGCTCCGATGGCAGATTGCAGGAAGTTGACAGCATCGTTGCTGACTCCTACGAAGAGATCGAACACTGCTAGACAGAGCAGGAAGATCACAATACATAAATAAATTGTACCCATTATTATCTTAATGTTTATTGTTATTGTTTACTTTGTGGGGGACATTTCTTTCCCTTATTTGCGGGAGTTATCCATTTTCTCCTTCTTTTCGGCTGCAAAAGTACGTAGGAAATGTTACAGGCTATTTAAACAGATGTTACATTCTTGTTAAAAACGATATTTCTTCTGTTTTTCTGAAAGAAAGTAGTATCTTTGCAGTCAGAACGCCTATATATAATAAGGTGTAAAACATAACAAACATGAAAATGGATAGATTTAAAGATATCAGGGCGATAGCCTTCGATGCCGATGATACGCTCTGGGCATTACAGGAATATTTCGAAGAGGTGGAGCATGAATATTGCGAACTTCTTTCTGAATACGGAAAAGAGAAAGAAATTTCTGCCGCTCTTCTGGAGACGGAAAGTGGTAATATGGCTGACTTGGGGTATGGCTGCAAGGCTTTCACCATTTCGCTGGTAGAGAATGCCGTGAAGGTAAGTAAGGGCAAGGTTTCTGCCTATGTGATTGCTCAGATTATAGGGCTGGGAAAAAGTCTGCTGCATCTTGATGCCAAACCGCTGGAGGGGGTAGAGGAGACGCTGGCTCTGCTGCATGAAAAGAAGAAAGAGGGCAGGAAATTGAAACTTGCCGTCTTTACGAAGGGAGAGTTGCAGGATCAGGAGAATAAATTATGGCGCTCGGGTTTGCAGCGTTATTTTGATGTGGTAAGTATCGTGAGCGATAAAAAGCCTGAAGCTTACCGCCGCCTCTGCAGGGAACTGGATGTCCAGCCTTCAGAACTCGTGATGGTGGGTAACAGTTTCAAAAGTGATATTGCTCCTGCGCTGAGCATCGGCTGTTCTGCCATCCATATTCCTGCCCAATCTATCTGGGCGCATGAGAAGACTGAAGAGTATGAACACCCGAAACTCCGCCGCATCTCATATTTCAAGGAAATTCTTGATTGGATATAAAGGGGGAGAATATTGATCTTTCCTCTTTTTCTGCTGGTACCCATCTACCTTGTTTTAGGGTTTTATGTATGTTAAATGCTTGAAAATTATAGACTTAGCTACTTGGTTACTTGAGGCGATGGGCAAGGATAACTTTAGGATAACTCTTAGTAAAAAGGAACTAAGAGTTATCCTATTTCTTTATCAATATACGCAAGGATTTCTTCTTGCTGTTCTGGATGGAACCATTGGATAGTGGTATCCCGCTTAAACCAGGTAAGCTGCTTGCGCATGTATTCACGGCTGTGCGACTGGATTTGTCTGATAGCTTCATCGCAGTCTATTTCGCCGTCAAAGTAGGAGAACATTTCTTTGTAGCCTACGGTTCTCAACGAGGTGAGTCCCTTCTGTGGATATACGCTGCGTGCTTCTGCCTCCAGACCTTCGTCCATCATCATCAGTACACGCTGGTTGATGCGATCGTACAGTTCGGCACGGTCGCGGTTCAAGCCTATCTTGATGATGCGGAAAGGGCGCTGCTTCTTTTCGGCTGTGCGGAAAGAAGTATAAGTCTTGCCGGTCTGATGGCAGATTTCCAGGGCATGAACCACGCGGCGTGGATTCTTCCTGTCTACTATCGCCCAGTGCTCCGGGTCCATCTTGTGAAGTTCTTCTACCAGTGCCTCCAGCCCTTCCTCTTCCAGACGCTGTTTCATCCAAGTGCGTATGTCGTCACTAACAGTAGGGATGTCGTCGATTCCCTTGCATACAGCATCGATATACATCATGCTGCCACCTGTAAGCAGAGCCACATCGTGATTCTTGAAGATATCTTCCTGCAGGAGATTCATCACATCAGCCTCATATTGGGCAGCACTGTAATAATCTTCGATGTGGTGGTTTCCTACGAAATAATGCTTTACCCGCTGCTGCTGTTCGGCAGTAGGGGCTGCGGTTCCGATAGGGAGTTCGGCGAAGATCTGGCGGGAGTCGGCATTGATGATAGGTATAGCGAGATGCTCTGCCAGTGAAAGGCAAAGCTCCGTTTTACCTACACCGGTAGGACCTAAGACCACAATCAATGTTTTCATATATCATTCTTTATATTCAAGAAAAAAGCATCCTTGCTCGTTTCATAAACCTATGCAAGGATGCTCTTTTTACCTTTTTACTTTTTTACCCTTTTACTTTTATCGGATAATGCCTCGCTGAGAACTCTCAACGAAGTCGATAATGTACTGAATTTCCTTGGTAACCTCAAGATTCTTCTTGATTTCCTCGATACCTTCCTTCAATATACCCTTGCTGTAGAGCAGGCGGTAAGCCTCGTGGATGTTCTGGATGGTCTCATTGCTGAAACCGCGACGGCGCAGACCGATGAGGTTGATGCTGCAGTAGCGGGTTGGTTCCTTGCCGGCAATGATATAAGGAGGAATATCCTGAGAGAAACGGCAACCGCCCTGGATCATTACGTAGCCTGCGATGTGGCAGAACTGGTGAACGAGAACGTTGGCGCTGACGATGGCGTTGTCATCTACTACCACCTCACCGGCAAACTTGGTAGAGTTGCCGATAATCAAGCCGCTGCCGAGCACGCAGTCGTGAGCCACGTGAACGGTCTCCATCAGGAGGTTGTTGCTGCCTACTACGGTCTTGCCCTTAGAGGCTGTACCACGAGAGATAGTAACGTTCTCACGGATGCTGTTGTTATCGCCCACCTCGCAGGTTGTCTGCTCGCCCTTGAACTTCAAGTCCTGAGGCTTGGTAGAGATGCTGGCGCCTGGGAAAAATTCATTATTGTTGCCGATGCGAGCGCCCACGTGGATGGTAACGCTGTTCTGCAATACGTTGTTATCGCCCAAAACGGTGTCCTTGTCGATATAGCAGAAAGGACCGATAATGTTGTTGTCACCGAGTTTTGCCTCTGGATGAACAAACGCTAATGGACTAATCTGATTCATTTCTATTAAGTTTAAAGTTTATAATTTATAGTTTATAGCCTGAACCACCTAAGCAATCTTGCTAAACGGCGCAGCCGCTATAAACTATTAACTATTAACTGGTTATTACTTGTTCTTAACAATCTGTGCTGTGAAAGTAGCCTCTGCCACCACCTGGTCGCCTACGAACATGTAGCCCTTCATAGAGCTGATGCCATGACGTACAGGTGCGAGCAACTCCACACGGAAGAGGAGGGTATCGCCCGGAACCACCTTCTTGCGGAACTTCACATCATCGAGCTTCATGAAGTAAGTACTCCAGCGCTCAGGCTCTTCCAGCTGGTTCAATACGAGCAGACCGCCACACTGTGCCATCGCCTCTACCTGGAGAACACCCGGCATAACCGGCTCCTCTGGGAAGTGACCGGTGAAGAAAGGCTCGTTGCTGGTTACATTCTTTACGCCTACGATGCTGCTAGGACCCATAGCGATGACCTTGTCGACCAGCTGCATAGGGTAGCGGTGAGGCAGGAGCTGACGGATGCGGATATTATCCATGATTGGCTCCTCGTTAGGATCGTAGATAGGAGCCTGAATCTCGTGCTTGCGAATCTCCTTGCGCATGAGGCGGGCGAACTTGTTGTTTACGGTATGGCCTGGACGCGTAGCGATGATGCGACCCTTGATAGGCTTGCCGATGAGTGCCATATCGCCGATGATATCGAGCAGTTTATGACGTGTACATTCGTTCTCCCACTGCAATGGGCGGTGCTGTATATAACCCAACTTGTTGGCATCCATGTGAGGCACCTTGAGATGGTCGGCGAGCTGGTCGAGCTGAGCCTGTTCTACCTGGCGCTCATAAATAACGATGGCATTGTCCAGGTCACCACCCTTGATGAGGTTAGCCTGGAGCAGAGGCATGATATCGCGTACGAAAACGAAGGTACGGGCAGAAGCAATCTCCTCTGCGTATGTCTCCATCTTTTCGAGGGTAGCAAACTGGCTGTTGATGAATTTGCTCTCGAAAGAACACATGGCTGTGATGCTGAAGTCCTCGTCTGGAAGGATGGTGATAACAGACCCGTTATTATCTTTCACCTCAATCTTATGGCGGATGATGTAGTAATCTTTCTCTGCATTCTGTTCCTGGATGCCTACGCTCTGAATCTTCTCTACATAAGGAGCAGCAGAACCGTCGAGGATAGGGAACTCAGGACCATTTACCTGGATGAGACAGTTGTCGATGCCGAGGGCATAGAGTGCTGACATACCATGCTCGATGGTAGAAACGCGGATATCGCCCTTACCGAGTACGGTACCGCGCTGTGTTTCAACAACGTTCTCAGCTACAGCCTGGATGACAGGCTCGCCTTCGAGGTCGATGCGCTGTATTTTATAACCGGTGTTCTCTGGTGCTGGATTGAATGTTACGGTGAGGCTCAAGCCTGTATGCAAACCCTTTCCGCAAAGAGAGAAGCTACCTTTCAGTGTCTTCTGTTTTGACATAACGATTTATTTTAATGTTAGGTGTTAAATGTTAAGTGTTAACTTGTTGGGGCATTCGCTCATTTAACATTTAACACTTTACATTTAACATTGAAAAAATTACTTTTTCTTTAATTCTTCAATCTGCTTCTTCAGGTCGTTGAGTTCCTTGTACATGTCAGGCAAACGACGGAAGATAGCCTGAGACTTGAAGTAAGCGCGCTGCTCCATAGGAGGAGTTCCGATGAGCTGCTGGCCGCTCTTGAGGCTGCCCGGAACACCGCTCTGGGCACCGAGGAACACCTTATCGCCGATAGTGATGTGGCCGGCAAGACCCACCTGACCACCAAACATACACCATTCGCCTACCTTTGTACTGCCTGCTACACCTACCTGAGAAGACATCACGGTGTTGGCACCGATGTCGGTATTGTGGGCAATCTGTACGAGGTTGTCGAGCTTTACGCCCTTGCGAACATAGGTAGAACCCATTGTGGAACGGTCTACACAAGTGTTGGCACCAATCTCTACATCGTCTTCGATGGTAACGATACCAATCTGAGGAATCTTGTCGTAACCTTCAGGACCTGGAGCGAATCCGAATCCGTCGGCACCGATTACACAACCGGCATGAAGCGTAACATTATTGCCTAATTTACAGCCGTGATATACGGTAACGTTCGGATAGATGAGTGCATTCTTACCAATCTTCACACCCTCTCCGATGTAGGCATGAGGATAAATCTGGCTACCTTCGCCTACCTCTGCACCATCGCTGATATATGCGAAAGCACCTACATATACGCCTTCAGCCACCTTAGCCTTTGGAGATACGAAAGCCAGCGGATCGATGCCGGTCTTCTTAGGCTTCATGGATTCGTACATCTGCAGGAGCTTAGCCACACACTCGTATGCATTCTTCACACGGATGAGGGTTGTGCTGACAGGGTGTTCCAATTCTACGTTCTCATCAATGAGTACGATGCTTGACTTGGTTTCGTAAACATAATGAGTGTATTTAGGGTTAGAAAGGAACGAGATAGCGCCTTCCTTACCTTCTTCGATTTTTGCGAAGGTGTTGACTGTTGCGTTCTCATCACCTTCCACACGGCCCTGAACGAACTGGGCTATTTGTTGAGCGGTAAATTCCATAATTTATCTGACTTCTAGTTTGTTTTATTTAGGTTCCCAAGGCATCATTACCTTTAGGTAACCGCAATTTGTTTGCAAAAATAGCAAAAAAGATTTAGATTCTCGACTTTATTTTGTAATATTTTGCTTTTTCGCCCCATAAAAGGGTATTTTTTAGGCGCAAAGCCTCTTTTTCAAGATACTTTGCGCCTAAATCGAGTTTTTATAACTTAGCAAGTTCTGCTGCCATTTCAGCCTGCAACTCCTTAGCTTTCTGACCTGCTACCTCAGCAAAGTCATTGCCGTTGCTGGCATAGATGATGCCGCGGGAAGAGTTTACGAGCAAGCCGCAGTCCTTGATGATGCCATACTTGCAAACCTCCTGCAGGCTGCCACCCTGTGCACCTACGCCCGGTACGAGGAGGAAGTGGTTAGGAGCCACCTTGCGGATGTCTTCGAACATCTTGCCCTGTGTAGCGCCTACTACATACATCATGTTCTCATCGTTGCCCCATTCCTGGCTCTTCTTGAGAACCTTCTCGAAGAGGCGCTCGCCCTCCTTATCCTCGGTGAGCTGGAAGTCGTGACTACCCTTGTTGCTGGTCAGTGCCAGGAGGATAACCCACTTGCCGTCATACTCGAGGAATGGCTTGACTGAATCCTCACCCATATAAGGAGCTACGGTTACAGAGTCGATATTGTACTCCTCGAAGAATGTCTGGGCATACATCTTGCTGGTGTTGCCGATATCGCCGCGCTTGGCATCTGCGATGATGAAGTGGTTTGGATAGTGGCTGTGGAGATACTTGATGGTGTTTTCGAAGGCAATCATGCCATCGATGCCGCGGCTCTCATAGAAAGCCAGGTTTGGCTTGTAAGCCACACAGTATGGGGCTGTTGCGTCGATGATAGCCTTGTTGAATCTGAATATCATTTCGGCTTCTGCGCCCTGGATGTCTTCACTCTCGGTGATGCACTTAGGCAACTTGTTGATATCTGTGTCAAGACCTACGCACAAGAAACTCTTCTTGGCGAAAATCTGCTCTACGAGTTCTTTTCTGTTCATAATGGATTGATATGATGATTCATCGCCCCGAAGTACGGAACGATGAATCGGGGTTTTACAATTCTGTTTCTTTCAGCTTCTCTGCGTTCTCGGCTACGGTCAGGGCATCAATCATGTCCTGAATATCACCTGCCAGGAAACCGTTGAGATCGTGAGTGGTGTAACCGATACGGTGGTCGGTAACACGGCCCTGTGGGAAGTTGTAGGTACGGATCTTCGCACTGCGGTCGCCGGTAGAAACGAGGCTCTTGCGGCGGCTGGCGATATCGTCAACATACTTCTGGTGCTCACGGTCGTGGATGAATGTATAGAGGCGGCTCAAAGCACGCTCCTTGTTCTTTGGCTGGTCACGGGTTTCGGTACACTCGATGAGGATTTCCTCTACCTCGCCTGTGTTAGGGTTTTTCCAAGGGTAGCGGAGACGTACACCAGACTCCACCTTGTTCACGTTCTGACCACCGGCACCTGAACTTCGGAAGGTATCCCACTTGATGTCACCTTCGTTGATGTTCACCTCAAACTTGTCTGCCTCTGGCAATACGGCCACGGTAGCAGCTGAGGTGTGCATACGACCCTGTGTTTCAGTAGCAGGCACACGCTGAACACGGTGAACACCTGATTCGTACTTCAATGTACCGTAAACGTCAGTACCGCTTACAGCGAAGTCGATTTCCTTGTATCCACCTACTGCGCCTTCAGAAACAGAAGTCACGCTGACGGTCCATCCCTTCGATTCGCAGTATTTCTTATACATATTAAATAGGTCGCCTGCAAAGAGGGCAGCCTCGTCGCCTCCGGCACCGCCTCGGATTTCCATCTGTACGTTCTTGGCGTCTTCCGGGTCCTTAGGTACCAGCGCAATCTTGATTTCTTCTTCGAGTTTAGGCTGCAGCGCCTCGTTCTCGTTGAGTTCTTCGCGAGCCATCTCCTTCATTTCCGGATCGCTCTCGTTGGCAAGGATGTCCTTTGCCTCTTTGATGCTGTTCAGGCAGTTGATGTATCGCTTGCGTGCGTCCATGATATCACCCAGGTCTTTCCATTCCTTGGTGAGTTTCACGTAGCGTGTCTGGTCGGCGATGACATCAGGGTCGGTAATGAGGGTGCTTACTTCCTCGTATCGGCTCTCTAAGCCTTCTAGCTTCTGTAATATGTTGTTATTATCCATTGATTTTAATGTTGAATGTTGAGTGTTGAATGTTGAGTTGACACTAACATTGTTTTTAGTATTCGAATGTTCCGAATTCGCTCTTGATGGTCAGGCTGCGCTTGCCTTCTTCGATGTGACCCACAATCTGGGCATCGATGTTGAAGCTCTTGCTGATGGCGATAACCTTCTCGGCAACCTCAGGACGTACGTAGATCTCCATGCGGTGACCCATGTTGAATACCTGATACATTTCCTTCCAGTCGGTCTCTGAGCAGTCGTGGATCGCCTTGAAGAGTGGAGGTACTGGGAACATGTTGTCCTTCACTACCTTACAGTTCTCGCCTACGAAGTGCAGAACCTTGGTCTGGGCACCACCGGTGCAGTGAACCATACCGTGAACCTCTGGGCGGAGCTCATCGAGAATCTTCTTGATGACAGGAGCGTAGGTACGGGTAGGAGAGAGTACCAGTTCTCCGGCATTGATAGGTGAACCCTCTACCTCATCAGTCAACTTATACTTACCGCTGTAAACCAACTCGTCTGGCACGGCGTGGTCGTAGCTCTCAGGATAGTTCTCTGCGAGATACTTGGCGAATACATCGTGGCGGGCAGAAGTCAAACCGTTGCTGCCCATACCGCCGTTGTACTTCTTCTCGTAAGTAGCCTGACCTGTAGAAGAAAGACCAACGATGACATCGCCTGGACGGATGTTGGCATTGTTGATGACGTCGCTGCGCTTCATGCGGCAGGTAACGGTAGAGTCAACGATGATAGTACGAACCAGGTCGCCTACGTCAGCAGTCTCACCGCCGGTAGGATAGATGCCGATACCCATCTCACGCATCTCGTGGAGCAGGTCGTCAGTACCGTTGATGATAGCTGAGATTACCTCGCCTGGGATGAGCATCTTGTTGCGTCCGATGGTAGAGCTAACGAGGATGTTGTCTACTGCGCCTACGCAGAGCAGGTCGTCGGTATTCATCACGATAGCATCCTGAGCGATACCTTTCCATACAGAGAGGTCGCCCGTTTCCTTCCAGTACATGTAAGCCAAGCTAGACTTGGTACCTGCACCGTCGGCATGCATAATGTTACAATACTCTGGGTCGCCGCCCAAGATATCAGGTATGATCTTGCAGAAAGCCTGTGGGAAGATACCCTTGTCGATGTTCTTGATAGCGTTGTGAACATCTTCCTTTGCTGCGCTAACACCGCGCATCATATATCTATTGTTACTCATATTCTTACTTTGAATTTTGTTCTTTGAACTTTATGATATGCTTATTTTTCCTGGTGCCAGAAATCCCATGATGCAAAGGCTTGCAACAAGAGCATTTCCAAGCCATTCTTTACTGTGGCTCCATGTTCTTTGCCCTTCTTCATGAAGAGGGTTTCGTCGGGATTGTAGATGAGGTCGTATAGCAGGGTGTGGCTGTCCATTGCCTCGTAAGGCAGCGCAGGACACTCGTCTACGTGTGGGTACATGCCCACTGGGGTACAGTTTACGATGACGTTATACTCCTTGATAACCTCAGGGGTGATTTTTTCGTACTGGATAGTACCCGGACGCTCGTATCGACTCACGAAGGCTGTTTCCAGTCCGAGCGATTTCAGACCGAAGTTGATAGCCTTTGAAGCTCCGCCTGTACCCAGGATGAGAGCCTTCTTGTGATAAGGCTCGATATAAGGTTCGATGCTCTTGGTAAAACCGATTACATCGCTGTTATATCCTTTCAGATAAACATCTTCGCCTCTGTGCTCTACCTTGATCACGTTGACGGCTCCGATAGCATTCGCCTCAGGGCTTACCACGTCGAGATAGCTGATCACTTTCTCCTTGTAAGGAATGGTGACGTTGAGACCCTTTAGTTCTGGATTTGAGTCGAGAATCTCGGTAAGATTTTCGATAGAAGGTATCTCGAAGTTGATGTATTGGGCATCGATGCCCTCGTTCTCAAACTTTTCGTTGAAATAGTTTTTTGAGAACGAATGCCCCAGAGGGTAACCTATGAGTCCATACTTGTCCATAATATTTTTGTTTTATTTGGTTGCGAAATAGAGTGTGCAGATGCCGAAGGTGAGTCGCTTGAACTCTGCCTTTGCGAATCCAGCCTTTTTGAACACCTCCATCATGACCTCGCCCTGAGGGAATGCCTCGATGGTCTTATTGAGATAACTGTAGGCGCTCTGGTCTTTGCTGATGAGTTTGCCATACATCGGCAAGACAGTGTTGCTGTAGATGCTGAACAGCTGCTTCATCGGGAAACTGACCGGCGTGGTGAGTTCTACGATGCAGAGATGTCCGCCCTTTTTCAGTACCCGGCACATTTCCTTCAGTCCCTGATCCAGGTTCTGGAAGTTCCTGATACCGAAGGCTGCGGTTACAGCGTCGAAGCTCTCGTCCTGGAACGAGAGGTTAAGGCAGTCTTCCTTGGCAAAGGAGATGGTGTTTTCCAGTCCCAGCTGCTTTACCTTCTGTCTGCCTATCTCCATCATGCCTTCCGAGATGTCTGCTCCGATCAGCTGGTCGGGATGTAGCATCTGTGCGGCTAGGATGGCGAAATCGCCGGTACCGGTAGCGATGTCGAGCATCTTTTTAGGAGAGAAGGGCGCAAGACGCCTGATTGCCTTCTTGCGCCATCCCTTATCGATATCCCACGAGAGACGGTGGTTCAGGGTATCGTAGGTAGGGGCGATGTTGTCGAACATCTCCTCTACCAGCTTGCCCTTGTCTCCTGTGCCCTCGTAGGGCTTTATCTGTTCTTGCTTATACATTTATATATAGTTTACTTGTGTGCAGCAAGCCACTCGCTTACGTTCTTCTCGATGCGGGCAGCGATGTCGCCTTCCTCTGCAGCCTTGTCAAACTTCTCGCCGGTGATGTGCTCGTAGAGTTCGATGTAACGGTCGGATACGCTCTCTGCATACTCGTCGGTAATCTCTGGCATGGTCTGGCCTGGCTCGTTCATGAAGTTGTGCTCGATGAGCCACTGGCGAACGAACTCCTTAGAGAGCTGGCGCTGTGGTTCACCCTTCTCAAACTTCTCCTCGTAACCGTCAGCATAGAAGTAGCGGCTAGAGTCTGGAGTGTGGATCTCATCGATGAGATAAACCTTGCCGTCGCGCTTGCCGAACTCGTACTTGGTATCTACGAGAATCAAGCCCTGCTTGGCAGCGATTTCCTGACCGCGGGCGAAGATGCGGCGTGTGTAGTCCTCCATCACAGCGTAATCCTCTGCACTAACAATACCCTGGGCGATGATCTCTTCCTTAGAGATATTCATGTCGTGACCCTCGTCAGCCTTTGTAGTAGGGGTGATGATAGGCTCTGGGAAACGCTGGTTCTCGCGCATACCGTCTGGCAACTTCACACCGCAGATCTCGCGGCAGCCCTTCTGATACTCGCGCCATGCACTACCGGTGAGGATAGAACGGATGATCATCTCCACGCGGAAACCTTCGCACTTCAAACCTACGGTAACCATTGGGTCTGGAGTAGCCAACTTCCAGTTTGGACAGATGTCTGTAGTCGTGTCCAGGAACTTAGCTGCAATCTGATTGAGCACCTGTCCTTTGAAAGGGATACCCTTAGGCAGAACAACGTCGAACGCTGAGATTCTGTCGGTAGCGACCATCACGAGGAGGTCGTCGTTAATGTCATACACATCACGTACTTTACCGTGGTAAACACTCTTCTGTCCATCAAAATGGAAATCTGTCTTTGTTAATGCTTTCATTTTACTTTGAACTTTGAATTTTGAACTTTGAACTTTATGATATGCCTTGAGTAATCATTCAGTTCATTCTTCATTCTGATTATTTTGAATTATCTTTTTCTGCTTTCTGAGCTTCCCGTGCTTCCGCTCTCTCCTTGTCATACTTGTCGTATGCGTTTACGATGCGGGTTACGAGTTTGTGGCGCACGATATCCTTCTGTCCCAGCTTCACCACTCCGATGCCTTCCACGCCGTCCAGAATCTTGAGCGCCTCCTTCAGTCCGCTTCGCTGTTCGCGTGGAAGGTCAATCTGTGTCAGGTCGCCGGTGATAATCATCTTTGTGTTCATGCCCATACGGGTTAGGAACATGCGAATCTGTTGGGAGGTAGTGTTCTGCGCCTCGTCGAGGATGACGACGGCATCGCTGAGTGTGCGTCCGCGCATAAAGGCGAGCGGAGCAATCTGGATAATGTGCTTTTCCATCATATCCTGCAGCTTTACGGCAGGTATCATGTCTTCCAGCGCATCGTAGAGCGGCTGGAGGTATGGGTCAATTTTGTCTTTCATATCGCCAGGCAGGAAACCGAGTTTTTCGCCGGCTTCTACGGCTGGTCGTGAGAGGATAATTTTCTTGATGGCTTTCTCCTTGAGGGCCTTTACGGCAAGGGCGATGCTGAGATAGGTCTTGCCGGTACCGGCTGGTCCCACGGCAAATACCATGTCGTTCTTCTCGTAAGCATCTATCAGCTGCTGCTGGTTTTCGCTGCGGCTCTTGATAGGTCGGCCACTGATGCTGTATACCAGTACGCCTTTCACGCTGTCCGCCTTGGTCTGTTTTCCTTTCACGATGTCCAGGATGTCTTCATCATTGAGCATGTTGTATTTAAGCAAGTGCTTGCGCATCTGCTCAATATCCTCTTCCACCTTTGCCATTTCCTCTTCGTCGCCGAGCACACGAATCACGTTGTCGCGTGCCACGATACGCAACTTAGGATACAGCGATTTAATCATCTGCAGGTGGGCGTTGTTCACACCGTAGAACATCACTGGATCGATATCTTCGAGTACAATATGTTTCTCTATCAAAATGTCTTAATTCTATAAAGTTTAAACTATCCTATCTAATATTTTGTTATATAACGCTGCAAAATTACTACTTTTCCATGAAATGAGCAAATTTCGGCGAATAAAACATTCTTTAAATATTAAAAAAGCTATTTTTTCGAGAGATTTTGTTACCTTTGCAGCTAAATTTGGCGATACGGCTCCCGTTTTGCCTGAAGAATATAGAATATTATTTCGTGAAAAGTAGATAATTATGAAGATTAGTAAGAACAGATATTTACAGGGTTTTGGTATTGTGGTTTTGCTTCTGGCGCTGGTAAGAGTCATCTTCCCGGGAGTAGCAAAACCGAAGGTCGCGGCTGCTGGTGCGGCTGATTCTACGCTCGTGGCTGCGAAGGATTCGGCTGCTTCTGATGCTTCTTCTGCTGAAATTTCTGATGCATCGGCTGATGCTGAAGGGAATGTGGCTGAGGACCTGAAGAAGGATGAACTCTCTGTTATGCCTGATACGGCACAGGGCGGCAAGCCTTCTATCTTCTTCGACAAGGATGGCAAGGAGGTGAAGCATCGCATCTTCTCGGTGCCTCATTTCGGCAATACTTTCCCCGACCAGCAGGATGTGCAGATTCTGGCGGCGACTAAGCATGGTGTGAAACCGGTACAGAACCGTCTGGAGGCGGAGAACAGCAAGGGCAAGCTGGTGTATGTGGGCAGCAATCCTTTCTTTTATGTCGACAAGCTGAACAACAGTATTCCTTACCTGGTGCCTCGCGCCTCTGTGCTGCTCCAGGATATTGGCCGTGCCTATTTTGATTCGCTGCAGATCAAGGGCATTCCGCTGCATAAGATTATCGTGACGAGCATTCTGCGCACCAAGGATGATGTGGCGAAACTGCGTACCCGAAACGGTAATGCTACCGAGAATTCGTGCCATCTCTATGGTACTACCTTCGATATCTGTTACAACCGCTATAAGCAGATTCAGACCCGTGAACAGCCTCGCCGACAGGTGCAGAATGATACCCTGAAATGGGTGTTCTCCGAGGTGCTCCGCGATTTCCGCAACAAGAACCGCTGCTATATTAAATATGAGGTGAAGCAGGGCTGCTTCCATATCACCGTGAAGTAATCTGGTTGTTCCCGGCACGCCCTGAAAGGGCAGAAGCTCCTAGCCCAGGGCAGCGCCCTGGGTATAATATATAATAATAAACATGCGCCCTGTAAGGGCAAAAGCTTTAAAATACTTAGTGATAATAAAGCTTTTGCCCTTACAGGGCGTCTTGCTGACTGCTACTATACCCAGGGCGCTGCCCTGGGCTAGGAGCTTCTGCCCTTTCAGGGCGTATGGAGCTTACTTACGAAAGTTCTTTTATTTAATTCTTGATTCTCTTCAAATCTGCTTCTTCTCCCACTATCCAGATGATGTCTCCCTTCTTGAAGACTCGGGTAGGGGATACGTGCGTCAGATTCTCACGACCTTCTTCCAGTCCTACAACCATGCAGTTGTACCGGTCTCTGATACCGCTTTCGATGAGCGTCTTGCCCAGGAATTCGTTGGAAGAAGAGATGATGAGCTGGCTGAGTTTCATTTCGCGCTTTTCTATTTCAGCCTCCTCAGGCAGCAGGTCGCTCTGCAGAGCGGTATTGAATTTCTGCAGCTGGTCGTCGTTGCCGATTACCTGCAGTTTGTCGCCCGGGAAGATGATCATGTCGCCGTTCGGGATGTTCAACCGGTGAGAGCCGCGGTGAATGCTGCTCATGTCAACACCGAAACGCTGGCGCAGATGCAGCTCTCTCAGCGATTTGCCAGTCCAACTGCTATCTTCTGGTACTTCAAATTCGCTGATGTGGATATCTCGGTCTAGCAGTCTGCCCTCGTAGAGCGGCCGCTTTTCGCCGTTCACCTGAGCCGCAATATCGCGCGAACGCAGGTTGTGAACGAAGACGCGTTCCATCACGATGCTACGCTTCTTGATGCGGCGGGATGCCAGCATTAGCATCACCACGGCGGCACCGATGCAGACAATCAGCGCATTGGTAAAGCGCGAGAGGAAATTGATGATATAGAAGATGAAAGCCAGTGCTATCATGAAGCGCACGAACACCGTAAAGAGCAGTGGCACGCGGTTAATGCTGCTCTCCACCCAGAGGCGTTTCCACTCGGCACTGTGGTTCTTCTTCATCACGATGGCGCGCAGGAACGGTGAGATGAACAGGACGGTGAGCAGACCGGTGATGGCGTTGGCATACCAGTGGAGATGCCAGCCTGGCAGCAGATTGCGCATCAGTGGCAGCACGAAGGTGAACATCAGGGCGATGACGGCTGCCGAGAGGATGGAGTAGGCGGTGGTGTTGACCAGCATCTGGCGGATCAGCGATTTCCACTTGCTCTGCTGCTGCGTCTGGGGATGACTCATCGCGAAATGGTTCAGAATATGGATGAGCTTGTCGGGCAGATGTTTCTCCATCACCTGGTAGGTAGGTGTGGCAAGACGAATCATATAAGGTGTAAGGAAGGTGGTGATGACGCTCACCGCTACCACTACCGGATAGAGGAACTTGCTGATGACGCCGAGCGACAGACCCAGCGAGGCGATGATGAAAGAAAACTCACCAATCTGAGCCATCGAGAAACCGCAGCGCATCGCCGATTTCAGCGACTCGCCTCCGAGCATGAAGCCGAAGGTGCCGAATATCGCCTGACCTATCAGGATGGTACCCACCAGGGCGAGGATAGGAACGGCATATTCTATCAGAATCTTCGGGTCTACCAGCATACCTACCGATACGAAGAAGATGGCTCCGAAGAGATTCTTTACCGGTTCTACGAGTTTGATAATCTTCTCTGCCTCAATGGTTTCTGCCAGTATGCTGCCCATGACGAAGGCTCCGAAGGCGCTGCTGAATCCCACTTTGGTGCTCAGTACCGCCATGCCGCAGCACAGACCTAGCGAAACGATGAGCAGGGTTTCGGCATTGATAAGTTTCCTCACCGAACGCAGGAACCACGGAATGGCGAAGATGCCCACGATAAACCATACGCCCAGGAAGAAGCCTATCTTCACGATAGAGGCAAGCATCTGCCCGCCGTCGGGATTGCTTCCGCTCGCTATCGCCGACAGCATCACCATCATCACGATAGCCAGGATATCTTCCAGTATCAGTACGCTCATCACCATCGAGGCAAACTTCTGGGTGCGCAGCCGCATATCATCGAATGCCTTATATATAATAGTGGTGGAGCTCATGGCGAGCATACCGCCCAGGAAGATGCAGTCCATCCTTCCCCAGCCGAAACTGTGGCCTACGCTGATGCCCAGCATCATCATGCAGAACACGATGACCACGGTGGCGATGATGGGAGAGGCACCCATCTTCACGATTTTCTTGAACGAGAAGTCGAGACCGAGCGAGAAGAGGGTGAAGATGACACCGATGTCGGCCCAGGTCTGGATATCCGTCTCGTCGACTACCGACATGGTGTAGGACATGTGTGGCGAAACCAGGAATCCCGCCATGATGTATCCCAGCACCAGCGGCTGCTTGAGCCTCTTGAAGATGAGGGTTACGATGCCTGCTACCATCAGGATGAGGGCGAGGTCTTTTACTAAAAAGGGAATATCTGCCATATTTTTCTGTTTATGAAAAAGGGGAATTTAGATGTGTCTAAATTCCCCATATCTGTATTAGTCGTTAAATTCTTCTGTGATTTCCGCTATCTTCACGATGGTCTTCACTACCTTCTCCATTACCTGGATGCTCACAAACTCGTGAGGGCCGTGGAAGTTGACACCGCCGGCGAAGATGTTAGGACAAGGCAGACCCTTGAAGCTCAGCTGGGCTCCGTCGGTACCGCCGCGGATAGGTTCTACGCGAGGTGGAACGCCGCTCTCCTGCATCGCTCTGAGCACGATGTCGATGACGTGCATGTTAGGATCAATCTTCTCCTTCATGTTATAGTACTGGTCGTAGATAACCGCCTTTACGGTTCCGTCGCCATACTTCTCGTTCATCTTGTTTACGCAGTCCTCGATGAAATCCTTGCGGTTTTCAAACCTGTTGCGGTCGTGATCTCGGATGATGTAGCTGAGTTTTGCCTCCTCGCAGCGGCTCTCGATGCCGATGAGGTGGTAGAAACCCTGGTAGCCTTCAGTCTGCTCAGGAGTCTCGTTCTCAGGAATCATGTTCTGGAATTCCACAGCCAGTCGGCTTGCATTCACCATCTTTCCCTTGGCATAGCCTGTATGAACGCTCACGCCCTTGATGACGATCTTGGCTCCGGCAGCATTGAAGTTCTCGTATTCCAGGTCGCCCAGGTCACCGCCATCTACGGTGTACGCCCAGTCGCAGCCAAACTTCTCTACGTCGAAATGATGTGCACCCATGCCGATTTCCTCGTCAGGATTGAAACCTACTCGGATGTCGCCGTGCTTGATTTCGTCGTGGTCGCGCAGATAGCACATAGCCTGTACGATTTCAGCGATGCCCGCCTTGTCGTCAGCACCCAGCAGGGTAGTACCGTCTGTCACGATGATATCCTCTCCCTTGTGAGCCTTCAGTTCTGGGAAAGTCTCAACGCTTGAGATGATGCCCGGGCTCAGCTCGATGTCGTTGCCGTCATAGTTCTTGATGACGCGCGCCTTAACATCCTTTCCGCTGGCATCAGGCGATGTATCCATGTGTGAAATAAATCCGATGGTAGGAGTCTTTTTCTTGGTATTGCTCTTCAGGGTGGCATAGATATAGCCCATGTCATCCATTTCGACATCGCTCAGTCCTTCGTCCTCAAGTTCCTTCTTCAGGTACTTGGCAAATTCGAGCTGTTTTGCCGTACTAGGCACGCTGGTCGATTCTTCGCTCGACTGTGTGTCGAATTTCGTATAGTTTATAAATCGTTCTACTAAATCCATGTTTTCAATTATTAATCATTTCTGTTGTTTCGGGTGATCTCGGTGGGATTCAAACCCACGACCTTCAGAACCGGAATCTGACGCTCTATTCAGCTAAGCTACGAGACCCTCTTTTCTGCCGCCCGTTTCTCCGCCTGAATGACATCGAATCGGGAAGTCGACTGCAAAATTACTGCTTTTATTTGAAATAACCAAATATTTAGGGCAGATTTTTTCATATATATAATGTGTATTTGTGAATTGTTCTACAAAATGCTACTAAAAAACTTAAAAATGCTATCATTTTGCGAAAAAATACGGAAAAATGCTTGCAGATTAATTATTATTTTGTACCTTTGCAGCGCAAATACTAAATATGAAATAAAAATGAGCAATTTGATAAAACCTGAAGGGTACAAGGCGCTGCTGGATATGCGCCAGACCGAAATGGGTATTAAAATGATAAAAGAATTCTTCCAGCAAAACCTGAGCACCGAGCTCCGTCTGTGTCGCGTTACCGCCCCTCTCTTCGTATTGAAGGGTTTGGGTATCAATGATGACCTGAATGGAGTGGAGCGCCCTGTAACTTTCCCTATCAAGGATTTGGGTGATGCTCAGGCTGAGGTGGTTCATTCTCTTGCCAAATGGAAGCGACTGACGCTTGCCGAGTATGAGATTGAGCCTGCTTATGGCGTATATACAGATATGAACGCCATCCGTGCTGACGAAGAATTGGATAATCTTCATTCGCTCTATGTTGACCAGTGGGACTGGGAGGCTGTGATTACCAAGGAAGACCGTACCATCGCTTTCCTCGAGAATATCGTGCGCCGCATCTATGGTGCCATCCTGCGTACCGAGTTCCTGGCTTGCGAGCATTATCCTCAGCTGAAGCCTTTCCTGCCTAAGGAGATTCATTTTATTCATGCGCAGGATTTGCTCGATATGTATCCAGACCTTTCTCCTAAGGAGCGTGAGGATGCTATCTGCAAGAAGTATGGCGCTGTATTTGTAGAGGGCATCGGAGGCAAGTTGAGCGATGGCAAGAAGCATGATGGCCGAGCTCCTGACTATGATGACTGGAGCACCGTGGCTGAGAACGGCAAGATGGGACTGAATGGTGATATTCTCATCTGGTATCCTGTTCTGGGTCGCAGTTTCGAGCTCAGTTCTATGGGTATCCGTGTCGACAAGGAGAGTCTGCTGCGTCAGCTTAAGCTGGAGGGCAAGGAGGATAGAGAGAAGCTTTACTTCCATCAGCAGCTCCTGAACGACAAGTTGCCTCTGAGCATTGGTGGCGGTATCGGTCAGAGCCGTCTGTGCATGGTATTGCTTCATAAGGCTCACATTGGTGAAATCCAGGCTAGCATCTGGCCTGAGGAGATGCGCAAGGAGGCTGAGGAAGCGGGCATGAACCTTATCTAGGCCTTTCTGTCGGTGTGTCATGGTGTATACTGTGATGTGCTGCATATTCAGTTGATCTTTTTAAGATAATAATAATTTGCTTACGAAGGCTCCCGGTGCTTTTCTGCATCGGGGGCTTTTTTTGTTGTGTGTCGGTATGACACTAACCTAGTTGGATCAAATTCCCCAGAACGCCCCGTTTCTGCCGTTTTCGGGGTCTTCATTGATGACCGGCGTCTGCCATCATTTATAACCCGTGTTGGTCTTAATAGAAGACTCGAGCGAGACACAAAAGACTGTTCTTTCAATTGCCGGTGCAAAGATACGAAGATTTCTGGTATCTAACAAATTTAGGCATGTGATAAGGAGCGATTTTCAGCAGCTTACGATTTGAAACTTAGTAAAGAGAAATAACTCTATGTTTCATGGGACGCATCTCTATGTTTTGCGGTGTAGAAAACTATGTTTTGCGCTATAAATCAGTATATTACAAAGTAATAACCGATTACGTAGAACGTATTCAGTATTCAGTATTCAGTTTTTTTCGCTGTTGTTGCCACTCTCTGTATAGATAGTATATTATATATATAATAATATATATATAATATAAAATAATTACTTACAATTTGTAACCATATAAAAGGTAACTATCGCGAAAAAAACTGAATACTGAATACTGAATAACCTCTTGGGCATCATTCTATGTCATGACCAGATCCAGGTCCTTTGTGAGTTTTTTCATCGCAGGGTTCTTCTCCATAAGAAGTTCCAGAACTTCATTCTTGGTCAGAACCTTGCCTACCTCTTCCTGGTCGGCAAGGCGGTAGCTGATGCTCAGTTCGCTGTTGTGAAGGCCTAAGACGAAAGTCTTGAGAATGCGGTTCTTGATGTTCAAAACGTCGTCTAGTAAGAGCTGGTTGTTGATGATAACCTCTATCTGCGGATAGTTGGTTATCTTCGGTACAATACTCTTCATGCGGTTGGCTAAGCCTATGAAATCCAGCTTGTTCTGCATTCTCATGCACATACTGAACCATGTTGCTTCCACCTGCTCCTGGGTGAACTCGTTCTGGTCGCCCGTGATGGTCGCTTTTTCCTCATTGGTATCATCATACGGACTGTGCAGGCGGCGCTGGTTCTCCTCCCTCTTCTTCAGGTTAGAGAAAGTCATGCCTATGCCGCCCAGCTTGATATTCTTGAGTCGTGGCTTGTGAGGCGATGCAGCATCAGTAGCAGCTCCGGCAGCGGCTGAGCCTTCTGGAGAGGCAGATGCGGCTGCGGTGGCAGATGCAGAATAAGATGCAGCATTGGAGGCTGCAGAAGCGGCTGTCGGTGCCCCTGACGAAGGCACAGCAGTAGCTGTAGCAGCAGACGCTCCCGGCTGTGATGACCGGTTTTCGCTGCTGCCAGAAGGCTCAGAACCTGCACCCTGAGAGGCAAGCTTAGACTGAGCCAGGAGTTTCTGAAACAGGGATTTTAATCTATTGGGCGTACGCCCCGCACTAGGCACATCCTGATCCTCGGGCTGCGTAATCTGGCCTATCTGTATCAGGGTGAGCTCTACCAGTAATCGCTTGTTGCTGCTGGCGCGGTAATGGATATCGCACTGGTTCATCAGTTCCAGCGCCTTATATAAGAAAGGTGTAGGTGCCTTCTGGGCCTGAGCCTGGAACTTGGCTTTCTGGTCGTCGCTGGTTTCGAGCAGAGGCAGGGTCTGAGGGTCCTTCGCCATCATCACATTGCGCACATGCTGGGCAAGCCCCTGTATCATGTTGCCGCCATCGAAACCGCGGCTCAGAATGCCGTCGAGCGTTACCATCATCTCGGGCACCTTATTCTCCAAAGCCAGGTCTACCAGACGGAAATAGTTGTCGCTATCGAGCACGTTCAGGTCCTCGATCACCTTCTGGTAAGTGATGTTGCCCATGCAGAAGCTGGCAGCCTGGTCGAAGATAGAGAGGGCATCGCGCATACCTCCGTCAGCCTTTTCGGCTATCACGGCGAGCGCCTGCTCTTCATATTGTATGCCTTCCTTCTCAGCCACCATCTTCAGGTGGTTGATGGTATTGGCTACCGTCATTCGCTCGAAGTCGTAAATCTGGCATCGGCTCAGGATGGTAGGCAGAATCTTGTGCTTCTCGGTAGTGGCGAGGATGAAGATGACATGCTGAGGTGGCTCTTCCAGCGTCTTGAGAAAGGCGTTGAAGGCGGCTGTAGAGAGCATGTGGACCTCGTCAATGATAAACACCTTATACTTGCCCACCTGAGGCGGGATGCGGGTCTGCTCCATCAGAACCTTAATCTGGTCAACACCGTTGTTGCTGGCAGCATCCAGCTCGAAGATGTTGTAGGAACGCTGCTCATTGAAGGCACGGCAGCTCTCACATTCGTTGCATGCCTCGCCGTCTTCACGAGGATGCTCGCAGTTGATTGCCTTCGCAAAAATGCGGGCACAAGTGGTCTTTCCCACACCTCTCGGACCGCAGAAAAGATAGGCGTGCGCCAGCTTGCCGCTCTTCACTGCATTCTTCAAAGTAGTGGTCAATGCACTCTGTCCGACAACCGAATCGAAGGTCATCGGACGGTACTTTCTTGCAGAAACTATATACTCTTCCATTATTTTTTCTTAATTGATGATGCAAAGATAACAAAAAAATATTATCTTTGCAAACAAATTCGGAAGAAATGAGTAAAAAACTTGGTATTATATGGAATTATCTCGCTCATTATAAGTATCTTATAGTGATTGTAGCGGGTGTTCTGGTAGTTGGTGTGGTTGACGACAACAGTGTAAGACAGCACATTAAGTACCAGATAGAGATAGCTACGCTCCGTTCGGAGATAGAAAAATATCGTGAGCAGTATGAAAACGACAAGCATACCCTGCGTGATATGCAGCATGGTGTGCGGGCATTTGAGAAGATAGCCCGCCAGCGTTATTTCATGAAGGCTGATGATGAAGACATCTTTGTATTGAGTTCGGATATTCCGGAAAAAACTAACGAACAAGACGAAAATGAAACAATTGAGTAAACTGGAAAGTGCTATTTTCTTGCTGGGCGGCGTGCTGATGGTTGTCGGTGCGGCTTGCTTCGCATTTGGTTTTTCACATCCGCAGCTGGTGCAGGTAACGAGCTGGGGGTTCCTGCTGGGCACCATACTCTTCAGTGTAATGCAGGCGATGCAGTTCTATGAGGGACCTTCGCTGGTTATCCACCGCCTGAAACGCATGCAGTATGTAGCAGACATCTTCTTCGTGCTCTCAGGCATCTCGATGGTAGATACGGTGTATGCTTTCCTGCGCCGCTGGTTTGAGAATTATGAGACCTATATCACCTATTTCTATAATAAGTGGGTAGTCTTCCTCCTCATCGCAGCCCTGCTGGAACTGTATACCACGCATCGCATCTCTCATGAACTGAAGAAGGAAAACAATCAGTAATATAGAAAGGACGAGAAAAAAGCTTTCGGTGGGCAATAGGAGTGCAAACAAAACATAAATCTTGTAAGAATGAATTAAATTGCTGCAATTTATTTCGTCAGTTCAAATTAAGATTGTACTTTTGTTCACCGAAAGTGATATAGATAGCTTATGAATAGAATATTTTACGCATTCATTGCCTTGATGGCACTTGCATCTTGTGCCAACAGTTACGATATCTCGGGTACTTCTAACGTAAGTACTCTGGACGGACGCATGCTGTACCTTAAGATACTGGAAAACAACGATTTCAAGAACGTGGATTCTTGCGATGTAGTGCACGGACAGTTCCATTTTCAGGGTTCTGTCGACTCTATGAAGATGGCGAATATCTTCATGGATGATGACCCTGTGCTGCCGCTGGTGCTGGAGAGTGGAAGCATAACGGTGAAGCTCGATGATACACAGCAGGTGGTAAGCGGTACTCCTATGAACGATAAGCTCTTCGGATTCTTCAAGAAATACCAGCAGATTCAGAATCAGTTGCGCGAACTGGTACACAAGCACGACCAGGCTATCATGAACGGTAGTGATATGGTGGCTGTCAACAAGCATCTGAACGAGGAATCCATCCGCCTCTCTGAGCAGGAAGACAAGCTCATCACTTCGTTTGTTACCGACAACTTCAACAATGTGCTGGGACCGGGCGTCTTCTTCCTCGTTACAATGGGCAACCAGTATCCGATGCTCTCTCCTTGGATTGAGGATATCATGAGCAAGGCTACCGACTATTTCAAGAATGATCCTTATGTAAAGGACTATTATAAGAAAGCTCAAGAAAATCAGGAGATTATGAATGGTACCCGAGATGCGCAGGGCGGCATGCAGCCAGAGATGGAAGCGGCTCCACAGGTAAATCCTGATGCGGCTCCGGCACCTACAGCCAACGAACTGGCTGCGCCTACGATTCCTGAAAAACAGGAAGGTCAGGAGTAGAAACAGGGCTCTTTCAAGGTCTTGGGCATTAACATCTTGTAAAACTCTTCATTTTATAAGTTTAGTAATATGAAATTAATCAAGAATGGAACCATTATAAATGAGGGTCGCTCTTTTGTGGGCGACCTCTTGTTGGATGGTGAATTTATCAAGGAGATATATGAAGGCGAGGCACCCCGTGGCAATTACGATGAAGTCATCGATGCCTCGGGGTGTTTTGTTTTGCCGGGTGTGATTGATGATCATGTTCACTTCCGTGAGCCGGGACTTACGCAGAAGGCTGACATCGAGAGCGAAAGCCGTGCTGCTGCCTTTGGTGGTGTGACCAGCTATTTCGAGATGCCTAACACGGTACCTCAGACTACCACTCTGGAGGCTTGGCAGGCGAAGCGGCAGCTGGGCGCTGAGAAGAGTCATGTGAACTACAGTTTCTTCTTTGGTGCTACCAATGACAATGTAAATGATTTTGAACAGCTCGATACGCATCGTGTACCGGGAATCAAGCTCTTTATGGGCTCCAGCACGGGCAATATGCTGGTGGATAAATATGAGGCACTGCAGGCTATCTTCAAGAAGGCGAAAGAGCTGGATTTGCCGGTGATGACCCATTGTGAGGATACCGAAATCATCAACCACAACATGATGCTGGCTAAGCAGAAATGGGGTGAGGACCCTGCCGTAGAACATCATCCGGAAATACGCAGCGAGGAGGCTTGCTATGAAAGCAGCCGTCTGGCGGTGCAGCTGGCTAAGGAAAGCGGTGCGCATCTCCATATCGCTCACGTTACTACGGCTAAGGAACTGGAGTTCTTCGGTAAGGATGAAAATATTACAGGAGAGGCAGCTGTGGCTCATCTCATGTTCTCGGATAAAGATTACGCTGTGAAGGGCGCACGCATCAAATGCAACCCTGCAGTAAAGACCGCTGCTGATCGCGATGCTTTGCGTAAGGCACTGAGTAATGGCAAGATAACTGTAGTAGGAACCGATCATGCTCCTCATCAGTTGAAGGATAAACAGGGCGGTTGTGCCAAGGCTGCATCAGGTATGCCAATGGTACAATTCTCGCTGGTAAGCATGCTGAAACTTGTTGACGAAAAGGTAATCAGTATCGAGCGCCTGGTTGAACTGATGTGCCATAATCCAGCCCGTCTGTTCCATATCTGTCAGCGCGGTTTCCTGCGTCCGGGTTATAAGGCAGATGTCGTTGTGGTGCGCAAGGGAGAGCCTTGGAAGGTGACCGAAGAGGTGATTCAGAGCAAGTGTAAATGGAGCCCTGTAGAGGGTGACGAGTTTGCATGGAAAGTGGAACAGACTTTCTGTAACGGTCATCTTATCTATAACAAAGGCGTGTTTGATGCCGCTTGCAGAGGAGAGGAACTGGAGTTCAGAAACAATTCCTGAAAAGGGAAATCTTACGGGGATTGTAAAATAAAATATCGTATCGGATGCGAAGAATAGTATACAATATAAGCGAAATTGAGCCATATATCAACTGGCTATATTTCTATCATGCCTGGGGATTGAGCGGCAAACCTCGAGAGGAAAAGGAAAAAATGAAGGCTGAGGCGCTCGATATGCTCCATTCATGGGAAGGCGAATATCATACCTATGCCGTCTTCGGACTCTTCGAGGCGAACAGCGAGGGGGATGATATCTGGCTGGAAGGGCAGAAAGTACGCTTCCCGATGCTCCGTCAGCAGCATCCGGCGGCTCAGGGAGAACCCAATCTCTGTCTGGCTGATTTCATCCGTCCTCTGGGCAGCGGAATAACAGACCGGCTGGGTATCTTCTGCACGACGGTAGATGGCGGTCTGGAGAAGACATATCGCTCGGACGACTACCTCAATATGATGGCACAGACACTCTGCGACCGGTTGGCTGAAGCCACGGCAGAGAAGTTGCACGAAGAGGTGAGACGCAGCATCTGGGGCTATGCTCCCGACGAGCAGCTGAGCATCGAAGACCAGCATCAGGAGCGCTATCAGGGCATCCGTCCGGCTATAGGATATCCTTCGCTGCCCGATACCAGTGCCAACTTCATCATCGACCAGCTCATCGATATGAGTCAGGTGGGCATCCGGCTCACCACAAGCGGAATGATGACGCCTCATGCCAGTGTCTCGGGGCTGATGTTTGCACATCCCAAGTCGCGGTATTTCGAACTGGGACGGATAGGAGACGACCAGCTTCGCGACTATGCACAGCGCAGAGGAGTGCCCGTGCAGGCAATGAAAACGTATCTTCAATCAAGTTTGATCAAGAAATGATAGCAAGAATATTGATACCCGTAGTGGTATTCACCCTGTTGCCGTATCTGTGGATATATAAAAGGTATGGCAAGTTACGGCTGAAGAGTCTCTGGCAGCGGGTGCTCTTCTGGGTGCCGGCTTTCGTGGTTATCGCCTACAGCGCGTATATCACGATGCAGCCCAACTTCCTGCCACGCAATCCGGTGCTCATCGACATCTGGTTTGTGATGATGGCAGTATGTGCAGTTCCGCAGTTTGTCTTCAGCCTGTTCAGTCTCTTCGGTTGGTGCTGTATGCGGCTCCTTCACGGACATCGCAACTGGGGCAAGCTCCTCGGACTGGTAGTGGGAGCGGTGGCGTTCATCTGCTTTATCTACGGATTTACCGAAGGATTTCCTAAGATGCAGGTCAAGCGAATCACCATCTATGTACCCAATCTGCCGAAGTCTTTCGAGGGCTATCGCATCGTTCAGTTCAGCGACATCCATCTCGGGTCATACTATGGCTGGCGTGGTCATCTGCCTCAGCGCGATATCGACAGCATCAATGCCGAAAAACCTGATCTGATTTGCTTTACGGGTGATTTACAGAATGTTACGCCCGATGAACTGCCTGAGTATCAGGCGCTGCTCAGCAGTCTGAAAGCCAGAGATGGCGTGATGAGTGTGCTGGGCAATCACGATTACACCTATTATATGGATGTAGATGACGAGCAGGAGATAGCTGCGCTCGAGAAGCGGATGCAGGACTTCCAGCGGAGTTGCGGATGGCGCCTGCTGATGAATGAGCATGTGGCGGTGCATAGAGGCGCTGACAGCATCTATGTGGCTGGTACAGAGAACTATGACAAGCCAAAGCGCACTAACGTAAGGAAGGCGCTGTATGGCATCAGACCGGGCTCTTTCGTGCTGATGCTGCAGCATATTCCGAAGCAATGGCGCGAGACCTGGCCTTCTACTATCAATAAGGAGAAGGATGAGGATGGCGATGTGATAGGACCTGACAGGAAGGATTCGCTGGTCGTAGCACCGCAGCTTACGCTGAGCGGTCATACGCATGCGGGGCAGATCAGCGTACTGGGCTTGCGTCCGTCGATGTTTACTCCTTATGATTATGGCCTCTTCGAAGAGGAAGGTTGCCAGCTCTATACCACATCGGGTCTGGGCGGTACCGTTCCAATCCGCATCGGGGCTACGGCAGAAATCGTGGTCATCACACTGAAGAGAAAATAAGGAGTGTTGAATGTTAAATGTTGAGTGTTAAATTATTCATTCTTAATAAAAAAAATGAAGTACTTATATCGTCTGTATCAGCTTGTGATATGCTTGCCTATCCTCTTGTTGGCTAGCGTTTTAACCAGTGTAACTACTGTTTTGGGATGCATGCTGGGTAATGGTCATTTCTGGGGCTATTATCCTGGCAAGTATTGGGCTTGGCTTTGGGTCCGCATCCTCCTTCTGCCTGTAAAAGTAGAGGGACGTGAGCATCTCAAGAAGAACCAGAGTTATGTTTTCGTGGCCAATCATCAGGGTGCTTTCGATATCTTCCTGATATACGGTTTTCTGGGCAGAAACTTCAAGTGGATGATGAAGAAGGGCTTGCGCAAAGTGCCTCTCATCGGTATTGCCTGTGAGTATGCGCATCACATCTTTGTAGACAAGAGCGGACCTTCTAAGATCCGCGCTTCTTATGACCGTGCTCGCGAGGTGCTCAAAGAGGGTATGTCGCTGGTGGTATTCCCTGAAGGTGCCCGCACGTTTACGGGTCACATGGGCGTGTTTCGCCGTGGCGCTTTCATGCTTGCCGATGAACTGCAGTTGCCGGTATGTCCGCTTACCATCAATGGCAGTTTCGATGTGAAGCCTCGTATGAAGGACATCTACTGGGCTTTCTGGCATCCTCTGAAGCTCACCATTCATGAGCCTATCGAGCCGATTGGCAAGGGAGCTGACAATATCAAGAACCAGATGAACAAGAGCTATGAGGCGATCATGAACGGGCTTGACAAGAAATATCAGGGTTTTGTAGAGAATCCGGACCAATAATTTCGGATTTTCGCTTGTTATTTCAAAAATAAGTTGTAATTTTGCATCTGTATTACATTATATAGAATCAGAATCATTAAAAATAGAAGAAGTTATGAGTGATAGCATAGTAATCATTCCTACATATAATGAGAAGGAAAACATCGAGAAAATCATCCGTGCTGTCTTCGGTCTCGAAAAGCAGTTTGATATCCTCGTTATCGATGACGGAAGTCCTGACGGTACTGCTGCCATTGTCAAGGGCTTGATGGCTAATGAGTTTGCCGGTCGTCTGCATATCCTGGAGCGTTCGGGTAAACTCGGTTTGGGTACTGCCTATATCATGGGCTTCAAATGGTCATTGAAGCAGGGCTATGACTTCATCTTCGAGATGGATGCCGACTTCAGTCATGATCCTAATGATTTGCCTCGTCTCTATGCGGCAACTCACGATGAGGGCTATGATGTGGCTGTAGGCTCAAGATATATTTCGGGTGTGAACGTGGTCAACTGGCCTATCGGACGCGTATTGATGAGCTATTTCGCTTCTAAATACGTACGTATCGTAACCGGATTTAAGGTGAATGATACCACAGCTGGATTCGTCTGCTACCGACGTAAGGTATTGGAAACCATAGATTTGGATGCTATCCGCTTCAAGGGCTATGCTTTCCAGATAGAGATGAAATATACGGCTCATCGAATAGGTTTCAAGATCAAGGAGGTGCCTGTCATCTTTGTTAACCGTCGTGAAGGTGTGAGCAAGATGAGTGGTGGCATCTTCGGTGAGGCTTTCTTTGGCGTGATGCGACTGCGCCTGGATGGCTGGTTCAAGAAATATCCGAAGAAGGATTAATACTCTGTAATCACTACTCAGTAATCAGTAATCACTAATCAGTACTTGGATGGAAATCCAAAAGATAGAAAAAACATACGGGCGTTCGCCACAGGCGGATGCCCTCTTTGATTTGATGGGGAAGAAGTCGGTTCATTCCATTTTTCTCCAGGGTTTGCTGTGCTCTTCGGCTCCGATGTTCTTTGCTTCTCTGCAGGGGAAGATGAGGCGTTCGGTACTCTTCGTGCTGGATGATGCCGATGAAGCAGGCTATTTTTATCATGATCTCACTCAGATGATGGGGCAGGAGAAGGTCTTCTTCTTTCCTTCCAGCTATCGGCGTGCCGTGAAATACGGGCAGCGTGATGCAGCGAACGAAATCCTACGTACAGAGGTGCTGGCGCGCCTCTCTTCGGGAGGACATTTCCTGGTAGTCACTTATCCCGATGCACTGGCAGAACTCGTTGTGGCTAAGCAGAATCTGGATGAACGAATTCTGAAACTGACTGTAGGCCAGCAGATTGCCCAGACCGATGTGGTTCATACCCTGCGCGATTTCGAACTCAAAGAAACCGATTATGTTTATGAACCGGGCCAGTTTGCCGTGCGTGGAAGCATCCTCGATGTCTATTCCTACAGTTGCGAATATCCGTTCCGTATCGACTTCTTCGGCGATGAGATTGACACCATCCGTACCTTTGATGTTGAGACCCAGCTCTCGCAGGCGAAGCGCACAGAGATAGAAATCGTGCCCGAACTCGCCCATATCGAGAGCAACAAGCAGTGTTTCCTCAATTTCCTCTCCGAAAGTACGCCAGTCATTGCGAAAGACCTTTCTTTCGTTTGCGACCGCATCGGTCAGATCTATACTGAAGGCTTCTCATCGCAGAGCCTTACCGAGCAGCTGGAGGGAGCTACTGAGGTAGAGGCAGAGCGCATCAGACATGACATGAAGACCGAGCTCAACCTCGTTTCTCCGCTCGATTTCAAGAAGGCAGTAGCGGCTCATCTCCGTATCGAGTTCGGCAAGGTCGCTCCGTCAGAGAGTCCGGCTGTGATACCTTTCAATATCGCTCCACAGCCTCTTTTCCATAAGAATTTCAATTTGCTTTGTCAAACTCTGGAGGATTTCCTGCTCCAGGGTTACACCTTATATATATTGGCAGATAGCCAGAAGCAGCAACAGCGCCTGAAGGATATCTTTGAAAGCGAAGAGCTGAAGTGCTACGCCATCCGTTTTACACCGGTAGACAAGACGCTTCATGAAGGCTTTACTGACCATGACAAGAAGTGCTGTTTCTTTACCGATCATCAGATTTTTGACCGTTTTCATAAATATAACCTGCGCTCAGATAAAGCGAGAGCCGGCAAGATGGCACTCACCATGAAGGAACTGCAGGAGATGGAAGTGGGAGATTTTATCGTGCATGTAGACTTCGGTATCGGCAAGTTCGGCGGTCTGGTTAGGGTTCCTACGGGCAACAGCTATCAGGAAATGATCCGCATCGTCTATACGAACAATGACAAGGTGGATGTTTCTATCCACTCGCTTTATAAAATCAGCAAATATCGCCGCAGCGATACCGGTACTCCGCCTCGCCTGTCTACACTGGGTACAGGTGCCTGGGATAAACTCAAGGACAAAGCTAAGAAGCGAATCAAGGACATTGCGCGCGACCTGATCAAACTCTATGCCCAGCGCCGACGCGAGAAGGGATTCGCCTTCAGTGCCGACAATTATCTGCAGCATACGCTGGAGGCTTCCTTCCTGTATGAAGATACGCCAGACCAGAATAAGGCTACTCAGGAGGTGAAGAAGGATATGGAGAGCGGCAGACCGATGGACCGTCTGGTTTGTGGCGATGTGGGCTTCGGCAAGACAGAGGTTGCCATCCGTGCAGCCTTCAAGGCAGCGTGCGACAGCAAGCAGGTTGCGGTGCTGGTGCCTACTACCGTTCTGGCTTTCCAGCACTATCAGACTTTCAAAAAGCGTCTGGAAGGCATGCCTGTAAGGGTAGACTATCTCAGTAGAGCCCGTACAACGAAGGAAACCAGAGAGGTGCTTGACGCCCTGAAAGAGGGTAAGATTGATATCCTCATAGGTACGCATAAGCTGATATCAAAGACCGTGAAATGGCATGACCTGGGACTGCTCGTTATCGATGAAGAGCAGAAGTTCGGTGTGTCTACCAAAGAGAAACTCCGTCAGCTCAAGGTAAATGTCGATACACTCACGATGAGTGCCACTCCGATTCCGCGAACCCTCCAGTTCTCTCTGATGGGCGCCCGGGATATGAGTATCATGCGCACTCCGCCACCTAACCGTTATCCGATTCATACCGAACTGGTAACGTTTAGTAGTGAAGTTATCTGCGATGCCATCAATTTCGAGATGAGCCGAAACGGACAGGTTTATTTCGTATGCGACAGAATATCCAAGCTTCCGGAGCTCAAGATGCTCATCGAGAAGCATATCCCAGACTGTAGGGTAGCAATCGGTCACGGACAGATGAAGCCTGAGGATTTGGAGAAAATCATCATGGGCTTTATCAATTACGATTATGATGTACTGCTTTCTACCACTATTGTAGAGAACGGTATCGACATTTCCAATGCCAATACGATTATCGTGAGCGATGCTCATCACTTCGGATTGAGTGACCTGCATCAGATGCGTGGACGCGTAGGAAGAAGCAACAAGAAGGCTTTCTGCTATCTGATGGCGCCACCTAAGAGTGCACTTACTCCTGAGGCGCGTCGCCGTCTGGAGGCTCTGGAGACGTTCAGCGAACTGGGTAGCGGCTTCAATCTCGCCATGCAGGACCTGGATATCCGCGGTGCGGGTAATCTGCTGGGCTCTGAGCAGAGCGGTTTTATGGAAGATCTGGGTTATGAAACCTACCAGAAGATTCTCTCTCAGGCTGTCACAGAGTTGAAGAACGAGGAGTTCTGTGATCTTTATCAGGAGAAGATGGATGAAGGTGCCCAGCTTACGGGTGATGATTTCGTTGACGATTGTGGCATAGAGAGCGATCTGGAGATGTATTTTCCTCAGACTTATGTGCCGGGTGACAGCGAGCGCATGCTCCTTTATCGTGAACTGGACCGTCTGGAGAGCGATGAGGAAGTAGAGGCTTACCGCAAGCGTATGATAGACCGTTTTGGTCCTGTGCCTCATGAAGCAGACGAACTGATGCATGTGGTAGGTCTGCGTAGGGTAGGCAAGAAGCTAGGTTGCGAGAAGATTATTCTCAAGCAGGGCTATATGCAGATGCAGTTTGTAAGCAATGTAAACAGTCCGTTCTACAGGAGTCAGATGTTTAACCGCATACTCGCTTACGTTACCAGTCATATTCAAGATTGTGTTCTGAAGGAAAAATTCAACAAGCGAATGCTTCGCATCAATGATGTGAAGACAGTAGGGCAGGCTGTAAATCTGTTGAATCAGATATCGCAGATAGATTTAGGTAATGAAAAGTAATCAGTTTATTGCATAAAAAAACATTGGAATCCCAATATCCCTATTGAGTTCCAATGTTTTATTTTTTGTATAAGTAAAAGATGATGATAAGCGTTTCACAACGCATGTTGAATTTTTCTGTTGCAAAGATACTATTTTTCATTATAATATTGGGTGTAATATTTGGTATTTTGTGGGGTAATATTTGATTAAATTTATAAAAATGACACTGAAAATACACTTATGTAACAAATAATACCTGTAGAATGAACTATTTTATTGGATAAAAATAAAAAATAGTGGAAAAACACATAAAAAAATTCTTTATTTCATTTTTTATTTGTACCTTTGTTCAGGCATACAACAATTTTAAACATATATATAGACATGAGACAGAAAAAGTACATCTTAAGCGAGCAGGAACTTCCTACTCAGTGGTACAACATTCAGGCAGATATGCCTAACAAGCCATTGCCACCATTGAACCCTCAGACACACCAGCCAATGAATGCTGATGATTTGTCACACGTATTTAATAAGGAGTGCTCAAAGCAGGAACTTGATACAGAGCACGCTTGGATTGATATTCCGGAAGATGTGCTGGAGAAGTACACCTTCTACCGTTCAACCCCTCTTGTACGTGCTTATGCCCTTGAGGAGGCACTCGGTACTCCGGCGCATATCTACTTCAAGAATGAGAGTACCAACCCGTTAGGTTCTCATAAAATTAATTCAGCGATTCCTCAGTGCTATTACTGTAAGCAGGAGGGTGATACCAACGTCACTACAGAGACTGGTGCAGGACAGTGGGGTGCAGCCCTCTCTTATGCAGCAAAACTCTACGGCCTGGAGGCAGCAGTTTATCAGGTAAAGATTACCATGCAGCAGAAACCATACCGTTCCAGCATCATGCGTACGTTTGGAGCCACAGTAGAGGGTTCTCCTTCCATGAGTACACGTGCCGGTAAGAATATCATCACACGCGATCCTCATCATCCTGGTTCGCTCGGTACAGCTATCAGTGAGGCTGTTGAGTTGGCTACAACCACACCGGGCTGTAAGTATACACTGGGTTCTGTGCTCAATCATGTGGCACTTCACCAGACCATCATCGGTCTAGAGGCAGAGAAGCAGATGGCGATGGCAGGTGAGTATCCTGATCAGGTGATTGCTTGTTTCGGTGGTGGTAGTAACTTTGGTGGTATTGCCTTCCCATTCCTCCGTCACAACTTCACAGGCGAGCGCCATACTGAGTTTATAGCTGCAGAGCCAGAGAGCTGTCCTAAACTGACTCGCGGTAAGTTTGAGTATGATTTCGGTGATGAGGCAGGTTATACTCCATTGCTGCCAATGTTTACTTTGGGTCATGATTTCAAGCCAGCCAACATTCATGCCGGTGGTCTCCGTTATCATGGTGCGGGCATGATTATCTCCCAGCTTCTGAAGGATGGTTACCTGCATGGTGTAGATATCCCTCAGCTGGAGTCATTCAAGGCGGGTATGCTCTTTGCACAGACCGAGGGTATCATTCCTGCTCCAGAGAGCTGCCATGCGATTGCAGCCACTATACGTGAGGCTCTGAAGGCTAAGGAAGAGGGCAAGGAGAAGGTTATCCTGTTCTGTCTCTCAGGCCATGGTCTTATCGATATGCCGTCTTACGATAGCTATATTAATGGCGATTTGCACAATTATTCAGTAAGTGATGAAGAAATCCAGCAGTTCCTCAAGGATGTGCCAAAGGTTGACTAATTTTCAGTTAACAGTTAATAGTTAATAGTTTATAGTTTATAGCAAACAGTTGACAATTATTCTTTGAGATATATTGAAATAACAATATCACATTATAAAAGAAGCCAGGCTGCGAAAAGCAACCTGGCTTTTTATTTAGAGATTCTATTCTCTTTTTTTAGAAATTCTATTCTCAGTTCGAGACTTCTATCTTTCATTAGAAGTTCAACCACTCTTCGATAGCCTTAGCGATGACATCGAAGCTTGTGGTAGGCTCGAAGCGGGCTACAACCTGACCCTTCTTGTTAACGAGGAACTTGGTGAAGTTCCACTTGATATCGGCACTCTCCTTGTAGTTAGGATCAGCCTCGCTCAACATCTTGTCGAGAACAGGGTAGAGAGGGTGGCTCTCGTCCCAACCAGCAAAGCCCTTACATTCTTTCAGAAATTTGAAGAGAGGGGCAGCATCGTCTCCGTTTACCTTGATCTTCTTGTAGCGCTGGAACTCTGTGCCGTATGTAAGCTTGCAGAACTGATGAATGCTTTCATCTGTACCAGGGGCTTGCTGACCAAACTGGTTGCAAGGAAAATCAAGTATTTCGAAACCTTGAGAATGATAGGTCTCATAAAGTTTCTCCAGTTCCTCATACTGAGGTGTGAAACCACACTTTGTGGCGGTGTTAACGATGAGCAGCACTTCGTTGGCATACTCCTTGAGGGAAACATCTTTTCCCTTTCTGTCTTTAACAGAAAATTCGTAAACAGTTCTCATTTTTTTTATCTTTATGTATGTGTTATCTATATTTCCGATCTCAACTTATATGATCTAGAGTGCAAAGATACTACTTTTCTCTTAGAATACTTCAATAGTTTTTTTAAAAATTCTAAAAATCGAACAAAATCATAGATGAAGGAATGAGCGTAATATATATAATGTAGATAGTATCGCAGTTAAGAGTATATAGATTCCGTAGATAATTGGGTTTGTGAATAGAAAGGTGTGTAGATTATAAGACTACATAACGGCCTGCATGAAAGATGAAAAAATAAAAAATGCAGGATTTTCACAAACCCTGCATTCCTTTTTCTTTACCTCTTTTTCCTCAAAAAAACAAAGAAAAAGAGGTTTACGATTAATCTATCATTTAACTTTTCTAAGAACTTGTTGCAAAGGTACTACATTTTCTTGTAACACCAAACTTTTTCTCAGCTTTTTTTCAGTAAAAAGGGAAAATTAATCAAATACCCCCCCATTTTTATACTTTTTTGCAATATTCGGTCAAAAAACTAAGCAAAACGGCTCAATTTTATGACTATTCTGCTTTTTTCCTTGCTTGAACGTTTTGCTGTGTACGATAACGAAGAAGGCTGTGCCCGACAACAACTGAAGATATGTTCTGTATATGTATTACTTTTTTGTCAATACAGATAAAAGCAGCCATCAGTAATGATGACTGCTTTTATCTGTAATGATGCGGGCTATCCCTGCGTTCTGTTTCGGTATTCAGTAGGCACGATACCCGTTTCTTTCTTGAATACCTTCGAGAAATACTTAGGGTCGGTGAAACCTACTGCGAAGGCGATACTGGTCAGAGTATCGTCTGTCTTGCGCAACATCTCGCATGCCTTCTTGATACGTATATGGCGAACGAAGTCTACCGGTGTCATTCCGGTTATTGCTTTCACCTTATTATATAGTACGCTTCGGCTCATACCGATTTCGTTCGAGATGTCATCAATCTTGAGTCCCGGGTTGCCTGCATTGGCAACAACAAACCAGAAGACACGCATCATGGTTCTGTCTTGAATCTGTGCCGATATAAATGCCAGCTCGCTGTTTGGATCAACCGCTTCGCTCTCGGCACTAGTTTCAGCCTGGTTAAGAGCAGGCAGAGAAGCTGCTGCAGGCAGTATTCGCAGGGCTGCTATGGCATCTTTATCGCCAGTTTCCTTCAGTTTTCTGATGACATCCATCTGAATGTTGCGGCGCTGGGTGAGGATAGCCTCTATTCTGCCGAGCAGATAAGGGGTAGAGAATGGCTTGGTAATATAGGCAACAATACCTTCATCAAAGCCTCGCTGCTGGTCTTCTACGCTTGCCTTGGCCGAGAGAATCATCACTGGGATGTTGTTGAGGGTGGTATCCTGCTTGATCTCGTGAATCATCGACAAACCATCCATCACAGGCATGGTAACGTCCGTGAGGATAAAGTCTGGTATCTCCTTGCGGACCATCACTAAACCAGCCTTTCCGTTCTCTGCGAGCAGCACGTTATAGGTAGGCGAGAGGATGCTGTAGAGGAACTTGCGCAGGTCGGCATTGTCTTCTACTACCAGTATCGTCTGGTCTTTTTGTTCCGCTTCTTCCTGTGCAGTTTCCTGTTCCTTGCCCATTTCTTCCAGGCGTTCAGCCTCTGCATCCTTTTCTTCTTTCTGTTTGTTGGTTTCTTCCAGATAGTCAGATGCATTGTGGTCGTCAATCTGGCCATTTGCTTTTTCTCTTTCTGCCAGGTCGTAATCTTCCTCGGTCAGACCGCTGTTCGTATGGAAGTCTGCCTTGTTGCCGTATCTCTGAACCTTGTCCAGCATTACCAGCATTTCGTTGGCATTGTCTACTACCATTCTCAGCAGTTCCTTGCCCTTTCGGGTGATACCCGGCTCGGTATCCAGAATGGTTCTTACCGGGGTTCCGATGAGTGTTAGAGGGGTTCTCAGACGGTTGGCAGCATCGTTGTAGAATTCGTTCTTCAGCACGCTCATCTCGTGGGTTATGTTCTCGCGTTGGCGCTGGTTGTAGGTATAGAAGATTGCGCCTACGATACCGAAGAGCAGGAGCAGCATGAGAAACTTGCCCCAGATGCTTTCCCAGAAGGTAGGGCGCACTTCGATAGGCAGTTCTGCCACATACTTGCTCCATACACCATGCGAGTTGGTGGCTCTCACCTTGAGTACGTAATCGCCATGATTGATACGGTTGAAGCCGATGACATTGCTGCTTCCGTTCGATATCCACTCGCCTGGAGCTGTATAACCATCTATGCGATAGAGGTATCTGGTCTGATACTTGCGCTGATAGTCGAGTGATGCGAAGGTGATGGTCAGATTTCGCTTGTTGGCAGGAATCACCACTTTTTCCTTGTGCAGGATAGGTTCCGACTCCTTCTCTCCGCTATAATGGAGGGAACTGAAGATGACTTTAGGCTGGTAGTTGCTCTTCTTCAGCGTAGCCGGATTGAAGGTAATCAGTCCCATCGGGGTACCTACCGAGATGTTGTTGCTTGCCGGATCGTGGTAAGGACGGCTTTGCGAGAACGACATGTTGAAGTCGAAATCGTTAGGTCCGAACACATTGCACTGGCCCGTTTTCGGGTTTACGCAGTCGATACTCGATTCTCTGATTACCCAGATTCTTCCCTGGTTGTCTTCTACCATGCCCTGTACGATGCCTTCGTTAACATCGATGGCATGGAAGTATTTCATCTTCAGGTTGTCTTGCAGGAGCGATTTGCTCACAATCTCTTCCATCACGCCGCCCTGTTGCGAGATATACATCTTGCCGCTGGTGTGCTCCATGATATTGTTCATATCGTTTGCAGCCAGACTTGTTGTATCGTTCGGTATGTAGTAGGTCTTGTGGTATTTGATCTTTCTTGCGTTTGTAAAGGCATCACTGAAGGTGATGAGACCATCTGTAGTACCTACGAGAATGGTTCCCGTAGTGGTGCAGCAGATGCGGCGTACGCGGTCGTAGTGCTGCTTCTCCCAAGGCAGTCCGTTTCGTTTACTGATGAAGCTGATACTGCCGTCTGCCGCCTCATTTACCAGGGCGATACCGCCACCATAGGTACCTATCCAGATGCGTCCGGTGCGGTCGGCTACGATGTCGAATACCTTGTCGAATGGCAGTGAAGCGGGGTCGTTTGCATCGTAGGTAAAGTGTCTTACCTGCATTTTGTCTATCAGATATACACCGTTTCCGTTGGTTCCTATCCATGTTCTTCCCTTGATATCGAAGTGGATAGAGTAGATGCCCGTTTCGGCGAAGTTTACCTGCTGTGGCACAATCTGTCCGCTTGGCGAAAGGTATCCGATACGCTGGTAGGAGGCGTTGAGTACCTGGATTACTCCATTGTGATAGCCTGTCCAGATATGTCCGTCTGGTGATGCATTTACCGAGAACACTTCGTCTTCGCCCACATCCAGCTTGTTGATAATGTAAGGGTGATATTTGAAGACTACCTGTGTCAGGTCGTGAGAGCCTGTCAGCCAGAGGATTCCCTGGTCTGAGAGTACATATTTCGTAATCTTCGGTATGCGGTAGTTGCCCGATGAATTGCTTCTCAGCAGATAAGGCACCAGTTTTCCTGCCTTGCGGTCAAAATAACTGAAGGTTCCTCCTCTTGGCACTACCCAGAGGGTCTTGTTTTCGTCTTGTGTGATGAAATTGCTTTCGCAGGTTGTGCGGTCCATCGGGTCGTCCTGATCGGCAAAGAGCCACTGCTTCTGTCCGGTCTTCGGGTTGATGAGGGTTACTCCTATACCGTCTGTAAATGCCCATACCATACCGAAATCATCGGTATAAATCTTCTTTACCTCTGCCAGAGGCTGACTCGGGCTCTGTACGTTGATGATATCAAACTTGAAGGTGCGCGGGTTATAGATGATCACACCCAGATTGGTTGCCAGCAGGAGCTGGTAACCTGTATTTTTCAGTTCGTTGATACGGGTTACGCCTTCCGGCATTGGTATCATGGTGAGTCGGTTCTGCAGGTCATATTTTGCCAGTTTTCCGTCTTCTGTAGCCAGGAACACATCTTCTCCTACCCATCTGATCCATTTGAAAGGCAGCTGGCTTGGGAATTTCGAGTTGTATACGTATGCGCCTTTGTCGGTAAGCACCCATTCTCTTCCGTGTGAATCCTGATGGATGTACCATACATTTCCGCTTCTGAGTCCCTTTTCTCCTACTTTGATGAGTTCTATGTTCCGCTCATCAAAGGTTTTTCCTACAGATCGGATGATGTATTTTCCATCTTCTGAAGTAAACCATGTAGCTCCGTTTTTCATTGGGTATACCTGGCTCACGCGCAGGTCGATGTTGAACAGTTCGTTGAATTTCTGTCCAACAGCAAAGAACCGGCAGAAGTGGGTATCGTATACGTAGAGCTGGTGGTCGTATGTGATACACCATACGTTGTTGTTATGTGATGGTTCTATTTTCAGTATACGGTTGGTTGACAGGACGTCAATATCATCGGGGTTGTCTCTGAAAGTATGAAACTTGTAGCCGTCATAGAACGACAGTCCGTTCCATGTACTGAACCACATGAGGTTGTCTTTACCTTGTTTCAGGTCTGAGATGGTATTGGCTGCGAGTCCGTCTGTGATAGAGAATTTTCTCACATCGCAGTAAGGTACAGCTACTGTCATAATGGTAGAGAGCAGTCCTAATAGGGTGATATATAATTTTCTTTTCATCATTTTTTATTCGTATACGTTTATTAATCGCAACAAAGGTAGTGAAAATTATTGAGAATACGTATTTATCAGGTGTATTTTTTTATGTTATTGCATTAAATTATTCCACTTTTCATGTTATAGGGGTAATATTTGGTTGATTTGCTGGTGGTTCCTTCTTATGTTATGCCTAAAAAACTCCCCCGATAAATGAATATCGGGGGAGTAGTAGGGATATGTTGTTTTGAATTTGATTACTTTTGAATCATCTTCTTTCCGTTCTTGATGACTACACCCTTGTAAGCCTTGGTTACCTTCTGGCCTGCGAGGTTGTAAACAGGAGCGTTCTTTGCAGCTTCGTCTGCTGTAATGTTAGTGATGCCGGTAGTTGTTGCTGTAGGAGCTACAGTAGGAGCGAGTTCTATCTTGGTATTGAATGGAATGATGATACCTGTATAGTCCATTGCAGTCTCCGTATTAGGTTTGTAACCAAGTTTGAACTTGTCGAAAATCTGCATTGTCTTTTCGGCATCTGTGTAATAGTTTGTGTATTCGCCTTCTACTGCCTTTACGAGAGTAACATCTTTGATAGTAACAAGTTTGCATGCATTTTCCTGTTTTGCAGCCTCTTCTACCGTCATTTCGATAGGCTTGACAATACCATCTGTAACTTTGATGTCTGAAGCAGCAATGTTAACTAACTCTGGGAGTTTTTTAAATTCATCATAAGAAGCCTCAATTGTTCCATTGAGAATTTGACCTGCTTTATAAGACAGAGAACTCTGGTAAATGTCTATACCACCAGTCTCATCAACGATATAGATGTTGCCAGTACCTACATATTGTACCTGTGCATTCTTTAAAGTCAAAATAGCTTTATTGCCGACACCAATAGCTTTAAATGCAGCAATGTTATCTACCTTCTTTGTTTCTACAGGTTTGGCAGAACCCTTTTTCCAAATCAGAATTTTTTGGATTTGGTCATTGTAGGCATTTGTAACTTTGATGGTATATACCGTATTGGCAGCCTGGTTGTCTGCAGCAATTTCGTATTGGTGTGTACCTTTGGCACCTGTTGTTTGTGTACTGACAGCTTTATTACCAACAAAAATGTTTCTGGTAGTTTTACCAGATCCTCCAGCAGGGCTGATAATATCAATTCTTTCTACATCAAAGTCAAACTTAGGAAGGTTGATATATGCATCCTTTTTTCCATAGATGATGGCATTGTTTGATGCAAAATAGTATGCTTTTTCCGGTGCACTGACCGTAATGGTATACGTGCCATTGGTGAAATCTGTTGCATTGGTAATGCCTTGTGCTTTAGAGTCTGGCAGTTTCCATTTGTTTCCTGCAAAGTCAAAAGTTACTTCCTGTGCAAACGTAACGCTAGCTACGAATGCCAGAACCAATGATAATGAATAGCGTAAAAATTTGTTCATAACTTAATAATTTTAAAGGTTTAACGTATAATTAATAAACTGTTGAAACTCATTTTGTTGAGTTGATTCTTAGAATTTACTATGTGCTAAAAGCATGTTCTTAGAATTATTACTTATTTATGATGCAAAGATACGAAAAATATCGATACGATGTGTTAAGAATATGTTAAATCTTTGATACAGAGAAAGAAATACCATCAAAACCGAAAGAAATACCACTCTAGGCAAAGAGAAATATCATCAAAAAAGCAGTTGCTTTTGAAAGAATAGGGATTTCCCCCTCAGTTTGTATCCTTTTCCCCTTTGATGCAGACGAAAAATCCACTACCTTTGCATCGGGTTCAAGAAAGAATGCTGTTCTTCAAGAGCTCAATAATTAGAAGATATAAGAATATAAATAACTTAACTGATAAATTGATATGAAAAAGTTTACTACTCTTCTCACAATGGCTTTCATAGCTTTGATGAGTATCTCATTCACCTCATGTGATGAGGATTCTGATATTGCATACACCCTCGATGGTACATGGAAGGGTAATATGTTGGTAGAATATGGTAATCAGAAGGCCCTCTACTCGGTAATCCGCTTCGACCAGAATGATGGTTTCTATTCCGGTACAGGCTATTGGATCGATTACTTTGATAGAAATTACTGGCATGGCAACAATTATATAGCAAACCATATTACCTGGACAGTACGCAACAGAAACATCTATATCACTCTTCTTGATGAGGGTAGCGATGTTGTGATTTACGACTATGCTCTGGGCGACCGCAAGTTCTCTGGATATGTAGAGGCTGATAATGGCAATCGTGCTTATTTCGAGCTTTATCGCGATTCTTACAACTGGCGCGATGATTATGATTGGGGTTACGATGACGGTTGGGGCTACAGCAAGCAGCATTCGGGCTTGGAGAACACCCAGATTGTTTCTCGCGGAGCTAAGGATTCTGTAGAGTATGTTAAGGTGGCAGATGATAATCAGAAGCCTGTTCGCCGTTTTGTAGTGAAGTAAGGCAATAAGGAATTTAGTTTGAAGAAAGGAAACAAGATATGAAAAAGTTTAAGCAGATATGGATGTGGATGGCGATAGCTGTTGCATCTTTCTCATTCACCTCATGTGATGATGATGATTACTGGTATGATGACTATAATCATGGTGGCTGGGGATGGAACCAGGGCGACTGGAACAACGGTTCTAACGGCTCTCAGGATGATGACCTGCTGTTGGAGGCTCAGACTCTTACAGGCGACTGGAGAGGCTCTGTGATGCTCTCTGAACTTGCTGAGGACGGCCAGTCTCGCAATAACTACAGTTTCAATGCCGAGATGACGTTCTATCAGGCGGGTGATAAGGTTAACTCGCTCAGTGGTAATGGTGTAGAAGTGGATTGTGCCGATGATGGAAGCAATGAATCCCAGACTCTGAAGTTTACCTGGTACATCGATAAGAATGGGGATATTTATATCCGTTATAATGATTCTGGTGCTACCTATGTGATGGATGCAGGTGCTAAGCAGTATGGTTTCTTTCTGGGTGATGAAAAGGGGCAGGATGTGTTCTATGGTTATATGATAGGAACAGGTAAGGCTAAGGGTGATGTGATGCAAATCGATTTAGTGCGCTACAATCCGAGTGGAGCCCGTAAGAAGACCCGTTCTGCTGCATCCGATTCCGTAGCTCCTAGCTTCGGTAAGGCTACCGGTAGGGCATTCATGCCACATGCTATCAAGAAGTTGCCAAGAAGATGATGATATAAACAAAAGAAATCCGCTCACTCATTGATTTGAGAGAGCGGATTCTTTTGTTTGTGTCTAGCCTGATTTATTTAAAGCCTGATTTATTTAAAGCCCCAGATTCTTGATAATTTCTGCATCTACGTTTTCCACTTCCTTCTCGATTTCATCAGGGAGATTACAGAAGAAGTCGATGCCGGTTTTGTCTTCCAGCGTCTTGATGTTTACGACATAGCTGCCGAGCTTACCGCCCTTTTCAAATGCCTTGTTCTCGTGAGGGAACCAGTAGCCGAAAGCGCTGTATTTGTGCTTGTTACTTTTCGTATCAAACGCTTTTTCCAATATTGCTACAAAGAAATACTTTGGTACTGGGATGTAACCTGTTGTTGCAGTATAGACCGTTTGTCTTCCGTTGATATATTCAATAATGTTTTCAGGACTGTCTATAGTACCGCCTTTTACAACAAATAGAGTATCCTTGTCATTTTTTATAGCATTGGCTTTTATCCTCAAGGCGTTCTCCATTTGTATCCATGTTCCGTTCTGGTTGAATTTGGCATATTGTGGTTGCATGTTGGTCAGAAAGTCTGTCTGTCTTTCCTGGGTACTGTTTAATCTTCTGTCGCCTGATGGGCAGATGTGTCCATGATCATATCTTCCATTGCCTTTATATGGATCATAAGTGAAGTCTACCACTCCATATAGAGACTTTAAATCTGTATCAGATGGATAATCATCATCAGGTCTACCAACTTTGTTTTTATTGTTTCCTGTATGGAAAGTATAGCAGCTCCATCTCTGGCTCTTCATGTTGTCATCCCATTCTGTAGAATAGTTCAACATACCGGTTGTATTATCCATGTGAACGATGGCATAGCTGGTACCATTATTCTTGAGCTTTGGAAACTCCAGACCGCCGATAGCGTTTCTTACCACTTGTGGCATGTTGGCAGTAGCCACATTCTTGTTTGTATTGTTCTTATCGGTTGATTCACCACCGGTATTGCCACCCGTGCTTCCGCCACCCGTATTACCACCACCCGTATTACCGCCATTTTCAGGATAATAGAACTGCAGGGTATCGTCTGTACCACAGGCAGAGAACGTCATCGCAGCAACGAGCGCGAAGATAAAAAACTTAGTATGCTTCATAATTCTCGATAATGTTTATTAAGTTAAAGATTTAGTGCTTTCTATATATAGAGATATGTAGAAAATCGATTGTATGAGAAATGGTAGTGAGAGAAAAAAAGTGCATTCCTACGTATATGCAACTACGCTGGAATGCACTCAGTATCTTTGCGATAATAAATATATCCTTATAAAAAAGGTATATTATTACTTCTTCAATTTGCCGTAACGGTTCATGAAGCGGTCTACGCGACCCGCTGTATCAACGAGCTTGCTCTTACCTGTGTAGAATGGGTGAGATGTGCTAGAGATTTCAATCTTAACAACTGGATAAGTCTCGCCTTCGAACTCAACAGTGTCGTTAGTCTTGCATGTAGACTGAGAGAGGAACATATCGCCGTTAGACATATCCTTGAATACTACAGGTCGATAATTCTCTGGATGAATACCTTTTTTCATTTTTCTTTTTTTATTTTTATTGGGTTATTAAAATTAGACGTCATGGGGATGCTTGTTGCATCATTTCGTGTCCCTTATCGGGGCATGCCCATTATAGCCTGTTATCAATTTCAGGCTGCAAAGTTACGCTTTTTTCCTGAAACCACCAAATATTTCTTCTTCTTTTTAAGAAATATTTTGGAAAAGAGCATAATACGTAGGTTCGCGTTCCCTCCTGCCAACTATGTTTTCGAGGGATAAGAAAAAGAAATATCCCCATCGCCTCTGTTTGCGTAGAGGACGATGGGGATCAGTATTTTTTCTAATACATAATATCTACTAGGGAATTACTTCAGTGTGATGATGATCTTCTCGATGTAGAGAGCACCTGCCTTATTGTTGAAGAGAGTAAAATACTTGACGTTCTGTGCGCTCAAGTCGAATGTCTCTGTATAAGTCTTGTAATCACCTGAAACCTCATTGGTAGATTTACCTTCGATAGCTGTATCCTTACCATTTGCAGCCTTTGCTGCATAGAGGGTGTAGCTTGGGGCATAGGTAGAAGTTGCTTTTGTTGAGAACAGGATTGTTACGGTCTTGATGTCCTTTGCAAAGGCTGTAGAATTAAACAGGAAGCCTTGTTTGCTAGCATCAGATGCATTACCTTGCATTTGGATACCCTTACCATTTGTTCCGTCAGAAATGCAAATTTTAGCACCTTTAAAGGTGGTGTCGCCAATCTTCCAAGTGTACCAGGTTGATTCGTTTGTAACATTCTGACTATTATAATACTTTTCTACAAGTTCTACATCACCGCTCTTGCCACTCAAGATAGATGCGTCTGTCATTTCGATGTTGCCGCTGGCTGGTGTATCAGGTGTTGGGTCTGGCTTAACCTCACCGCCGCCAGTGCTGGTCTTACCGTTTACAGAGATGAGCTTACCGCCCTGGTTGGTCTCTGGGGTGTTGCCCATGTAGTTGATGAGCTTAGCGCAAACCACGATCTCATCGCCTTCCTTCAGCGTCATATCGCCCTCTTTCCATTTTTCGCCACCGAAGTAGTAGATGCGGAAGATGTAGAACTGGGTGCTGTTGGCATCATCGGCAATATAGAATGAACCGTTGCCGTATTGAGCGCCAAACTGCTCCTTGATGCTCTGTACCTTACCCTTGATATAGAACTCCTTGTCGGTAGCCTTACCAGCCTCCAGGGCTGCGGTATATTTCTGGGCAGCTACACTGTTGAATGGGTTAGCCTCAGAACCATCTCCCTTAGCTTCTCCCTTCAAATCTGAACCTGGGGTAGTATCTCCTGGCTTCTTACCAATCTCCTTGCCGTCAATCTTAGCGTATACAGGAGATTTCAAACCGGTAGCTCCGAAATAGGTTTCGATATTACCGCAGATGATGAGTTCTTTCTTCAGATTACCTGAGTTATCCTTCAGGTTGAGAGCTGTGCGGAGATCGCCGGCTGGCAACTGGATAGGCATACAGTTTTTAACCTCTTTCTCGTCAGCCTTGGCAGCGAGCAGAATGTTTGTTGGAGCTGTCTCAGCACTTGATGCATCACCGAAGATAGCCTCGTTGAGTGCCTTGTCTGGTACATAACCTACGATGTAACCCTTAATATATTTGCTGGTACCTGTCTTTACTGTCTTAGCGTCAGTCACAGTATAAGGGCTGGCTTCTGTACCCTGTGTTGCCACTTCAGGAGTGGTTGGAGCACCAGGCTTAGTAGGCTGTGTATAAGGCTCTGGTACGTCCTCACAGCTGCTGAATGTGAAGGCAGCCATTGCCGCCATCAAAACTGAAAATATATACTTTTTCATATTATTGTCTTTTTAAATATTGTTACTATTTATATCTATAGAAGTGAACCCGGTTATTTCACTGCAAAATTCTTAACCTCCCAGGTTGGAGCACCCGTTGGAGTACTGCTGTAGAGGAAACCGATGTAGATGGTCTTGCCACAATACTTCGTCAAATCTGCAGTAGATGAAACAAAGTCCCAGCTGTTTCCTGCGGGATAACCCTGTACGTCCAAGTCGGTCCATGTCTTTCCGTCTGTAGAAATCTGAACCTTGCATTCCTGCTTTATATCTGAGGCATAATTGATAGCTTGGTCGAACATGAGTTTAGCGCTCTTGGCTGATTTCAGGTCGATGGCAGGCGATTTGAGACGTGACTGGAGTTCTTGTTTTGAACCGTTCACATAGCCAGAAGCCTTCATTCCGTAAGCTGCAGATGCCCATTTCCAGACAAATTCTACACCATCAGCCAACTTGATGTTGTCGATGGTGAAATTGCCCTGGCTGGCATCAAACGGCTCGCTGAGGTAGGCAAGAACTACCGGTTTCAGATCATCCGTGTTGCGAAGTACAATCTGCCAGGTGTTATTGTAACGGGTGAAGATACCGGTGATATCGAATACACCCTGTGGAACCACCTCGTTGGCAAACTTAGAATAACCCGAGTTGCGCACTACCAGATTGCTGCTGCTGATCTTCTTGCCTGTTTCAGCATCAATCAGTTCTAGACTCGTATTGGTATCATCTGGTGCCCATACGTTAGTACCGTTGGCAGAGGCAAACTTCACCTTTTTCAGGGTCATCAGCTTGCCCACGTTAGCATTCATATAGGCTGCATCAGTAAGCTTTGTCAGGTCAAACTCCTCTGGCACTACCGTGTTTGCATCAGCCTCGCCAGGGTTCAGAATCTTGAAGTGCTCGTTCCAGATGGCACGCTCTATCTTGCCCATACCCAGACTTCCATCTGAGAGCTTGGTATTCACACCGCCAATCTGAGGCAACTTCTTGTAACTTCCGATATAGAGCCCCTTCAGGTTTACGAGAATCTCCTGTCCAACAGGAAGATAACCCGACAGACCGCTTCCGTTGATGGCAATGATGATAGCGCCGGATGCATCCTGTACGCTCACCTGGTTGTAGATGTTGCCACTGACATCATTGCCCGTCACTACCGCCTTGATCATCATGTCCTTCTCAATCTGCTTGTAGCCATTGTCGCTGTTGATAATCGTAGCAAACTGGGTCTTCAAATCTGCTATGCTGATCACATTCTTCTCCCTCAGGCTGTTGTTGCCCCATGGAGATGCAGGCACCTTCTCGGTCAGGTCTGGGTCAGCATAACCGTCGCCCATACACGACCCCAAAGTCAGTGCCAGGAATGCCAATGCTATGAATTTTATCTTTTTCATTGTTCTTTCTTTTTATTGTTATAGAGAAACGGGATTGCTCCCTGTTCTTTATGTTAAAGAGAAACTCTTCCTTAGAATCTGTAAGATACCTGGAACATGCCGTTGGTACCCCAGGTGTAATACTTCTTAGGATTCTTAGAGAACTGGTAGAGGCGTGGATTCTTCACGTTGTCGTTAGCATCCAGTGTATAGCTTGAACGTGAGTTCTGCTCATATCCGCCTGTTACGATGGTCTGGTTGTTCAGCAGGTTGGTAATCATGAGGTTGAAGTTGAGAGAACCCTTCTTCAGTCTCACGCTCTTGCCTATGCTCAGGTCAACCATCCATCCTCCGTGACCTTTCTCCTGGGCTACAGCATCCTCAGTCCAGCTCATACCGTCGAGTGTAGTAGGAGCAAAGATTTCAGGGAATGCCTTGTAGGCATCCTGGCGGTTTTTCAGCACCTTCTTATATCTGTAGCTTGGAGAATAAGAGAGGTAGATGCGGTCGTAGTAGTTGGCATTGAGGTTGACGAACCATCCGTTTATGTGGGCATCGAGACCGATGCTTCCCACTGTGAGCGGTGTGCCACTCTCGCGCATATTCATCACGTAAGCCTTGTCCTGGTAAACCTCAGCACTCTTTGAGAGCATGTATACGGCGTTTACATTGTTGATGTTCTTCGCCTCGCTCATAGCGCCCAAAGTCTTCAGGTCGAGCCATGAAGTGAGCTTGATCTTAGCGCCCACCTCTACACCATAGTATTCCTTCTTCAGTCCGGTCATGCTCACGTAGGTGAATGAGTTCTCATCATCGTTGTAGAAGTTCTGCCATTCCGTAACGTTCTCCATACGGCTGTAGTAACCGCTCACGTTGGCACTCAGCCATGCGTTGCGATACAGGTAGCTGAATTCTGAGCTGAAGATGCGCTCGTTCTTGAGGTTAGTCACGAAGTCGTTGCTGATTTCAGGCGAGATGAAGGCTGTGCTTGCCATCGGTGCACGCAGCTCGTATCCGGCTCCGATGCTGAAGGCATGGCCTCTGCCCATATCCACGTTCAGGCTTCCCTTTACGCCACCGTCCAGGAAGTTGGCTGTGCCGCTCTTGCCCTGACTGTTGTTCGGTGCCATACCGTTGCGCATGTAGCCGCGGCGGTTCATGCCGGTATATCCGATACGTCCGCTCAGCATCGCCTTCATGTTGTAGAATTCGGCTGTATAGGTGCTCCATGCGTTTGCCTTGTTCACATCGATGCGATAGTCGTAACCGAACTTGTCGCCCTCGTAAACCAGCTTGCCTGTGTTGTTAGGACCGGCTGTGTTCAGGTCGTACTGCACACGTGGGTCGGTCTTAGGATAATCGCCCAGGGCATAGGTGTTGATGTTGTGGAAGATGGCACCGCCCAGCATGTCTTCCAGGGTCTGATAGTGCTGGTTGGTACTCTTTCCGAGCATGATGCCTGTAGCCAGGTTCGATTTTTTTGTCAGCTTGGTGTTCAGAACGGACGAGAGGGTCAGGGTCAGGTTGTCGTTGTGCTTAGCCTGAACATAGTAGAGCAGATCCTGTCCGTTCTTGGCAGCCTGCTGGTTGGCATAATACAGGCGGTCCCAGTTAATCTGTCGGTTCTGCTTGCTTGCCTGCCAGTAGTTCACGGCATTGTTCCAGTTTTCCCAGGTATACATGTTGTTGCCGTTCTTGTAGTCGCCCCATACATAGTAGTTGGCAGATGGCATGTTCTTCCAGTAGTCTGGCTGTGGATTCTCTGCGTTGTTGTAGTTGAGCTTGGTGCTCTTGTACATAGAGTATTTTCCGAATATCGATGTGGTGAGCTTCATCTGGTCGTTGATTTCCCAGTCCCATGTAGCGATAGCCGAAGGGGCAAAGTCGTTCACTACGCGTGAGTTTCTCTTGTGTCCGTTCTGGTATCCCCAGTATGGGTTATACTGGTAGTCGTTTGCCAGCCAGTAAGCCTCGTCGGTAGATGCGCCCTGGGTGCTTCTTTCTGTCGGGTTACCCCATGTAGAGAAGCTCAGCGAGTGGCCGTTCATCCACTTCTTCTGCACGCCGAAGAAATAGGAAAGGGCGTTGTAGATGGTTCCCTCTACGTATCCCCGGTTAGCCCAGCGGTAGGTGAGACCGGCTGTAATGGCCCATCCCTTCTCGTTGAATCCGCTGGAGTAGGAATAGAGTCCGCGCAGGGTATAGTTGCGGTTGGCAACACCTACGCTGGCATACTGTCCTTCCTGCATGCTTCCGGCACGGAAATCATAGTTGTTGGAGCCTGCCATGCCCGTCATCGAATAGCCGTTGGCTTCGAAAGGCAGGGCGAAGTCTACGTTTCTGGAGAATCGGTTCAAACCGCCGATGTTGGAGAAACGGAACTGTCCGGTCTCCATATCGTTCATGGAAGCACCGTTGATATAGACATCGTTGTACTTCTGGTTGAAGGCACGGTAGCGGAAACGTGCTGGCGAGAACCGGTAACCTGCCTGGCTCGCGTATACGTTGCTGGTAGAATTGAGGATGGTGACATTGGATGACATGTCATCGTCCTCGCCCAACTGTGCCTCGGAGAAGGTGAAAGCATTCTCGTCGAGTCCCTGTGCTATGTTCTGGTCAGTCTTTTCGTTCTGAGCCATAGCCAATGAACACGAGAAGAGCGCTAACATTGCTAAGTTTACTTTCTTCTGCATAGTTTATATGTTTTAAATATTAATAGATCGGCAACAGTGATTTCTTTGAGCAGTGATGATATATTTATAGTCCCGTTGGATTTTGTTTAGGTAAACTGTAAGGGGGACTTATCATGGTTTCTGGTCTTGTGTCTTCTGTCCCGATCAAAAATAATTATAAGTGCTGCAAAGTAACAAAAAATTTTTTTAAAAGAGAAGTTATTTATGTTAAAAATGCATGAAAACTGAAAAAATATTCGTTTTTATGGAGATATTTCCGGTTTTTTAGGTATCTTTGCTGCGTATTTCCTTATGAATTTAAGAAATACATATATAATAAGGTATACATTAATAATTAATATTGTATGAGAAAACAATTGCTCTTGCTGGCTGCCCTCCTCATGATAGGGCTGGGCGCTACAGCACAGAAAAAGAAGTCGCAGACTTCAGGCAACAGGCAGTTTCAAGTGTATGCTGTAGGTTTCTACAATCAGGAGAACCTCTTCGATACCTGCCATGATGCCGGTAAGAATGATTATGAGTATCTCCCTGCTAAGGGATGGAATGGTATGAAATATACCAATAAACTCAAGAATATGTCGCGTGCACTTGCCGATATGGGTACCGATGTGCTGCCTAACGTGGGCTGCGCCTTCATCGGTCTGTCTGAGGTTGAGAATGCCAACGTGCTGAAAGATCTCACCGCGCAGCCGCCTCTCAAGGCAAGAAACATGCAGTTCTGCCATATCGAGGGTCCCGATAAGCGAGGCATCGATTGTGCGCTGCTCTATAATCCGGCACTCTTCACGGTGAAGAACACTCGATTGGTGCCTTACGTACAGGAACTCGCCAAGGATTCTGCCTACAAGACCCGTGGTTTCTTCACCGTGCGTGGTGAGCTGGCGGGCGAGGATGTGGCGGTTATCGTATGCCACTGGCCAAGCCGTTTCTCCGGTTCGTTCTATCGCGAGAGCGGAGCGCGCCAGACTAAGGTGGTAAAAGACAGTCTGCTCCGTCTGAACCCGGCTATGAAGGTGTTTGTGATGGGTGATATGAACGATGATCCTACCAACGCCAGCATGCACAAGGTGCTGAAGGCGAAAGCTGAAATCAGCGAGGTAGGTGCCGATGATATGTACAATCCATGGTACAACATCCTGGCTAAGGAAGGCAAGGGAACCCTGTTCTACAGCGGTTCATGGAATCTCTTCGACCAGATTGTCATCACGCCTAATCTCCTGAACAGGGATAGTAAGAACAAGGACTACAGTTCTCTGAAGTTCTGGAAGAACCACATCTTCCGCCGCGATTACCTCATCCAGCAGGAAGGTCAGTACAAGGGTGCTCCTTTGCGTACCAAGGCGGGTGGCAGATGGCTCAACGGCTACAGCGATCACCTGCCGGTAGTGATGTACCTGGTGAAGGAAAAGCTTTGATTTAGTCGATAGTTAAGAGTTTATAGTTAACAGTTGAATGGTTGAGAATCATCCTTTTGAGCCGTGGCTGCCGGGCAATGCCAAGTTGCTGATGCTCGGCACGTTTCCGCCTGCAGAGAAGCGGTGGTGCATGCCCTGGTATTACCCCAACTTCCAGAATGATATGTGGAGGATATTCGGGATTATCTACTTCCAGGATAAGTTCCATTTCGTGGATGTAGAGAAGAAGACCTACCGCCTCGATGCTATTAAGGAATTTCTCGGGGAGAAGGGCGTCGCCATCTATGATACTGCACAGCAGGTGATACGTACCAAGAATACGGCGTCCGACAAGGACCTGCAGATCGTGCAGCCCGCCAATCTCGACGGCATGCTCCGCCAGCTGCCCCATTGCAGGGCGGTGCTCACAGCCGGCCAGCTTGCCACGAAGGTATTTTCAGAACACTTTGGCATCAAGGAAAAGCCTGAGATGGGAGGCTATGCAGAATTTCAGTTCGAGGGCCGCAGACTCCGTCTGTATCGCATGCCCTCCAGTTCCCGTGCCTATCCTATGGCAGTGGAGAAGAAGGCTGAATTTTACCGCAAGATGTTTGATGAAATCTTATAGAAAAGAAGAAAGAATATGAAAGATAAAGTGACCGTTATTGGCATTGCGGGAGGTACAGGCTCCGGCAAGACCACTGTGGTGAAGAAACTCGTAGAAGTGCTGCCGCCTCATTATGTGGCTGTGGTGCCCCTCGATTCATATTATAACGATACCTCGCAGATGACCGAGGAAGAACGTCATCAGATCAACTTCGACCACCCGTCGGCATTCGATTGGAAGCTTTTGCACCAGCAGCTCGCTGATCTGCGCGCTGGCAAGGCGATAGAGCAACCCACCTATAGTTATATCAAATGCAACCGTGAACCGGAAACGGTTCACGTTGACCCCAAACCGGTTGTGATCATCGAAGGCATCATGACGCTGGTGGACAAGAAGTTGAGAGACCTGATGGACCTGAAGGTGTTCGTGGATACCGATGCTGATGAGCGCCTGATACGCAACATTCAGCGTGATACCATCGACAGGGGTCGCACCGTATCGATGGTGGTAGACCGATACCTCAAGGTCCTGAAGCCGATGCACGAGCAGTTTATCGAACCCACCAAGCGCTATGCTGACATCATCATTCCGCAGGGTGGCGAAAACCTCAAGGGCATCGGTATCCTCTGCAAGTATGTAGAGGGACTGATAGAGAAATAAAAATATTTTTGCTCAAGCATTGCATTTCTTTAATGCAAAACAAAGTTTAATTAGGAAACAGGGCGGGCTTCTTCGTGAGAAGAGGTCCGCCCGCTTTGTTTTTATCTCAGTCTGGCTATTCAAGTAGTTCAGTTTGCTAACTCAAGTAGTTCAGTTAGCTAATTCAGCCGTCTCAATAAGCCTACGGATACGTCTGCGCTAGCCGACGCAGTAATATCCGTACCCCGACGCAGTAATATCCGTACCCCGACGCAGTAATATCTGTACCCCGACGCAGTAATATCTGTATCCCGACGCAGTAATATCTGTATCCCGACGCAGTAATATCTGTATCCCGACGCAGTAATATCCGTGAGTCAGCGCAGCACAACGTGTGGTCCGTTTTCGCCAGGTCCCATAACCATATTCTGCAAAGATCTTCTTGCTTTTTGCAAGAAGATAAGCTGAAAAACGTGATAGATGAAGGCTATTAGTGATGGATAGCGTGATGGATATTGTAAATATTTTATCCATCCATCACGCTTTCCTAAATAGATAATTCTCTTATTATCAGGTGATTAATATTTTGAGAAGAGAAAAAATGAGGGATGTGAGGGATAAAAACTTTAAAGATTATTCCTCTTCCTCCTTCTCAAAGGCCTCTACGAATGGCTGGTGGAAACCCTGGAAGATGCGGAGATACTCGGCTCGCACCTCATCACTCTCTTCAAAAAGATTCAACTCGCCACGCTTGTGAGCCTTCAGCATACTGCTGTAACGGCGAATCTTACGCTTGTAGTTCCTTGCCATCAACGCATCTGCCTGAACAGGATTCTGACTGACATACGAAAAGGCACAAAGCTGCTTCATGAACATGTCGAACACCGGATTGTCATGACTCCAGTCGTCCTCACTCAGCCAGAACCACTGGAAATGATACTTCTGCTCCAGTGCCATCAGATGCTGCCCCAGCTCGTCAATCTCCATGCCCTTCTGCATCTGCTCCTCAGCAAAAGCTACCAGAGATGCCGCATCTACATTCAACTCAACCTCGTGAGACAGCGTGGTGCCCTCAATCTGAATGCGCCAACGGTGATTCCTGTTCTTGATGAGCGCAGAATTCGTGTTCATCAGCAACTCAGAAAGCTTGCCCTCGGTAGGAATCTGATCTACTACCGAAAGACGGTCGCGCTGGTTGCGAACCACCAGCTGATGGTCCTCATGGCGCAATACACACATGTAAACCAGCCTGTTGCTGTCGAGCTGAAGGGTGAAACGGTCGTTGTTGTCATCGCCCACAAATTCGTAGGTGTAGTCATCCACCTTATCCTGCGGAATGCTCAGCTCGCCATGCACCTTGTTGCCCTCGGCATCGTAGAGCGAGAAACCTATATAAGGAATCTGAAGACGGAGGACAACCGGATTGCCGCCGTCCTCAGGAATCAGGGTAACAGCCAGTCCGTCATCGCCGAAATCATCCTTGCGGCATACGAATCCGTCATCCGTCTTCTCAGCCTTCTCCACCTTCACCTCGCCGTGGCGCCACCAGAAATCGAAGGTGATGGTCTGGTCGTCCTCAGCGGCTACACGGATGAAATCCTCGATGTCCTGACCCAGGTAAATCACCTTGGCAGGCTCAATCTCCTCATCGTCATCGCCCAGCGCTCGCACCCACATCTCGCCCGGAACAGGATCATCTTCCCATTCGGCATCAGCAGGGGCTGCAGTAGATTTGAAAACGAGGAAAACCATTCTTTCTTCTTCCCTCGTGCCATCTTCGCGGCACGTGAAGCACTTCGCCTCCTTAGGGATGAAGAATGGGGTTAACAGGTACGGGTTTTTGCATAATGCGGTATACTCTACCTCGGTCCATGCCGGGAGAGTGTGTGTATTTGTCTTGTCTGTCATATTCTCTTGTTGCATATAATTCTTGAGTTGGTCCTATTTCTTTTCATCATCCGGCGTGTGTGGCAGGACGAGGGGGATGTTGATCCCAAAAAACGGTTGCAAAGGTAATGCAAAATCGAGACACTACAAAATATATCACCTATTTTTTTAATTATTTTACGATTCAATATTTGGCTCTTCCAAAAAATAGTTGTAGTTTTGCATCTGAAATAATGAATAGAAAGATGAAAGTCAAGACAATACTCACACTGGCGCTAGCCGCCACAACCCTCGCAGCATGTCACAAGGGTAAGAAACCACCACGTATGGACAATTCGAAACTCGCCATCAGCCTCTCGAAACCGGCAAAGGGCGACAGGGCTATCTACGGACTTGCCTGCCTGGGCTGCTCGGATACCGCGCTGGTGCTGCTGCCCAACGGAGGCGGCGACCCCGTAAGATACAACATTCTGGATGCCACTCGCAACCATCAGGTGTTTGGAGATATAGAGGTGGGCGACTGGGTTTGCGTGATGCCATGCGAGGAGAAGGATGAGAAGAACCGCGCCGACATGGTGATAGACCTGGATCAGCTGAAGGCCACCTGGACCTATCCGGTGATGCCGAAGCTGCGCGATGTGTCGCATCTGAGCAAGCGCCAGCAGGCGAGAATCCTTGCCAATATGCCCGACAGCATCGTAGAAACCTATATGGTGCCGCGCCAGTATGGCTTCACCCTGAAGCGCATGAGCGAAGCGATGGCCGTGGGCAGGGTGATGATAAACAAAGATGTGGACGACGACAGCCCGGTAGAATATCCTGATGTGCCTCAGTATACGGAATGGCATGCCTATAACGGCAAACTGATTCTGGTGCAGGGCCACCGCGAGCTGGATGGCGTGGTGATCAATGAGAAGACGAAGCGCGATACCTTCACCTTTGTATATATGAAGGGCGACAGTCTGGCTCTCTCAGACCGTGAGGGCCGCATCCAGGGTTTCCACCGCTCGCTCAATGCGATGAAGGCCAACGCCAAGGCCCATGCTGCAGCCGAGAAGCTGAACAGCAAGATGAAGAAGGAAATATTGAAGTAAATTACATAATAAATATAAAAAAAGAGGCGAATAGGACGATTTCTCGATTTTTTTGTCTAATTTTGCACCTTGGAATTTAATTCATACATCGAATATAAAGAAAAAGAACAAGAATAATGAAGAAGAAAATTCAGTTCAGTCTCGTTTATCGAGACATGTGGCAGAGCTCTGGTAAGTTCCAGCCACGCAAGGATCAGTTGGCTAAAATTGCCCCAGTTATCATCGAAATGGGATGCTTTAGCCGTGTAGAGACTAACGGCGGTGCCTTCGAACAGGTTAACCTCCTGGCAGGTGAAAATCCTAACGATGCCGTACGCGCATTCTGCAAACCTTTCAACGAGGTGGGTATCAAGACTCACATGCTCGACCGCGGATTGAACGCTCTTCGTATGTATCCTGTGCCTGACGACGTGCGCGCCCTTATGTATAAGGTAAAGGCTAAGCAGGGTACCAACATCACACGTATCTTCGACGGACTGAACGATGTGCGCAACATCATTCCTTCTATCAAGTGGGCAAAGGAGGGTGGCATGACTCCACAGTGTGCGCTCTGTATCACCAACTCTCCTGTTCATACTCTCGAATATTATATGAACATCGCTGACCAACTCATCGCTGCCGGTGCAGAGGAAATCTGCTTGAAGGATATGGCAGGTATCGGCCAGCCAGCATTCCTCGGCAAACTCACCAAGATGATTAAGGACAAGTATCCTGAGATCATCATCCAGTATCACGGCCACTCAGGTCCTGGTCTCTCTATGGCTTCTATCCTCGAGGTCTGCAACAATGGTGCCGACATCATCGATACAGCCATCGAGCCATTGTCATGGGGTAAGGTTCACCCAGACGTAATCTCAGTTATCAGCATGCTGAAGAACGAGGGCTTCGAGGTACCTGAAATCAACATGAGCGCTTATATGAAGGCTCGTGCTATGACTCAGGAGTTCATCGACGAGTGGCTCGGCTACTTCATCAACCCAGGTAACAAGATCATGTCTTCATTGTTGCTCGGTTGCGGTCTCCCTGGCGGTATGATGGGTTCTATGATGGCAGACCTCGGCGGTATGCGTCAGACCATCAACAACATCCGCAAGAAGAAGGGTGAGGAAGAGTTGTCTATGGACGACCTGCTCATCAAGCTCTTCGACGAGGTAGAGTATGTATGGCCACGCGTAGGTTATCCTCCATTGGTAACCCCATTCAGCCAGTATGTAAAGAACATCTCACTGATGAACCTCCTCACCATGGAGCAGGGCAAGGGTCGCTTCGTAATGATGGACGACTCTATGTGGGGTATGATTCTCGGTAAGAGCGGTAAGATTCCTGGAACTATCGACCCAGAACTCGTAGAGCTCGCCAAGAAGCAGGGCCGCGAGTTTACCGACGTAGATGCGCACACATTGCTCACCAACGCCCTCGACGACTTCAAGAAGGAGATGGACGAGAATGGTTGGGATTACGGTCAGGACGACGAGGAACTCTTCGAGCTCGCTATGCACCCAGAGCAGTATCGCAACTACAAGAGCGGACAGGCAAAGAAGAACTTCCTGGCCGACCTTCAGAAGGCAAAGGATGCCAAGCTCGGTACAACCCTTACTCCTGCACAGCTTGCAGAGTTCAAGCATGCCAAGGCAGATGCCATCGTGGCACCAGTAGCCGGTCAGCTCTTCTGGGAATTCCAGGGCGAGGGCGAGTGCCAGCCAGCTGTAGAGCCATACATCGGCAAGGAATATAAAGAAGGTGATGCCTTCTGCTATATCCAGGCTCCTTGGGGCGAGTTTGAAACCATCCCAGCTGCATTGGGCGGCAAGCTCGTAGAAATCAATGCCAAGCAGGGCAGCAAGGTGCGCAAGGGCGATGTTATCGCTTACATCGAGCGCAACGCTGAGTAAATATAATAGAAATGAATTATCAAGCTATTATTGATAAGTATTATCCTGAGGATAATGAGCTTCGGCATATCCTCATCACACATAGCCAATCTGTAGCGCGAAAAGCGCTACAGATTGTTTCGTATCATCCCGAATTGCAACTCGATGCCCAGTTTATCGAAGAAGCAGCTATGCTCCACGACCTCGGCATCTTCATGACCGATGCCCCAGGCATACAGTGTTTCGGCTCGCAGCCCTACATCTGCCATGGACGACTGGGAGCAGAAATCCTGCGCAAGGAAGGATATGAGCGACATGCCCGCGTATGTGAGCGCCATACCGGTGCAGGCATCACAGAGGCACAGATCATAGCACAGAACCTGCCCCTGCCACATCAGGATTTCCTGCCGGAAACCATGGAGGAGAAGGTGATTTGCTACGCTGATAAATTCTTCAGCAAAACTCACCTCGACCGGGAAAAAACAATTGAGAAAGCAGAAAAAAGTCTCATGAAGTTCGGAGAGGAAGGAGTAAAACGCTTCCAGCAATGGGAACGCATGTTTGAATAGAATTCTAATTTATTGAATGAGAAAACAATCGACGATAGCTATGCTGCTGCTCGCTGCCATCTCGTGTATGATGGTGGCTAACCCAGGTACGCCCGATTCGAAAAAGAAAAAGAAGAGAACGGAGAAGACGGAAACCGTGGACAGCGTGGGTGACAGTGTGTTCGTAGACTCGCTGGGCAACGAAATAAATCCCAAACTGAAACAGGCTGACGACACCACGCAGATGGACTCGCTGCAGAAAGCTATATGGAAACATAATAAAGTGGTGGATGACAGTATCCGCCTCGACAGTATCGCCAGAAAGAAACAGGGTGGAGTAGACGCACCGGTTAACTATCAGGCGGACGACTCTCTCGTATACGATGCCAAGAACAAGGTGGCATATCTCTACGGAAACTCCAACGTGAAGTATACCAACATGGACCTCAGTTCCGACCGCATCTCCATGGATATGGACAAGAGCAACGTGAAGGCGATGGGTACACCCGACAGTACGGCGGAGGGAGGCATCAAGGGCAAACCTGTCTTCAAGATGGGTAGCGATACCTATGATACCGACACCATCAAATTCAACTTCAAGAGCAAGAAGGCCCTTATTAATAATGTATATACAGAACAGCAAGACGGATTCCTGACCGGTATGAAGTCGAAACGCGACTCATCGGGAGTCATCTATCTGCAGAACGGAAGGTATACCACCTGCGATGATCCGCATCCCGACTTCTACATCTCGCTCTCCCGAGCCAAGGTAAGGCCGGGCAAGGATGTGGTATTCGGACCAGCCTATCTCGTGGTGTGTGATGTGCCTATGCCGCTTGCCATCCCTTACGGCTTCTTCCCGTTCACCAAGAGCTACAGCAGCGGTTTCATCATGCCTACCTACGGCGATGAAACGGCACGAGGCTTCTACCTGAGAGATGGCGGATATTATTTCGCCATGAACGATAAATGGGACTTGAAGCTGCTGGGCGAGATTTATACCAAGGGATCGTGGGGACTCTCGGCAGCCAGCAACTACCGAAAGAGATACAAATACTCGGGTTCCTTCTTCTTCAGTTACCAGGATACGAAGAACGGCGACAAGGGAATGCCAGACTTTACCGAGCAGGAGAGCTTCAAACTGCAATGGAGCCACCGCCAGGACAGCAAGGCAAACCCATACAGTTCGCTTTCGGCAAGTGTGAACTTCGCCACATCGAGCTACGAACGCAACAACCTCAATTCGCTCTACAATCCGCAGACGATGACGCAGAGTACGCGAACCTCATCTGTTAACTGGAGCACCTCGTTCTCAAGCATCGGTATGACGCTCAGTTCCACCGCCAACCTCTCGCAGAACATGCGCGATTCATCCATTGCCATGACGCTGCCCGACCTCAACATCAGCATCTCCCGCTTCTATCCGTTCAGAAGAAAGAAGATGGTGGGCGATGAGAAATGGTACGAGAAGATAGCCATGAGCTATACGGGACACATCTCTAACAGCATCAATACCAAAGAGGATAAGCTGATGCACAGTTCACTCATCAAGGACTGGCGCAACGGATGGCAGCATCAGATACCGGTGAGCGCTACATTTACGCTCTTCAAATATCTCAACGTGAACCCATCGTTCAATTTCACCGACCGTATGTATACCAACAAGGTGGAGAGATCATGGGATGAAGCCAGCCAAACGGAGAAATGTGATACCATCTACGGTTTCAACAACGTGTATAACTGGAACATGAGCGTAGGTCTCTCTACCAAACTCTATGGCTTCTACATACCAAGCCGCAAGCTCTTCGGAGATAAGATACAGGCTGTGCGCCACGTGTTTACGCCTACGGTGAGCTTCAGTTATGCCCCAGACTTCGGAGCTTCACGCTACGGCTACTGGGACACCTACCAGAAGACCGATGCCGATGGAAACGTATCGCTGGTGAGCTACTCGAAGTATGCCAATGCCCTCTACGGTGCGCCGGGCAAGGGTAAGAGCGGTAACATCTCGTTTACCCTGGGCAACAACATCGAGATGAAGGTGAAGAGCGACAAGGACTCTACCGGATACAAGAAACTCAGTATCATCGATGCGTTCGACATCAACATGAGTTACAATACCGCAGCCAAGGTTCGCCCTTGGAGCGATATGAACATCAACCTCAGACTGAAGTGGTGGAAGAACTATACCTTCAACATGAACGCTGTGTTTGCCACCTATGCCTACGAGCTGGACGACCAGAACAATGTTTATGTGGGTACCCATACGGAGTGGGGCAAGGGTAGGTTCGGACGATTCCAGGGTATGTCGCAGAACTTCTCGTTCACACTGAACCCGGAGAAGCTGAAGAAACTCTTTGGCGGGGGCGATGATGAGGACGACAAGAAGGACAGCCAGCGCAATGATGATGACGATGAAGGTCTGGATACCGACATCGAGAGCAACGTAGACGACAGCATGGAGAAGGGTAAAACGGCAGCCAAGAAGGGCGGCAAGGCTGAAACGGATTCAGATGGTTATATGGCGTTTAAGATGCCATGGTCGCTGACCTTCGGTTATGGTGTAACGATGCGCGAGGATACGCGAAGAGAGAAGTTCAATGAGAAGACGATGCGCTATGCATACAAGTTTACCCAGACTCTGAACATGAGTGGTAACGTAAGAATCAGTGATGGCTGGAACATCAGTTTCTCATCTGGTTATGATTTTGACAACCACAAGATCAGTATGACCACCGCCAGTCTGGCTCGTGATCTTCACTGTTTTAACATGAGCTGTTCTGTGGTTCTCGCTCCATATACGAGCTACAACTTCACCTTCCGTTGTAACGCAGCCACCCTGACAGATGCGCTGAAATACGACAAGCGCAGCGGTTATTCGAACGCTGTACAATGGTACTAGATGATAGTTTATAGTTGAAAGTTTATAGTTAATAGAGCTTTTCAGCTTATAGTTAATAAAAAAACAGGCAAAATCATTTTGCCTGTTTTTTTTGTTTTATCTATATTACTTTTTTACCCTTTTACTTTTTTACCTTTAAAAGCCTTCTTTTAGCCTCCGGGTGCTCAGGATAAAGGGTGAGGGCCTTGCGGTAATTCATGATGGCAGCCTCTTTCATGCCCTCTTTTTCGCACTCCTTCCCCATAATCACATACTCCGTGGCAAGGCGCTTGAGGAACTTCTGCTGCTTCTCCTTCTCTTCATCCTTCTTTCTTATTTCTTCGCGCAACCGCTCGTTCTCTGCCTGAAGCTCGTTCACCCTGTTCAGCTTTTTGCGGATGAAACGCTTGGCAAGCGGCTGCTCGATGTCATAACGACTGTGGATGGCAAGGAAGAAGTTGTCGAGAGCCGACTGCATATCGCCCCTGTCAAAGGCCTTGACGGCATCATGATACTGCTTGTCGGCCTTACTCTGGGTAAGCGCTGTGTTGATGGTGCTCTGGTCGTTGTAATGACGGGCAAACTGCTTGACATCATTGCGCACGAAAACATCACTCTGACGCAACGGCTCCTGAAGACTAATGCCCTCGAGACTGGTGCAGCGGGACAAGGCAACATACGTCTGTCCGCCCGCAAAGACACCACCCGTGAAATCAATCTTCACCTGGTTGAAGGTGAGGCCCTGGCTCTTATGAACCGTTATCGCCCAAGCCAGACGGATGGGGTACTGCTCGTATCTGCCAATCTCTTCCTCCTCAATCTTTTTCTCAACCTCATTGAAATGGTATCTCATGTTGCTCCATGCCGCAGGCTCCACCATCACATCCTTGCCTTCCTCGGTGCGCACATAAATCTTGGCATCTTCATCCTCATCAAAACCGATGATGGTGCCCAGCGTGCCATTCACCCACTGATGCTCGATATCATTCTTGATGAAGATAACCTGAGCCCCCGTCTTGAGGTAAAGTTCGATAGGGGTAGGGAGACTGCTCTCCGGAAACTCGCCCTGTATGTGGCCACGGAAGAGGCAAGGCTCTCCCGGAAGACGCTGGAGCTGGCTGTCGTTGATGTAATCTACCGTATCGCGGCGTGTAGAGAGGGTGATGGCAAGTTTGGAATCGCTCTCATCGAGCTGGGCTCCTACGCGCTGGTTGAGGCGCTGTAGATCCTGCATGGGCACCTGAGACGTGCGGATATGGTCGAGGATGCTGATGAAAACGGGATCGCTCTGACGGTATACCTTCTTGAGTTCGATGCTCACGAGCTTGAAGTATTCGAACACCTTGGCATCGAAGAAGAAACTGCTGCGGTAGAAGGGACTGAGCAGACGGCGGTCGTCTTCCCTCACCACAGGCTCCAGCTGGAAGATATCGCCCACCAGAAGCAGCTGCTTGCCCCCGAAAGGCTCTCGCATGTTGCGGCAATATACCCGCAATACCTTGTCCAGGAAATCGATGATATCGGCACGAACCATACTGATCTCATCGATGATGATGAGCTCTACCTCGCGGATAATCTTTATCTTCTCTGAATTATACTTCAGGGTGTTGCGGATGTTGCGGACGGAATACATGCTGTCGTTGGGCAGCAGCGGGTGGAAAGGAAGCTTGAAAAAGCTGTGGAGCGTGCTTCCTCCGGCGTTGATGGCCGCAATGCCTGTTGGGGCAAGAATGATATGTTTCTTCTTGGTATTGGCGGCTATATAACGTAAAAAAGTAGATTTACCCGTCCCCGCCTTTCCGGTAAGGAAAAGCGAACGACGGGTAAACTGTATGATTTGGAGTGCATTCTGCAACTCCGGGTTGTCGAGATCAATCATTGTATTTAATTTATAGTTTATAATTTATAGTTTATAGCATAAGCCATATTAAATCGCCTTCTTGCTAAACGGCGTAGCCGCTATAAACTATAAACTATTAACTAAATTTAGAGGTCATCGAAGTTGACAGGCTGCTCCGTTGGCTTGGCCTTCTTCTTCTCTTTCTTTTCTTCTGTGGTGGCTGTACCGTTGGCAGATTCGCCTTCAGCCTTCTTGGCAGGAACCTCGCGGATGATAGGGTTGCCTTCGTCATCGAGAACGATCTCTTCCTGGAAGGCGGTACTGTCTACCTTGGTGGTATCTACCTTTGGCTTTGGTGCATAGCTTGCACAGATGTACATATCGCGGGTGATATCGCTGTCCTGTGGCTTGTCAAACTTGCCGTGATACTGCTGGAAGGCTGGGTCGCCAAAGACACTCTGGAGGAAGTAACCGCACACAGGAAGAGCGGTTCTAGATCCCTGACCCAAGGCTCCGGTGCGGAAGTGGAGACAGCGGTATTCGCCTCCTACCCAGGCACCAACTACGAGCTTAGGGCTCACACACATGAACCAGGCATCGGAGTGGTTATTGGTGGTACCTGTTTTTCCACCGAACTCAGTATCACGGTAGTTGCCTACATAGCCCCAGAGACTCTGGGATGTACCTCCCGGCTCCTTCATACCGCCCTGTAAGAGCTGCTGCATGAGGAAGGCACTCTTGTAAGGTATCACCTGCTCGGAATCGGTAGGACCCTCGTAAACCACCTTACCGTCGTGGTCTACAATCTTGGTAACCAATACCGGGGCGTGGTGCTTGCCATTGTTGGCAATGGTGCTGTAGGCGCATGCCATCTCCAGGAGGTTGACATCGCTGGAACCGAGGGCGAGAGAAGGGGTGTCATCCAGCGGACTGTTGATACCCATCTTCTTGGCTGTCTCGATGATGCGCTTGATGCCCATCTCCTGTCCTAATCTTACAGCCACAGAGTTGATACTCTTGGCAAAGGCACTCTTCAATGGGATACTGTCGCCCGAGAACGAACCGTTGGCATTGGATGGACGCCAGATGGTCATTTCGTGCTTCTTCTTATCGTATACCTCCATAGAGATATATTCGTCGCGACGCTTATCACAAGGGGTTAAACCCTGATTCATCGCCTCGGTATATACAAAGAGCTTGAAGGTAGAACCAGGCTGGCGCTCGGCTGTTACCTTGTCATACTTCCAGTGGTCGAAGTCGATATCGCCCACCCATGCCTTTACTGCTCCGGTCTGTGGCTCCATGGCTACAAAGGCGCAGTGCATGAAGGTGGTCATATACTTGATGGAGTCTTCTGATGTCATGTTCATCGTGATGCTGCCCTTGTCATAATCGAATACCTTAACCGGGTGAACCCACTCCTTATAGTAATAGTTTACTGAGTCGGGATTATCAGGGAAGCGGGCTATCAATGCCTTGTAGAATGGCTGGCGCTCGGCGATGCCCTGGATGAAGTTTGGTATCACGTTGTGGTTCTCATCCTGCCAAGGATCCTGACCCATCCAGTTGCCTTTGCCTGCCTGGGTACGGCGGATGCTCCAGTGGTTGTTGAAGTTCTGCTGTACCTGTTTCATCTGCTTGCGGGCTGCATCTTCTGCATACTTCTGCATGCGGGTATCGATGGTGGTATAAATCTTCAAACCGCTGGTATAGAGGTCGTAACCTTCGTCTTTACACCAGTCTTTCAGGTAGTTGGCTACTGCTTCACGGAAGTATTTAGCCTGTCCGTCGTAGTTTTCTTCTACCTTGAAATCGAGCTTGATAGGCTCGTCTTTCAGTTCATTGTATCTGTCTTTTGAGAGATCGCCATGTGTCACCATATTATATAATACGGTGTTGCGGCGTGCAAGACTGTTCTCCGGGTTGGTGCGTGGGTTGTAGTAGGTGGTAGCTTTGAGCATGCCCACGAGCACGGCAGCCTGACCGGTGGTCAACTCCTTAGGGGTGGTGTTGAAGTAGGTCTTCGCAGCGGTTTTGATACCATAGGAATTGCTACCGAAATCTACCGTATTGGCATACATGGTGATGATTTCCTTCTTGCTGAACACAGTTTCGAGTTTTACCGCGATGATCCACTCCTTGCTCTTGATGATGAGCAGGCGGAGTACAGGAATCTTGCCCAGCAAACCGGTAGAATATTGCGAACGTACACGGAACATGTTCTTCGCCAGCTGCTGTGTGATGGTAGAAGCACCGCGCCCGTTATGATGGAGGAGTGCATCCTTGGCAGCAGCAAACACACCGATAGGGTCGATACCGATATGCTTGTAGAATCGTTCATCCTCGGTATCTACCAGTGCCTTGAAGAAATCAGGTGTTACCTCATCATATTCTACCGGAGTACGGTTTTCGTTGAAATACTTGCCGATGAGCTTTCCATCAGCCGAATAGATTTCAGAGGCCTCTGAGGTCTGTGGGTCCAGGATGCCTGAGAAATAGCCAGGTGACTTGCCGAAGAGCCATAAGAAGTTGATATCTACTGCGCCCAGATACAAGATGAAGGCGACTATACAACTTGCCAAGCCAATGAGGGTCTTGGTATACCACGCTCTGCCCTGATACAATCCCTTGTACCAAGGCCAGAATGCGCGAAACTTTTGCCATAACCAGGCAAAGAGAGCTTTAATTTTATTCATATATGATGATATAATGATTTCGTTGTTTTACTCTTCGTTCTTCACTTCCTCTACATCTACATAAATCTCCTTTGAATCCTGTTTCTGCTGCTGGTTCTTCAGCCAGATTCTCTTGTTGTTGGAGACTTTAAAGGCGTTGAGAAGCTCTACTACTCCATAGATGAGCATACCCCAACCGATGATGAAAAGAGGAGCAGAGGCGATGGCTGAAGGCTTGATGATGGCGAGCAGACCCAGCAGAAGAAGGGCTGAAGGGAAGAGCCAGAAGAGGATGCCTACGCGTCCCATCTTAGCTGCTGAAGCCAGGTTGACAAACTGGGTCAGAGCACCTAGAATCAGGATGAATGCCAGGATGAACATCAGCCAGGCGATAAACACCTGAGGCATCAGGGCAAGCAGCAATCCCAGGATAAGACTGCCTACACTCACAAGCGGGAATTTAGGCATCATGCCCATGATAGGCTTACCATTGGAATCAGACAGAATCTGGCCCTGCATCTTCTCTGCATTGCGCTTGGCTGCCCAATAACTGGCAAGGGAGATGACACCTGAAAGGAAAAACAAAACACCGATGGCGATGGTTATCCAGGTGACGGTCTGCTCACGATATTGGATGAGCAGGACTCCTACGATGATGGCGCATACTGCGCGGAATATTGAACTGTGTATTACCTTCATACTAAAACTGATTTTGTTATTTCGGGGCAAAGTTACGAAAGAAATCCGAAACTAGCAAGAAGTTTTTTATATAAACTTAAATTATTGCTATATTTAACGCTAATTATTGCTATATTTAACGCAAATTATTTGTTGGTCTCGATAGAAAGCCGTAATTTTGTAAGCAAAATCAGAAACATGATGTCTTGGAAAGAGACTTAGTGAAAGTAAAAACTATGTCTGGAGTATAGACTTAGGAAAAGTAAAAACTCATTTTTGATATAGACGGAAAAAGTAAAGACAATGACAAAATTATATTTGGTGCGCCATGGTGAAACGGTGGATAACAAGGCGCAAATTATGCAGGGACAAACACCGGGAAAACTCAATATGAAAGGTATTGAGCAGGCTGAGGAAGTGGCCAGGAAAATGGCCGGTACACCTATCGATGTTTTCGTATCGAGCGATCTCTATCGCAGTATACAGACCTGTGAAATTATCGCCGGCTCGCATCCCGTTGTCACCACTCCCTTGCTCAGAGAGCGCGATTGGGGCGATTTTACGGGTAAATTCATCCCTGACCTGCCGAAGGACCCAAAGGATTGGCCGGACAACATAGAGACGCTGGAAAAGATGAAATCAAGAGCCCAGAATTTCCTTACCTGGCTCAAGGTTACTTATCCGGACCAGACCGTTCTTGCTGTGGGGCATGGCATCATCAACAAAGCTATTCAGAGCGTTTATTATAAACGTCCGATGAACCAGATAGAGAAAATGGCGAATGCTGAGGTCAGAGTCCTTATTCTTTAAGTGAAGAGTGAAGAATTCAATTGCTTCGCTAATCATAAAGTTCAAAGTATCAAAAGTTCTAAGTATAATTCAAAGTATCAAAGAATATGAATAAAATTGCTCTTATTACAGGCGCAACAAGCGGTATTGGCGAAGGTTGTGCACGTCGTTTTGCCCGTGGCGGCTATAACCTGATTCTTACAGGTAGAAACACGGGAAAGTTGGAAATCCTGAAGAAAGAACTCGAGGCTGAGGGCGTTGAGGTGCTTGCCTTGGCTTTCGATGTGCGTAACCGTGAAGCTGCCAAGAAAGCGGTGGATTACATCCCTGAGGAGTGGCGCAATGTGGATGTGCTTATCAATAATGCGGGACTCGCACGTGGACTGGAACCTGAATATGAGGGCGATTTTGAGGATTGGGACCAGATGATTGATACCAATATCAAGGGACTCTTAACCATGACGCGCCTGATTGTACCTGGTATGGTGGAGCGTAATCATGGTCATGTAATCAATATAGGTAGTGTGGCGGGTGATGCTGCTTATGCGGGAGGTAATGTATACTGTGCAACAAAAGCGGCTGTAAAGGCTATTACTGACGGCTTGCGCATTGATGTGGCACATACGAAAGTGCGTGTTACCAATGTGAAACCGGGTTTGGTTGAAACAAACTTCTCTAACATCCGTTTCCATGGTGACCAGAACCGCGCAGACAACGTTTACCGCGGCATAGAGCCTCTGAACGGCGATGACGTGGCTGATGTAGCCTTCTATGCTGCAAGTGCCCCAGAACACGTGCAAATAGCTGAGGTCCTGGTTCTTGCTACGCATCAGGCTAACGGAACCGTGATACACAGAAGCTAGTTAATAGTTTACAGTTAATAGTTAATAGTTAATAGTTTATAGAGGCTGCGCCGTTGAGCAAGATAGTCAAAGCGGTTTATGCTATAAACTGTAAACTATTAATTATTAACTATTAATGATGTGGCAAAGCTGATTGATATCTGATTCGAATGTATCTCGATTAATCGCCTTTGCCCGCATTCCAGACTTGTAGTTGTAGATGGTCTGGGTGGAGTAATGCAGCAGGGTGGCAATCTCCTGGCTGTCGGTTACACCCAGTCGCATCAGGGCAAAGATGCGAATCTCAGTAGTCAGGTCGTGCGTAGTAGGAACTTCCATTTGACATTCTGGCAGCAGGAGCTTGTTCAACTCAGTAACGAAACCCGGATACAATTCCATGAATGCCTTGTCGAACCGGTTGTAGAACATCTGTGATTCCTCTTCTTCCAATTTATGGGTGTTGAGACTCTTCAGCAAATCGGCGGTCTGGTTTGCCTTGATCTTACGGCTTACCAGTTTGCGGTAATCTGATAACTTGCTGATATAAGCCGCACTGATGTCCATAAAGAGGCGCATGTAGGTCTCTCGCTTGATATTGGTCTCTATCAGCTGCTGGTTCAGTTCGGTGAGCTGTGCATTCATCTCTTTCTGCTTCTCGTTCTGTTCTTCAATCTCAGCCTTGTTTTTCTTCAGCCTGTTCTTCTGTCGGTTGTTGACGAATGAGAGGATGAGAATGATGACCAGCGCTATGCTTACACCAATGAACCCCCAAAGAAAGCGGGTACGAGAGCGCTCTGCAGCCTGCTGGTTGGCTGAAGCGATGACTGGAAGGATGTTGGAAATCTCCATCATGCGCAGTTGGTTGTTGAAGAACTGTGCATCTTCCATCGTGTGCTGGATATATTTGGCTGCTCTCTTACTGTTGCTCGCATCCTTTTTAAAGATGTAGTAGGCTAGCTTTTGAAGCGCAACAGTTTCTTTGAGTTGGCACAATCCATCGCTCACGGATGCCTCTACGAGATATTCCTCGTAAAGGTCGAATTTGCCGGTATTTTTGTAATATCTGGCTATACCATAAGCTGACATGGCATGGATACGGGATTTGGCTGGCGACATCTTCAGTGCCTTCAGATAATAGTTGAACGATTCCTTGCTGGTAGGGTTGTGGAGATAGGCGTATTCGCCCATGAGATACTGATAGAAGACGTTATGCTTATTGTTTTCGTTGAAACTCTGTATCAGAAGGGTCATATAATGTTTCTTCTGGGCACGGAATTCTTCGGCGTAATCTGAGTTCTTGGAGTATGATTCCCAATAGCTGTAGAGCCAGGCGTATGTGAAGTAATAGTATAGCTTCAACTGGTATGTCATCTCATCAGGATTGAGAGATTTGAGTATGTTTTCTGCTTTGCTATAAAAACCCCTTACCGAGAGTATGGACGCCCGGTTTATCTGGTTACGTAATATATAATAGGTGTTATGACATTTTTCTGCCAATTCAAGCCCCTGTTTCATATATGCGTATGCTGAATCGTAGCGGTAAGCGCTATAGGCATGATATATGCTGTCAAGAAACAGTAGTCGGGTTTGGTTGTCTTCAGCTTCATAAGCTTGCCGCTTCAGATGTTTCAATTCCTTTTCCTTGATTCCCTGATAATATTGGTCGTTTTCAATCATCTTGTCAATACGATCCAATAAAGTCTTCTCGTCCGTTTTGCCTTGAGCAGTCAATGGCATAGTAAGCAAAAAAAGTAAATATATAAGTAGTTTCATCTTTAATGCTTCTTTATAATTATAACAAAATAGTCTTTTAAATGTTATTTTCGTCCTTTTGTCCGTTTTGTGGTGCAAAGATACAAATTTCCTTTCATATAATACCATTTACTTTAGATAAAAATAGTTAATATATTAAAGCCTCTGATTCTTAAGAAGTTATCTAGTTCTTTAGTAGGCTGATTTTTTACCAAAATGCTACTTGGGTATACAACTTTGAAAAAAATGATATAACTTTGCAAACGAAATCAGAAAACAGTAGTTTTAATGGTTTAATTACCACTTCAAGTCTTCTAAAAGTATTTAATGATAAAGAAAATTCCTTTTGTTGATTTAGTATGTTGATTTAAATAGGAAAACAGGTTTAGTTTATATTAGGGAAAAAAGGATTGGTAATAGACTAGGCTACTTGATGATTCAAGTTTGCCCTTAAAGGCAAAGCTTATCTATTATGTTTTAGGGAAAACCGCCATGCTTTTGTGAAAAAGTGTGGCGGTCTTTGTTTAATATATGTTAGTTTCTTCTCTTTTCTTTTTCTTTTCTTTGGTCAACTCAAATTATTTTTTTACCTTTGCCACATATTTATATATAGATGAATGGATTTATATATATAGGTAGTAGGAAATAGATTTCGAAAGAAAATATCAGTTTTCTTCATGTGTAGAGGGAAATGGTAAGTAGACTTTAAAATATTATATTGAATAAAATATTAAAACAATGAATATATTAGTAACAGGCGCTAATGGTCAATTGGGACATGAAATGCAAATCTGTGCCCCAAAAAGCAATCACAAGTTTGTCTTCACCGATGTGGCTGAAGGCTATGAAAAACTGGATATCACCAATCTTGACGCTATCCGAGAAAAGGTGAGGGAGAATGATATTCAGGTAATTGTTAACTGCGCTGCTTATACCAACGTAGATAAGGCTGAAACAGATTACGATCTGGCTAATCTGCTCAACAATACTGCTGCGGGAAATTTGGCACAGGCTATGAAAGAGGTAGATGGTACTTTGATTCATGTATCTACCGACTATGTTTTTCAGGGCGACAAGAATATACCTTGCCGTGAAGATTGGGAAACGAATCCTTTGGGGGTATATGGTAAAACGAAACTTGCAGGCGAAAAGAGTATTGAAGCTACTGGATGCAAGCATATCATCATCCGTACAGCATGGCTCTACTCGCAGTGGGGTAAGAACTTCGTGAAAACCATGCAGAGTCTCACGGCAAGCCACGACACCCTGAAGGTGGTCTTCGACCAGGTGGGTACTCCAACTTACGCTGGCGACCTGGCTGCTGTCATCTCACATATCATCGAAACTGACCAGTTGGATAAGACGGGCATCTACCACTTCTCTAATGAGGGTGTCTGCTCTTGGTTTGATTTCGCTAAGATTATCTGCGAACTGAGCGGAAATACTTGCGATATACAGCCTTGCTACAGCGAGGAGTTCCCAAGCCCAGTGAAGCGTCCTCACTTCTCTGTACTTGACAAGAGTAAGCTGAAGCAGACTTTCGGATTCAAGGTGCCATACTGGACTGACAGTTTGAAAAAGTGCATCGCTGAATTGGCGGCAGCAAAATAATTATTAATTATAAATTATTAATTGAAATGAAGAATATCATTATCACGGGCGGTGCTGGTTTCATCGGCTCTCACGTAGTAAGACTTTTCGTGAACAAATATCCTGAGTATCACATCATCAACCTCGACAAGTTGACATACGCAGGCAACCTGGCTAACCTCAAGGACATCGAGGACAAGCCTAACTATACTTTCGTTAAGGGCGACATCTGCGATTTCGACCTGATGTTGAAGCTGATGCAGGACTATCAGGTGGATGGCATCATCCATCTCGCTGCCGAGAGTCATGTAGATAGAAGTATCAAGGATCCTTTCACTTTTGCTCAGACCAACGTGATGGGTACCTTATCCCTGCTTCAGGCTGCCAAGATTTACTGGGAGAGTCTTCCTGAGGGATACGAGGGTAAGCGCTTCTACCACATCTCTACTGATGAGGTTTACGGTGCCTTGCAGATGACTCATCCTGAGGGCATTCCTGCTCCTTTCACTACCAAGGCATCCAGCGATAAGAACCATGAGGCTTACGGCGAGGAGTTCTTCCTGGAGACTACCAAGTACAATCCTCACTCTCCATATTCTGCATCCAAGGCAAGCTCAGACCACTTCGTCCGTGCTTTCCACGATACATACGGTATGCCTACCATCGTGACCAACTGCTCTAACAACTACGGTCCATACCAGTTCCCAGAGAAGTTGATTCCTTTGTTCATCAACAATATCCGTCATCGCAAGCCATTGCCTGTATATGGTAAGGGTGAGAACGTGCGCGACTGGTTGTATGTAGTAGATCATGCCCGTGCCATCGATATGATTTTCCACAAGGGTAAGATTGCCGAGACTTACAACATCGGCGGTTTCAACGAGTGGAAGAACATCGATATCATCAAGGTGGTTATCAAGACTGTTGATAGATTGCTCGGTCGTCCTGAGGGTGCTGACTTGGATTTGATTACTTATGTAACAGACAGAAAGGGTCATGATATGCGTTACGCCATCGACTCTAGAAAGCTGCAGAAGGAATTGGGTTGGGAGCCATCTCTCCAGTTTGAGGAGGGTATCGAGGAAACCGTAAAATGGTATCTCGAGAACCAGGAATGGATGGATAATGTAACATCGGGTGATTACCAGAAGTATTACGATAATATGTATTCAAACCGATAATAGCTTTTGGAGTAATCGGAACATGTTTTTATTGTAACCGGTGCATGTCTCTATTGTAACCGGTGCAAGAGATTCTGTTTTGTATATTGAATCAGGAGTCCTGTATTTGTTTATAACAGCAAATGCAGGACTTTTTGGTTTTATGGCAATTAAAATGCAGTAAATATATTATTATTTCTTAATTTTTTATGCTTTATGTCGAAGAAAACTGAAAACTAGAAAATATTTTTCTATCTTTGCAGCCTTAATGATATATAAAAGAAACAGATATGAAGAAAATAATAAAATCAGGCATCGTTATGGCGGTTGCTACCTTGTCGTGCCTTCCCGTTAAGGGACAGGAAAAGGTGGTTCCTTTTAAATATGGTAATATGGACCACTGGGTAATCAGGAATATCAAAGAATCAGGCATTATCGGAGGAAATCAGAAAAAAGTTTATGCCGTTGGACCTAATATGACTATCAATGGTAATATTCCTTATACCAATAAGGGTGGTTCGCCTTGGGGTTCCTCTAATGTCCTGGCACATGTATCGGGCATCTATAAGACGAATAACTCTGTGTTTCGTGATAAACATGGTAGTGGATATTGTGCCAAACTGGTAACCCATATTGAGAAAGTAAAAGTGCTGGGACTCATCAATATCAAGGTCTTGGCTGCCGGTTCTCTCTTTCTGGGTGATGTTCGTGAACCGATAACAAGTACCAAGGATGGTCCTAAAGCCATCAACTGGGGTATACCATTCACCGCACGTCCTAAGGCTTTGCGCTTTGATTATAAGACTTCTTTTCCTAATGCAGCCAATCGTATCAAGCAGAATGGATTTAGCGGAGCCTCTACGGTTGCAGGGCGAGATCATGCTATAGCTGTGCTCTATCTACAGAAACGTCATGAAGATGCTAAGGGAAATATAACAGCTAAACGTGTGGGTACGATGGTAGTCAGATTCGGAAAGAGTACCGATAGATGGGTGGAAGATGCTACCTATACAATCCATTATGGCGATATCCGCCACATGGCAGGTTATCAGGCTGCTACTATGGGACTGCGATCCACTGACTATGCCCGTAACAGCAAGGGTAAGAGCGTGCCGGTAAAAGAAGTAGGATGGGCGAGTGCTAACGAAACACCTACTCATCTGATTCTTCAGTTCTCCTCATCCGATGGTGGAGCCTATATCGGAACTCCAGGCAATACCTTGTGGATTGATAATGTAGCATTGGTGTATTAAAATAATAAAATCGACAAAATGAAGCATATTCTGACAATACTTATTATGATGTTGGCATTGGGCAGCTATGCCTCTGAGCCTTCTGTAACCGATAGTATCTCATCTGCAGAGAAGGTGGATACGATGGCTTTACATGCCGGAAAATCATGGGTGAACCGGATTCTTGACTACTTTAATGATTCCAACAAAAACAAGAAGCATAAGCGTTTCGATTTTAGTGTGATAGGTGGTCCTCATTATGCCTCTGATACCAAGTTTGGATTGGGATTGGTGGCAGCAGGACTATACCGTACTGATCCGAATGACAGTATTCTTCCTCCTTCTAATGTCTCGCTTTATGGTGATGTCAGTTCTGTAGGTTTCTATATGTTGGGTGTCCGTGGTAACCATATTGCTCCTAAAGGAAGATATCGCATCGATTATCACCTTTATTTCTATTCTTTTCCCTCTGATTTTTGGGGAATAGGCTATGAGATGGGCGATAACGATGCCAATAAGAGTGACATGAAGCGTTGGCAGGCTCAGGCTGAAGTTAGCTTCCTGTTTCGTGTAGCAGATAATTTCTATATCGGACCGATGGCGAGTTATGACTATGTAATAGGTAAACATATTGAGCATCCGGAATTACTGCAAGGCATGGATCAGCATACTTGGAATGTTGGAGCTGGTGTTTCTCTGGTATATGATAACAGAGATAATCTTACAAATCCACATCGTGGTATCTATCTGAATATCAATCAGATGTTCAGACCTGGATTTATGGGAAATGATTATGCTTTCAGTACGACTGCATTTCGTTTTGATGCCTATCAGCGACTGGGTAAGGGAACGGTTCTTGCCGAGGACATTGGGGCTAACCTCAACTTTGGTAATCCTTCGTGGGGAATGATGGCTGAATTGGGTGGTACTCATTCCATGCGTGGCTATTATGAAGGCCGTTATCGCGATAAACATTCTCTGGAAGCTACGGTTGAGTTGCGCCAACATGTATGGAAGCGTAATGGCATCGTAGTGTGGGTTGGAGCAGGAACCATCTTCCCAAAATTCTCGGCATTGCGCTCTAAACAGATTTTGCCGAATGCCGGTGTAGGTTATCGCTGGGAATTTAAGAAGAATGTGAATGTACGTCTGGATTATGGATTCGGTAAGTCGGGTCAGTCTGGTTTTCTCTTCAATATCAATGAAGCGTTTTAGTAATAATGCTCTTTATGTAGTTTGATAATGCTCTTTAAAGTGTTAATGAATAAGTAGAATGAACAGTTTTACGGATATATATAATAAGGTGGTGTTGCCTATATATAATAAGGTGTCATCGGGCGCATTCCTTTACGGGTATGCTGTGGTAGCATTGTTGTTGCCTAATATAGCTCTGTGCTATACCGAATGTCTGGCTCCTTGGGCTTGTGGTGCCAATGTGTTGCTGCCTTTGGCACTCTACATGTGGTTCTTTTCGTTAACCAGATGCCCGGGTAAGATGATCTGGTGGGCTTTTCTTTTTGTTTTTTTCGCTGCCTTCCAACTGGTATTGCTTTATCTCTTCGGGACGGGAGTGATAGCGGTAGATATGTTTCTGAATCTTGTAACTACCAATCCTGGCGAGGTGAAGGAACTGCTTGGTAATCTGTTGCCTGCTGTGGTGGGTGTTTTTGTGGTTTATCTTCCTTTGCTGGTTCTGGCTATTGTCAATATCAGCAAGAAAGGGATGATAGTGGTTCAACTCCAGCATCGAGTGCGTCGTTGGGCTTTGGAGATAGCTGCTGTCGGTTTATTCTGTCTGCTGGCTTGCTATGTGGCTGTAGATGATTATCGCTTGCGCAACCAGCTTTATCCTGTTAACGTTTGCTATAATCTCTATCTTGCTTTCGAGCGTGATGCGGCTTCAGAGAATTACAGGGAGGCAAGCAGGAATTTCAGGTTTGATGCCAGGAGCGAGCACGATGCTGAGGCTCCCGAGGTGTATGTGATGGTGGTGGGAGAGACGGCGAGAGCCCACAATTTCAGTCTCTATGGCTATCCGCGCGATACCAATCCTTTGCTTTCCAAGACTCCTGGAATCATAGCTTTTCCCGATGCTACAACCCAGAGTAATACTACGCATAAGAGTGTTCCTATGCTCCTGTCGGCTGCATCAGCAGAGGATTTCGAACGTCTCTTTCATGAGAAAGGTATCCTGGCTGCTTTCAGGGAGGCGGGATTTCATACCGTATTTATCAGCAATCAGCTGCCTAATCATTCTTTTATTGATTTCCTTGGCGAACAGGCTGATGAACATTACTTCCTGAAGGAAGGTGCTTCTGCAAAAGATAATCATTATGATAGTGATTTGTTGCAGAAGTTGGATGGGATATTGCCTGCGGCAGATGCTTCTTCATCCAAGCAATACCGTTATCGGAAACTCTTCGTGGTACTTCATACTTATGGTTCTCACTTTAATTACCAGGAGCGCTATCCCCGTAATTTCGCTTTCTTTAAACCTGACAGTAAGAGCGAAGCGAAGCCGGGGAACCGGCGTGACCTGCTGAATGCATACGATAATACCATCCGGTATACCGATTATATCCTGCATGGTATCGTAGAACGTCTGCAGAAATGGGAGAAGACTCAGGCAAGGACGGATGGGGTATATAGCCAACCTACATCAGCGATGCTCTATACCAGCGACCATGGAGAGAATATCTTTGATGATGACCGTCGTCTCTTTCTGCACGCCGCCCCGAAGGCATCTGATTATGAGCTGCATGTTCCTTTCATCATCTGGACATCAGATGGTTATGGAAAACAATATCCGGGAATACTGAAAACTTTGTCTGGTCATCGTACCCAACAGGTACAGACGAGTCTTTCGGCTTTTCATACGATGTTGGGGATAGGAGGCATCCTGACCCGTTATCGCCAGGATGAATATTCTGTGGCAAGTGAGAAGTATCATCCTGTGAAGTTGCTTTATCTGGATGATCATGATGAAGCGATTCCACAGGAAGATGCCAAATATTAGCATCTGATTTTAAGCGTAAACGCGCTCTTTGTGTAAAATACATGAAAAGAGTTTTCGTAAATGTCAATTATTTGCGAAAACTCTTTGTCGTATCTATAATTTGCTGTATCTTTGCAGCCGGATTTAGATAATAATAAAAATACAGTTGTTATGGAACCAACTCGAAAAATCGAAAAGGTAGGCATGCGCAACCTTCGCATGGAGGATTACGATCAGCTTGCCAAGTCGTTTAAGCGTATTTACGCAGACTCAGATGTATTCTGGACAAAAGAACAGATTAAGAAACTCATTACTATCTTTCCTGAGGGACAGGTGGTTATCATCGTGGATGATAAGATTGTGGGCTGTGCGCTCTCTATCATCGTCAATTATAATATGGTGAAGGGCGATCATACCTATGCTCAGGTTACGGGTAATGAAACTTTCAATACCCACGATCCTAATGGAAACATTCTTTACGGCATCGAGGTATTTATCCACCCTGATTATCGTGGTTTGCGCCTGGCTCGCCGTATGTATGAGTATCGCAAGGAACTCTGCGAGAAACTCAATCTGAAGGCTATCATGTTTGGCGGTCGTATACCAAACTATCACAAGTATGCCGATAAGATGCGCCCTAAGGAGTATATCGAGCATGTAAGAAACCGTGAAATCTATGACCCGGTTCTTACCTTCCAGCTTTCCAACGACTTTCATGTACGCCGCGTAATCCGCAACTATCTTCCTAGCGATGAGGAGAGCGAACACTGCGCCACCCTCTTGCAGTGGGATAACATCTATTATCAGCCACCTACGGATTCTTATGTAGACCGCAAGCCAACCGTAAGAATCGGATTGGTACAGTGGCAGATGCGCCCATACGCTTCGGTGGATGACCTCTTCGAACAGGTTGAGTTCTTCGTTGATTCCGTGAGCGATTACAAGAGCGATTTCATTCTCTTCCCTGAGTATTTCAATGCGCCTTTGATGGCTCGTTTCAACGACTTGGGTGAGGCGCAGAGCATCCGAAAGATGGCGCAATATACCGAAGAAATCCGTGACCGTTTCCGCGAGTTGGCCATCAGTTACAACATCAATATCATCACGGGTAGTATGCCTTATCTCAAGGACGATTCCCTCTATAACGTGGGCTTCCTCTGCCGCAGAGATGGTAGCGTAGACATGTACGAGAAGATCCATGTTACACCAGATGAGCAGAAGTGCTGGGGATTGAGTGGTGGTAGCCATATCCAGACCTTCGATACCGATTGCGGTAAGATTGGTATCGTGATCTGCTATGATGTGGAGTTCCCTGAGTTGTCAAGATTAATGGCTGAGGATGGCATGCAGATTCTCTTCGTTCCATTCATGACCGATACCCAGAATGCTTACTCCCGAGTAAGAGTATGTGCCCAGGCGCGTGCCATCGAGAACGAGTGCTATGTAGCCATTGCGGGTAGTGTGGGCAACTTGCCTCGTGTTCACAACATGGATATCCAGTATGCCCAGAGCGCCGTGTTCACCCCTTGCGACTTTGCTTTCCCTAACGATGGCAAGCGTTCAGAGGCAACACCTAATACCGAGATGATTCTCGTATCAGATGTTGACCTGAATCTCTTGAATGAGCTTCATACCTACGGTGCTGTAAGAAATCTTCGCGACCGCCGCAAGGATCTGTATGAATTGAAACAGAAGAAGTAAGTGAGGAAGGATAATTCAACACTCAACATTCAACATTTAACATTTAAATAAAGTGTATAAGATAGAAATCTCGGAGCGCACGCTCCACTTCAAGCAGCCGGCAGGCACGTCTCGTGGGGTTTATACCACGAGGCACAGTTATTATCTCACTCTCACCTCGGATGAATTGCCGGGGGTAGAGGGAGTGGGAGAGTGTGCTACGCTCCCTGATCTCAGTTGCGATGCCAAACCAGAATATGAGATGACCCTGCGACAGGTTTGTCAGATGGTGGAGCAGATGGGACGCATTCCATACGATATGATTCGTGCTTACCCTAGCATCACCTTCGGTTTGGAAACAGCCTTTGCTTCGTTCTTTGATGCAGCAAAGAAGAAGCTGGGGGCAATGAATCTGTCTGAGGGAAAGACTTCTGTCGAAATACTGAAGGAGGAGGGAGTCTCTGTTCCTATGGGAATGGAGAATCTTGTCAATCTTTTCGATTCTCCTTTCGGTAGGGGAGAAAAGGGCATCACCATCAACGGTTTGGTGTGGATGGGAACCTATGAGGAGATGCTGGCCCGGTTGGAGGAGAAACTCCAGGCGGGTTTCCATTGCGTGAAACTGAAGATCGGTGCCATCGATTTCTTCAAGGAACTCGATCTCATCAAGCGCATCCGTGATGTTTATACCAAGGAGCAGGTTGAGTTGCGTGTAGATGCCAATGGCGGCTTTTTGCCGGAGAATGCGATGAGTCAGCTGGAGGCTTTGGCTAAATATGACATTCATTCGATTGAGCAGCCTATCAAGCAGCATCAGTGGCCTAAGATGGCCCAGCTTTGTCGCGAAACACCGCTTCCTATCGCCCTAGACGAGGAACTGATTGGTGTGAATGTGAGAAGCATGAAAGAGGCTCTGCTCGATACCATTCGACCACAATATATCATCTTGAAGCCTTCACTTCATGGTGGAATCTATGGATGTAACGAGTGGATAGAACTGGCTAACCAGCGTGGTATCGGCAGCTGGATTACTTCTGCTCTTGAGAGTAATATCGGTCTGAATGCTATTGCTCATTATGCAGCTAAAGTATATGGTCCTAATGTCAAGATGCCGCAAGGCTTGGGTACCGGTCAGCTCTTTACTGATAATATACCGATGCCTTTGGAGATTCGTGGTGATCAATTATTTGTAGTAAAATGACTTTAGAAGAATTCCTTTCAGAATGGAATAACGGTAGCGACCGGGTGCTTGTTCATACAAGTGGTTCTACAGGCAAGCCTAAACCGATGATGGTAGAGAAGAAGCGAATGCTCAACTCGGCCCGCATCACTTGTGATTTCCTGGGATTGAAACCTGGTGATAGTGCCCTGCTCTGCATGTCGCTCGATTATATTGCAGGTAAGATGGTGGTGGTGCGGAGTATAGAGCGCCATCTCCATCTTATTTCTGTATCCCCAAGTGGGCATCCTTTGAAAGATGTAAATGAAGAGATTACCTTCGCTGCGATGGTCCCGATGCAGGTTTATAACACCCTACAGGTTCCTGAAGAGCGGGCTCGTCTCTGCCGCATCAGGCATCTTATTATCGGTGGCGGAGCCATAGATGAGGCTCTCGAACAGAAACTGAAGGCTCTTCCCGGAGATATTGCCATCTGGAGTACCTACGGAATGACCGAAACGCTCTCGCATATTGCCCTGAGAAGAATTAACGGTGCTGAGGCCAGCGAATGGTACCAGCCTTTCGATAGTGTCAGAATCAGTCAGACCGATGAAGGTTGTCTGGTGATAGATGCTCCGCAGGTCTGTGCAGAGCCCCTGGTAACGAACGATATTGTGGAAATAGAATCCTATATATATAATAAGGTGGAAAAACTCCGTTTTCGCATCAAAGGCAGAAAAGACAATGTGATTTGCAGCGGAGGCATCAAGATACAGATAGAAGAGGTTGAGACTCTGTTGAAGCCTTATCTCGAAAAACCTTTCATGATTGTCAAGAAGAAAGACGGGAAGTTTGGAGAAATTGCTGTCCTCTTGACGGAGGATGAGGAGATTGAAAAAATAGAGGCGACTGTTCGCCGCCTCTTATCTGATCATAAATATTGGATTCCAAGGGAATTCCTTCATGTAGACCAACTCCCGCTTACCGAAACCGGAAAGCCGAAGCGTGCTATCCTTCTTTAAAGGGATTCTCTGAAGAAAGATTCTTTAGCTGAATTATCCTTCTCTGAAGAAGTCAAGCGCTTCCTTGATCTCTTCTGTCGTAGCTGTCTGGTTGATACGGATATCGCCTATGCCGCCCAGCATCGTGAAGTTGATGATGCCATTCTGGTTCTTCTTGTCGTGGTGCATCAGCTCGATGAGCTCATCATAGTCATCGCAGGTAATATCCAGTGTTCCATAGAATTCCTTGATGAAGTTTACGGTCTGGCGCATCTTCTCAGTAGGGAATCCGGTTTTGGCAACACTCAGATAGAGTTCAGGGATGAGACCGAATGCCACAGCGTAACCATGCAGGATAGGCTTGCGCTTCAAAGCCCAGCTCTCAAACGCATGACCGAAAGTATGCCCCAGGTTCAGCGCCTTGCGGATGCCCTGCTCGTGCGGATCCTGCTCTACAATGCGCTCCTTTACCTTCACGCTGTCGCCTACCATGCGCTGCAACTGCTTCAAATCAGGCTTGTCGAGGTCAAAGCTGACCAGTTCTTCCCACATGGCTTCTGTAGAAATCAGACCGTGTTTCAGCATCTCTGCATAGCCCGAACAGATGTTTTCTGCATCGAGCGTCTTTAAGAATTCTGTATCGAGAATAACGAACTTAGAATCGTTGAACACACCTACTTCGTTCTTCAGTCCGCCGAAGTTGATGCCTGTCTTTCCACCTACCGATGCATCTACCATAGCCAGCAGGGTGGTAGGAATATTGATAAAGTTGATACCTCTCTTAAAAGTGCTGGCAGCAAAGCCACCCAGGTCGGTTACCATACCGCCGCCCAGATTAATCATACAGGAGTGGCGTGAAGCTCCTCCCTCCTGCAGTCCTTTCCATACCATCATCAGACTTTCGATGTCTTTATGGCTGTCGGTAGCCGGAATAGTGATGATATGGGCTTCCTTCATGCAGTAAAAATTCTGCAATACAGGCATGCATAGTTCCAATGTCGTAGTATCTGTAAGCACAAAAAGCTTGTCGTGCTCACACTCAGAAAGTGCACTTACCAGTTCGCTTTCCAGTTGGGTTGATATGATTACTCTTTGTTCCATAACATTCTAACGTATTAATTTTTGTGCAAAGATACACTAAAATGGAGACAATACAAAAAAAAAGTTGCTAAATTTGCGTTTTTTATCTCAGAATGCATTAAACCTTGGTGTATTTAACGCGTCAAAACAATCGAGTAACAAAAATGATAATAGAATATCATAGCGATTATGTGTGAAAACACTCATAGTTGGAAATAATAACAAATTAAAAATAAGAATGAAAAAATCGATTCTGACGATGCTGCTGCTGTTGATGGCAATAGCATCCTTTGCTCAACAGCGACTGATATCCGGTCAGATTACCGACCGCGATACCAAGGAGGCCATTGAGCAGGTAACTGTTCAATTGCTTAAGAGCGACAGCACGTATGTGGCTGGTGCCATCAGTAATGAGCATGGACTCTTTCACGTCACCGCTCCGGCTAATGGCAAGTATCTGCTCAAGATTTCGAGCGTAGGATACAAGTCTACCGTGAAGCGTATCCAAATTTTTGATAACAAGGATCTGGCTATGGGTAAGATTGTGCTGGGTGCTGAGGCTATCATGCTGAAAGGCGCAGTGGTAACAGCCATGGCTCAGAAGGTAACCCTGAAGGAGGATACTTTCGTGTACAATTCTTCTGCCTATCGCACACCGGAAGGCTCGGTAGTTGAGGAACTCGTAAAGCGTCTGCCGGGTGCAGAGGTGAGCGATGACGGTACAATCAAGATCAACGGTAAGGAGGTAAAGAAGATTCTCGTAGATGGCAAGGAGTTTATGACGGGCGATACCAAGACTGCCCTGAAGAATCTGCCTACCAGCATCATCGAGAAAATCAAGGCATACGATGAGAAGAGTGATCTCTCTAAGGTAACCGGTATTGATGATGGCGAGGAGCAGACCGTGCTCGACTTCGGTGTGAAGAAGGGTATGAACAAGGGTTTGATTTCCAATATCGACCTGGATGTGGGCAACAAGAGCCGCTACAATATGCGTGGCATGGGCGGTTATTTCAATGATAACAACCGATTCATGCTCTTTGCCAATGCCAATAACACCAGCGACCGTGGTTTCGGAGGCGGTGGACCGGGCAGAGGTTTCGGAGGTGCTAACGGTTTGAATGCCAGCAAGATGATTGCCGCCAACTACAATTATGAACTGAAAGATAAATTCAAGTTCAATACTTCACTTCGCTGGAATCACAGCGATGGCGATATTTGGAGCCGTCGTTCCAGCGAGAACTTCATGGGTAGCAGCAGCTCTTTCAGCAATAGCCTGAGCCAGAGTTTCTCCCGCAGCAACAGCTGGAACGGCAACATCCGATTGGAGTGGATGCCTGATTCCATGACCAATATCCTCTTCCGTCCTTCCATCTCCTGGAGTACCAGCGATGGATTGAGTGGCAGCCAGTCGGCTTCTTACAACAAGGATCCTTATACCATTACCACCAAAGACCCTCTTTCTGAGGAAGGTATTGATGAGTTGGAGAAGGCTGAGGCTATGGTGAACAGTCAGTTGACTAACGGAATCACCTATTCTGATAATAACAATATCAGGGGTATGCTGCAGGTGAACCGTAAGTTGGGCAACAAGGGACGTAACATCACCTTCCGTGTGGATGCTAAATATACGGATAATGACAGCAAGAGCATCTCGCTCAACAATGCCAAGCTCTATCTCGTACAGACAGCGGAGGGTAAGGACTCTACTTATCAGACCAACCGCTATAACCTGACTCCTTCGAAAAATTACAGTTATGCGGGCCAGTTGACCTATAGTGAGCCACTCTGGAAGGCTACCTTCCTGCAGTTCAGCTATAAGTTTACTTACAGCTACTCCAAGAGCGACCGCAGCACCTACGATTTCAGCAAGTATGCTATGAGTGGTGATCAGGAGTACCGTGGTTGGGATAGTTACCTGAATCCGTTTGCCGGTCATCTCGAAGATTACAAGGATGATGATCAGAGCCGTTTCTCAGAGTATCGCAACTACAATCATGATATACAGGTGATGATGCGATTCGTCCGTCAGAAGTACAACCTGAACTTCGGTGTGATGGTTCAGCCACAGCAGTCGAAGTATATCCAGGATTATCAGGGAGTGCATGTAGATACCGTTCGCAATGTGGTGAATGTGAGTCCAACCCTCGATTTCCGTTATCGCTTCTCAAAGATGAGCAACCTGCGCGTGAACTACCGTGGTACCACAGCGCAGCCAAGCATCTCTCAGTTGCTTGATATCACAGATAACAGCGACCCGCTGAACATCTCGAAGGGTAACCCTGGCTTGAAGCCATCGTTCACTCAGAACTTCCGATTGTTCTACAACAATTTCGTGCAGAACCACAACAAGGGTGTCATGACCTTCATCAACTTCTCAACCACCAACAATAGCATCAGCAATAAGGTGACTTACGATGAGAAGACAGGTGGTAGAATCACCCGACCTGAGAATATCAATGGCAACTGGAATGTGATGGGAGCTTTTATGTTCAACTGCTCTATCGATAGTGCCGGTGTATGGAACTTGAATACCGATACCTACTTGGGTTACAACAACTACGTGAGTTATCTGAGCCTCGACAAGCAGTCTGATTCCCAGAAGAATACCACCCGCAGTACTACTTGGAGAGAGCGCCTCTCTTTCAGCTATCGCAACAACTGGCTGGAGCTTTCGCTTGATGGAACATTGAATTATAACCATGCTACAAACAAGTTGCAGCCTAACAGCAACCTCAATACCTGGCAGTTCTCTTATGGACCAAGCATGACGCTTACAGCGCCTTGGGGTACCAGTCTGAACTCAAGCCTCTCTATCAGCAGCCGCCGCGGTTATAGCGACAGCAGCATGAATACAGATGAGTTTGTATGGAATGCGCAGCTCTCTCAGGGTTTCCTGAAGGGCAAGCCTCTTACCATCATGCTGCAGTTCTACGATATTCTCCGCCAGCAGAGCACCTTCTCCCGTGCCATTTCTGCTACATCCCGTACGGATACGGAGTATAATGCCATCAACAGCTATGCGATGCTGCACGTGATTTACCGCCTGAATCTCTTCGGAGGCAAGGATGCCCGTAGGGGTGGACCTGAAGGTCCTGGTGGTCCCGGTGGCCGTCCAAACTTCCATGGCCGTCCTTTCAATGGCGGTTTTGGCGGTGGTCGTCCAGGCGGCAGAATGTTCTAGAAAAGAAAATGAAGTAAGCTTCATTTTAAACGATAGTAAGCCTCACTCCATGTTTACGTGAGGCTTATTTCAAACAGATATGACGAGAAAAAAAGAAATCCCCGCTCTTCGTAATGAAGAACGGGGATTGTTATTTTGTCTTGTCAAGAAGTCTTGATTAGAGAGCGAACTTGTAACCTACAGTAATCTGGATTACGTTGTTGTAGTGATCAACGTTATCTGCAATCTTAGTTACACCGATGTTGTAACGAGCATCGAAGACGATGTTCTGGTACTCGTAAGAGAGACCTACAGGGATAGAGAGGTCTACGGTCTTAACGTCTTCTGCATCATCCTTGTTTACCAGGAAACCTGGCTGCAAACCTGCCTTGAGAGCAAGACCAGCTACTGGGTAGTAGTTCAAAGTGATAGGCACATTGATGTAGCCTGGATTCCACTTGCCACCTTCAAAAGTCATACCGGCAACTTTTACATCCTTAGCCTTGAAGCCCTGTACAGAGTAGAGAGCACCTACAGCAACACCTAAATTATCTGTAGCCTGATACTGCAATTCTGCACCAGCAGCGAAACCTGCTTTCCAATCGTTGTCACCGATTGTAGAAACGTTCAAACCTACCTTAGGCTGAATAGTTGTTGTACCTGCAGCCTGCTGTGCGAAAGCACCTACTGAAGACAGCACCATAGCTGCCATAACGAATAATTTTTTCATAATCTCTAATATTTTAAATTAAGTATATAATGCTCATATAGAGTACGATTGACTATCAGTGTGTATGCTGATTCCATCATTTTTATTGGGTGCAAAGGTATGTTTTTTCTCTATTCGCTCCAAATATTTTAACCTTTATTTTAAAATAAGTAGCCAAATATCACATATAAGTTTCTATTTCGTATATTTTTAGCAATAATTATCCCAATTTTCTTGCATCGTATCTTAAAATGTTATATCTTTGTAAAGTAAGAAAGAAAGGAAAATAATTATGACTACACAATAAAACTCCCCCTATACTCTTTGAAGTGTAGGGGGAGTTTTGTTTTATTCTTCATCCTCGTCCCAGTCTTCTTCGTCAAATCCAAACATGGCTGGATCTACGAAGGCGTCCAGGGCTCGGCGTTCTTTCTTAGTTGGGCGACCAGTGCCTCTTGCTCTATCTACGAATCCGCTGATGCGACTCATCTCCAGGAGCTCGTATTGCTTAGGGTCGGTTACGTTTTTATAGACACCATACAGCATCTTGGCGCCTACGCGCTGCTCTATGCAGTCGAGAACCTCGAAAGAGTAGGTGATAGGGGCTTTCTTTACGCTCACCACATCGCCACGCTTGATGATGAAGGAAGGCTTTCTCGTTACGCCTCCCACCATGACGCGACCATTCTTACAGGCATCGGCAGCAATGCTGCGGGTCTTGTAAATGCGGGCAGCCCAGAGCCACTTGTCTATTCTTGCTGATTCTTTCATGATTACTTCTTTCCTAGCTTATTGTATTGGTTCATGGTGATGTCGATACCAGCCAATACGAAGCTCTTGATGATCTCTACACCCAGGTCGATGGCCGGCTGCAGCTGCTTCATGTCTTCCTCAGTATATTTGCCCAGCACCCAGTCTATCTGGCCGCCACGCGGATAATCGTTGCCGATGCCCATGCGCAGGCGGGCATAATTCTGACCGATAAGCTGCTGGATATGTCCCAATCCGTTATGGCCGCCGTTGCTGCCGTTCGCCTTCAGTCGGAAAGCACCCAGAGGCAGGGCTAGCTCATCGCTGATAACGAGCAGTCGGCTCTGGTCAATCTTTTCCTGATTCAGCCAATATCTTACCGCATTACCGCTGAGGTTCATGAATGTGGTAGGTTTGAGCAGGAAAATCTTTCTTCCCTTGAGCGTAGTCTCGGCTACGAAGCCATATCGCTTATCCTCAAAATGAATATTGGACGCTTTAGCAAAAGCGTCCAATACCATAAATCCTGTGTTGTGCCTGGTGCCGGCGTATTCATCGCCAGGGTTACCAAGCCCACAAATCAAATATTTATCCAATGTTTGATAATGCTTTACTCAGGTTCGTAAAATCTCTAGATGACTCAGTGATTAAGCCTCTGCATCATCAGCAGTCTGAGCTGCGAGCTGAGCGTTACGTGTCATCTTGATAGAGCAAACTACAACAGCCTTGCTTGTAGCCAACTCGAGACCCTCGAATGAGAGGTCACCTACCTTGATGCTCTTACCGATCTTCAACTCAGTAACGTCGATATCGAGGTGCTCAGGGATAACCTGGTAAGGAGCTGTAACGTTGATCTTACGGATAGAGAGGTTCATACGACCACCATCACGTACACCCTGTGCAAGACCTGTCAACTTAACTGGAATACCGATAGTGATAGGCTTCTTGTCGTTAACCTCGTAGAAGTCAACGTGCAGAGGAGCGTCTGTTGTTGGGTGGAACTGGATCTCCTTCATGATAGCTGTGTGGCTCTCACCGTCGATGATGAGGTTGATAACGTATACATGAGGAGTGTAGATGATTTTACGCAACTCAGCGAATGGAACTGCGAATGACAAAGCCTCAGGAGCACCGTTCTCGCCCTTCTTCTCACCATAAAGGTTACATGGAATCAAACCTTCCTTACGCAATGTCTTAGAAGCTTTCTTGCCAAGGTCTGTACGCTTCTGACCTGTTACATTAATCTCTTTCATTTTGTGTTACTCTAAATTAAGTTATTAATAAAAAATGTGCCTTAACTCGCCATCACACGGATTAGCTTTGCTTAAAGCGGGTGCAAAATTACGAAAATTATTTGGAATGAGCAAACTTTTTGCCGAAAAACATGTTTTATATGCAGAAAAAATATTGAAAATACAATTTTTTGCTTAAATAAACTGAAATTTTTGCCCGTTTTCTTGTCTATTACCTATTTAATGTGTATTTTTGCAAGCGTATTAGGTAATTTAATAAATGAATCTTTTAAAAACATTAGAGAATGATTAATAGGGATTTGATAAGACGTAAGATTGTGCAGTTAACCTACGCATACTATCAAAACAGCGATCATAACATGGAGAACGCTGAGAAGGAGTTGATGTTTAGTCTCTCCAAGTCATACGATTTGTACAACTACATGTTGCAGCTCATCGTTGCCATCACCCAGGAGGCACGCAAGCGCTACGATGTAGATGTAGCTCGTGCCAAGAGAGAGGGTGAGCAGGAACCTTCACCACGTTTCGCATTCAATAAGTTCGCTCTGCAGCTCGAAGAGAACAAGATGCTGCTCGAATGGATAGATGTAAAGCATTCCAACTGGGATGAGGATATCGAAATGGTGCGCAAAGTGTATACTGCGATTACGTCTAGTGATCTCTATGCTGATTATGTCAGCGGTGCTATTGATGAGGAACTCGCCGATCTCGACGAGTACAGCCGCGACCGTGAGGTATGGCGCCGCATCTACAAGCAGTTCATTCAGAACAATGAAGATCTTGATGCATTCCTCGAGGAGAAGAGCCTCTACTGGAACGATGACAAGGATATCATAGATACTTTCGTATTGAAGACTATCAAGCGTTTCGACCCAGAAGCTAAGGCTAAGCAGGAATTGCTGCCGGAATATAAGGATGCTGAAGACAGAGAGTTTGCACGCAAGCTCTTCCGTGCTACCATCCTCAACTGCGATACCTACCAGCGCTATATGAGCGAGGCTTTGCGCAACTGGGATTTCTCACGTCTTGCCTATATGGATGTGATTATCATGCAGATTGCCATCGCTGAGGTGATGAACTTCCCTGGCATCCCGGCTACCGTCTCTATCAACGAGTATGTAGACCTCGCCAAGGCATACAGCACTCCTCGAAGCGGCGGTTACGTTAATGGTATGCTCGACAGCATCTGCCGCGAGCTCATCAGCCGCAACCTCATCCAGAAGGAGATGCCTGAGCGTAAGCAGCATGCACAGCACGGCGAACATGCCGGCAACCAGCGCCCAGCTTCTCAGCGGCCAGCTGGCCATCGTCCGCGCATTCACCGCGCTCCGGGCAGGGGTGAGTAAATAACGGAGGCCTTTCTTACAGGTCACACCTTATTTATATATAGAACATAAAATAATAATAGATAATACTTTAACGACATGACAAATTTAGTATTGCAAGCAGCTGCCGGTGGTAGCAGCATGAGTTTTCTCATCATGATGGTAGCTATCTTCGCTATCATGTGGTTCTTTATGATCCGTCCTCAGCAGAAGAAGCAGAAGGAAATCCGCAAGTTCCAGAATGCTTTGGCAGAGGGTACCAAGGTGGTTACAGGCGGCGGTGTTTACGGCACTGTTAAGCGTGTTAACCTCGAGGCTAATACCGTTGATGTTGAGATAGCTCGTGGCGTGGTAATCACTGTAGCTAAGGGCTACGTGTTTGCTGATGCAGCTAGTCAGACACCTAATGCATAGTATCAAGAGCATATTAAAAGCTGTCAGAAACTTCCTGTTCAGTGGGCTGAATAAGGAGTTTCTGATTTTTTTGTTCTTTCTCGCTCTCAGCGGCATCTTCTGGCTGATGATGACGCTCAATGAGACTACCGAGAGAGAATTCAATATTCCTGTGCAGTTAACGGGCGTGCCCCGCAATGCGGTGATAACCGGCGAACTCCCTGATACCGTGCATATTACGGTGCGCGATAAGGGATTCACACTCGTTACCTATGCTTACGGAGGAAAGATTCATCCGCTCACATTCCGGTTTGCCAATTATGCCGACGAGGAAACGGGAACGGGACAGATTCCGATGGCTGATGTGCAGAAACAGGTGGCATCCCAGCTCTATGGCTCTACTAAACTGCTCTCCATCAAGCCGGCAAAATACGATTTCTTCTTCACCTACGGCTCTTCCAAGCGAGTGCCTGTGGTGTTCAGAGGTAAGATTACAACCAGCAAGAGCTATTATCTGGCACATACCGAATTTCTGCCGTCTACGGTTACGGTTTATGCCAACAAGAAGCAGCTCGATGAGTTGGAATCGGTAGAAATCGAGCCGTTCAACATGCGCAACCTGCAGGATACCATTCATCGCAACGTACCTATCAAGAAGATACGTGGCATGAAGATTGTGCCTCAGATGGTGCGTCTGGCGGTATATCCTGATGTGCTTACCGAAGAGTCGGTCGATGTGCCTGTTACGGCCATCAACATGCCTGATAACATGGTGCTCCGTACCTTCCCATCTAAAGTGGCGGTAAGATTCACCATCGGAGCCAGCCTCTTCAGAACCATCAAGCCGAGCCAGTTTAAGGTGGTAGTAGATTATAACGATCTGGCTAACAACCCTTCTGACAAGTGCAAACTCCAGTTGCGCAGCGTGCCGCGCTCGGTGAGCAAGGCGCATCTCGAACTGGAAACGGTAGATTATCTGCTGGAACAGCAATGATAGTTGATAATTGATAGTTTATAGTTGATAGTTTTTCTACTATGATGAAGATAGCGATAACGGGCGGTATAGGTAGCGGAAAAAGCTATGTGTGCCGGATATTGGAGAAACAGGGCATCCGGGTTTACGACTGCGATGCTGAGGCTAAGCGGCTCATGCGCACCGATGCCCGCTTGCAGGCTGGCTTGAAGAAGCTGGTGGGCGAGCAGGTTTACAGTGCAGAGGGCGTTTTGCAGAAGCCCGTGCTGGCTCAGTTTCTGCTGGCTGGCGAGGCTAACAAGCAGGCTGTCAACGATGTGGTTCATCCGGCTGTGGCGCGCGATTTCGAGCAGAGCAGCTATGAGTGGATGGAGAGTGCCATCCTCTTCGATAGCGGTTTCTACCGCCGTATCCACCTCGATTTCGTGGTCTGCGTAACGGCTCCCGTTCCGGTCCGCATCCAGCGCATCATGCAGCGCGACCATATCCCGGCAGAGAAGGCGCAGCAGTGGATAGAAGCCGTCATGCCGCAGGAAGAACTTGCAGCCCGCTCCGATTTTGAAATCGTGAACGATGGCGAGCAGGATATCGAAGCACAGGTAAGGAAATTATTGGATATCATTAATAATAAAGAATAATAGAAAAGACAATGGAAACAATCCTTTCAATTGCAGGCAAACCAGGCCTTTATAAATTGGTATCAAGAGGTAACAGAAACCTCATCGTAGAAACACTCGATGAGACTCACAAGCGTATCCCAGCTTTCGCTACCGACCGCGTAACAAGCCTTGGTGACATCGCTATGTATACAGACGCTGATGAGGTGCCACTCTGGGAAGTGCTCGACAGCGTAAGCAAGAAGGAAGAGGGCAAGCCTAGTACTTTCAACTACAAGAAGGCGCCTGTTGCTGAACTCCACGCTTATTTTGCTGAGGTTCTTCCTAACTACGATCGCGACCGTGTTCACGACAGCGATATCAAGAAGCTCCTCCAGTGGTACAACATTCTCGCTAAGTACGGCATCACCGATTTCAAGGCTACTCTCGCTCCTACAGAGGGTGAGAACGTAGATGATCGTGCTGAGCAGGTTGCTGAGTAAAAAATAAATTGCAGTTGTATTATACTTAAGGGTGTTCATACTTCTAGAAATAGAATATGATACACCCTTTTTTTATTCCTTTTCAATCTTTTTCAATTCCTTCTCAAATCTTCTGCGATACATTTCTCCCGCTATGGTCAGACCGAACGGGAAAGCTAACCAGATGCCCAGAATGCCCAAGCCGCATGGGAAACCTAGGGTGTAGCCCAGCGGCAAGGAGATGACGAAATAGGCGATAAAGGCATAGAGCACCATCGGCTTCACACAGGCGATGCCACGCAGCGCATTGGCAAAGGTATACTGCAGTCCGTCGCCAAACTGATATACCATCAACAGGATAATCAGCGTAGCCACATACGCCTGCACCTCCACATTATCATTAAACCAGCCACCTATCTGATGGCGAAGCAGGAACACCGGCAAACCCATACACAGCGAGAACAGCAGGTTCAGCCGGAAACCGTCGTAGGCGTTGCGGCGAACTGCCCCGTAGTCCTTCTGTCCCATAAAATGGCTCACGCGGATAGCCAGCGCTGCCGCCATGCCCGAAAGCACGAGATAGAAGAGCTGCGAGAGGGTAATCATCACCTGATGAGCCGCCAGCGGAATGGTTCCCAGCCAGCCCACCATCACACAGCTCAGCGTGAAAGCAGCCGATTCCATGCCCAGCTGCAGCGCCACAGGCCAGCCCAACCGGTTCATCTCCCTGAAGTCAGCCTTGGTCAGAGAACTGCGCAGAATATCGCGTCTGTATTCCCCGAAATTCTTGCCCGTCATCAGTATGCCCACCATCGCCAGTGCCATCAGAATGCGGCTCACCAGCGTCGAAATACCGGCTCCCAACAATCCCAGTTCTGGGAACCCCGCCACACCGTAAATCAGTACCCAGTTGCCCAGGATATTGATTACGTTGCCGCCAATCATCGCCCACATCGCCACCTTGGTCTGTCCGAGTCCGTCAAGAAATTGCTTCATCGTGAAGAAGATGCCCATGAAGAGCACCGAGGCAAGGTTTACCAGAAAGTAAGGACGGATGAGTGAGAGCAGCTCTTCAGGCTGTCCGATGCGCCCTAGATTCAGGTAGAGCACAACGAGTGCGAGGGTGAAGATGATGCCCGTCAGCATGTTGGCACAGAAGGCATTGCGCACTTTCTGTCCGATGCAGTCGGTCCGTTCCTCGCCGTAGAGCCGTCCGATGATAGGAGTGAGTCCGTAGGTGAATCCCATATAGGATACGAAAACGAGACCGAAGATATTGTTCACCAGTCCGGCAGCCGCCAGTTCGGGTGTACTGTGATGACCGATCATCAGCGTGTCAGCAAATCCCAGGATGATGGTACCCAGCTGTCCGATGATGATAGGAATGCCGATAGCCAGCAGTTCCCGGTAGTGATGTTTCCTGTTCGTCGTTATTGATGTTGTATGATTATTCATATTTGCTTTTAATTACTAATCTATTTCCTTTATTCTGCTTAAGAGCATGCAAAGTTACGGCTTTATTCACTAACTACCAAATTTTTAAAGGTAAAAAAGTAAAAAAGTAAAAAGGTAAAAAGAGCCTAGCGGGGGGAAGCTAGCTAGGGGGCTCTTTTTACCTTTTTTAAGGGACCAGCGATGGAATCGCTGGGAACGGGGACAGGAAGGGGTTAAAGCTTCTTTTTACTTTTTTACCTTTTTACTTTTTTACCTTTAAAAGATGTATGAACTTCCTTCCTCTTTCTGTCCATACGAGGTAGGTGTGGGTATAGGCGGTGCCCAGCTTCTCCTGTACCCCATCGCAGTGAGGGTCGGGGAGGGTAGAGTAGCGGGTGCGGCTCTTCGCCAGTCCCATGTGGGCATAATCGGCATAGAGCAGATACTGGCCGCTCTGGTAGTACTGGATATGAAGGGCACAGAGCTGGCGGTTCAACTCCTGTGCCGTGATACCCAGCTCCTTCGCTATCTGCGTGGTGGTATAGCAGGAAACTGAGTTGAGAACATTGTCGGTGTAGAGCGCCTTCGGCAGAAGATGATCTACCTGATTCTCCAACTGGATGATGTTCTCACCGTTCTTGGCGATGCAAACCACCTGTTCGTCCACCACACCGTTCAGCCGACGAATCTCCGTATCCTGTTCTCCGATGAGTTTCTTCTGCTGATCAATCTGCACCTGCTGGTTTTTCAGCAGATTCTCCTTCTCCTTGAGGGTAGCTCTGAGAATCTCTTCAGCATGCCGAATCGTCTCCTCATCACTCTCGCCCTGCTTTACCGGAATATAACCGCCCGTCTTGCGAATCTGTGGCAGCACCTCGGAAGTAACCCAGTTTTTGAATTTCACCGCCGTTGGAAGCTTGGAGCCGAGTACCAAAGCATAGAATCCGCTCTCGTTGACGAAAAGAAGCTGGCACCAGCGCTTTGCCTCACTTCCATCCTTTTTGATACCAGTCGTTACCCTTATGTTGTGTTTTACAACGTCAAGTGGGTTAACTAGCTGATATACAGCACATCTTGCAAGTTTGTATCCCAGCACATCACAGACATCCTTTGCGCAGAACAAGGGCTCTCCATTTTCATCGGTCAAGGTGCGAATCTTACCGAATTCAGGGTTTTCAAACACGACAGCATTACCCGCTGTCTTTTCATTCTTCATTTCTTCCTTTTTTGTTTTATAATTTTTTCCCATGATATAAAAATGTTAAATTGAATGTTGAGTGTTGAATGTTGAATGTTGAATTATTAGTGTTGAGTGTTGAATGTTTAATGTTGATTTTTTGCCTAACGGACTCAAGGGCGCTAGCCTAATTCAACATTCAACACTCAACATTCAACATTACAAAATCGTAATCCAAATGCTTTCATCCCTGTCTCTCGCAGCGGTAATAGCATTGATGAGGCGGTGGAGCCAGATACGGGAGTTCACAACCATGCCTTTTACACGGTTCTCACCCACCAGGATGCAGCCCTGCGTATCATCGGGATAATTGCCGGCATGGATGCGGATGCCCTTAAAATTGGGGACACCCAGCAGCAGCGGCAACCACATCTTAAACCTCGGCGACTTACTGACCACCACCGGATAAGTACCCTCTGGTATCGCCGTCTTGCCCTTCATCTTCTGCGCCTTCTTGCCCGATACACGCCCCAACCGCACATTCTCCTCGGCAGGACTCAGCTCCACACCCAGAAGGTTGCGCCAGCACGGCTCCAGCGTATCACAGAAATACGAGTCCGCATTCAGTTTCTCCGCAGGCACATCACACACCGTCTTCAGCCCCCTGCACTTATTCACACTCTCAATCGTGCGCTTCCTTACATCCTCATCCTTCAGGATGTAAAGGCGACCTATCGTGTAGGTCTTCTTCTTCGCTATACGTTTTAAAACTATCTGCATAAGTAAAAATAAATTTAAGATTTAATAACCATACCGTCGTGGCGGTACTTAAGCTTCTCAAAACTGTCACAACTGTCACAACTGTCACGCTTGCCTGTATACTGATACGCCCGCCTGATATAATTCCGGTGCAGCCACTGCCTGATCATCATATCGGTACCCTTCGCATCCAAACCATGCTCCAGCCGGATGGCAAGCAACTGCGCAGCCGTAAAGTTATCGGGCAGTATCTGTAAAAGATTCTGAGGCCCACGCTTCGAACTCCTCTGCGCCGTATAGTTCTCCTTCGCAATCATGTCGCCGAAGAACCGCATCTTGCAGTACAGGTCATACTGCTCGCTCCAGCGGATAAACTCGTCAATCTCCGGCTCCCACTTGCAACCATTGGCTACATACAGCACGCACGCCTTCAGGTAAGCGATGACGTTGGCACGGAACGAGAGATTCTCAAACGTCCTGTCCTGCGACAGCCGGGCAAACTCAGCATTCTCATCCTTCAGTTTGAGAGCAAGCTGAAACGCCTCCTTACACTCAATCAGACCCGTTACTTTGTTCAGATTTTCGATGTAAGGCCGTAGCGCCTCACGGTACGATTCATCATAGGTACCGTAAACAGGCATATCTTCGCCGATTTCCCTTTCGGGAATGGTACAGAAGTTGATACGGCTGATAGGACCATCGGTAAGAACCTTAGAGAAGTAACGCTGACCCTTCTGGATGGTGGTAGATGCATTCCAGTTGAACCGGATGGTAACACGCTCCGTTACACTCATTGTTCCTACGCGAGTTTGTCCGTATTTATTACCCGGGTCTGCGGCAAGACACATGATACGGAACTGCTGACTTCCGCTACCCTTGAGCGCATCAAACTGGTCTAGCTCATTGAGCGAAGTATAGAGGAAATGTTCCTGCGCTTCGGCCGTTCTCATCACGAAAGCCGGGTTCGTCATATCCGCATCAATCTCCTGGATAATCAGGTTTTCAGGTCTCTTGCGCTTATCCTTGTTGGCACCCTTGCGCAGCATCTCATCCTTCCACGCCTTTTCGCGCTTCAGGTTTTCAGCATCCCTCAGCCTAATATCCTCCATAATGAAATCGATGGGCCTGTTCACGCTGCTCTTACCCGCTCCGGTACCCGCAAGCAGCAGCGTCATCAGTCTCGCCTCGTGCTCCACGTTGTCAATATACCGGAACCTCGTCTTCCAGAGATGCGTAGCCAGCGGCGGGAAGATAGCGTGCGCCACAGCCGGCTTATAAATTTCCGGTGTCCTCGATATCAGCAGCTCCACCAGCTTCGGCAGTTTCTTCGGCATCTCCGGCGGGTCAGGATAATCCTCATCAGCCCTATTACCTGTTAACTGTAAACTATTAACTTGTTGATTACCCCTATCAACTGTTAACTGTAAATTATTAACTTGCTCAGCCCTATTAACTTGCTGGCTGGCCTTCTGCTCCGCAAGCGCATTCACTCTCATCACTTCCCTCGACATCGGCTTCGTATTGTCAGCATATTTCGCATAGAAGTCGTGAATCAGCTGATGGCAGTCGTTCTCCTGATAGTAGCTCGGCATTTTCACCCTCACCACCTTCATCAGTTCCTCTTCCTCCATCACCCTCGAAGCACCGGCGCTCATGATAGCCAGCAGCGAAGAGTGTCTCGACCCCACGGTATCAATCTCCATACCCCCGAGTCCGGCAGCCTGCGTAAAGAGGTCAAACGCAATCAGATTCTTCTCCCTGGCTCCCAGTCCGCCAGCATTCTGATTGCCTCCAGAATCCCCGATATGAGGAGCATCAGCACCATGGCTATTACCAGATTGGGCAGGCTGAACAGCAGAGCCAGCAGAAACAGCAGGATTGCCGTCGTTGCCCGATAGTCTATTATTTTCATTATTCTTACCATTGCTATTAACTTTTAACTGTAAACTATTAACTTTCCCAGCTCTTCCGTCCACGGTCAGTCCGCGGTCCAGATACGCCTGCCTTCGCATCAGAATCTCCTTCTCGCTCAGCACGGCGCACCACATCTTCGACCTGTAGATTTCCGAGTCCTTATCCGTTAGATAAATCATTCGCTCGGGTGTGATGCAGCTCTCGTCATACGGCACCCCTAGCGCCTCGCAATACGCCTTCTGCGTCTCCTCGATGGTCATTCCTACCGGCAGTCTGATACCGATGTGCAGCTTCTTCCGGGCACTGTAGCAGAGGTGCAGCAGCGAGCCGTTCCAGATGCTGTCAGAGCAGTTCAACTCCCTTGCCTTCTCGATAGCCTTGTCTACATACTCCCTGTCATCCACGTCGATGATAGTCTGGAACATGAAGCTCTCGGGCTGGGCATTCTCCTGTCTGCGCACATTGTTCTTGAAAATGCCGTAGTGGGGACAGAAGAAAGGCAGTTCGCTCTTCAGCCTGTCCTGCGCCTTCTTCACCGCCTCTGCATCGTTGGCATTCACCTTCGGGATAGGCAGCTCGCCCCTAATCTGCTGAATCATCTTCCTGATTTCCGGCGATGCAATCACCTTGTCATACACCGCCAGACTGTTGGAAAACACCTTCCCCTTATTGCCCTTGCGATAAGGGTTCAGTGCGATTACATGTTGTGTTTCTGTCATGTTATTTCGTTAATAAAAGATTGGTTTGTGGGGTAATCCCCTCTTCCGTTTTCACCACTCTCAGCCGTCTGTAAGGAGGAGGACTGAACACATACGCTTTCACTTTCATCATTTTAAATAATTTAGAAGATTGGGGGCTCCCACCATGGTTGATGTGCAGATACACAAAAGCCCCCGAAACTCAGACCGCATTGGTTCTGAATTCCGGGGGCAAAGGTAAGGCAAATTTCTCGCTTCTACCTAGTACGTACTATGTACGCGTACTAGTACTACCTGCCAGATTAACCTCTGATAGCAGGCATCACTTTTTCGAGGAAGGGAATCGTTTTCTTCTGATCCATTCCTCGGTTGTAGGCGGCTCTCATCGAGTTCGGATTAGGACCCCAATAATTGCCGAATACGCTCCATATATTATCGATTTTCAACTCTGTACCTATCTGGTTGGCAAGGATGGCAGCTTCGGATGAAGACAGTCCTGAAGGCATGAAATCTTCGGTTACCAAGCCTATCTCTATCAGGTTGTTCTTTATCCTCTGAGCCCTTTCCGTTTTCAGCTCAGCCGGCATCTCAGCATTTCTGCATGAGTTTTGCTCACAGGCATTGCTGCCATAATAGTTCTCCACATGCTCGAAGTACGAGCTACCAGCGTTCATGATGATCACTCTTTGTCCAGACATTTCTCATCCTCCTTTCCCTGATAGTTGTTCATGTGCTCGATATACTGGCATTTGTCATTTAACTGGATGGTATTGTATATGTTGATGATATTCACTTGTTTTGCGTGGGAGTGTCGAACTCTACCAAGATTGCTTTTTTTCATTTTGCTTTTTGTTTTTACGTTTCGAATTGTTAATTATTTAATTGTTATGTCCTCGTTTTAGCAAAGGACGTGTGTTTGCGCTAACAATTTAAAAGCGTAAGCAACTGGAGAGCTGCCGAGCGCCTACTATCGTAAGGTGTGGGGGCGGGTAGGTTGTGTGTTTACTTTCTGGTTGTTGATATGGCATTAAGTTGATACTTGGTCGCAGATACCTGGCATCTCGACCGATTATTAGTAATTACAGCATACCACAGCTCGCTTAGGAGTTCTCCTAAGCTTCCGAAACACCTTTTCTTCATAAAGTCGAGGTGATTGCTGTTAATATGCTTCATTTTTTTCATATTTTCAAAATTTCGTGCAAAGGTAATAAAAAACATTCAAATAACCAAATAAAAAGTGAGCGTTATGGCGCTCACTTTAATTTAACGTTTATTATGTATATGTGTGATATTTTTAACAGATTAAACGCCATTCCCCTCACGCATCCCTGCAATTCCCTTCCCGCCCCCTGCCATTCCCTTCCCGCCCCCTGCAATACCCCTCACGCCCTGAAGGGGCAGAAGCTCCTAGCCCAGGGCATTCGCCCTGGGTATTCATGTTCGCACGCCTGGCGCCCTAAAAGGGCAAAAGCTTTATATGGCACAAGGGGGAGACGCCTACGGCCTGCGTTATCGCCGGTTTCTGTATCTTTATCGCCGGTTTTCGGAGTTATCGCCGGTAAAGTTTGTAATTTCTTCTTTATATTCGTATCCTGACCCCTTCCTTTTCTACGTTCCTGCCGAAGGGTGTATTCCTATACTTTTCCCATTCCTGGGCGGTATACATCACGGGGTTGATTTCCTCGCCCAGTTCCCATCCGAGTTCGGTCAGTGGGTAGGTGATGTTGTCATAATCGTCAGCCATGAGTTTCTTCTTATCCAATATGATAAGGATATCCCAGTCACTATCCTCCCTGGCGGTACCTCTGGCTTGCGAGCCGAAAAGTATCGCCTTCCCGCTAGCCGGCAAGTTTTTCGCCAGGCATTTGCGGATAGCTGCCAATATATGTTCCTTTTTCTTTTTCATGTTGCGATATGCTTGTTGGTGATGCAAAGATATGAATATTTGTAGGGATTTCCAAAAAAATAGAGTGATTTTAAAACTTATTTTTTATAAAATCTATAATCAAGTAGCAAGAAAGTCCTGAAAAGTCCTGAAAAGGAATATGCTTTTGATTATATACGAAAAAAAATGCTTATTTTTGTATATTCATAATCTTCTTAGAAGAGGTAGATAATAAAGATGAAATAGAAATGAAGCAATATAAATTTGTAGACTTATTTGCTGGTTGTGGCGGTCTTAGTCTTGGATTGCAGCAAGCTGGCTTTACTCCATGGTTTGTAAACGAAATCGTAGAGCAGTTTTGTAATACCTACAAGTATAATCATGAATTGAGTGATGATCATTACTTTGTTGGTGATATAGCTGACCTCAATCAGCATCTTGATGAGTATAAGAATTTGTTATCAGATATAACCTTAGTCTGCGGAGGACCTCCTTGCCAAGGATTTTCTATGGCAAACCGACAACGCATATTAGATGATCCACGTAATTCTCTTTATAAACAATATCTGATTTTCTTGCAGAATGTTCGACCAAAGTTCTTTATAATGGAGAATGTAAAGGGAATGATGAACAAAATTGAAGAAATTAAAGAAAATTTTAAAGAGTATCTGGGAGAAGAATATCAATTTGATTATGCTCTTGTAAAAGCGCAAGATTATGGTGTTCCTCAAAATAGGGAACGTTTTATAATGATAGGTAATAGAGTTAATATTTCTCCCAAATTAATTTTTGAAGAGATATATAAACATAAACGAAAACCATTTGTGTTGAAAGACGCCTTAGATGGATTACCACATCTTGTCGCCAAAAAAGAAAAAGGTTCGAAGGGAATAGAGTGTGCAGAGTCTGGTTTTACAGAATGTGATTTTACATATATTCATAATGACTTTTATAAGTTTATTAATGGAGAAAAAGATATTAAGAAACTCTATAACCACAAGAATAGATATAATAATGAGCGTGATATAGAGATATATAGGCGGTTGCCGCAAGGAGCAAATTCTTTGCATGAGTCAATAGCAGATATTATGCCTTATAAAAGAAGAAATGGTATTTTTAAGGATAAATATTTCAAATTGGATGAAACGCAAATTTGCAAGACGATAACTTCTCACATGAGGTTTGATTGTAATATGTATATACATCCATGGGATGCAAGAGGTTTGAGTCCTCGGGAGGCTGCACGTATCCAGACTTTCCCAGATGATTATGTGATAACTGGTTCTCAGAATATGTGGTATGCACAGGTTGGGAACGCAGTTCCAGTAAAACTTGCCAAAGCTATTGGTGATGGCATTATGAAATTTATAAAATGAGACATCTTGAATTATTTGCAGGTATAGGCGGTTTTAGAAGAGCGATGGATCTTCTGACACAAGACCATATTATGAATTTTCACTGCGTAGGCTATTCTGAAATAGATCCTAAGGCAGTGAAAACATATTGTGCTAATTACAGGCCAGAGCAGGATGAGGAAGTTGCAATGGGGGATATTGTTGAATTTACTAAAAATCCAGAGAATATAGAAAATTTGCCAGACTTCGATCTGATAACAGGTGGATTCCCATGTCAAACATTTAGTATGATGGGAAAGCAGGCTGGGTTCAATGAGGATAGAGGACAGATGTTTTTCCGTATTATAGACATTCTTGCAGCAAGAAGACCTCGATATGTCTTGCTTGAAAATGTAAAGAATCTAAGAAATCACGACCAAGGGAGAACCTATAATAGAATTAATGAAGAATTAGAATTGTTAGGATATAGGGTGTTTAGTACAGTCTTCAATACGGCAAATTTTCATCTTCCACAAACTCGAAATAGGCTTTTGATTTTTGCAACAACTGAACCTCTTCCAGACAACTTTGAGGATATGTTTTCTAGTGCAAATGTTGCTGATACTTTTGAGAATGTATATGCTAATTTAAGTGTTAGTCATTATGAAACAGTTAATGATTTACTTCAGAGAAATGTTAATCAAAAATACTTTTTATCTGAAAAAATCAAACCAACCATATTGGCTGATGGGTCAGCTAATTTCAAATCTCGTTCAGATATTAATATGAGAATAGCTAGACCTCTGACTGCAACAATGCACAAAATGCATAGAGCTTGTCAAGATAACTATTATAGTCAAGATTTCATAGATTCTCAAGGAGAAATAAATCCTGTAGAAACGATGACAAAAGAAGAACTGGCAAAATTGCCAATTCGTAAAATAACGCCAGAAGAAGCATTTATGTTGCAGGGCTTTCCCGCAAGTTTTGCACTAAATGGTCGTAATGCAGGTGTTGCTGATGGCTCTCTGTATAAGCAAGCAGGAAATGCTGTTAGCGTAAATACTATTTATGCAGTTTTGTATTATCTTATCATAAACAATATAATTCATGAATGATATGTTTTTCTTTTTTGATATAGAAAAGCGCATCGGCTTAAAGAAATTAAGCGGCGTAGAATTGGGTACAAGTGAAACAAGTAATCAAACTCACATTGGGCTATTTGAAGATGTCCTCCAATTCTTAGGAGATAATGTCGTTACTACGGCAATGTTAGTTTATGGGGATTACTGTCAAATACTGGATTGTTATTTTGACAGAATCAAAAATCCTGATGGAACTTATAGAAGTCCTAAAATACGAAAAGGGGGAGTTGGTGAAGAATCCGTTGTCTCAAAAATTAGAGAGTTTGCCTTGGAAGATAAGAGTGCAGATTGGTATCTCCTTTGGTCTGGATTAGAAAATAAAGATTTGGTATTTTGGCTTATCAATAGTCATTCTGAAGATTTTGCTATTATCAAGACCTTGGTTAAGGATAATGTTCGCATCATTAAAGATGAGGATAAGGCTTATGCTGGTTTAAAGAATATCATGGTGAGTAAGATAAACAACTCTAGTATTGATATTCAAAAGGAGATAGAAATCATCTCTCAAACGGGTGCTGTAAGTAAAAAATATAAACCGTTTGATTTAGATAAGGCAAAAAAGCATATTGCTTTAGTAGGTAAGCAAGGTGAAGAATTGGTAAATGAGTATCTAGAAAGATTAAAATCTGCCAAGGAATTAGATTCTTTTGAATGGATGAATAAGAGCAGAGAATCTGGTTTGCCATACGATTTTATTTTGAATGGAACTTCTGATATACATCAGTATGTTGATGTTAAGTCAACAAGATTTGGTTTCAGCCAGAATATTGTTTTCAGCAATCAAGAGGTTGAATTTGCTAATCTATTGAATGCTGATACTAATTATTCCGTTTATAGAGTATTTGATATGTCTGAATCTTCTGCTAATCTGAAGATATGCACACAGTGCTTGCCTTATATGAAGGAGATGAATAATAATATTCAAAAGCTTAATGCTGCTATTGTTGAGAGTAAGACGAAACTTATAGATTTAAACATTGCAGTTTCTCCAGTAGATTGCTTTAGTATGATACAGAAATCAATAAAACTATAAGAAATGGATGAGATTGTAAAACATATAAATGATACAAATGCCAGCTATAGGCAACCAAATGCTGGTGATGCCAAGAATACAGATTTGTTCTTGGATAATGAGCATTATGCTTTTTTTGAAGGTGCTGGCGAACATGTTACGGTAAGATTTTTTAAAGAAAATCTTTCACAGGCTATATTGTTTATAGCTTCAATTTTACCAAGAAAATTCGATCAGTCAGCCACGCATTGCATTATTGAGTATTCTAGTAAGTTTGTTATAGACCAATTGGCTATACTTGATGCTTTGTTTAAAGTAGATGGGAAGTCTGTAGATACAATAACACAGGTCTGGAATGCTCGTAAAAATGTTGTTCAAAAAAATGGAAGAATTGATAATCGTTTCTATTTTAATGGCTTGATGCAGGATGTCGTTTATCTAGATAGTACAGGTGAAGAACGCAAAGCGAAGTTTACTGTTCGTAATTATATGGCAGGGGGATATTCTGAACTGCATATTAAAAAAGCAGAAGATGGAATATTTGATATTGAGATTAAAAATGTAACAACGCCATATAATGATGGGAAAGAAGATGATGTTGAGGAGATATTGAGTAATAATAATTGTTTGATTCCTCTCCAGCAAATCTTCTACGGTGCCCCTGGCACCGGCAAGAGTCACGCTATAAACGAGCTTACAGCGGGCAAGAATGTTATCCGAACAACATTCCATCCTGATACCGACTATTCCACTTTTGTAGGCGCATATAAGCCTACTACTAAGTCTGTACCGGTAATAACTGTTATTGGTACTGAAGCTGTTCCTGTAAGGGATAAAAACGGCAAAGAAATGATGGAGGACAAAATCGTCTACGAGTATGTGAGTCAGGTCTTTTTACAGGCATACGTTAAGGCATGGAAGAAGTATAGTGACGCACAAGAAGGTGAAGAGCCAGCGGATGAATTTCTGGTTATAGAAGAGATTAACCGAGGCAACTGCGCCCAGATTTTCGGTGATCTCTTCCAGTTACTCGACCGTGGCGATGAAGGATTCTCTGAATATCCTATCAAGGCTGATTCTGACATGAAGAAACTGCTCGAAAAAGAATTTGAAGGACTGGAAATCAAGAATAAGGAGGGTATTAACGCTCTGTTTAAAGGTGGCAAGGACATTGTAGCCCAAGTGTTGGCTGGTGACGTCCTGCTGCTTCCTAACAACCTCTATATTTGGGCAACTATGAATACCAGCGACCAGTCTCTCTTCCCGATAGATTCAGCCTTCAAGCGCCGTTGGGACTGGAATTATGTGCCAATCAGTGATGCTGGTAAGAACTGGATGATTGAAGTGAATGGTGCTCAGTATGATTGGTGGAAATTCCTTGAGGCTATTAATGACAAAGTTTACCATGCAACCTATTCTGAAGACAAGAAGATGGGTTACTTCTTCTGCAAGGCTAATGACGGTGTGATAAGTGCCGAAAAATTTGTCAGCAAGGTTATCTTCTATCTTTGGAACGATGTGTTCAAAGACTCTGAATTTGAGGGAGATACCTTTAAGGATGAGGATGGAGAAAAACTCTCATTTGACAAGTTCTACTCTGTAGAAAACAATCAGGTCAAAGTGAATGGGACAAAAATCGTAAAATTCCTGAGTAACTTGAATTTGGAACCTGATTCTGAAGCTGATGAAGACAACAGCGAAGAGGGATTTGAAACCGAAGGCGATAAGAAACTTCCAAAAACTTCTAAAGTGTTTTCTGTTGAATTCCCTGACGGAACCGTAATAAACGAGAATAATAAGTTTGATACCTATCATAAAACGCTTTCTAAAATCGGAATAGAACAGGTGGAGAAAATTGCGGCAGAAATGAAGTATCATCGTCTTCATACACCTTTGGTAACAAAGAGTAAATATGAGGCTATATTGAATAAACCTGAATATAGTTATATCCAAGAGGGCGATTGTTTCATTGTTAAGGGTATTAACAACATCACTATGTACCGCATGGTAATGCTGTTGGATAACCGCTTAGACTTGCAGCTGAAAGTATGTTATGAATAAGACTTTTGTCTGCAAATAATCGATTTAAAAAGTAGGAAAATGAGAATCCTGATAGAAGAATATCAATACAATGTATCTGATGTGCACGATGTATTATACGGCATCGATCCAATGGAGAACGTAGAGGGCAAGGTGTCCATCCATTATGTAGGGTATTATTATAATCCCCTATTAGGAGACTGCGTGTTTATTCTTCCTAAAGTATTGCTGCGTGATGTGGATGGCAAGGAACTTGCTTTTGGCAAGTACCAGCCATACGATATTATCAACCCTGAAGGTCAGGAAAAACTGACAAAAGAGGAGCGTGATTTCCTCTATGGATTTGCTGTATGGATATATAGGGCCATCGTTGTATATAAGAACGACAAGAGCAACGACTCGACTATTGTTTATCAGAAAATGATTAATCAGGTGGGGGGTAGCAGCAAGCGTAAGAGCAATACATTCCTTGATATTCTTCTGTCGCTAATCCAGTTTAATAAGGACAATAAAAGTTTCTTCTTCTTCGTGCTGAAGAACCTCCATTCAGGCTTGAACAAGATAAACTGGACCCGCACTATCAGTACTACTTCTGCTATCATCCAGGGTGGGGATGCTATCTACTTAAACCCTGTCAACAAGAAACGCAAGATTAACTTCGATGAAGAACTGCTTGTCATCTTCTTCTCGATTCTCAATTATATTGGCGATACATACGGATTTCCTAAAGAAATTAACTGCAATTTTGACCTGATAAAGGGCAAACAGTTTGAGAAATACAGAAACGGATATGGCAAGGTTCGCTTGAATCAGATAAAGTATAAGTATTTCTCAGACAAGGCGTTGCAGCTTTGGAAGTTGTGCTATGCTTTCTTCGACAAGTCACATCATATATATGTAAATACCAGTCAGAAAGAGTATCTGCTTGTCAAGAGTTTTCATATCGTGTTTGAGGCGATTATTGATGCCTTGGTGGGCGATAATCCGCTGCCTGACGGAATGGACAAGAAACAGGAAGACGGTAAGATAGTGGACCACCTCTTTACGGCGAAGAGCTTGATTAATGACGAATCAAGCAATACTTATTATATCGGTGACAGTAAGTATTATAAGATGGGCAACGAACTCGGGAAGGAGTCCATTTATAAGCAATACACCTATGCGAGAAACGTGATACAGTGGAACCTGGATATCTTCAACAGCGGCAGAAAGCCTGAATCCGGCATTAAGCTTCGTGATGATGAAACAGAAGGATATAACATCATTCCTAACTTCTTCATTTCTGCTACTATGGACGAAAAGTTTCGCTATGCCATAGACGGTATTAAGGAAACTGACAGAAAGAACAACAGATACATTTCCAAGCAGTTTCAGAACAGATTGTTTGACCGTGATACGCTGCTCCTGTTCCATTATGATGTTAACTTTCTGTTTGTTCTCTCGCTCTATGCAAGAAATAATAGGGGAGAACAGCAGCAATGGAAGGAGAATATCAGAGCCAAATTCTGTACAGAAATACGAAACTGGCTTCAGCAGGACTTTGATTTCTATGCCATGCGTCCGCTTCCGTCTGTGAATGCAAAAGAATATGTAGAAACACACTTCAGGCAGGTTCTGGGTAAGGTGTATACCCCATTTGAGGAAGAAAATATCTTCTCGCTTGCTCTCGATAAAAAAGACGAAAAAAATAATGAAGCATTGCTTGCAGAGCTTAGGAAGAGCTTTACTGTAAAGGAGTGCAGTCTGGGTACCGACCCACATGAAGTTTTGCCTGAAGAGGGTGTTTATGCTCCAGTTGTTAAAGCAGGCAGCGACGAGAAGAATATCTTTACTTGCGTAGTACGCAAGACAGATAATGATTTTATGGCTTTTACGCAGCATAGAGGAAAGGTGTTCGTCGTAGAAAAAATACCATCATTCAACTTGATGAGTATTAAATATCTTTTACCGATGGTTGGCGGTAAGATTGATGGCTACTATGATGTTGTAAGAATTGGCTTTACAGAAAAAGATAATAAGCCAGCTTTACGCTTAAGATTGGGAGAATATCATAGCCTGGGAGACAAATGGGTGCATATATACGGCACAAAGATGCAAGCAGGTGAGTTGATTTCTTTGAACTATACAGTCAATATGTATGAAAATTAGGTAGTTTATCGCATCTATCGCTCTGCTATCACTTCAATCCCGTCTTTCTCAATTTCCTTGAGTAGGAAGGGATTGAGGTGCTGGTGCTTTCGGATAATATCGACAGGGCAACCCAGAAGGGCTTCAAGGTATGCTTTCAGACGGACTATCAGGAAAAACTTAGGGGGCATTTCTACATAGATATCTACATCGCTGCCATCGTGGTGCTGGTTTCTTGCCTTCTCTTGTTTTCATTCTTAATATCCTTTTTTAAAGGCTTTTGCCCTTTACCTTTCCGCTACGCGCCGGTGACCGTTGGTTCAGGGCGCAAGGCGGATTGCGCTTATACCCAGGGTGATGCCCTGGGCTAGGAGCTTCTGGACCTTCAGCCCGTAAGGGGGGAAGGTGGAAGCTAAATAGTAGAAAAACAAGCTTAATTATATAAATAATCCTAAAAAGCAAAATATTTATGGAAGAAACTATTGTATTTCAAAATTTCTATATATCTTTGCAATGAAAATTTAAATCATGGAATTATGAGAATTATTTCGCATAGGAAACTAAAAGAGTTTTACGAGACCCCTGGGCGAGAAGACTCAAAAGTAGCTCTGGAAAGATGGTACCAGATTGCGGAAGAAGCAGAATGGCGCAACTTTTCTGATATAAGAACTGACTTTCCTGATGCTGACTACGTAGGTAATCAACATTACGTATTCAACATTCGAGGAAACAGGTATAGGTTGGTAGTGGTAATTAAATTTACAATAGGCCGACTCTTCGTAAGATTTGTCGGAACACATAGTGAATATGACAAAATAGATTGTTCCACCATTTAATAAAAACAATTATGGATAGAATTACGAAAGAACAATATGAGTTTGCACTCAACAGAATAGAAGATCTCCTGCCATTGGTAACGGACGATACGCCTGCCAACGATAAGAATGCCATAGAACTGACATTAATGTCGGACATTGTTGAGTCATACGAAAAGAAACATTTTCCTATCGGAAAGCCTTCTGTTTCTGAACTTATCGAACTTTCTTTAAATGAAAAGGAAATGACTCAAAAACAACTGGCTTCAGAAATTGGAGTAAGTCCTTCACGTATTAACGATTATGTAACAGGGCGCTCTGAGCCTACTCTAAAAATAGCTAGATTGCTATGCAAGGTTCTGAACATAACGCCTGCCGCGATGTTGCAATGTTAAACAGATGTTGATGATAAATTAAAGATGTCGGACCGTTTGACCATAGAACAGCGCCACAACAATATGGCGGCAATAAGGGGCAGGGATACCAAACCGGAGATTCTTGTCAGGAAATTTCTGTGGAGTAGGGGATTCAGGTATCGGCTCAATCATCCGCGGTTGCCGGGCAAGCCGGACATCGTGCTGAGGAAATATCGCACCTGTATTCTGGTGAACGGGTGCTTCTGGCACGGACATGAGGGGTGCAAATATTATGTGGTGCCGAAATCGAACACCGGGTTCTGGATGGAGAAGATCAGGAGGAACCGGGAGAGGGACCATGAGGTGCTGCACCGATTGGCTGAAATGGGATGGCATACCATCGTGATATGGGAATGTGAACTGAAGCCGGCGGTAAGGGAGAAGACGCTGGAGTCGCTCGCCTTTACGCTGAACCATATCTATCTGGAAGACCATCATATCAGGAGATATGAATTGCCGGAAGAAGAGCCGGAAATGGTGGCGGAGCCGGAGGCGGAAAGACGAGAGGAATAGGTAGGGATTTCACGGATTTTTTAAGGCTTTTGCCCTTACAGGGCGCAGGGCTGATTGCGCTTATACCCAGGGTGATACCCTGGGCTAGGAGCTTTTGGGCCTTCAGCCCGTAAGGGGGGAAGTGACTAGAGCAGCACAGATCTCAGAATTTTGATATAAAATAATTTATAGCTGCTAGTAAGTCATCGAGATTATTCTTGATGACGTCGAACACGATGTCTCCATCAATATCAAAATAGCCATGTGCTATATGGTTGCGAATGCCAATAACATCTTGCCATGGTATTTCTGGGCGCTCATTTAGTAGGCGAGATTGAGTTAATCTGTCAATTTGTTTAACTCCCTCTCCAATTGCTTCGATAAGCATACAGCTAGCTGCAAGATTCTTCATTCCTTCTGGTGTACAATAGTAATCGTCAACAGTCTGTACATCTTTGTTCCAATCTTGCAATTGTTTTATGGCTTCCTTAATTTGTATTAAGGTTCCAATAATTCTATTTGATGATGTATATTCCGTCATGTTCTATTTCTTTAAGGAGGAATGGATTGATATGCTTGTGCAATCTTACAATGTCAACAGAACATTCCAGCAGGTTTTCTAGAAAACGTTTCAGTCTTACTACAAGGAACATTTTCGGTTCCATATCTACGCATATATCAACGTCACTACCTTCTTTCTGTTCGTTTCTAGACACAGAACCGAAAAGGCGTAATGATTTAATGCCGAAGTTCTTTTTTAGCTCTTCGGCATGAGAAGTGATGAGTGATATATAATATTCCCTTGACTTCATAATTATCGTTTTTGTTTCTACCGCAAAGATAGTGCAAATCGAGTGCAGAACATCAAGCTTGCTTGAATGTTTTGCCGAGATGCAGCCTATCTTCTGCAAAGATAAAATAAAAACCTGAAACTTCCAAATTAAAGCCTTCTTTTTTATGAATTATTACACGATTTATGAGAAATTACTGATAAGCTTATATTTCCTTTGCCATCTTTTTTTCTAAAAAATAAGCAATATTTCTCTTTTCTGCAAGTTTTTGGGCTTTTTCTTTGGGTTTTGAGAATAAAATAATATTTTTGCGGATGAAAAGTTATGATGGGATTGAAGAAATCCCTTTTTAAAAAAGATAGAGTAATATGTCAGACCGTTTGACCATAGAACAGCGCCACAACAATATGGCGGCAATAAGGTATTGCCATCGTTCGTCAAATCCTTAGTATACAATAAGTAGCGTTGTGACACCACCTTAGAGTATTTATTTTCTATTGTTTACGAAATCTTTAACTTCTTGATTTTATGCCTTTTGGCGGTGCAAAAATACAAAAATATTAGAAAATACGCAAATTTTTTTAGCTAAAATCTTGGAAAATACGCAAATCTTTTTAGCTAAAATCTTGGAAAATACGCAAATCTTTTCGGTCTGTAAGGGCAAAAGTTTTAAAACTCCAGACAAAACATAAAGCTTTTGCCCCTACAGGGCGCAAGGCGGATTGCGCTTATACCCAGGGTGTTACCCTGGGCTAGGAGCTTCTGCCCCTTCAGGGCGTGTAGGGGGGCAAGGTATCTCAGATATAAAACTGCGGCTTAGTACCCTCTCTGCTTCTCGTAAATGAAATCATCGGCGATGTAGCCATTGCTCATGAGATACAGGCCGGTGCGCTTATCGTGGAGTTGGGCACAGGTCTTGCTGCGATAGAAAAGATCAAGAGCCAGAGCTGGAGATATTTCCAGGCGTTGTGACAGTTCGTATGCTACGCCACCTATCTGATAGCTGAGAATCATTTCTTGAATCTCAGGCGTCTTTGTGTTGATCTGTTTATATTTTTTCTGTTCCATTATATACTAAGTATTTATTGATGAGAGTTTGATTGAGTAAGCAAATCTGATTGTTGGGCTTATGAAATATTAACTGCTGTAGGGCTGATTCTGCATCGTAAAAACCTGTCATGTATAGGTTTACGGTATCGATTACTCGGTCGTTAGCGATACCTCCTTCTACATAATCGTAATCTCTGGCAGGGTTTTCGCCCCGTCTGTTGGCAACAATGAAGTCTAGCCAATCTTTATCGTATGCGGTAAATATCTTGCAGCGAGCCTCTGCAAGAATAGCGTCCCTATCCAGAGTATAGATATTGAGTAGGGGTTGTGCTGCTCTTTTTTCAGCTATGGTTTTAGCCCATTTGATTGCCTGATCCTTTAAATCGGTTACATAGAAGCCTTGGCCAAAGTCTAACCTTGGTCTTACAACATGATTAAGTGGAGCTTCTATAATTTCTGTAGCTCCATGATAAACAGTTATTTTCATCTGTCTTTCTTCTCACAATTAGTTAGACACTCAATGATATCTTCTATAAGATACTCTCGACTTTCGGTGTGGAGCGTATCGTAGTGGGGCAGAATGAATTTGTTGATTAAATCAACCTTTCTCATTCTTTCGTATATTTCAATATATGGTACCCCGAGCTTTCTTGCAGCTCCCTCAACGCATGAAGCAGCGAATGCGAGCTTGATTTCTTCTAGGGGTAATTGTATTCTGTTGTTTTCTTGTTTCATATCTTCGTCCTTTCCTGCAAAGATAATGCAAAAATAAGCAATATTTCTCTTTTCTGCAAGTTTTTGGGGGATTTCTTTTGTGTTTTCGTGAGAAAGATTAATTTTGTATCGAATAAAATTCGAGACCATTTACCGCATAGAGCGGTACGTTAGTAACCCAATCTTCCTGCAGATAATCATTCATGGAGATGCGATAGGCCTTCTTTGACTGGTTGTCTGCAACAAACTGGCGCAGGCTCTTTGCCTTGACATTCGTCTCGGCTTTCACCTCCAGCGGAACAATCTCATCCTCCTCATCCTGGAGCAGAAAATCAATCTCCTGAGTACTGTTGGTCTTGGCATAATAATACGGTTCATACCTGAGAATGAGCTGCTGCAAAACATACTGTTCCGTCAATGCCCCTTTAAACTCTGTAAAAATACTGTTGCCAGCTACTATTGTCGCAGCCTTGAGATTAGACATCGCACCTAGAAGCCCGACATCCAGGACAAAGATCTTGAAGGCCGCCCGGTCTTCATAACTGGCAAGCGGCAGTCGGGGAGCCTTCACATTATATACCTTATATATCAGTCCGGCATCCAGCAGCCACTGCAAGGCCAACTCATACTCCCGGGCTCTTGCCCCCTCGCGCACCACTCCATAGATAAACTTCCTGTTTTCCTTGCTCAACTGGGCGGGCAAGGATTTCCACAAATCAGTAATACGGGGAATAATCTCCGATGGAGCATGCTTCGACATATCTCTCTGATAACTGTTCAGAATGTCCTTCTGTATGGTTCTCACCTCTTTCCAGTCACGATTCTGGCTAAAGCTCAATACGGCTTCAGGCATGCCTCCCACGTAGTAATAATACTTCAAGAGTTCCTGAAACTTGGGAGCAAACATCGTTATCATATTCCAATCCTTCGTCTGAAGCAGCTGCGCCAGATTCTTCTCCCCCATAGCCATCACGAACTCGATAAAGTTCATTGGATACAGAGAGAGAAAATCCACCTTACCCACAGGAAAAGATTCCCCCTGATGCAGTTCGATACCCAGAAGAGAACCTGCAGCTATGACATGATAGCCCGGCGCATTCTCTGCAAAATATTTGAGAGAAGTAACAGCATGAGGGGCAGCCTGAATCTCATCCAGGAATATCAGCGTTTCGCCCTCTGTGCAGGTTACATTCGTTGCAGCCCCAATAGCTGTAAGAATTCTAGGAATACTGAAATCCTGTTCAAATAGATTCTGCAGGATCTTCATCTCTTCAAAGTTCACATATGCCAGCTGCTTGTAATTCTGGCGGGCAAACTCCTTCACCAGCCAAGTCTTTCCCACCTGTCTGGCGCCCTCTATAATAAGAGGTTTACGATATTGTTTATTCTTCCATTTCAGAAGTTCATTGATAGCTAATCTTTCCATAATCCGTATCTTAAAATCACATTTTATGAGGGAATAATCATCTATTACCCCACATTTTATGAGGGAATAACGCTGCAAATATACACATTTTATGAGGGAATCCTATCATGTTTTTGCACATTTTATGGGGAACACCTATTTTTTAACTGATTTTAAAGGATGAAAAATGAAGTAACTACTCAGCAGCACCCCCTATGGGCATGAGCGTATCTCCCTAATAACCTCCAGGGGGGTAGGGTGATTCCTCTTTTCTTTACAAAACAGGATGGAGGGAGAAGGAGAGGAGAAGGATTGAGGGAGCGTTACAGTTGTGACAGTTGTGCCAGTTGTGACAGTTTTCAGGGGAGGGGTATATGAACTCGGGCTGCTTTCAAATTGTTATTATTATATTTAACTTATTATATATATTAATATATATATTATAAGTTACCTCTAAAGAGAGGGAGGTGGGGGTAGGCGCTGAAAACTGTCACAACTGTCACAACTGTCACACTTTGGAGGTGAAAATGGGTTCGGTGGTTGATGATGGATTTCTTGCTTCCTGCTGTTTTCGGGATGAGAAAGCATAGAGAAACTTTTTACATCACATAGTTTTCTCGCACGATAAATTATGAGTTGGCAAGATTAACCAGATGTGTTCAAAGTGTTAAATCCGTTTAACATAACTCTGCAGGGTGAAATTTGGTAGTATCAGAAAATTGCTGTACCTTTGCACTGTCGTTCGAAGAAAGGCTGTACTCGACAAAGCTTAAGCAAGCTTAGCTCTGTTCTCGTTTGCACTTTCTTTGCATCGTGATTCAAGAAAGGATGCACTCGACAAAACGCACCCCACCAAGTTAACATTCAACACTCAACATTCAACATTTATATTAACCCTTTAATATTTTTATATCATGGAACAGAAAGGAACATTGAAGTATCGTAAGTTGCAGCGTACCCCACAGAGCGGCGAGAACGCTGGTAAGAAAAAGTGGTATGCCACTGCGGTAACCGACCGCGAGGTGGATTTCGAGGGATTCGTATCCCATATCTCTGACCACGGTTCGCCTTACTCCCGAGGTACTATCCACGGTGTGCTGATGGATGCACTCGACCATCTGCAGGAGTTGATTCTCGACGGCAAGAGTGTGCGTCTCTCTGATCTCGGTCTGTTCTCCATCGGTATGACTTCGAAGGCGGAGGATACTAAGGAGAAGGTAACGGCTGCCAGCGTAGAGGGTGTACACCTGATTGTGAGAAACACAAAAAGCTGGAGCAACTCCGAGCTGCGCAAGAAGTGCAAGATTCAGGAGTACGGCGGCTATACTGGCACCGACGAGGGTGGCACCTCTGGTGGTACCTCTGGCGGCACTGAACAAGGCGGCTCCGGAACTACCGGCGGCGGTACGCAGCCAGGCGGCGGCTCTCAGGAAGGCGGCGACGGGCTTGAATAAAGCCCTCGCCTGAGGGCAACCCCCACTAAGTCAACATTCAACATTCAACACTCAACATTCAACATTAAAGATTATGAAAGCAAGTACCTGGAAAACAATTTTGCAAATTGCAATCTCCTTCCTTACAGCTATCGCTACCACCCTCGGTGTAACAAGCTGCAGCAGCTTTTAAAGGTAAAAAGGCTATTTAAAGGTAAAAAGGTAAAAAAGTAAAAAGGTAAAAAGAACCTTAGCCCCTTTGTGCCCCCGTCCCCAGCGATTCCATCGCTGGTCCCCCAAAAAGCCTTTACCATAAAGGAAACCCAAAAAAGCCCCGATGCATCACGCATCGGGGCTTTTGCTTTATCTGCTTTTATCTGCTTTTTCTTCGTTTATCGGATATCTCTTCCTGCCTGGCTGTATCCTTCGAGCATCTTCGGGCTGCTGATAGGCTTGCGCGAACAGTAGTCGAAATCTACCTTCTTGTAGCCCTGGCTGGAACGCCAGCGGATGGTAAGCTTCACCGTCTTGCCTTCTGTATCAGGCACGGCATCGTTCAGATTGAACGCTACGAGGGCATCACGCCAGTAGTTCTGAGGATCGCCATTGGCATTGTGGCGCAGCTCTACCTCGTAAGGATTCTCAGGATTCACACCTGTAACGAGGTTGATGTAATGCACCTTCTGACCGCCCCAGAGAGCACGGAAACGGAGAGTGAGATAGCCATCTTCTGCCACCGTTACCCAGTCGCGCACGATTTCTACCAGATTGTTGCCATACTTCTCGCTGTTCTCGTTATCTGAGCCGAGCGATGGAACAGGCTTCTTGGTCAGGATGCTGTCTATCCAGTTGACGTGAATCACCTGGTTATACTTCTCGCTCTTCTCCGAGGTCTGCGTGTAGTTAACCAGGGCGCGAACCTCCTTGCCGTCAAAGATGGTAGGTTTCAGGTTCTTGGCGAGCAGCGTGGTGTTGTCGTCGAGCTGCAGATAGCAGGCATCGCCACTCTTCTTCACGGTTACCAGTGCGTTAGGGAAAACGCGGTCCCAATCGGTATCGTTATCGTTATCGCACGACTGGAATGTGAGGGCCGACAGGAGCATCATCGCTGCCAGCCCGATCTTCTTGAAATCAATTTTTCTCATATATAATGTTCCTTTCTTTTTATTGTTTCACTTTCTGATAATAAAATAAGAAAGGAACAGAAATCTTGCTTCTGATTTAGAAAAAGATTGTTAAAAGCTCAATTAAAAATAATACGTGCAGCCGATGGTGACAGCGCGATTGCCGAAGTGCTGGCTCGCCATATCGTGGAAGCGGCCTTCGAGCGTCCAGTGCTTGCCCAGATTCTTGTATACCCCTACCTCGGCATAGAGATTAGCCGGGGTGTAGGCATCGCTGCGGCGACGGGTACACCAGATGAGGTTGCCCGTAAAGCGCCAGCCATCTGCCATTGTGAGCTGCGGTGCCAACTTGAATACGGCAAAATGATTATACTCTGCATTGCGCTGCTGAGCCTCCTCTGAAGGGGTTTCGCTGCGCTGCCAGAAGTAGTTGACTCCGGCTGTGAGGCGCAGGATGCCCTTGTGCCAGAAGGCGGTGGAGCCGATGCCGAGCGTATTGTCGTGGATGGTGCTGAGCTGGTGCTGGTGGATGTTCTTCACCGAGGTGCTGAGCACGAAGGCAGGGCGGCTGTAGGTATGCTTGAGCTCTACCACATTCGCCATGCTGTTGCCGATATCGGCGGTATAAACCGGCTGCCAGGCGCCCTCCATATCGCCCGCGGTTACGAAATCGCCAAACTCGGGATTGAAGATGCGGCGGCAGTAGGTGGCCTGCAGGGTATGACCCGGCGTGAAGCGGTAATAGGCGCTCGCCGAGTAGATATGGTTGTGCGTGGTATGCTTCCAGTGCTCTTCCGGCGCAATCTGCTTAGGACGGAAGTTGATGATGCGGAAGCGGTCGCCTGCCATGAATCCCCACTTGCCGATGTTGTAATCTATCTGGGCATAGAAATCCTGGTAGTTGGAATGGTTGGTGTAATTGGCGATGCAGTTCTTCTCGATGGAGAGACCGCCCTCGAAACCTGCCGTAATCCAGAGATCAGGGGTGATGACCGGAGTGGCGTATTCTACCACCATGAAGGGGTAGGTAGAGTGGTTCTGGTAGGGCGCAGTCTGGGTTTCTTCCTGTGTACGGCCGTTGTCGCTGATATGCTCGGCACCCAGGGTAAAGAGGATGCTGGAGCCGTTGTCGGCGAGCGTGCGGGTATAGTCGGCCTGCAGATGATAGGCGCGCACGTAATCGGCTGGGGTGTGGGTGAAATGGTTGCGGGTGTAGGTCTGCATCGCATCTATTTCGAGCACATCCTTCGCGGTAGGTGTCCAGAGCAGATTGAGTTTGGCACCCTCGTGGGAGTAGTGGTTCACGGTGGTTCCTGAGAAGCCCTGGTAGGCATCCTTATCGCTGCTGGAGGTGCGCTGGAAGTTGCCTTCTACATGACTGAGCACACGGAGTTTATCCTGCTGGCTGATGACGCTGACGATGCCTTTTGCGCCGCCGTAGGTATCACCGAAGAGTCCCCATCTGCCGGTAGTTCCGTTCTCCTTCTTGCGCAGTGTGATGTCGATGACTTTCTTCAGACTGCTGCATCCCTTCATCACTTCGGCGTTCTGGCACACCTTGATGGTTTCAATCTCGCGCGCCTTGAAATGGTGGAGGAAGGTGGCGTAATCGAGTCCGTATTCCTGGTTGTCGATACGGATGACGAACTTGCCGTAGAGGTTGGAGAATGGATCTCCGCCGATGATGTTGTTGCCGTCGAGTGAGATGACTTCCGGGCACATCATGAGCACATCGAGGAGTGATTCTTCGCCTGTGAGTTCCATTTCTGGAACATGCATGATGTATCTGTCGCCGATATGTTCTATCGGGGCGGCTTGAGTCTGGTAAGTAGTGCTGGCCATCGCGAGTGCGATGATGAGCAGGCTTTTCTTCGTACTGTTGTTTATCTTCATTTTCTTCTAATTTATATTATTGGTAAAAAGGATTGCTTCGTGCCAAATTTACTTGCAAAGATAAGGCAAAAATCGGGGAATAACGAAATTTGGATGAGTTTTTTTCCGTTCAATGCGTAAAAAGGGGTGTCATTGCGTAAAAAAGTGGAGAACGGGGCAAAAAAAGAGGGCGTAAAACTTGCATGGTATTAAAAAAAACATTATCTTTGCAAAAGAACAAAGAAGAATTTTCTAAGAACTATACTTATATAATAACCCTTAAAAAGATAAGAACTTATGAAGCGACTATTACACATTCAATTCCTATTGGTATTGTTGCTGGCGCTGGGATACTCTTCTCTGCAGGCCAAGCGAATCACACAGTGGCAGGCTCAGCAGCAGGCTTACAGCTTCTGGGGAAAACAGATGCCGCAGAAGGCAAGGGCGAAGAGCAGGGCGGCTACTACCGCATCGCGCTCTGATGCTTACTATGTATTTAACAACGATGCCGGCGGATTCGTCATTATCGCTGGTGATGATGCCGTAACGCCAGTATTAGGCTATACCTCAACGGGATCATTTGATGCCGAGAATCTGCCTGACGGACTGAAGGATCTGCTGAAGAGCTATGAGCGGCAGATTGCGGCGCTGGGCGACAATTATGTAGCGAACCAGACTGCCACAAGAGCCGCTTTTACAGGCGAAAAACTGCTCAATACTGCGAAATGGAATCAGATGGCTCCATTCAACAAGTATACGCCAAACAACTATGTAACAGGCTGTGTGGCAACGGCTGGTGCCATCGTAATGAAGCACCACGGATATCCTGCCAAGGGCACCGGAAGCCATTCCTATACCTGGAACGGACAGACCCTGACTGCCAATTTCGAGCATGATTATGATTGGGCAAGCATGCCTGCTAAATATGACGGCACCAACGATGCTGCTTTCGACGGCGTGGCAAGACTGATGGCAGACCTCGGTGTGGCAGTGGAGATGCAGTATAAGAAGGACGGAAGCGGTGCGTATATCGGCAACCTGATAACCGCCATGCAGAAATATTACGGCTACAGCAAGCTTACGTATCTGGCGTCAATAGATGATATGGAGGCTGAGGCATGGAATGCGAAACTGCGTGGCGAGATTGATGCCAACCGTCCGATTCTCTATTCTGCTTCCGATGCTTCGGCTGGCGGCCATTCCTTCATCATCGACGGATACAAGGACGAAAGCTTCAGCGTAAACTGGGGCTGGGGCGGCTATTGTAATGGTTTCTACCAGATAGGAGCCCTGAATCCGGAAAGCGCAGGAAAGCCAACGGGCGATAAGTATAATGTAGGTCAATCGGCAGTATTCGGCATGCAGCCATCTGACGGTACGGAGAAAGTCTCTGGCATGGGATTCTTGACAAATGTAGGTGAGTTGCAGATGTTGAATATGAATATCACCGATGTAAAGAAGGGGCAGAATGGTGTCATCTTCAGTGCGCCAATCGGCAATACAGGAGATCAGCCGTTTAATGGAGAAGTAGCCGTAGCGCTGATGAATGCGAAGGGCGAGATGCGGGAAATCGTAACATCCAGCCCTCTGACTGTTGTTAATCTTGCCGCTGGCGGGTATTATCCGTCTCTGTCTTTCAGTTTTGTGAGTACAGTAGATGCAGAACCGGGTGATTATCTGGCTATTGTGGCAAAGGAAAAAGGCTCTTCGGAATATATAGAGTTGTATGATTCGAACTTCGAGAGATTGCGTCTGCCGGCAACCGGATATAAGCCTCTTACGTTTGAGGTAAGTACGAAAATGGGCGACGGGGCTACATTCCAGCTAGCAGGCACGGGATATAATTCTTCCTACAATTTCTATAATGGCAAGCCGGTTATCGGTGCCTGGTACTATTATTATCTGACGGTAGATGAGGGCATCTCACAGTATTTCGTAGAATTGAACGGAAAGCTGATGGATGATGTTAAACTGGGTACTACAGTCTATCCGAATTCTTTCAGAGGAATAGAACCGGTTTATGATCTCGTGGTGACCACTTATCGCAACTATCAGGAGAAGGAGTTGGTTATCAACCTGGAGAAGGCGGGACAGCTGAAGCAAACACTTGCCAAGGAAAACCCTGACTATCTTGTTTACAGAAATATCAAGGTGAACGGCGAGATAGACAAGCGCGACTTTGATGAGCTGGCGAGCCATTATTTCAAGAGCATCGACCTGAGCGGTGCCAAGGTGGTGGCTTATGAGGACAGCAAGGCTGATATGGTTCCTAAATATGCATTCGAAGGCAATGCCACTCTGGAGCATTTCAAGATGCCAGCCGGTGTCAGGGAGTTGGGTTTCAACGCCTTCAGGTCTACCAAGCTGAAGGAGATTGATTTGCCGGAGACGATAACGGAATTCGGCCGCAACACATTCTTTGCCTGCTTTGAATTGAAGGATGTATATATGCGTCATAAAGAGGCACCTTACTGGATAAGCTGGTGTGTATTTGCTAGCAAGAGCAGTAAGTTGTATCGCACGCTGCATCTCTATCCGGGCAGCAAGGCGAAGTATGATGCTCATCAGTATACCAAGAACTGGATTAAATACTTTGATAATGTGGTAGAGGATTTGGAGCCTACCGGCATCCATTCTGTAACATTGGATAAGGAAACAGGCAATGCTGCCATTTACGACCTGAACGGCCGCCGCATAACTGAGGCTATGAAGAAGGGCGTATACATCAAGAATGGCAAGAAAATCAGCGCGAAGTAATGTTGAGTGTTGAGTGTTGAATGTTGAATGTTGAGTGTTGAATATTACAATTAAAAGATAGGAATCCCCTGGTGCTTTCTGTGGCACCGGGGGATTTTTTTCGTTCAATACGTAAAAAAAAGGGCAATACATAAAAAAATGGGGGCAGGGTCCAAAAAAAGTGCGAAAAAACTTGTTTGGTACGAATATTTTTCTTATATTTGCAGCAGAACAAAGTATTTAAAAAACTACAGAAGCCCGATATTCAGGCTGGGCTTATTCAGGTGGATTTATACAAGTGAACTTATATTAGGATATATATTAGGATATATAGAGGATATTTAGTAAATTATTAAACAACAAGAACTAATGAAACGAAAATTACACTTTAAAAACATATTGGCATTGTTGCTGCTGCTGGCATATTCTCCTTCGGAGGCTAAACGGATAACTCAATGGCAGGCACAGCAGCAGGCTTACAGCTTCTGGGGAAAACAGATGCCGCAGAAAGCTAGAGCCAAGAGCCGGACGGCTAATACCGCATCGCGCTCTGATGCTTATTATGTTTTCAACAATGACGCAGGCGGATTCGTCATTATAGCAGGTGACGACGCAGTAGCGCCAGTTTTGGGGTATACCTCAACAGGAACATTTGATGCAGGAAATCTGCCCGACGGATTGAAGGACCTGCTCAAGAGTTATGAACGGCAGATAGCAGCGCTGGCTAACAGCAATCAGGCGAACCAGACTGCCACAAGAACCGGTTTCAGCGGCGAAAAGCTGCTCAATACCGCGAAATGGGACCAGATGGCTCCATTCAACAAGTACACGCCAAACAAATATCCGGTTGGCTGTGCGGCTACGGCTGGTGCCATCGTGATGCAGTATCACGGTTATCCTGCCAAGGGTACTGGAAGCCATTCCTATAAATGGGACGGCAAGACCCTGACTGCCCAATTCGAGCACGAATATGATTGGGCAAATATGCCTGTGCGATATGACGGAACCAACGCTGCTGACTTCGACGGCGTGGCAAGGCTCATGTCAGACCTCGGTGTGGCTGTGGATATGCAGTATACTGAAGACGGTAGCGGTTCGTATATAAGCGATCTGGTGGCCGCCATGCAGAAGTATTTCGGCTACAGCAAGATTTCGCATCAGATGTCAATAGAAGCTGGGAGCGCAGAGGAATGGAACGAAAAGTTGCGCGGAGAGATTGATGCCAACCGTCCTGTGCTCTATGCTGCATTCGACTCTATTGGCGGCGGTCATGCCTTCGTGATAGATGGTTATAAGGACGATAGCTTCAGCGTAAACTGGGGCTGGGGCGGTCTTTGCAACGGGTTCTACCATATAGGAGCCCTCAATCCGCAAAACGAAGAAGGAAAGCCAGTTGCCAGTCGGTATAACGTTGGCCAGATGGCAGTATTCGGCATGGAGCCATCTGACGGAAAGGAAAAAATCTCTGATATGAGATTCACGAAGATGACTGACTATCTTCAGGAAATGAATATGAATGTTACTGATGTGAAGAAGGGACAGAAATGTATCGTCTTTTCAGTACCAATCAAAAATGAAGGAAAACAGAACTTTGACGGAGAACTTGCCATGGCTCTGATGAATGCTAAGGGCGAGATTCGGGAGATTATATCATCCAGCACCAAGACGATTAAAGATTTTGGACGGGGCTACATCTATCCTAAATTGGTCTTTACGGTTCTGAGTACTGTAGATGCAGAACCGGGTGATTATCTGGCTGTTGTGGCTAAGAGAAATGGCTCGGAGGAGTATATGGAACTGTATGGTCAGGACTTTGAGAGACTGCGTCTGCCGGCAACCGGATACGAACCTCGCACATTTGAGGTGAGAACCAAAATAGGAGAAGGTGTAACATTCGAGGAAGCAGGAAGCCAGTATAATCCTTCCCGCAATTTCTATAATGGCAAACCTGTCATCGGCTCCACTTATTACTATTATCTGACGGTGGATGAAGGCGTATCAAAGTATTATGCACTGGTGGATGGTAAATTGGCTGAAAACATCGTGTTTGGTGCTGGAAGCGTGAACAGCGTAAGAGGTCTTGAACCGGTTTATGAACTCGAGGTAAGGACTTACCGCAACCTGGAGTCTACCGGCATCCATTCTGTAACATCGGATCAGGAGCCAGACAATGCTGCCATTTATGACCTGAGCGGCCGCCGCATTACGGGGGCTATGAAGAAGGGTATATACATCAAGAATGGCAAGAAATTCTGCGTGAGATAGTGATTAGTGATTAATGATTAGTGATTAATGATTAGTGATTATTACGATTACTGATAATATAAAAATCCCCTGGTGACTTTGTGGCATCAGGGGATTTTTTTCTCGTTACGAAAAGAGGAGGGTGATGAGCGGGATGGTGATGATGCTGCCAACCGTGGTGATGAACGTCATCTCGGTGATGAGCGAAGGATTGCGGCCGTATTTCAGACAGAACATCGTGCCGAAACTCGCTACGGGCATCGCAATGACAACCGTATTGATGTCGTTGACCTGATCGCTTACACCACATACCTTGAACAGAAAATAAATGCTCAGAGGTACTACCACAAGACGCAAGAACGAGGAGAGGTATACCTTAGGACTGCCGATAATCTCCTTCACCGGCAACTTAGCCATCGAGGAACCGATAATCATCAGGGCGGCAGGAACCGTAACATTTCCCACCATCGTTACCGGACGCGCAATGATATCAGGCGTATGAACCCCGAAAGCTACCAGGAGGGCGGCAACAAAGGCACCCAGAAGAGCCGGAGAAAACAGCACCTTAGGATTGAACTGCTTGATGCTGTACTCGCCTTTGATGAGCATGACACCTGCCGTAAAAATAAAAAAGGTGTTCGGCATGTTGAGCAGCGCGGCATAAAAAATGGCCTTCGGACCGAATATGCTCGAAACGATAGGGTAGCCGATGAAACCTACGTTGGCAAACATCAGCGCAAAACCTATCATGCCCTGGTCGTCATGATTGCGCGTGATGAGACGCGGCACCCAGAAACCGAATACCAGCAAAAGGATGTAGGTAAGGAAACCTACGCCCAGAAGGGGGAGGATGAGCGTGCGGTCGGGCAGCTCATCGCCCATTACTGACGAGAGCACCAACAGAGGACAGGTGATATCTACCACCATGCTGGATAACTTCTTGTCAAACTTGTCGCCCATATATCCTAACTTGCAGGCGACGTAACCTAAAATCACGATGATGAAAAGTATCACCATCACTTCCAAATTCTCCATTTATCCTGAAAATCTATACCTTATATATATATGTATGCCGGAATCCCGATATTCTCTCGGAATTTCCGGCAAAAATGGTTTAATCGATAAATCGCCTGGTAATATCTCCGTAGTTCTCGATGCGGCGGTCGCGGAGGAATGGCCACCAGCGGCGCACATTCTCGCTGTGCTTCAGGTCGATATCTACCACCAGGCTCTCTTCTTCCTGATCGCTGGCACGGTAGTAGAGCTCGCCCTGAGGACCGGCAATGAAACTGCTGCCCCAGAACTGGATGCCCTCGGTCTGACCGCTAGGATCAGGCTCGAAACCTACTCGGTTTACGGCGATGACTGGCAATCCGTTGGCTACGGCATGGCCACGCATAACGGTAGTCCACGCCTCGCGCTGGCGCTGCTGCTCCTCCTCGGTATCATAGGTAGCATAGCCGATGGCGGTAGGATAGATGAGCATTTCGGCTCCCTGCAGCGCCATCAGACGGGCTGCTTCGGGATACCACTGGTCCCAGCAAACCAGCACGCCGAGCTTGCCTACAGAGGTTTGGATAGGGTGGAAACCGAGGTCGCCCGGTGTGAAATAGAACTTCTCGTAGTAGGCAGGATCGTCGGGGATGTGCATCTTGCGGTATTTTCCGGCAATGCTTCCATCCTTCTCCATCACTACCGCTGTATTGTGGTAGAGCCCCGGAGCGCGGCGCTCGAAGAGGGAGGTGACGATGACGACGCCGAGATCCTTGGCAAGCTTGCCGTAGAAATCGGTCGAAGGGCCCGGAATAGGCTCTGCCAGGTCGAAGAGGTCAACATCCTCTACCTGACAGAAATAGAGGGAGTTATGAAGCTCCTGAAGCACGATGAGCTCTGCGCCGCGATGGGCGAGGTCGATGATGCCTTCTGCCAGGCGCTGCTTGTTGTTGGCGATATCTGCCGTATTATGAAGTTGTAATAAACCGACGTTCATTTTTTACTTTTAATGTTAAATGTTGAGTGTTAAATGTTGAATGTTGAGTCTCTGAGGGCGCCTTCGGGCAACTGCATGGTGATGCAGTGGATGCTGCCATGCTGGCGGATGATGGTCTGTGAATCTACGCCGATGATTTCGCGGTCGGGGAAGGCGAGCTGAATCTGCTTGCGTGCCTCCTCGTCCTTTTCCGGCTGATTGTAGGTGGGATAAATCACCGCCTTGTTCAGTATCAGGAAGTTGGCGTAGGTGGCAGGCAGGCGGTCGCCCTCGCTCTCGGGGTTGGTGGTGAGGCAGTCGCCCTCATCATAGATAGGGTCGGGCATCGGCAGTTTGAGCAAGCGGTAAGGGTATCCCTCCCAGGTGAAGAGGCCCTTGAGCTGCTTCTCCAGCGCCTGGAAGTCTTCATACTGCTCATCTTCCGGATTATCGCAGCCTACATATAATAAGGTGTCGTGCGGAGCCACTCTCACGATGGTGTCGATGTGACCGTCGGTATCATCGCCAATCAGATTGCCGTGATCCAGCCAGACGACTCTCTTGAGCTGGAAGAAAGTCTGCAGCAGATGGTCGATGCTGTCGTGGTCGAGCGGCTGGTTGCGGTGAGGCGCCAGCAGGCACTGTGAGGTGGTGAAGAGTGTACCCTTTCCGTCACTCTCGATGCTGCCTCCTTCGAGCACGAAGCCCTGGTGGTTCTCTATATCGGCATTGAAGGCTGCCTGATAGTATAGTTGCAGGGTGATGGCATTATCCTTCTCCCATCTGAACTTTTCGCCCCAGCCGTTGAACTTGAAGTCGAGTATGCGGTAAGGCACCATCCAGGTGTTCTGCTTTTTACGCAGCACCATGGTGAGGGGTCCGTGGTCGCGCACCCAGGTATCATTGCTTTCTACCTCGTAGAGCAGCACGCGGCTCATCTGTTCGGCAGAGAGCTTTTTCTTGAGCTGGTATCGGGTGGCGGGCACATCAGGTGTAGCCACAAGCAGCTGCTCGTAGCGCGTGATGATATCTGCCAGTTCGAGATAAGTATCTGTAATTTCAGGCAGATACGGCTTCCAGTCGGTGCCGGCATGTGGCCAGGTGAGCATGATGGCGCTCTGTGGCTCCCATTCGGCAGGGAGTGCGAAATCGCAGGGTAATGTAGATTGATGCATAAGCTATACTATTTTTATGATACGATGTTCTAAACCAATTTATTATACTCTGTTCTTCATCGGGAACCTTTCCTTGGGGATGGGCTCCGTTCTGCTTTTATGAAGTATGCTTGCAAAATTAATAAAAAATCTACAACTATCGGCTGTTTTTGTGAAATATTTTGCGCAAAAGCGAAACTTTATATTAAAAAAGTTTAAACGGAGGGCTGTATGGAGATAAAATCGGGGAAAAATGAGTAACTTTGCAGTCTAAAAATAAAATATTGAATAGGAGCGTGAAAATAAAACAGGTAGTTGATGCCCTTGAACATTACGCGCCTCTGCCCTTGCAGGAAGGATATGATAATGCCGGCCTGCAAGTTGGATTGACAGAGGCGGTAGAAATGTCAGGGGCATTGTTGTGTCTTGACGTTACTGAAGCCGTGGTAGACGAGGCCATCCAGAAGGGATGTAACCTCATCGTAAGCCATCATCCGCTGATATTCCGCAAACTGGCGAGAATCTCGGACGAGAACTACGTGCAGCGTACCGTGCGCAAGGCGATTAAGAATGATATTACCATCGTGGCGATGCATACCAACATGGATGCGGCTGTGGGCGGCGTGAACTTCAAGATTGCCGAGAAACTGGGACTGCGAAACGTGCAGTTCTTTGCAGGCGAGAAGGAAGTGGACGGCGTGAAAGGCGGCGAGGGCGTCATCGGAGAGGTGGCTGAGGATCTGGCAGCCGACGACTTGGTGCTGATGCTCAAGGAGCGGTTTGGCGTGGAGTGCGTGCAGTGCAACCAGTTGCTTCGCCGTCCTATCAGGAAGGTGGCACTCTGCGGTGGAGCAGGTGCTTTCTTGCTCGACGCAGCCATCAAGGCAGGTGCCGATGCCTTCATCACGGGCGAGATGAGCTATCACGAGTATTTCGGCCACGAGCAGGAGATTCAGATTTGCGTCATCGGCCACTATCAGAGTGAGCAGTTTACGGGCGAAATCTTCCGCAGCATCATTCAGGAGAATTTCCCTGATGCCAAATGCTGCATCTCGGAGATAAATACGAATCCGATATTGTATTTATAGGTTGGAAGGGCGCAAGCCTCATTCAACATTCAACATTTAACATTCAACATTAAAAAAAATAAAGTTATGGCAAAGAAAGATCCTACAGATTTGACAGTGGAAGAGAAGTTGAAGGCTCTCTATCAGCTTCAGACCACCTTGTCTGCAATTGATGAAAAGCGTGCGTTGAGAGGTGAGTTGCCTCTCGAAGTTCAGGATTTGGAAGACGATATTGCTGGTCTTACCACCCGTATCGAGAAAATCCAGACCGATATTGAGCAGTTTGACCGCGCCATCGATCAGAAGCAGCACGAGATTGAGGAGGCTCAGGCTAGCGTGGAGCGTTATAAGAAGCAGCTCGAAATGGTTAGCAACAACCGCGAGTATGATACTTTGAGCAAGGAAATCGAGTTCCAGGAGCTGGAAATCGAACTTTGCAGCAAGAAGATCCGCGAGGCGCAGCAGACAATCAACGAGCGCCTGTACGACCTTCACAAGGCTGAGGACCAGAAGGCAGACCGCGAGAAGGGTCTGGTAATGAAGCGTTCTGAGCTTGAGTCAATTATGGCTGAAACCCGTGAGGAAGAGGAGAATTTGAAGGAGAAGGCATTCGAGCTCGAGAAGAAGATTGAGCCACGTTTGCTCCAGAGCTTCAAGCGCATCCGTAATGGTGCCCGCAACGGTTTGGGTATCGTTTACGTGCAGCGTGACGCATGTGGCGGTTGCTTTAACAAGATTCCACCTCAGCGCCAGCTCGATATCAAGATGCACAAGAAGATTATCCCTTGTGAGTATTGTGGCCGTATCCTCATCGACCCAGAATTGGCTGGTGTTAAGATTGAGTCTCCTAAGACTGAGGAGAAGCCAAAGCGCAAGCGCGCTATCCGCAGAAGAAAGACTGAGGGTGAGGATTAATCTTCCTCCTCTCTCCGCTCTTTTCGGATGATAATCTTCTGATAAAGATACGATAAGATACAATAAAGGCTCGTCAAAATTGATTGGCGAGCCTTTATTTTTTTCGTTTTCAGGCAGCTAGGACAATCTGTCTTAACTTCTTTAATCCTAGTCTGGAACTCTTAGAGTCCTCTAGCCTTGTAAATGCGGTCTTTGGCGTCGTTGATTTCCTGGAATTTCTTTTCGGCTGCACGGCGCACATCTTCGCCCAGTGCTGCTACCTTGTCAGGATGATGCTTGAGCGCCATCTTGCGGTAAGCGGCCTTCACCTCATCGTTTGATGCATCCGGACTGATGCCCAGAACACGGTAGGCATCATCCAGACTGCCTGCTGAAGAAGCCCCGCTCTCCAGGTTCAGCATCTGGTCTACATCCTCGGCAGAAAGCCCCATGTGGATGGCCATCTCCTTGAGTGCCTGAATCTCCTGAGAATTCACAACTCCATCGGCCTGGGCTATCATGACGAGGAAATTGAGCAACTGCAGGCGCTGTTCATACATCATGTTGGCACGTATCTGATGACAGCTGTCCTGTATCACCGAACGGTACTGCTGCATGCCCATCTGCTTCTGCTGTTCGAAGAGTTTGAGGAGGATTTCCTCGCCCTGCTGCTTGGCTGCCTCGCCGAAATTCTGACGCAGGAAGCGGCGCACCATCTCCATCTCGGAATGCATGATCTTGCCATCTGCATTGATGATGTAGGAGCTGAGCACCAGCAGCGAGAACATGAAGGAGTTTCGCTCTCCCTCATAGCTCTGCTGGCGGCTGTAGCCCTGGTTGCCGAAGCCCTGGCGGCCGTTGTGCTGCTGGCCGCTGTAGGCATCGTAGGCGTTGTTGTAATGGTGGTCGCCGTCGCGGTTTACCGCATCCAGTCCGTGCTCAAAGAGGGAACCGAGGGCATAGCCTGCCAGGGCTCCCAGCGGACCGGCTGTGATGAAACCGAGCACACCACCAATCCATTTACCTGCTGCCATCTTTTAGTTGTTGAAATAGTAGAGGAAAGAAGCGATGCCTGAGAGGGCTGGCTTGCGCTGACCTTCTATTTCGATGTCAAATTTGATGCTGGTCTTGCAGATGCCACGGATGTTCTGGATGTCGTGGAGAGTGGCTACCAGGCGCACGCGTGAACCGGTGATGACTGGCTGACCGAACTTCATCTTGTCCATGCCGTAGTTTACGAGCATCTTGAGGTTGTTTACCTCGATAATCTGCTGCCAGAGGTATGGGAGTACTGAGAGGGTGAGGTAACCGTGAGCGATGGTGCTGTGGTAAGGGCTCTCTACCTTGGCGCGTTCTACGTCTACGTGGATCCACTGTGGGTCGAGTGTAGCGTCTGCGAACTTGTTGATACGGTCCTGGTCAATCTGCAACCAGTCTGATTCTCCTAACTTCTCACCGAGGTGAGATGCAAATTCCTCGTAGGAATTGATTACTAATTTTGCCATTTCTTATTTTTCTCTTTATTATAAATATTATTGTTTTCCTATTTTCCGTCTTCAGCTTTCAGCTTTCAACTGTTAACTTTTAACTATTAACTTTCAGTTCAGATCAGTCTCTTCTGAAAATATCGCGGGTGTAAACCTTCTCTTCCACATCATCCAGGCATTTGTCATACCGGTTGGCGATGATGGCCTGACTCTGCTGCTTGAAGGCATCCAGGTTGTTTACGATGCGGCTTCCGAAGAAGGTGGTTCCGTCTTTCAGCGTAGGTTCGTAGATGATAACCTGTGCGCCCTTTGCCTTGATGCGCTTCATCACACCCTGTATGCTGCTCTGGCGGAAGTTGTCGCTGTTGCTCTTCATCGTGAGGCGGTATACGCCGATGGTGCAAGGCTTCTCTTCCTCCTCGCTGAAGTTGTTCTGGTTGGCATAATCGTAGTAGCCAGCCATGTTCAGCACGCGGTCGGCGATGAAATCCTTGCGGGTGCGGTTGCTCTCCACAATCGCCTGAATCAGGTTCTCAGGCACATCGGCATAGTTGGCGAGCAGCTGCTTGGTATCTTTCGGCAGACAGTAGCCGCCGTATCCGAAGGAAGGGTTGTTGTAGAAGGTGCCGATGCGAGGGTCCAGACCCACTCCGTCGATAATCGCCTTGGTGTCGAGGCCCTTCATTTCGGCGTAGGTATCCAGCTCGTTGAAGTAGCTCACGCGCAGGGCGAGGTAGGTGTTGGCGAAGAGTTTCACCGCCTCTGCCTCGGTAAGTCCCATGAACAGGGTTTCTATGTCTTGCTTGATGGCTCCCTCTTTCAGCAGTTCTGCAAAGGTGTGGGCTGCCTGGTCCAGTCGCTCGTCATCATTCGGTCTGCCCACGATGATGCGGCTCGGGTAGAGGTTGTCGTAGAGTGCCTTGCTCTCGCGCAGGAATTCAGGAGCGAAGATGATGTTCTTGCTGCCCGTCTTCTGGCGGATGCTTTCGGTGTAGCCTACCGGGATGGTGCTCTTGATGACCATGATGGCATCGGGATTCACCTGCATTACCAGGCGGATGACTTCTTCTACGTGCGAGGTATCGAAGTAGTTTTTCACCGGATCATAGTTGGTTGGTGTGGCAATCACTACGAAGTCGGCATCCTTATAGGCTTCTTCTCCATCGGTTGTGGCTTTGAGGTTGAGTTCCTTTTCAGCCAGATATTTCTCTATGTATTCGTCCTGGATAGGCGAGCGGCGCGAGTTGATGAGCTCTACCTTTTCGGGTATCACGTCTACGGCCACCACCTCATGATGCTGGCTCAGCAGGGTAGCGATGCTCAGGCCTACATATCCTGTTCCGGCTACGGCGATTTTTATCTTTTTATTCTCCATTTCTTTCTGTTCTTTTAGGCAGTCTATACCTTAATATATATATATTAGATGCAAAGATAATGCAAAAGGAGGAGACTACAAAATGAAAATGGGTTTTTTATTAAAAAATAACGCGAGAAAGGGGATGGGAGGAAAAGGAGTGCTCAAAAAGGGAGTAGAAAAGGAGTGCTCAAAAAGGGGGAGGAAAAGGAGTACTCAAAAAGGGAGAGGAAAAGGAGGCAGAAAAAGGCCTCCAAAATTCGCGAATTCTAAAACGGATGGCCGGTTGGGCGGAAATTCGCAAATTTTGAAGGCTGGGGAAACTCTGTTTAAAAACTTCCGGACTGGCCCCGATGCTCTCATAATGTCAATAAATCGGAATAATCGGGAATAGTCTCTAAAAATACATATTTTTTACTTTCATAATCCATCTTGCAGATGTAATGCTCCAGCCCGTTGCTCACCACCAGGAAGTCGACATGGAGCAGGAGATTGTAGACCGAAATCTGGTCGAACACTTTCTGTGTGATGGGGATGTGAGGGGCTTTGTACTCGATGATCATGCGGGGCTGCAGCTCACGGGAGTAGAGCACACTGTCGGCGCGCAGCACCTTGTCGCCACATTTCAGCTGGATTTCGTTGGCGAGCAGAGAGGCAGGATACCCCTTGTGCTCGATGAGAAAATGAACGAAATGCTGGCGCACCCACTCTTCGGGAGTGAGCGTGATGAACTTCCGGCGCAGCACATCCAGTATCTGGGGATGCTGTTTTGAGCCCGAAACCTTGATGTCGAAAGATGGCAAATTTAAGCGAATCATTTTTCTGTACCTTATTATATATATGGTTATATTTCTTTCTTTTCTGTTTTCGATATGGTTTCTTTTCTTCTTTTAACCATACCTCATTTTCAAAAACTACCTCTTTTATATAGGCAGTTCAATTTATTTTTTGTAACTTTGCAGTCGAAGTGCAGCTGAAAACTGCACCTCAGAAAACTGCGAACCTGGAGGCGGAGCAAATGCTTGTCCGCACCCCCGGAGTTTGCTGGGTGCAAAGTTACAAAAAATAATCCAATGGTAGAAAAGAAAAGTGCAATAAGTTACGAGTCAATCATGAAAGATTTGAAGGCTCGGAAGTATTCTCCCGTCTATGTTCTGATGGGCGAGGAACCTTTTTATATAGATAAGATCTGCGACTACATTTCAGAAAATGTGCTCCAGCCCGAGGAGCGTGACTTCAATCAGACGGTGGTTTTCGGAGCTGATGTTACGGGGGCGCAAGTGGCAGATTTGTGCAAGGGCTACCCGATGATGGCGGAGTATAGAGTGGTGGTTGTGAAAGAGGCTCAGAATTTGCGGAATTTGGAAGCGCTCGAGAAGTACCTCGAAAATCCGGTAAAAACAACCATCCTTGTTTTCTGTCATAAAAACGGCAAGCTCGACAGTCGTAAAAAGTTTTCTGCCCTCGCTGCCAAGGCGGGTGTGGTTTTTGAAAGCAAGAAGCTCTACGACCGAAATCTGCCGGGCTTCATCGAGACATATCTCAAGACCCGCAAGGCAACCATAGAACCCAAGGCTACCCAGATGGTGGCAGATCATGTGGGAGCAGATTTGCACCGACTCACTTCCGAGCTCGACAAACTGCTCATTTCTCTTCCTGAGAACGACCGGCGTGTTACTCCGGAGATTGTGGAGCGAGAAATAGGGGTGAGCAAAGACTTCAATGCCTTCGAGCTGAGAAGTGCCATCGTCAGCCGCGATGTGTTCAAGGCAAATCAGATAATAAATTATTTTGACAGCAATCCGAAGAGTGGTTCTCTCTTCACGCTTCTCCCGATGCTCTTTACTTATTTCCAAAACCTGATGATTGCTTATTATGCACCCAACAGGCAGAACGAAAATGAGCTCGCAAAATTCCTGGATTTGCGCGGAGCTTGGGCGGCGCGCGAATATATTACAGGAATGAGGAACTATACGGGCGTGAAAGTGATGGCGATTATTGAGAAGTTTAAGGAGGTGGATGCGAAGATAAAGGGACTGGATAATCCATCCACTCCGGTGGGTGAACTGATGAAAGAACTCATCTTTTTTATCCTTCACTGATGCTGAAGAGCGAAGTGGGGGAGAGTAGGCGAGTTCCTGCTGAGAGTTTTCTCTCGGCAGGAGCTCGTTTCCGTTTTCGCCCTTCTTTGCCGCCTGTTTCCAGAAAGCAGCCAACTAGCGTTTAGCATTATAAATTTGCCCAAAATAGGGGATTTTCAGCTCTTTTTTGGGCGCTTACCTGGGCTCATTTTGGGCGATTTTTGGGCAAAAATGGGGGATTTAAGCGATTTTTCGAGCTAGATGCCCATTTTTCGTTTTCGCCTGAAAATAGACTTAACTTTATTGGTTATCAGTAACTTACATAAATTAGCCCTCTTCATTACTCGCGAATTTGCCCGTTTCCTTGCCGATGGGCTGGAATACGCTAGAAATGGAAAAAATTGCCATTTCCTGTTGCCTGAAATCGGTCGTTTGCATTTATTAAGGTTTACGTTTCCTAAGTTTATGTTTTTGAATTCATAAATCAAAACAGGTGGTTTTGTTTTATAAGCATAAATACAAGAAAACTAAATGCGCGAATTTACGTTTTATATTTATAAAAAATAAAGATAAAACAGGGTGTTTATGGTTATGAATGAATAAATATTCATACTATATTTTGAATTTATAAGTAGCAGAAACTCAGTTAGTTATGTATTTTAGTTGTTTTATAAACCATAGATTTTTACATAGGTGTGGTGAAAATATTGCATAAACCGCTCTATATGCCTTTATTTAGGTGGTTTATGGTATGAATAGCCAGTGATTTAGCCAAAATTTATAAAGAAAAGGTTCGTCATATATTTTGATTGATAGGTTTATATTTATAAAGCTAAACCTAAAAACCGAACACTGGAGTAAGTAGAATTCAAATTTATAAACAGAAACCTAAAGTTTAAAAATCTAAATTTATTCAGAAATGTTTGGTTATTCTAAATTTTTGCTTTATCTTTGTAAAATCAACCGAAAAAGGGTCCAAAAGTGGCTTGTTCGGAAATAAAACATCGTATCAGTAGAAAAATGAACGCTAAAATTTTTAGAGCATGAAAGATAGAATCAGACAGCTGATGGAGGACCAGCACCTCACTCAGCAAAACTTCGCTCAGATGATCGGAATCTCGACCGCTACACTGAGCAATATTTTCAACGGGAAGACCAATCCATCGCTCAGTATTGTGGATGGCATCCATAAGAGTTTTCCTCAGGTAAACGTTTATTGGGTACTCTACGGTACTCCTCCTATGTATCAGAACCAGGCTTCCCAGGGTGGCAGCGAAGAGGGTGCTGCAGACATGTATCAGGGCGTTACGGATGGAGCTGCCGGTGGTGCTGAGGGGATGAAGCAGGGCAGTCAGCCTTCTGGAGCCTCCTCTGCCGAGCCTATGCTCGATTTTGGAGCCGAAGGAGCCACAGCCTCCCCTACTTCTCCCTCGCTCTTTGACCAGCCTCAAATGCAGGGTGTAAATCGTACACCTAAAAATATCGCCCAAGCGGCGGTAAAATATGTAGACAAACCGCAAAGAAAGATTACCGAAATCCGTATTTTCTACGATGATCAGACCTGGGAAACCTTCGTTCCTAAGAAATAAAGGAGGGATTGGAGAACCCTAAAACAAACACATAGGAGCGGCGATAAAGAAAAAATATCTCTTTTCTTTTCGTAAATTCGGATTTTTGATGTACCTTTGCATCGTAGAAACGTAGGTGGGCGTAACCGGAAGTTACGCGTACCTATTTTATAATATACGTACATTATATAATAAGCATATTAAAAATTAGCAATAAGATGAAAAAATATGTTCTCGACCTGAAGGTGGTTTCTGTAGAGGCGCTTAGCGATAAGCACGTTTTGATTAAGCTTACCGATGAGAAACCTTTGCCTGAAATCTTGCCTGGCCAATTCGTTGAAGTAAGAGTAGACCATTCGCCTACTACCATGCTTCGTCGTCCTATCTCCATCAATTTCGTGGATCGTGAAAATAATCAGCTCTGGTTGCTCGTAGCAATGGTGGGCGACGGTACCCGTCAGCTCGGACAGCTCAAGGAGGGCGACGTGCTCAACTGTATGCTGCCTCTCGGCAACGGCTTCACCATGCCTACCGGGAAGAGCCAGAAATATCTGCTCGTAGGTGGTGGCGTAGGTGTGGCTCCGCTCCTCTATTTCGGAAAACTTATCAAGGATTTCGGGGCTGAAGTTACCTTCCTGCTGGGTGCACGCAAGGCTACAGATCTGCTCGAACTGGATGAGTTTGCCAAGATTGGTAAGGTGTGCATCACTACCGAGGATGGCTCGGCTGGCGAGGTAGGTTTCGTTACCAACCACTCTGTTTTGGAGAATGAGAAGTTTGACATGATTTCTACCTGCGGTCCTAAGCCGATGATGGTGAGCGTGGCTCGCTTTGCCAAGAAGGCTGGCGTGGAGTGCGAGGTTTCTCTCGAGAACAAGATGGCGTGCGGTGTGGGCGCCTGCCTCTGCTGCGTAGAGAAAACTACCGAGGGTAACCAGTGCGTCTGCAAGGATGGACCTGTCATCAACATCAAGAAACTTACTTGGGAAATTTAAGTGAAGAGTGAAGAATTCGTTTGGAAGCGAAGAGTGAAGAATTCGTTGGAAACGAAGAACGAAGAGTGAAGAACGAAGAATTCTTTTGCCTTTGTTTGTAAAAACATTTTTAAGTAAAACAGAAGATTATGGCTGATTTAAGTGTAAAGATAAAGGATTTGGAGTTGAAGAACCCTGTGATGACTGCATCGGGTACTTTCGGCTACGGATTGGAATTTGCCGATTTCGTTCCTCTGGAGGAGATTGGCGGTATTATCGTGAAGGGCACTACCCTGGAGCCGCGCGAGGGAAACGACTATCCGCGTATGGCTGAAACGCCTCAGGGCATGCTCAACTGCGTAGGTTTGCAGAACAAGGGTGTGGAGTATTTCTGCTCTCATATTTATCCTCAGATCAAGGATATTGATACCAATATGATTGTCAACGTGAGTGGACATTCGCCTGAGAGCTATGCTGAGTGTGCGGCGCGCATCAACGAGCTGGATAAGATTCCGGCCATAGAGCTGAACATCTCCTGTCCTAACGTGAAGGATGGCGGCATGGCCTTCGGTGTAACCTGCGAGGGGGCAGCCAGCGTGGTGAAGGCGGTGAGAAAGGTTTATAAGAAGACCCTCATCGTGAAGCTTTCGCCTAATGTTACCAGCATTGCCGACATCGCCCGTGCCGTGGAAGCTGAGGGTGCCGATTCTGTTTCGCTCATCAACACGCTGATGGGTATGGCGGTGGATATTGAGAAGCGCCAGCCTCTCTTGAGCATCCGTACGGGTGGTTTGAGCGGTCCTTGCGTTAAGCCTGTTGCCCTGCGCATGGTTTGGGATGTGGCTCATGCCGTAAACATTCCGGTTGTTGGTCTGGGTGGCATTTCTTCTGCCAAGGATGCCATTGAGTTCCTGATGTGCGGTGCTACGGCCATTGAGATTGGTACAGCCAACTTCATTGATCCTGCGGTTACGAAGAAGGTGAAGGATGGAATCAACGAGTGGCTTGATGCTCACGGATGCAAGAGTGTGACTGAGATTATCGGGGCCATCAAGTAAATGACACCTTATTATAATAAGGAGTGGCTCATACTTTGACGCCCTGTTTTAGGGCGTTAAGTGGGTTAACTCCTTGATATACAATAGAATAACTTTTTGTAAAAATGTAAGGTTATGGATTTGAACCAGATAAACCCTGTTCTGTTGCTTGCTACGCTGACGCAGCAGATTGTAGAGCAGGAGAAAGAATTGGCAGAACAGAAGGATTCTGCGGAACACTCGTCTGTAAAAGCCTCTCTGAGCGAGAACCTCCTGAAGCGCGGCAATCTGCTGATGCAGATGGGCGACAAGGATGGTGCCGGAAAGGACATGAAGCGCTACCTGGAGCTGAACCCGGAGAAAGTAGGGGAGCTGACAGGAGAATTCAAGGCTGAAGGCAGAGAACATTGCAGATAAAGGAAGGGGCTTGCCTCACGGATTCCGGCGTTGCGTCTCTCCCTAGCGCCTAGCTTTTGAGTACATTTTTCTGCATTTTTCCGTATTCTGATGATAAAAATCGGGCGAAAATATGTTTTTTAGCATAAAATATAAGGAAAATGAAGAAAAATATATCAAATTGTTTGGCAATATCAAAGAAAAATGTTACTTTTGCAGTCGAGTTGAGATTTTTGCAAGTCGAGACTCGAAATCTGAGCACAGATAAGCTCCTTATATAATAAAGGAGAAACGGGCTCGGAAAGAACAAAAGTGAGTAACATATAAAATGTAAAGACAATGAAGAAGTTTAACGCATTCTTTTTTAGCTATTACTTTTACTTTGCAAATAATTGTAAAGCGGGAAGTTGCGTGTAAATTTCAACTTAGGATATTAGATTCTTGAAATCATCGAAACGGTCCCGCTCTTATTGAGTAGGACCGTTTTTCGTAACATTAGACAAGATAAAAGAAACATGAAGAGAATAGCAATTCAAGGAGAGCTGGGATCTTTCCACGACATTACCGCCCACCAGTATTTCGAGGGCGAACAGATTGAAATCATCTGTTGTGCTACCTTTGAAGAGGTGTTCGAAAACATCAAGCGCGACCCTACTGTAGTAGGCATCTGCGCCATAGAAAACACCATTGCGGGCAGCCTGCTCCACAATTACGAACTGCTCCGGCAGAGCGGAACCACCGTGGTAGGCGAACACAAGCTCCATATAGAGCACAGCATCTGCTGTCTGCCCGAAGACGACTGGAGCACCCTGCAGGAGGTTCACTCCCATCCGGTAGCCCTCATGCAGTGCGGCAAGTTCCTAGCCAACCATCCCGACCTCAAGGCGGTGGAGGCAGAAGATACCGCAGGCTCGGCAGCCTACATCGCCCAGCACAAGGTAAGGGGATGGGCAGCCATCTGCTCTTCTTACGCTGCCCACATGTACGGCATGAAGGTGCTGCAGAAAGACATCCACGACAATCCGCATAACTACACCCGGTTTCTCGTGGTCTGCAATCCCCAGAAGGCAGCCCTGCTCCGTCCCATCGAAAAGGCCAACAAGGCGAGCATCGTCTTCAGTCTGGCTCACGATAAGGGATCGCTCTCCAAGGTGCTCACCATCCTGAGTTTCTACGACATCAATCTCACCAAGATCCAGTCGCTGCCAAACATCGGACATGAGTGGGAATACCTCTTCTACGTAGACCTCACCTTCGACAACCTGACCCGATACCGCCAGAGCATCGACGCCATTACGCCGCTCGTGAAGAAAATAAAGGTGTTGGGAGAATATGAGGAGAAGGAATAGTTGATAGTTAACAGTTAATAGTTAAAAATAAGAATTATGATACAACCAGCCAATAGAGTAACGGAAATACAGGAATACTACTTCAGCCGCAAGCTGAAGGAAGTGGCTAAGCTTAATGCCGAGGGCAAAGACATCATCAGTCTGGCCATCGGAAGTCCAGACATGCCGCCTTCTAAGCAGACCATTGACAAGCTCTGCGAGGTAGCCAACAATCCAAACGCACACGGATATCAGCCTACGGTGGGCATACCAGAGTTGCGCAAAGCAATGGCTGGTTTCTATAAGCGCTGGTATGATGTAGACCTCGACTGGGCTACAGAAATCCAGCCCCTCATAGGTAGCAAGGAAGGCATCCTGCACGTAACGCTCGCCTTCTGCAACCCTGGCGATGAGGTGCTTATCCCGAACCCGGGATACCCTACCTACACCGCCATCAACAAGATTCTGGGTACCAAGATTACCTACTACGATCTGAGAGAGGATAACGGATGGCAGCCCGATTTCGACGCCCTGGAGAAGATGGACCTGAGCCACGTAAAGCTGATGTGGACCAACTATCCTAACATGCCGACAGGCGGTGTGGCAAAGCGCGAAACCTACGAAAAACTGGTGGCATTCGCCCAGAAGCACAACATCGTGGTGGTGAACGACAACCCATATTCGCTCATCCTCAACGAGCACCCTATGAGCATCATGCAGGTGCCGGGAGCTAAGGACTGCTGCATCGAGTTCAATTCCCTGAGCAAGAGCCACAACATGCCAGGCTGGCGTGTGGCGATGATTTCGAGCAACAAGACTTTCATCTCATGGATTCTGAAGGTGAAGAGCAACATCGACAACGGAAGCTTCCGAGGCATACAGCTGGCAGCTGCCGAAGCGATGCTTAACAACACGGATGAATGGCATCGCGAGAACAACATCCAGAACTACCGCCGCCGCCGCGACATTGCTGAGGAGATCATGAAGGTGCTCGACTGCCAGTTTGACCCTAATCAGGTAGGCATGTTCCTCTGGGGCAAGATACCTGAGAAATATGCTGATGTAGAAGACCTGACAGAGAAGATTCTGCATGAGGCTCGCGTCTTTATCACCCCTGGCTTCATCTTCGGAACCAACGGCAAGCGTTACATCCGTATCAGCCTCTGTGCCAAGGATGAGAAGATGAAAGAGGCCCTGGAGAGAATCAAGAAGGTTTTTGAAAAGTAAAAAAGTAAAAAATAATAATATACGACTATGGAATTAGAATTAGAACCATTGAATTTTCCTAGTGATCAGGAACGCCCTTGCGTCATTGCCGGCCCTTGCTCGGCAGAGACAGAAGAGCAGGTTATGACTACCGCTAAGCAGTTGGCTGCCAAAGGTTGCCACATGTTCCGCGCAGGTGTGTGGAAGCCACGCACCAAACCGGGAGGCTTTGAGGGTAACGGTGAAGCAGCCTTGCCTTGGATGAAGCAGGTGAAGGAAGAAACAGGCATGCTGACAGCAACTGAGGTGGCTACCCCAGAGCATGTAGAGCTCGCACTGAAATATGGAATCGACATTCTGTGGGTAGGTGCACGTACATCTGCCAACCCATTCGCCATGCAGGCACTTGCCGACAGTCTTCAGGGCGTAGACGTGCCTGTGCTCGTTAAGAACCCGGTAAACCCAGACCTCGAGCTTTGGATCGGTGCCCTGCAGCGCATCAACCAGGCAGGCATCAAGAAACTCGGTGCCATCCACCGTGGATTCTCCAGCTTCGACAAGAAGATTTACCGCAACCTTCCTATGTGGCAGATTCCTATCGAGTTGCACCGCCGCATACCACAGTTGCCAATCATCTGCGACCCTAGCCACATCGGTGGCCGACGCGACCTTATCGCCCCTCTCTGCCAGCAGGCAATGGACTTAGGTTTCGACGGACTCATCGTTGAGAGCCACTGCAGCCCAGACGATGCATGGAGCGATGCCAAGCAGCAGGTTACCCCAGAGGTGCTGGATTATATCCTCAGCCTCCTCGTAGTGCGCGATGAGCATTATTCTACAGAGGGTCTGCACCAGCTGCGCGGTCAGATTGACGAGTGCGACAACCAGCTGATGGATCTCCTGGCTAAGCGTATGCGCGTTTGCCGCGAGATAGGTACTTACAAGAAGGAGCACAACATGACCATCGTTCAGACCAGCCGTTACAACGAGATTCTCGACAAGCGTGGTGCCCAGGCTGCCCTCTGCGGCATGAGCCCTGAGTTTGCCGCTCAGATTTTCGAGCACATCCATGAGGAGAGTGTCCGCCAGCAGTTGGAAATCCTAAACCAGAAGTAAAGGATATTGGCGATGAGAATATTGATTATGGGAGCAGGTAAGATGGGAAGTTTCTTCATCGACCTGCTCAGCTTCGACCACGAGGTGGCGGTTTACGAGAAGGATGCCAAGCGTCTGCGCTTCACCTACAACTGTTACCGTTTCACCAAGATGGAAGAGATAGAGATGTTCCGCCCCGAACTGGTTATCAATGCGGTGACGGTAAAATATACGCTGCCAGCCTTCGAAGAGGTGTTGCCACATCTCTCTCATGACTGCATCATCAGCGATATTGCTTCGGTAAAGACCGGGCTGCAGGAGTTTTACGAGAAGAGCGGTTTCCGCTTCGTGAGCACGCACCCTATGTTCGGCCCGACCTTTGCCAATCTGAACCAGCTTTCAGAGGAGAATGCAGTCATCATCAAGGAGGGTGACTACATGGGCAAGATATTCTTCAAGGACCTCTACCAGAAGTTGGGGTTGAGTCTGCATGAGTATACATTTGATGAGCACGACCAGACGGTGGCCTACTCGCTGAGTATTCCTTTCGTGAGCACCTTTGCCTTTGCGGCAGTGATGAAGCACCAGGATGCTCCGGGCACCACCTTCAAGCGCCACATGCAGATAGCCAAGGGCGTGCTCAACGAAGATGATTACCTGTTGCAGGAAATCCTCTTCAACCCATACACATCGGGTCAGGTGGCACAGATCAGAGAGGAGCTTGCTGAGCTCATCGACATCATTGACCACAAGGATGCGAAGCGTATGAAACTCTTCCTTACCAAGATACGGAATCATGTGAAGGAAGATATTGAGATTAAAGAAAAATAATTAATATGTTTTTAGAGGGGGGAGCACTTATATGATTTCCCCCCATCCGTAAATTTGCAGGTTTTGCATGTGAATGTAGAACTTTCGAGAATTATATTAACACTCAAAAAGCCTTGCATGTGAATGTAGGGCTTTATTTTTGTAGATAATAAGGAAAAAAACGGGAAAAATGAAAATATGTAAGGAGGATGGGCGATTTATGAAATATTATTTGTACCTTTGCACCCACAAATCAAAGGATAGATTGTAGAATCAATAAAACAGGAGAGCAGTTCTATTATGAGTGAACAGAAAGAAATGAAAAATATGAAGAATGATGCAGCTGAACAGCAGACAGATGCTGCTGCCTTCCAGGTAGTGAACGAGGGTTTTTCAACCCACGAAGCCATTGAAGAGGCAAAACGCTGCCTCCACTGCAAGATTCCGCAGTGCAAGAAGGGATGCCCGATAGGCAACGACATACCTGATTTCGTACACGAACTCTCTATGGGTAACATGGGTGCGGCGATGAGCATCATCAATGCTAAGAGCAACCTGCCGGCCATCTGCGGCCGTGTGTGCCCTCACGAGAAACAGTGTCAGGGCAGCTGTGTGCTCGGAAAGAAGGGAAAACCGGTACAGATAGGCAAACTCGAGCAGTTTATTGCCGATTTTGATACCAAGATGAACCTCTCGCGCGAGATGTTGCCACAGAAAACACGTGGCCGCGTGGCAGTTATCGGTTCGGGTCCTGCGGGCTTGACCGTAGCCGGCGATCTGGCGCGCCAGGGCTTCAACGTTACCATTTTCGAGGGTCAGGCTGAGCCGGGAGGCGTGCTGATGTACGGTATTCCGGAGTATCGCTTGCCTAAGACGGTGGTACGTGCTGAGGTGGAAAAAATTGCTGCCCTCGGCGTGCAGTTTATCACCAACTGCATGGTGGGCGAGAACAATGTAACCATCGACAGTCTGTTCCGTGCAGGCTACGACGCCATCTTTATGGGCACAGGTACAAACGTGCCTCAGAACATGGACTCTACACCGGGCTCAAAGCTCCACGGTGTGAGCCAGAGTACATACTTTCTGCATAACGTGAATGCCTATAACGAAGGCGCTTTGACCCGCGACATGGTTCCGCTGCGCGACGGCGAGAAGGTGGGTGTCATTGGCGGCGGAAACGTGGCCATGGATGCTGCCCGTACTGCTATCCGACTGGGTGCCGATGTTACCGTGCTGTATCGTAAGACCCAGGAAGAGATGCCTGCCATCCGGAGCGAATATGAAGATGCTGTGAAGGAAGGCGTGAAATTTGAGTGGAAAACTACCGTCGAGGCCTTTCTGAAGGGCAAAAACGGCCGTCTGGGAAGCTGTGTTCTGAACACTCCTGAGGGTGAAAGGGTAGAAAAATTCGACAGAATCTATCTTGCCATCGGTTCAAGACCAGCCAACCGTATCGTTTCTACCACTGCCGGAATCGAGGTGGATGAGAAGGGATATGTAAAAGTTGTTGAACGTCCGTTCGGTATGACCACCCGTCGCGGTGTGTTTGCCGGAGGTGATGTGGTACACCGTCCGCAGACTGTAGTCCTGGCAATGAAGGCTGCCAAGGAGGTGGCTCAGGGCATCGCTCAGTATGTAGATGCCATCAAGCTTCTTGAAGAGGCTAAGAGAATCGAGCAACGTGGAATAGTAGAATAATCAAATGAATTCAATAGAATTAAGTGAATTATTTCTGCAGTAACGGAACTGCTTTTACTGGGATTTGTCACTAGGCTCGGCAGATGTGCTGACTGCAGTCGGCAGACCTGCTGACTAGGCTCGGCAGAGCTGCTGAGCCTAGTGGTAATATCTAGGAAGCTATGTGTTTTGACTTGGAAAGCTATGTGTTTTGACTAAAAAGACTATATGCAAGAACTCTAAAAACTATATGCTTTTACTTATAAAAATATTTCTTAGTGTTGAAAACACCATATCTTTCCTTTGAATGATACTATATACCTTTGAATGATACTATATAAATAGACCAACTGTTATAGACGCTTAATTTTTTTACATTACTCTTTAAATGAACTTAAACTTCTTGGGAAATTTAATGAAATATCAGATTTAATCATTACTTTTGTATCAGATTCATATTAAGAAGAAGTAATTTGTCTGGTACAAAGAAAAGATATAAATCAGAGAAAAAGCATGAAGCGTATCATATTGATTTTAACAGTATTGCTTGCCATGTTAGGGCAGGTAGCCTATGCGCAGAAAACGTGTGTCATCGCATCGGCAGAAAATCATGTGCCTATTCGTGAAGCACTTATTCATACCAATAACAATCATTGGGCAAGAACAGATTATCGGGGCTATTGGACGATGCGCTATCAGTTTGATTCAGCAACCGTATCGAAACCTGGTTTTATGAAGGCAACTATCCGGTACAAGGAACTGCCGGATACTCTGTTTCTCTTGCCGGATGCCAAACAATTAGGCGAAGTGACAGTTTGGGGCAAGAATCAGGAAGGCATCAAAAACATGGAAGAGGATATTCAGGAGAGGATAAACTCTTTGCCAACTTCATCTGCTGGCATTGGTTTTGATGCTTTCGGATGGATGGATAAACAGGGAAAACGTGATAAGAAGCATCTGCAACAGGCTAAAAAGGTATTTGAAAAAATGGAACATAAGGATCCTGTGGTAGCTGCTTATGAAAAAGCAACGGGGAAAAAGTATGAATTGACTAATCCGTATGATGTCTCGGCTTTTAAGAAAGATCTTCCTTCTGAAATGGCTACAGAAGAGAAAAAAGCAACTTCTGATGCTAAATCAAAATCGAAAAAGAAGGAGAATCCTGAAAAATAAGCACAAGAGTAAACTGAAGAAATGAACTCGGGAAAGGCAGAGCGACAGCTATTTTAGCCGACGGGATAAAAAAAAGCATAAACAAGTTGGCTTTCTCGAAAAAAAGTCGTATCTTTGTAGCCAAAAATATAAAGAAAGAAAAATGTTTGAAAATTTAAGTGATAGACTGGAACGCTCGTTCAAAATCTTGAAGGGCGAGGGAAAAATTACAGAAATCAACGTGGCGGAAACCATGAAGGATGTGCGCCGTGCACTCCTCGACGCCGACGTAAACTATAAAGTGGCTAAGGAATTCACCAACAAGGTGAAGGAGAAAGCACTCGGCATGAATGTACTTACTGCCGTAAAGCCGGGACAGTTGATGATCAAGTTGGTGCACGATGAACTGGAAGAACTCATGGGCGGCGAAGAAGCCCCATTGAAACTCGAAAGTCATCCGGCCGTCATCCTCATGAGCGGTCTGCAGGGTTCTGGTAAGACTACCTTCAGTGGCAAACTTGCCAACATGCTCAAGATCAAGAAAGGCAAGAAGCCATTGCTCGTGGCCTGCGACGTTTACCGTCCGGCAGCTATCCAGCAGCTCCATGTAGTGGGTGAGCAGGTGGGTGTTCCGGTATACAGCGAGCCAGAGAACAAGGATGTGCTCAGTATCGCCGACCATGCTATCCAGCAGGCTAAGACCAACGGCAACGATGTGGTAATCGTCGATACAGCCGGACGTCTCGCCATTGATGAGCAGATGATGAACGAGATCAGCAATCTCAAGAATCATCTCCGTCCAGACGAAACCCTCTTCGTGGTTGACTCCATGACCGGTCAGGATGCCGTAAACACAGCTAAGGAATTCAACGACCGCCTCGACTTCAACGGCGTTGTTCTCACCAAGCTCGATGGTGATACCCGTGGTGGTGCTGCCCTCAGTATCCGTACCGTGGTAACCAAGCCAATCAAGTTTATAGGTACCGGCGAGAAGATGGACGCCATTGACGTGTTCCACCCAGCTCGTATGGCAGACCGAATCCTCGGCATGGGTGACGTGGTATCCCTCGTAGAGCGCGCACAGGAGCAGTTCGACCTGGAAGAGGCCAAGAAACTGGAGAAGAAGATCAGAAAGAACCAGTTCGACTTCAACGATTTCTACAACCAGATCCAGCAGATCAAGAAGATGGGTAACATCAAGGATCTGGCAGCGATGATTCCGGGTGTTGGCAAGGCCATCCGCGACGTAGATATCCCAGAGGATGCATTCAAGGGCGTAGAGGCCATCATCCAGAGTATGACTCCTAAGGAGCGCACCAACCCAGCCATCCTCAACACATCACGCCGTCAGCGCATCGCCAAGGGTTCGGGCACCAACATCCAGGAGGTGAACAAGCTCATCAAGCAGTTTGACCAGACCCGCAAGATGATGCAGATGATGACCGGCAACAAAATGGCGCAGATGATGAGCCGCATGAAGGGTATGCCAGGCATGCCTAAGATGCCGGGAATGTAAGTCAGTTGATAGTTAATAGTTTATAGCGGCTTTGCCGTATAGCAAACTTGCGATAGGCAAGAATGCCCTATAAACTATAAATTATAAATTATAAACTAAAGAAAGAATGACGTTAATCGACGGAAAGGCGACGGCAGCCGCCATCAAGGAACAGATAGCCCAGGAGGTGGCACAGATTGTTGCCGACGGAGGCAAGCAGCCACACCTGGTAGCCGTGCTCGTAGGGCACGACGGAGGCAGCGAAACCTATGTGAAAAACAAGGTGCTGGCCTGTGAGAAGTGTGGATTTAAGTCGACCCTCATCCGTTATGAGGAGGATGTTACCGAAGAAGAGCTCCTGCAGTGTGTAGACAAGCTGAACCAGGATGATGATGTTGACGGATTCATCGTTCAGCTTCCTCTGCCTAAGCACATCGATGAGCAGAAGGTGACCATGGCAATAGATTACCGCAAGGATGTAGACGGATTCCACCCGGTAAACGTGGGCAGAATGTCGCTCGGCATGCCTTGTTTCATCTCTGCCACTCCGCTCGGTATCCTCACCCTGCTGCAGCATTACAATATTGAGACCAGTGGCAAGAAATGTGTCATTCTGGGCAGAAGCAACATCGTAGGCAAGCCAATGGCTCAGCTGATGATGCAGAAGCAGTATGGCGATGCTACCGTCACCGTATGCCACTCCCATTCCAAGAATTTGAAGAAAGAGTGTCAGGAGGCAGATATCATCATCGCAGCCATAGGCCGTCCTGATTTCGTGACAGCCGATATGGTGAAGCCGGGAGCCGTAGTCATTGATGTGGGTACCACCCGTGTGCCTGATGCTACGAAGAAAAGCGGTTTCCGCCTGAATGGTGATGTGAAATTCGACGAGGTGGCAGAGAAGTGCTCCTTCATCACTCCTGTTCCGGGAGGCGTTGGTCCGATGACCATCTGTTCGCTGATGAAGAATACGCTGGCTGCCGGCAAGAAGGAATATTACAGCTAGAAAGAAGATAATTATTTCAGAAAGAAGCAGTGCTTAAGTCACTGCATACTTGTTTTTTTATAACTCTCTAATTTGTGGGGCAGGGTGCAGTGATGCACTCTGCCTTTTTATCAAGCCGAGAGAAAGAGTGTAAAATGAACAAACAATATTAATCTAAAAATATAGAAACATGATAAAACTAAAGTACATATTTACATCAGCGCTGCTCGTGGCAGCTGCCAGTGCCAGTCAGGCTGTCAGCAGGCAGCAGATGCAGAAGCAAATAGACAAGGATGCCCCTGCATACACCATACAGGGCAAGGATTCCATCTGCCAGATATTCATCTATTCGCCAGCACCCAACCAGGGCTTGCATCTGGCTTATTTCACCGACGATGAGCGTTGGGTGGATGTAGGACAGCTCTGCGCCAGCGACTACGGTCCGTGGGGAGCTGAAAAGAAGATGTATAACCCCTTCGTGGTAAAAGCCAACGACGGCACATGGCGCGCACTCTGGAGCGTGAACCAGCATGCACCGCAGTTTGCCGTAGCCTATTCAGAAGACCTCATCACCTGGCGCCCGCAGGATTATCCCATCATCCGCGAAAAGGGCGTGAAGGATGTGGCTGCCTATCAGATGGATGACGGCAACTTCGACATCTATCTCAAGACATCCAAAGGCAAGCGATACGTACAGGCAAGCAACGATTTCCGTACCTTCAAGGAAGATACGCTGGAAGCTTCTGCCGATGAGATACTCTGGCAGCGCGACACCGCAACCATAGGCGGAAAACTCTTCCAGGGCTGCGATTTCGAGGTGCCGGCCGTACATCTCAACTACATCCGTTCCTGGTTCCACGCCCTTTCTGAAGAGGCAAAACTCAACGCCCAGCCGATACCGAAGACCGATTCCGACCTCGCAGCTTATGCCAAGGACAACCACATCGACCTGCCGAAAAATTCGGAAATCCCTGCCAACCTCAGCATCAATCCACAGAAATCCCATCGCATCTCCAACAAGCTGATGGGTATCTTCTTCGAAGACATCAGCCGCGCTGCCGACGGAGGACTCTCTGCAGAAATGTTGCAGAACGGCGACTTTGAGTATAACAAGGAAGACCACCGCCACCAGTGGAATGCCACCACGGCATGGGTGGGGGTAGAGAAAGAGGGCATCGCCACCGAAAACGGGGTGAGCCAGAACAATGCCCATTATGCCGTTCTGGGCGCTACACCTATTTATAATATAGGTTGGGACGGCATCGCCATACGTCGCGGAGCTGCCGTTGAGGGCAAGGAGGGTAAGCATCAGCCGGCCATCTACGAGGTGAGCCTGCACGCCCGCTGCATCGATGCCAAGAAGAAAGACCTCACCCTGGCGCTCGTAAACCAGGAGGGATTGCCTGTATGCCAGACCAAGATCAAGGTGCAGGGCGCAGACTGGAAGGAATATAAGGCGCAGCTCATCGTGACCGATAAATATGAGGGCGAACTCGCCAGCGAAGCCACTACCAAGGAGGGAAAACTGGGCAAGAACATCCGGTTTGCCATTTTGCCTAAGGGCGAGCAGAAAGTGGCGGTAGATTTGGTAAGTCTCAAACCACAAGATACTTACAAGGGTCATGGACTGCGTAAAGACCTTGCCGAGGCCATTGCCGACCTGAAGCCTCGCTTCGTGCGCTTCCCGGGCGGCTGCATGCTCCACGGTCAGGGGCTCAAGAACATTTACCACTGGAAGGAGAGCGTGGGTCCGCAGAAAGATCGCAAGCCAGCCTACAACATCTGGGGATACCATCAGACCCGCCAGCTGGGTTTCTATGAGTATTTCCAGTGGTGCGAGGATATGGGAGCCGAGCCGCTGCCTGTATTGGCGGCAGGTGTTCCTTGTCAGAACTCTGTGGCAGATGAGCGCGGAGTGGCTGGTCAGCAGGGCGGAATCCCGATGAGCGAGATGCCGCAGTATATTCAGGACGTGCTAGACTTGGTAGAATGGGCGAATGGCGACCCTGCCACCTCTAAGTGGGCTAAGATGAGAGCCGATGCGGGTCATCCGGCTCCGTTCAACCTCAAGATGATAGGCATCGGCAACGAAGACCTCATCTCTACCGATTTCGAGCAGCGCTACCTGATGATCTGCAAGGCAGTGAAGCAGAAGTATCCTCAGCTCGAGGTGGTAGGTACCGTAGGTCCGTTCCACTTCCCGTCTTCCGATTATATTGAGGGTTGGAAGATTGCCCGCGAAAACAAGCGCTGGATTGATGCCGTAGACGAGCATTATTATGAGCAGCCGGGCTGGTTCCTGAACCATCAGGATTATTACGACCATTACGACCGCAAGGCTCCTAAGGTTTATCTGGGCGAATATGCATCTCGCGGTGCCAATGCGGTAGACAATGCGCTGGCTGAGGGCATCCACCTCTGCAATGTGGAGCGCAACGGCGATGTGGTAGAAATGACATCCTATGCTCCTCTCTTGTGTAAGGACGGATACAGCAACTGGCAGCCGGACATGATTTACTTTGATAATAATAATGTACGCGCGAGCGAGAGCTACAAGATGCAGAAGATGTTCGGTCAGCATGCCGGTGACCTCTACATCTCATCCGTGCTCAGTCTGCCGGATGCGCTGAAGAAATATGTGGGCACCAGTGTGGTGAAGGATTCTAAATCGGGCAAAACCTGGCTTAAAGTGGTGAATGCCTTGCCTCGCACGCTGAAACTCTCGGTTTCTGGCTTGGGCAACAAGCAGGTAACCATCGCAGGCAGAAGCGCTCAGGTTTTCGAACTTTAGCTTTCTTCAGAAGATGTTTTCTGATAGAAACGGATAGAACCAATAATGGCTCAGATTATTCATTTTGAGTAAAATAGAATGGAGAAATAGGATATTAAAATGTTCTTTTTCTCCATTTTTTATGTTTTACAGCATAAAATATGACCAAAAATTTGGTAGTTAATAATTTTTTTTATTATTTTGCACCCTGAAAATGAAGTTTTAAGTAATTTATATAAAATCAAATTTTAGAGAGAAAATGAAAAAGTTAGTATTAATGTTTGCTGCTGCCGTAATGGCAGTATCTGCATCTGCTCAGACTACACAGGAGAGCAAGTTCTTTGACAATTGGTATCTTGGTGTAAACGTTGGAGCTGCTACAAAGACTACTCACAATGCATGGTTCAAGAACGTAAATCCTTCAGTAGGTGTACGTCTCGGAAAGTGGTTTACTCCAGTTTGGGGTGCTGCTGTAGAGGCTGACCTCTATGCTCGTAACCGCAACCTGCCTTTTACACATAAGACTTTGGTTCGTGGTGCAAGCGGTAAGTTCATCGGTACTATCAATGCAACAAACCTCTTCTTGGGTTACAAGGGTGAGCCACGTAAATTCGAAATCATCCCATTGGCAGGCATCGGTGGTTACCACTCTTTCAACCTTCATAATGGCAACCTCAATGCCCTCACAGCTAACGCAGGTGTTGACTTCGCATTCAACCTTGGCGCAAACAAGGCTTGGCAGGTATATGTAGAGCCATCTATGAATTGGTTCCTTCACGACAACAAGAGTGCTTGCAATGGTTGCCAGTTTGATGTTAACAAGTCTGCTTTCCAGGTTAAGGTGGGTGTTAACTACAAGTTCAAGGGTTCTAACAACTCTCACAACTTCACTATCGTAACTCCACGCGACCAGAACGAGATTGATGGTTTGAATGGTCAGATCAACAACCTCCGCAACGACTTGAATAGCAAGGATTCTGAACTCGCAGCTAAGGACAAGCAGATCAAGGATCTCCAGAATGCGCTCAATGAGTGCCAGAAGGCTCCTAAGTATGTAAAGCCAGCTACTGCTACCAATTTGCAGCCAACAGTATTGTTTACTGTAGGTAAGTCAAAAGTAGAGCGTAGTCAGATGCCAAACATCGAGATGATTGCTCAGTATATGAAGAATCATCCAAATGCTAAGGTTGAAATTAAGGGTTATGCATCTCCAGAGGGTTCTAAGGAACTTAACCAGAAACTTTCTGAGGCTCGTGCCAATGCTGTAAAGAACATTCTCGTTAAGACTTACAAGATTAGCGCAAATCGTCTTCAGGCTAAGGGTATGGGTGCTACTGACAAGCTCTTCAAGCAGGTTGAGTTCAACCGTGTTGCTACATTCAATGATAACAATGCAGCTGAATAAAGAAATAAGTAGTTTCAGATATTTGGTCTTGTGACCAGGTCCTCCTAAACTTCGGTTTAGGAGGATTTTTTTTCTTCTTACCTTTCTTACATGTCTGGCCGCCTCGCTTTATACTTTTTCGTCAGGTTATCTTAATAAGATAAGAGTTCAGTGTGGTTAATAAGCTCTTTCTTGTTTTTTTGCACAAAATCAGCAGAAATGAGTATCTATCGTGATAAATTGTAAGCATTTTATTCGTTTTTCTAACAAAAAAACGAAGTTTTCTGAAATTTTATACGAAATTAGTTGGCTATTACATAAATTCTCTGTATCTTTGCAGGCAAATTATAACAAATGGGCTCGAAAGAGCCCTTTTAAGCAAGGAAATAAAAGAAAAAAGATATGAAACATCCATTAAGAAGTAGCGTCTGCACTGAAGGCAGAAGAATGGCAGGTGCCCGAGCACTCTGGGTAGCTGCAGGTATGAAGCACGAGCAGTTTGGTAAACCAATCATTGCTATCGTGAACAGCTTTACTCAGTTTGTGCCAGGTCATACCCATCTTCATGAAATCGGTCAGATCGTCAAGAAGGAAATCGAAGCTATGGGGTGCTACGCAGCCGAATTCAATACCATCGCCGTTGACGACGGTATCGCAATGGGACACGACGGAATGCTCTATTCCCTCCCAAGCCGTGACATCATTGCCGACTCTGTAGAATACATGGTCAATGCTCACAAAGCCGACGCCATGATCTGCATCTCAAACTGCGACAAGGTAACCCCAGGTATGCTCATGGCATCTATGCGACTGAACATTCCTACCGTGTTCTGCTCAGGTGGACCTATGGAAGCCGGACGCTGGAAGGGTGAGAACGCCGACTTGATTACAGCTATGATTAAGGGTGCTGATACAAGCGTTTCTGACGAGGAGATGACGCAGATTGAGCAGTGCGCCTGCCCAGGTTGCGGTAGCTGCTCAGGTATGTTTACCGCCAACTCAATGAACTCACTCACCGAGGCCATCGGTCTGAGCTTGCCAGGCAACGGAACCATTCTTGCTACCCACAAAAACCGCATCCAACTTTTTAAAGATGCAGCACGCCAGATAGTTAAGAACGCTTATGCATATTATGAGGACGGCGACGAGAGCGTATTGCCACGCAATATAGCTACCCGCGACGCATTCCTCAATGCCATGACCCTGGACATCGCCATGGGCGGAAGCACCAACACCGTGCTCCACTTGCTGGCAGTAGCTCAGGAAGCTGGCGCAGACTTCAAGATGGAAGACATCGACCAATTGAGCCGCAAGGTGCCTTGCCTCTGCAAGTTGAGCCCTAACACCCAGAAATACAGTGTACAGGAGTGCAACCGCGCAGGTGGTATCCTCGGTATCCTGAACGAGCTGAACAAGGGCGGTCTGATCAACGGCGCCGTAAAGCGTGTTGACGGCAAGACACTCGATGAGCAGATGAAGAAATACGACATTACCGGCACAGAGATTGATGCCGAGGCTGACAGAATCTACCATTCAGCACCGGGCAGAAAGTTCTCTACCCAGATGGGTAGCCAGGATGCTCAGTGGGAGAGTCTCGACACCGACCGCGCCGAGGGTTGTATCCGCGACCTCGAGCATGCCTACACCAAGGATGGCGGACTGGCAGTGCTCTTCGGTAACATCGCCCAGAATGGTTGCGTAGTGAAGACAGCCGGAGTAGACCCAGTGCTCTGGCATTTTGAGGGTCCAGCCGTATGCTTTGATTCTCAGGAAGATGCATGCGAAGGCATCCTCGGCGGAAAGGTTAACTCAGGCGACTGCGTAGTCATCACCCACGAGGGTCCGAAGGGTGGCCCTGGCATGCAGGAGATGCTCTACCCAACCTCTTACATCAAGAGCCGTCACCTGGGCAAGGAATGTGCCCTCATCACCGACGGCCGCTTCTCAGGCGGTACATCAGGCTTGAGCATCGGTCACATCAGTCCTGAGGCTGCAGCAGGTGGTAACATCGGCAAGATTAAGGATGGCGACATCATCGTCATTGATATCCCTAGCCGCTCCGTCAATGTGAAGCTCTCTGACGAGGAACTCGCAGCACGCCCACAGCAGCCGCTGAAGCGCAACCGCGTGGTTAGCAAGGCACTGCGCGCTTATGCCCAGAGCGTAAGTTCGGCAGATAAGGGCGGTGTGAGAATCATCGACTAGTCTTCGAGAGTCTTTGAAAAGACAGTTTTTAGAGTCTTTGAGAAAAGAAAAGTTTTTGAATTATTCAGAATAATAACATATAAATGGCAAAAGAAGTAATAACAGGAGCCGAAGCTCTGATGCGCTCCCTGAAAAACGAGGATGTTAAAACCATCTTCGGATATCCGGGCGGCAGCATCATGCCAGTGTTTGATGCACTGTACGGTTACACGAGAGGTGAAAAGAAGATGTTTGACCACATCTTGGTACGTCACGAGCAGGCTGCTGCTCACGCTGCACAGGGTTATGCCCGAGTCAGCGGCGAAGTGGGCGTCACTCTTGTCACTAGTGGTCCTGGAGCTACAAATACATTGACCGGCATCGCTGATGCCATGATGGATTCTACACCAATCGTAGTCATCGCCGGACAGGTAGGCGTAGGTGCCCTGGGTACCGATGCCTTCCAGGAGGTAGACCTCGTGGGTGTTACCCAGCCAATCTCCAAGTGGTCTTACCAGATACGCCGTGCCGAGGATGTGGCATGGGCTGTGAGCCGTGCTTTCTACATCGCCCGCAGCGGACGTCCGGGACCTGTGGTGCTCGACTTTACAAAGAATGCGCAGGTGGCTACATGCGAGTGGGAACCAGTGAAATGTGAGAAGGTTACATCTTACAACCCTTATCCTACGATAGATGAAAAGGCGGTGGCTGAAGCTGCCGAACTCATCAACAATGCCAAGAAACCATTCGCCCTCGTGGGTCATGGAGTAGAGCTTGGCGGTGCACATAATGAACTCATCGAATTCCTCGAGAAGGCAGATATCCCTGCCGGCAGAACCCTGCTCGGCCTTTCTGCCCTGCCTAGCAATCACCCGCTCAACATGGGTATGCTCGGCATGCACGGTTCTTATGCTACCAACATGAAGACCCAGGAGTGTGATGTGCTCATCGCCATCGGTATGCGTTTCAGCGACCGTATCACAGGCGTGCCTTCTAAGTATGCTCCCCAGGCCAAGATTATTCACCTGGACATTGACAAGGCTGAGATTGATAAGGTTATCAAGACAGATGTGGCTGTGGTGGGCGACTGCAAGCAGAGTCTGCCAGCCATTACCCGTCTGCTGAACAAGAATGTTCACCGCGAGTGGAGAGATTCCTTCGAGGAATACCGCCAGCAGGAACAGGAAAAGGTAATAGAGAAGGATATCCACCCTACAGAGGGACCGCTGCTTATGGGCGAGGTGACCAACGTGGTAACGGAAGCTACTCATAATGAGGCTGTTCTCGTAAACGACGTAGGTCAGAACCAGATGATCAGTAGCCGCTACTTCAAGTTTACCAAGAAGCTGAGCATCGTAACCAGTGGTGGTTTCGGAACCATGGGCTTCGGCCTTCCGGCAGCCATCGGTGCCACCTTCGGAGCTCCCGATCGCACCATCTGCTGTTTCTTCGGCGACGGCGGTTTCCAGATGAACATCCAGGAACTGGGCACCATCATGGAGCAGCAGGCACCGGTAAAGATGATTCTGCTGAACAACAACTATCTGGGCAACGTTCGCCAGTGGCAAGACCTGATGTTCGGCGGCCGTCACTCCTTCACCCACATGATGAATCCTCATTATGCAGAGATTGCCAAGGCCTACGGCATACCATACGATGTGGTAATAGACCGCAAGGACCTTCAGGCTAAGGTGGAGAAGATGATCAGCACCAAGGGTCCTTACCTGTTGGAGTGCGCCATCAAGGAGAATGAAGACATCGTTCCGATGACGCTGCCGGGCAAGAGTGTAGATGAGATGCAACTCGAGTTGAATTATTAAAAGCTTTCGGCTATATATAATAAGGTGTAAATTCCTTCATGAGGAAGCATCCTCCGAAAAGTAACCGATTATTTTAAAATTTGGAAAAATGGAGAATAACAACGAAAAGAAATTATATACATTGCTTGTTTACTCAGAAAACATTGCCGGTATCCTGAATCAGATTACCGCCGTGTTTACTCGCAGACAGGTAAACATCGAGAGCTTGAATGTTTCGGCCAGCAGTATCAAGAATATACACAAGTATACCATCACGGTTTGGAGTGATGAAGAGCAGATTGAGAAAATCAACAAGGCAATAGAGAAGAAGATTGACGTGGTGAAGAGCGATTACTACTCCGACGACCAGATCTTCATCCATGAAGTGGCTCTCTTCAAGATTTCCACTCCGGTATTGCTAGAAAATCCAGAGGTTTCGCGCACCATCCGCAAGCATGATGCCCGCATGATGGAGGTGAATCCTACCTACAGCACCGTGCTTCTGGCAGGACTTACCGAAGACATCGCCGACCTCTTCCAGCAGCTCAACAGCTACAACTGCCTGCTTCAGTATACCCGAAGCGGCAGAATCGCTGTTACGAGAAGTTTTGACGAACCCATCTCTGATTATCTCAAGCAGAATTCAGAAGATTAGATTTCTTTCATATTTTGATGCCCTTTGTTCCCCTGGCTTCAAACTAGTGGAGCAGGGGGCTTTTTCGGTTTAAAACAACAAGACAAACAACAAGATAAAAGGACGAGACAGATATTATGGAACAGAAAATATTAGATAAGGTAGGGCGTTACGAATTCCTATCGGAGCCTTTCCACTGCGATTTCAGCAGCCACCTCTTTATGGGGCATCTCGGAAATCATCTGCTCAATGCTGCCGATTTTCACAGCAACGACCGCGGGTTCGGTATGAACTACCTCATGCCCCGACACAAGACATGGGTTCTCAGCCGACTGGCCATTGAGATGACAGAGATGCCGAAGTCTTACGACCGCTTTGTGGTAGAAACCTGGTGCGAGAGTGCCATGAAATATTTCACATCCCGAGATTTCAAAATCTGCGGCAAGACATCATCATCAGAAGAAGCCAAGGTTTACGGTTACGGCAAGAGCGTGTGGGCAATGATTGATACGGAAACCCGACAGCCTGTTGATATTTTTGAAATTCACGACGGGCTTATCAAAGAATATATTGATTCGGAAAAACCTTGTCCTATCCAGGCAAGTTCGAGAGTGAAAATGGGCAAGGATGCCAAGCTGGTGAGAACCATTGACACCTATTATCATGATGTAGATGTTAACGGGCACATCAACTCGGTAAAATACATCGAACATATCCTCGACCTCTTTGATCTGGATTATTACAAAAATCACTTTTTGCAAAGATTTGAGATAGCTTACGTAGCAGAAAGTCACCAGGGAGACCAACTTCATTTCTATTTGGAAGAAACAAGTGAGGCAGAAAAAATGCAAGAATACTGCATAAAGATAACAAAAAACGGCAAAAATGACGCAAATGAGGTGGAAGTTGTAAGAAGTAAGGCTAAATTTATTAAAAATTGAAAGAAAAATTTGGTGGTTTCATTTTATTTGCTTACCTTTGCACTCAGAAAATAAAAATAAACCCAGAGCCGCCTTCTTGGATAGGGGGTGGACGGATCAAACAGGCTCTCTTTGGATAAGAATACAGCTCGCATCCGTATGGACAAGTATAACCCGCGGCTCCACAAACGGCAAGCCGCACAAAAAAATAAAAATTATGGCAGAAATGAATTTCGGTGGCGTAATGGAAACTGTTGTCACCAGTCATGAATTTTCATTGGAGAAAGCACGTGAAGTATTGAAGAACGAAACAATCGCAGTTATCGGTTATGGTATCCAGGGTCCTGGTCAGGCTTGTAACCTTCGCGATAATGGTTTCAACGTCATCGTCGGACAGCGTCAGGGTAAGACCTACGAGAAGTGTCTGAAGGATGGTTGGGTTCCTGGTAAGACATTGTTCTCTATCGAGGAAGCTGCTGAAAAGGGTACTATCATCTGTATGTTGCTTTCTGATGCCGGTCAGATTGCATGCTGGCCAAAGATTAAGCCACACCTCACAGCAGGTAAGACTTTGTATTATTCACATGGTTTCGCTATCAACTGGAGCGACCGCACAGGCGTTGTTCCACCAAAGGATATTGATGTAATCATGGTTGCTCCTAAGGGTTCTGGTACTTCTCTCCGCACTATGTTCTGCGAGGGTCGTGGTTTGAACTGCTCTTACGCTGTATACCAGGATGCATCTGGCAAGGCAGAGGAGAAGACTATTGCCTTCGGTATCGGTATCGGTGCCGGTTATTTGTTCAAGACAACATTCCAGCGTGAGGCTACTTCTGACCTCACAGGTGAGCGTGGCTCATTGATGGGTGCAATTGAGGGATTGTTGGAGGCACAGTATGACGTGCTCCGCGAGAATGGTCACTCACCATCTGAGGCTTTCAACGAGACTGTTGAGGAGCTCACACAGAGCCTTGGCCCTCTCTTCGGTGCTAAGGGTATGGATTGGATGTATGCTAACTGTTCAACAACAGCTCAGCGTGGTGCTCTTGACTGGGCTCCTCGTTTCCGTGAGGCTATCAAGCCTGTAATGGAGTGGTTGTACTACTCTGTAAAGACTGGTAACGAGGCTCAGATTTCTATCGACAAGAACTCTCAGGCTGATTACCGCGAGAAGTTGAACGCTGAACTCGAGGCTATGCGCAACAAGGAAATGTGGCAGGCTGGTGTTACAGTTCGTAAACTTCGCCCTGAGAATAACTAATTTTTTTCTCGTACATAATGTTGAAAAGGGAATGGCCCAAGAGGTGTCGTTCCCTTTTTTCTGTTTATAAGGGGCTTTAGTGATTTCATATGGGAGCGGGCTCATAAAGTATAACTTATGATACACCTTTCTGCTATTTCATTTATGGGTCATGAACGATTTTGTCTCCCTCGACATAAAACATATTCTCTGCAACCATTTCTTCAAGAACTGCAGCCATATCTTCTGAATCATATTTCAGTTGGTTTAGTTCTGTAATGTCATGTGGCTTTCCGTCTTTCAGCAAGTCTAGAATTTCTGATATAATAGTTTGCTTCTGGGGTATTTTGTGGTCTATGCAGACATCACATATCCCGCAGTCGTCCTTCATTTTCGTTTTTTCGCCAAAATAACTCAGAAGCTGGCGCGAACGGCAGATGGTGTCGTTCTTGGCATAATTGATGATACTCTTGATGTGGGCGGTAAACTGCTCCTTGCGTACCTCCCATACCTCCTCAGGGATGATAACTCTGAAACCATCTTCCCTAGGACGCGTGTAGCTGATATAAGGTGTCTTGCGGCGGGGAATGAAGTCGATGATGTGGCGGGCACTCAGATTTTTCAGAATCATGTATACCTGCTGACGGTTTAGTTCGCTTACACGCTCTAACAGCGACTCATCAATGTAAACATAGTCGGTAAACAGACCGCCGTAATTACGCAGAAGCCCCGTAATAACAGACTCTTCCTTCTCCGAAACATTCTCAAGCAGATAGAGATCATTTCGGCTGATGTTAAATCTGATTCTTGCTTTTCCGTCAGGATTGTCCTCGTAGTGGATATAGCCTGAGCGCTCCAGAATGCGCAGAGCCGAGTCTACGCGAGTAGGGAAGTACTTGTAGGTGAAGCAGAACTTCTCTATCTCGAACATGAAAGTCTGTCCCATTCCGCTTCCAACTGCCACCTGGAAAAAGTAAGCAAGATGCTCGTATACGTCTTTGATGAATTCTTTGTCTGGGAAGGTTTCGTCTATGCGTTTCATGAGTTTGTTTTCATCACTCTGGTTGTAGAGCAGCACAGCATAAGCCTTTTCGCCGTCTCTTCCGCCTCTACCCGCCTCTTGAAAATAGGCTTCCAGTGAGTCTGGACAATCTATATGAATTACCATTCTCACATCTGACTTGTCTATTCCCATGCCGAAAGCATTGGTTGCTACCATTACCCTTATCTCGTCATTTTGCCAGTTTTTCTGTCGGATATCCTTCACGTCGGAATCCAGTCCGGCATGGTAAAATGTAGCAGAAATACCTTGTTTGTTCAGAAGTTCTGCCATCTCCTTGGTTCGTTTTCGGCTTCTCGCATAAATGATTGCCGAGCCTTGGGTACACTGTAGGATATGAACCATTTCGGTCAACTTGTCGTTGGTGGTGCGCACCACATAGGCAAGATTCTTGCGGGCAAAACTCATTTTAAATACGTTTTGCTTCTTGAAGTGAAGCTGGTTCTGGATATCTTCTACTACATCGGGAGTGGCCGTAGCCGTAAGAGCAAGGACTGGTACACCGGGCTTCATATCTCTTATTTTTGCAATTTCGAGATAAGACGGGCGGAAATCGTAACCCCACTGGCTGATGCAGTGAGCTTCATCTACCGTGATGAAACTCACCGGAATGTGGCGCAGTTTAGTTTGGAACAATTCTGAAGAAAGACGTTCTGGTGAAACATACAGAAACTTGATTTCACCGAAAATACAATTTTCCAATATTCGGAGAATCTCTTGGCGCGACAATCCTGTGTAGATGGCTTCAGCCAGGATGTTGCGGGCCTTGAGATGCTGTACCTGATCCTTCATCAGCGCAATGAGTGGAGTTACCACAATACAGACGCCCTTTTGGGCAAGGGCTGGAACCTGGAAGGTGATGGATTTACCGCCACCTGTAGGCATAAGACCGAGGGTATCCTCACCTCGGGCTATACTCTCGATGATGTCTCGTTGTATGCCGCGAAAGTCAGGATACCCCCAATATGTACGTAGTATTTCTTGATATTTATCTGCCATTTTTTGAAACTTTTGCCCTTGCAGATTTCGATGCTTTTGCGTCCTGACGGATTTTGCTCTACAAATCCGTGTAATCCGAGTAATCAGTGCCTAATCCATGCATAGGGCTAAGTACCTCATCCTTCGTTTGGACGGATGTCTTCTATCTGAAGTTGAACTTGGTTTTTCTTAAAAATATTCTCTTCTATGGTGAAGGCTATGTCGAAACTTCGCTTACTCTTGATGTAGCGGGCAGCTGCACTCTGACCGAAAGCGATGCCGTTTAAGACCGTGCTCGATTTTGAGTCTACCAGTTCCAACTTGATGTGTTCCTGTTCTCTGCCCACCACCTTGCTGGTACCATAATCATATACCCGGTTGGTGCAGAAAATAGGTTTCTGGTTACATGGACCGAAAGGAGAGAAGCGCTTCAAGTCGGCCTGCAGATGCTTGGTAATGTCTTTAAAGTCTATTTCAGCATCTATGTTGAGCACCGGTTCTGTCTGTTGAGGCGAAATATGCTCTTCTACATAATGCTGGAACCTGTCTCTGAACTCTCTAACCTTATCCCACTTCAAGGTAAGTCCGGCAGCATAGGTATGACCACCGAAATTGAGCAGGAGGTCGCGGCAACTCTTGATGGCTGAGTAGATGTCAAATCCCGTTACGCTACGTGCTGAACCTGTAGCCATATCACCATCCCGGGTCAGAACAATGGTAGGGCGGAAGTAGATTTCGGTGAGTCGGGAAGCAACAATGCCAATGACTCCCTTTTTCCAGCCTTCATCATAGAGCACTATGCTGGAATTGTGTTTCATGCTTTCCAGACGCGATACGATGCCGTTGGCTTCTTCAGTCATCTGCTTGTCTATGTCTTTGCGCTGCTCATTGTACTCATTGATGTGTCTGGCCATGCGCAGGGCTGAGGAATAGTCTCTTTCTACCAGCAGATCTACGCTCAGCTTGCCGTTCTCCATTCTGCCTGAAGCATTGATGCGGGGACCAATCTTGAACACAATATCGCTCATAGAGAGTTCGCGTCCGTTCAGTCCGCAGATGTCGATGATGGATTTCAGACCGATACTTGGGTTGGTATTCAGCAACTTAAGGCCATGGAAGGCGAGTATTCTGTTCTCATCTACCACCGGCACAATGTCGGCAGCAATACTCACGGCGCAGAAGTCGAGCAGAGGAATGAGCCTGGAGAACGGAATGTTGTTGTTCTTGGCAAAAGCCTGCATAAACTTGAATCCTACACCGCATCCGCAGAGATGCTTGAATGGGAATGGATCGTCAGGACGCTTCGGATTGAGTATGGCCACAGCAGGTGGCATCACATCGTCAGGAACGTGATGGTCGCAGATGATGAAGTCTATTCCCAGACTCTTGGCATATTCTATCTCCTGAATAGCCTTGATTCCGCAGTCTAGAATAATAATCAGTTTTACACCAGTCTGATGAGCAAAATCTATTCCTTTCTTACTCACTCCGTAACCTTCGTCGTAGCGGTCGGGAATGTAGTAGTCGATGTTTGAATAGAATTGCTGCAAGAATTTGTACACCAGGGCAACGGCGGTGCATCCGTCTACGTCATAGTCTCCGTAAACAAGGATACGTTCCTTTCTACCCATAGCATCGTTCAGGCGGTCTACGGCAATATCCATGTCTTTCATCAGGAATGGATTGATGAGATCTGAGAGTTGTGGACGGAAGAACCGTTTGGCTGCAGACTCTGTCGTAATCTCGCGCTTGATGAGCAAATGGGCAAGAACTGGGCTCATATTTAGCTTGGCGCCTAATTCTTCAGCTGCTTTTTGCTGTTCAGGTGTTGGTGATTCGTAATTCCATTTAAAATGCATTTTAATTATTTTTTATTTCTGCCCCCAAAGTTACGAAAATAAAATGACAAAAGGAAATGTTTAGGGAGGAATTTTATTAAATTACCTAGAAATAAGTAAAAATAAGACTTGTTGGCAACCCAAAATAAGTGAATAAGAGATTTTCTTGGCAACAAAAAAGGCAGCAAACTCATCGGTTTGCTGCCCCTTGAATATTTTTGTTTAGGAGAATGTCCATAGAAAACCTATAGACTATAAACTTTTAACTATTAAAACTCTCCTAGATTCCGAGCTTCTTGCGGATGTCCTTAGGAAGGGCGTTCTTGTTAACCATGAAGTCCATAGTCTTGTAAGCTACGAAAGCCTTGGTCATGTACCAGGTTCCCTTGTAGTCACCATACTCGCCCCAAGAGTTCTTAACCATGTAGTACTCCTTGCCGTTCTGATCCTTAGCGATACCGTAGATGTGCATACCGTGGTCATCAGTTGTCTCCCAATTGTCGAATGCTTCCTGACGCATAGCCTGTGTAGGAACAATCTCAGGAGCATTTACGCCGAGAGAATCAAACTTCTCCTTCTTCTCGTCCTTAGAGAGCTTGAACCAATGGTCAGCATCTGTACCGGCCATAGAGCGAACCTTCTTTACGTCGTAAGCGATACCGAGACCCTTGCGAGTGAAACCATCTTCTGTTACGTCACCGCCCCAAGCTACTGTGTAACCGTTGTTTACAGCGTTGTCGATGATCTTGCAGATGTCTTCCATAGGAACGTTGTAACTCAAAGGCCAGCGCCAGTTATCCTGTACCTCAACAGCAAACTTGCTCCACATTGGGTGGTGGGTGTAGCTGGTAATGGTTACATAATCATCAAGATTCAAACCGAGGCTCTGGCAGAAGCTCTGTGGAGTATACTGCTTGCCCTCGTATGTAAACTTCTCAGGAGCCTTACCGATGTAAGAGTCGATAATGCCCTGAAGACCGCTCTTCCAGGCTGGAGAAAGCTTCTTAGCTGTGCTCTTTGCTACTGCCTCTACGTATGGAGTCATTACATTGAAGAACTCACCGAAGTTAGCCAAAGAGTCACCTGTCAATGAACCTGGTGCAGGCATGGCAGACTCAGGTACAATACCATAGTGCTGCAAAGCATAGAGTACATCGTAGGCGCTACCACCCTCAGAGAAGCTCACGTCGCCGTGCATTCTTACTGCCACTGTGGCGCGGTCCATATAAGTCTTGTTGGCTACGAACATTTCGCTGAGGTCGTAGGTCTTGCCTGTCTTCTTCAAGATTTCGCTCTCGAAGTAGCTGAGGGTAGAGTAAGCCCAGCACGTACCACTGCGGTTCTGGTCCTTGATGCTAGTGATAGGATTCTGCTTTACTACAGTAAATACAGGTTTGTTCTTTGCTACTTCTGCAGAGTCTGCAGCTTTCTTCGCATTTGCTCCTGTGGCTACCAAAGCCATCAAGGCTGCAACAATCATAGTTTTCTTCATGAATTCTTTTCTCTTTATATTAATGTTCTTGTTATATCTTCTCTCTGATTCCTTTTTCTGAAATGATTTCTCTTTCAGGAATTTTATTCCTTGTTGGCTGCCATGAACTCCTCAACATCTTTTGGATGATAAGGTATGCGGTCTTTGCCCAGGAATCTGCAACCATCTTTGGTGATGAGTACATCGTCCTCAATTCGGATACCACCGAAATCTTTATAGGTCTCAATCTTGTCGAAGTTGAGGAATTCTGCACAGTGACCGGATGTCTTCCAGTTGTCGATGAGGGCAGGGATGAAGTAAACTCCCGGCTCGTCGGTTACCACGAAACCTTCCTGCAGACGGCGACCCATACGCAGGCAGTTGGTACCGAATTGCTCCAGATTAGGGCGTACCTCTTCGTCGAAACCAACGTTAATCTGGTCGAGGTTCTCCATGTCGTGAACATCCATTCCCATCATGTGGCCCAAACCATGAGGCAGGAACATGGCGTGTGCTCCAGCCTTTACAGCCTCTTCTGTATCACCCTTTGCAAGTCCGAGTTCCTTCATGCGGTCGAAGAGCAGGCGGCAAACAGAGAAGTGTACGTCTGCCCATTTTACGCCTGGCTTGGCTACATCCAGTGCATGGTCGTGGCATTCTTCTACAATAGAGTAGATTTCCAACTGGCGCTGGCTGAACTTTCCGCTCACCGGCATGGTGCGGGTGTTGTCTGAACAGTAGTTGTTCATAGTTTCTGCACCTGCATCACAGAGTGCCAGTCTGCCTTCTTCCAGTACATTCATAGATGGATAACCATGCTGAATTTCACCGTGCTGACTGAAGATGGTTGGGAAACTGACCATGGCTCCGTAAGAGTGGGCAATGCCGCTTACCTGACCTGCAACATATTTTTCTGTCACACCCGGACGTACGAGCTTCATCGCTGTGGTATGCATCTTGTATCCGATGACAGCAGCACGCTCCAATTCCTCGATTTCTTCCTGGGTCTTAGTTGAACGCATCTTCACAACAGCCTTGATGAGGTCCATGCTGGCCTCTTCTTTCTGCTGGTTAGGATGGATGCCCAGAAGGTCGAATACCTGCAGCTTGATGTCGTAGCGGTAAGGTGGCAGGAAATGAATCTTGCGCTTCTTCGACATGGCGTCGTTGCAGATAGTCTTGAGTGTTTTCATAGGTGCTGAGTTGTGAACGCCTACCTGTGCTGCAAGATCATGAACACTGTCAACGCTTCCGTACCATACGATGTCTACGAGGTCGATGTCGTCGCCAATCAGGGTTTCAATATCGTTGTCTATATCTATCACACCTACCAGACCGTCGCGCTGCAATCCGAAATAATAGAGGAATGTCGAGTCCTGACGGAAAGGGTAATATCCGTTATTAGGGAAATTACATGGTGAATTGTTGTTTCCGAAAAGTATAATTACGCCGCTTTTCACAAGCTTCTTCAGCTCCTGTCTGCGGCTTATGTAAGTCTCTTTGCTGAACATATTTTTAGTATTTTACATTATTTTGCTTGCAAAGTTAGCAATTATTTCCCAAAAAATACGTATCTTTGCAAGCAAAATTGAATAAAACGCGTAAATTTATAAATAATTAATATAAAAACGGCTTTTTGCTAGACAAAATGTAAGAAAATTGTCTATGCTGCGAGCAAAATATAATTATTTTCAGAATTTTAAAAGCAGAGAGTGTGTTATGAAATTGAATTTGAAAACAACAGGTTTGGTTCTTGAGGGAGGAGGCATGCGAGGGGTCTTCACCAGTGGGGTACTGGATGCCTTCATGAAGCATGATGTTCATTTCCCTTATACGGTGGCAGTATCGGCTGGGGCATGTAATGGCATGTCGTATATGAGCCGCCAACCTCGGCGTGCCCGTATCTCTAACATCGATTATCTGGCCCGATACCAGTATATCGGTATTCGCCATCTGGTGACTCAGGGGTGTATCTTCGACCGCAAATTGCTCTACGATAAGTTTCCGAACCAGCTCTTGCCTTTCGATTTTGATACCTATTTTAAGTATGCCGATGGTTTCGAGATGGTTACTACCAATTGTCTTACGGGCAAGGCTATGTATCTTTCCGAGAATCATGACAGGCAGCGTGCACTGGATGTTGTGCGTGCTTCCAGCAGTTTGCCATATGTGAGCAAGATTGTGGAAGTGGATGGCATTCCGATGTTGGATGGTGGTATTGCGGACAGTATTCCGGTACAGCACGCCATTGACATGGGGTGGCAACACAATGTGGTTGTCCTGACTCGCAACAAAGGATGGCGTGATATGGGCAAAGACCATAAGATACCTTATTTATATAAGAACTATCCTCGCCTGCGTGTGGCTCTGAGTCACCGTCATCGGGCTTATAACGAACAGATCCAGCTTGTAGATGATCTGGAGGCTGCGGGTAAGATTACCTGTATCCGTCCAATCCGTCCGTTGGAAGTTGGCAGAATAGAGAAGGATACCGATAAACTGGAACGCCTCTACGAAGAAGGTTTCATGCTGGGTGAGGCTTTCTGCGAAAAATGCGTAGAAAAAGAATAATATTAATAAGGTGTAGTTGATAAATAAGGTGTAGAGTTTTAGTATATGGCTTGAGAATGAGTAGAACGGTGATTTTTAGGAACGGATTACACCGTGCCTAAAAACCACCGTTCTGGGTATGATAGTAATCAGCAATGATTTCTTCTTATTTCAGCAGGTCAGGGCGCAGGCGCTTGGTTCTTTCCATGGCCTGGTCGAATTCCCACTGGCGAATCTTGGCTTCGTTGCCACTGAGCAGAATCTCCGGAACCTTCCATCCCTTGTAGTCGGCAGGACGGGTGTAGATAGGGGCAGCAAGAATGTCGTCCTGGAAACAGTCGGAAAGTGCACTCTGTTCGTCGCTGATAACACCCGGAACCAGTCGGATGACGGCATCTGAGATGATGGCTGCGGCAAGTTCGCCACCCGTTAGCACATAATCACCTACACTGATTTCTCGGGTAATGAGATGGTCGCGCACACGCTGGTCAATACCCTTGTAGTGACCGCAGAGGATGATGAGGTTACCCTGCATCGACATTTCGTTGGCTATCTTCTGGTTGAAAGTTTCACCATCTGGCGAAACATAAATCACGTCATCATACTCGCGCTCTGCCTTCAGTGCAGCAATGCAGCGGTCTATTGGTTCACATTGCATCACCATGCCGGCACTTCCGCCGTATGGATAGTCGTCCACACGCTTCCATTTATCTAATGTGTAGTCACGCAGGTTGTGCAGATGAATCTCCGCTAGACCCTTCTTCTGCGCACGTGCTAGAATGGACTCATTGAAGAATCCCTCCAGCATCTCTGGTAATACTGTAATAATGTCTATTCTCATAACATCTGCAAAAATAATAAATAATGCGGAGAGCACCAAAAATTTTTGCTTTTTCTTTCATTTTAACTCCTCTTTTCTTCACTTTCTTTTCTTTTTTCTCTGTTTTCCTGCCTTTCTGTAGCCATTCTTGTCTTTTCATATCATAATCCTGCTTTTCCGGAGAAAGAGAGTGATTAACGTATAAATATGCAACAAAATTATCAAAAAACAGAAAAATCATATCAAAATGATAAATTTTCGATAAAACATGCTACTATTTGTAGAAAAAGTTGTATTTTTGCAAACAGAATAGCTCGAAAGAGTGTATAATTAATTAAAATTGTGAACAAGATGATATTGGACATTGAAATGCTGAGAAGCTTTTACGCTTCGTATTCGGAAAGTGTAGCCCAGGCTAAGGCTACGGTGAAACGACCTCTTACTTATGCCGAGAAGGTGCTCTTTGCACATCTTTTCGACTCAACACAGTTGCGACCATATAAAAGAGGTGTGGAATATGTTGACTTCCGACCTAATCGCGTGGCGATGCAGGATGCGACTGCGCAAATGGCACTCTTGCAGTTCATGAATGCGGGTAAGGACAAGGTGGCCGTACCTGCTTCCGTACATTGTGATCACTTGATTCGTGCCGATGTGGGCGCAACACAAGATCTTCCTGAGGCTTGCAAGACCAATAAGGAGGTTTACGACTTCCTGAAGTCTGTTTCTCAGAAATACCATATCGGTTTCTGGGGACCAGGTGCCGGAATCATCCATCAGGTAGTGCTCGAAAACTATGCATTCCCTGGAGGTATGATGGTGGGTACTGATTCTCATACTCCTAATGCCGGCGGTCTCGGCATGGTGGCAGTAGGTGTAGGTGGTGCTGATGCCGTAGATGTGTTGACCGGTCAGCCTTGGGAACTCAAGATGCCACGCCTCATCGGTGTGCATCTTACAGGCAAACTCTCTGGTTGGGCCACTCCTAAGGATGTGATTCTCGAAATCCTCGGCATTCTTACCGTAAAGGGCGGAACCAACGCCATCCTCGAATACTTCGGCGAGGGATTGGACAGCATCTCTACCACCGGCAAGGCCACCATCTGTAACATGGGAGCCGAATTGGGTGCCACATGCTCTATCTTCCCATTCGACCAGAATGCCAGCGAGTATCTCCGCAAGACAGGCCGTGAAGAAATTGCATCTCTCGCACAGATGAATGCAGCCGAACTCCGTGCTGATGATGAGGTGTTGGCAGATCCGTCTGCTTTCTACGACCAGATTGTTGAAATCGACCTTTCTAAGGTTGAACCTCATCTTAACGGTCCGTTCACTCCAGATGCAGCCACACCAATCTCTCACATGAAGGCAAAAGGTCCTGCCAACGATTATCCGATGGTAGTAGAAGTAGGATTGGTAGGTAGCTGTACCAACTCTTCTTATCAGGACTTGGCCCGTGCTGCCAGCATTGCCCGTCAGGCTTATGAGAAAGGTATTGAGGTAAAGGGACAGCTTATCATCAACCCGGGTTCAGAGCAGATTCGCTATACTGCCGAGCGTGATGGTATCCTTGATGATTTCAAGAAGATTGGAGCCCTCATCATGACCAATGCCTGCGGTCCTTGCATCGGACAGTGGAAGCGTCATACCGATGATAATTTGCGCAAGAATGCCATTGTTACCTCTTTCAACCGAAACTTCCGCCGCCGTGCTGATGGTAACCCTAATACGTTTGCCTTCATCGGCAGTCCAGAGCTCACCGTGGCTCTCACCATTGCGGGCCGTCTCGACTTCAATCCGGCTACAGATACCTTGCTGGATAAGGATGGCAACAGCGTGATGCTCGATGCGCCTACAGGTTTCACCTTCCCACCTAAGGGTTTTGCCGTAGAGGATAAGGGATTCATTGCCCCAAGCGAAGAAAATGCCAATGTAGAGGTAGTCATTGCGCCTGACAGCAACCGACTCCAGAAACTTGCTCCGTTTGCTCCATGGGATGGAAAAGACCTGACAGATATGCCGCTTCTTATTAAAACCGAGGGCAAATGTACCACCGACCACATCTCTATGGCGGGTCCTTGGCTGAAGTTCCGTGGACATTTGCAGAACATCTCCGACAATCTTTTAATGGGTGCCGTTAATGCCTTTAACGGTGAGAGCAATAAGGTGAAGAACCAGTTGGATGGTGCTTATGTCGAGGTTTCTACCGCTGCCAAGGCTTACAAGGCAAAAGGCATCAGCAGCATCGTGGTGGCAGAGGATAACTATGGTGAAGGTTCTTCCCGTGAGCATGCAGCTATGGAGCCTCGTTTCCTCAACGTGAAGGTGATTCTCGCCAAGAGTTTCGCCCGCATCCACGAAACCAACCTGAAGAAGCAGGGTATGCTTGCCCTCACATTCTGCAACAAGGATGATTATAATAAGGTGCAGGAGGACGACCGCATCTCTTTGACAGGTTTGAAGGAGTTTGCTCCAGGTTCTAAACTCACCGTCACCCTGAAGCACAAGGATGGTTCTGAGGATAGTTTCGAGGTTGAGCATACTTATAATGATACACAGATTGCATGGTTTAAGGCTGGTTCTGCATTGAACTTTGCAGCAAAGAAATAATAGTTGTAGCCATGCAGCTAAAAAAGTAACGGTTATGAATAAAGAATATTTAATATATAAATTAAGCGATGAGGTAAAAAACTCATGCAAGATTGATAAGGATGCATTCAAGAAGTTCAATGTGAAGCGTGGACTTCGTAATGAGGATGGCTCTGGTGTGTTGGTCGGACTGACCAATATCGGTAATGTAGTGGGTTATGAGCGCGATGCAGAAGGTAAGTTGACCCCTACAGAAGGTAAACTTTATTATCGTGGTTATGAACTTGATGACCTGGTAACTCCTCTCTTGAAGGAGAAGCGTTTCGGATTCGAGGAAGTAGCCTTCCTGCTGCTCTCGGGCCAGTTGCCTGATAAGGAGGAATTGGATGCTTTCAGAGAACTCCTGAACGATAATATGCCGCTTGATCATCGTACGATTACCCATATCATCGAGCTGGAAGGCAGCAACATCATGAACATCCTGGCCCGTTGTGTGCTTGAAATGTACACCTTCGATCCGAATCCGGATGACATCAGCCGTGACAATCTGATGCGCCAGAGCATAGAGTTGATTGCCAAGTTCCCAACCATCATCGCTTATGCATACAACATCTACCGTCACTCTGTTCAGGGTAGAAGTCTGCATATTCGTCATCCTCGTGAGAATCTCTCTATTGCTGAGAACTTTCTTTATATGATGAAGCATGAGAACTATTCCGAACTGGATGCCCGTATGCTCGACCTTCTCCTGATTATCCAGGCAGAACATGGTGGTGGTAACAACTCAACCTTTACAGTACGTGTAACATCTTCTACCCGTACAGATACTTACAGTTCTATTGCTGCTGGTATCGGTAGTTTAAAGGGTCCTTTGCATGGTGGTGCCAATATCAAGGTTATCAATATGTTCCACCACTTGAAAGAAGCTATCAAGGATTGGGGTAATGTAACAGAACTTGATACTTACCTTAAGCGAATGCTCAACAAGGAGGCTTATGACAAGACAGGTCTCATTTATGGTATCGGTCATGCGGTCTATACTTTGAGTGACCCACGTGCCGTTGAACTGAAGCGCCTAGCAGGTGAACTTGCCAAGGAAAAGGGTAGAGAAGACGAATATAATTTCCTGAAGTTGATAGAGCAGGAAGGTATCAAATGTCTGCAGGAACACCGTGGAGGCAGCAAGCCAGCGTGTGCAAATCTTGATTTCTACAGTGGCTTTATCTATGAAATGATTGGCTTGCCACAGGAAATCTATACACCTATTTTCGCCATGGCACGTATCGTGGGTTGGACAGCCCATCGTATTGAAGAACTCAATTTCGAAGGCCGTCGTATTATCCGTCCTGCATATAAGAATATTCTTGGCGAACTGGAGTATAAGCCACTTAATGAGAGATAAAATTCCTCTTTGTTATTATACAAGAAAGGCAATGCCCGTCGTTGGGTGTTGCCTTTTCCAGTCTATATACAAGCAGGCTATTGTCAAGTGATGCAGTGAAGTTTTTGTTTTGACCATTAGAATTAATATACGTTAAATATTCAAAGTAGTATGTTGTAATTTTGGAGAAATGAATAATTATTCTTATCTTTGTAGCCGAAAAGTATAAAGAAAAGTATAAGTATTGAAGTTTTAACCGTCTAGTTTTAAGACAAAACAGTAAATGGATTGCATGGAAAAAGAATTTGAAGATTACTGGAATAAGCACCAGAAAAGATTAATCTTGAATGCTCCAAAAGCACTACGCGATGAATATTTCGAATCAACCAAGCTTGACAGCCCGATAGATTGGGTCTGTTTTATCCTGCCTGTGGCTTTGGGCATTGGCCTCCAGCCAATTTTGGATATTCAGAGTGAGATTCTCTCTTGGGCAGTAGTATTGCTTATTGTGGTAGTTTGTTTTGCTGTGATGCAGCTGGTTAAGCCTATGTTGCAGAAAAAGAAATCTACCATACAAGTGGTCAAGAGCATTAAAGCTTTTTATTATGAAGTATACAAGAAAAATGGTTTAAAGAAATTAGAGCCTTGGAATTAGATTCCAAGGCTTTTTTGTTTATTGAAACCATTATATAATCATGAAATCACTCATCACATCATCCGATATGTAAAGACCTTCCCGAGTGAGGGAGAGCTTGCCGTTCTTTATTTTCATCAGTCCCCGGCTGATATGCGACTGGGCTTCCTGGAGCAGTCTGTCTGCCAGTTCTTTTCCGAATTCCTGCTCCATCTTCATGAGGTTTATTCCGTCGCTTGTTCGCAAGGCGGTTGTTATCAGATCGTTGTATCGGGTGAAAATATCTAGCTGTTCACTCTCAGAAGGCAGAATGCCATCGCCGATGCTTCGAATATAAGTCTGGATATTTTCGATATTCCAGCTGCGCTGCTTCCTATTGTAGGAGTGGGCGGCTGCTCCTATTCCGATATATGGTACCTCGTGCCAGTAACTGCTGTTGTGACGTGAACGGAAGCCCGGACGGGCAAAATTGCTGATTTCATAATGTTCGTAGCCTGCTCCAGTAAGCTGGTCTATCAGGGTTTCATACATCTTGCGACTGGTTTCTTCATCTATTTCGCTAATCTTTCCCTGTTTCAGCATATGGTAGAGGGGCGTTCCCTCTTCGTACATCAGACTGTAGGCAGATATGTGTTCCACATCCAGCTGTATGGCGTGCCTGATATCGCTCATCCATTGGGAACGAGATTCTTCGGGGAATCCGAACATCAGGTCGATACTGATATTGCGGATGCCGATGTTACGGAGTCGGGTGACAGCTTCTTCTACCTCTCCGGCATTATGACGGCGATGCAGAAAGTGTAAGCGCTCATTGCTGAAGGTCTGCGCTCCCATGCTGATTCTGTTGATGGGGAGTAGCTTCAGCGTTTCACAGAAATCGCCGGTTACATCGTCCGGATTGCATTCCATCGTGATCTCCATATTCTCTGCCAGCGTATAGTTTTTTCTGATAGCAGAGAAAATCTGGTTGAGTTGGGAGCCGTTGAGCTGACTCGGGGTTCCACCGCCCAGATAGATGGTTTCGATAGTTTCATTGCTTCCGAGAGCGGCTTTTGCCGGGCGCATCTGCATCTCCCGGCAGAGAGCATCAGTGTAATCATCCCTTAACTTGAGGGAGGTGGTACTGTAAAAACCGCAGTAGATGCACCGGCTTTCACAAAAGGGGATATGTATGTATAGTCCTGCCATATTTCTGAACTTCTTTTTCTATATATAATAAGGTGTAAAGACAAAAACATGTCTAAACAAAGTGCAAAAGTACTAATATGTTTTAAAAAACAGAAGTTTTTTGCCCAAAACTTTTGGCAATGTGCGATTTTTTTGTACTTTAGTAGCATGAAACAGAAAAACCGGTGGTTTGACTGTGGATTTCAACTAGCAAATTTAAGTATAACCCTTAAAAATCTATAAGCGTCATGAGAGTTTATCAGACAAATGAGATTAAAAACATTGCGCTGTTGGGCAGTGCGGGTAGCGGCAAGACTACACTTGCCGAGAGTATGTTATTTGAAGCAGGCGTTATCAAGCGTAAAGGCTCTGTAGAAGCGAAAAATACGGTGAGCGACTACTTCCCAGTTGAGTTGGAATACGGCTACTCTGTGTTCCCTACAGTTTTTCATGTAGAGTGGAACAACAAGAAGCTTAACATTATAGATTGCCCAGGTAGCGATGATTTCGTGGGAGGCGCCATTACATCTCTCAATGTTACCGATCAGGCAGTTATCCTTATTAATGGTCAGTATGGTCCAGAAGTAGGTACACAGAACAACTTCCGTTATACAGAGAAGTTGGGCAAACCTGTCATCTTCCTGGTAAACCAGCTCGACTCAGACAAGTGCGACTTTGATAATATCATAGCCACCATGAAGGACATTTACGGTTCTAAGTGTGTGCAGATACAATATCCTATCGAGACCGGTTCAGGCTTCAATGCTCTCATTGACGTCTTATTGATGAAAAAATATTCCTGGAAGCCTGAGGGCGGTGCTCCTATTATTGAAGATATTCCAGAAGAAGAAATGGAGAAAGCCATGGAACTTCATACGGCTCTTGTTGAGGCTGCAGCCGAGAACGATGAGGGACTGATGGAGAAGTTCTTCGAGAGCGAGAGTCTGACAGAAGATGAACTTCGCGAGGGCATCCGCAAGGGATTGGTTAGCCGTAGCATCTTCCCTGTGTTCTGCGTTTGTGCAGGTAAGTCGATGGGCGTTCACCGCCTGATGGAGTTCCTGGGCAATGTGGTTCCTTTCGTAAGCGAGATGCCGAAACTGCATAATACACGTGGTGAGGAAATTACGCCAGACAGCAATGGTCCTGAGAGTGTTTACTTCTTCAAGACTGGTATGGAACCTCATATCGGTGAGGTAAGCTACTTCAAGGTGATGAGCGGCTCTATCAAGAATGGTGACGACCTGACTAATGCAGATCGTGGCTCCAAGGAGCGTATCGGACAGATTTATGCCTGTGCGGGTGCCAACCGTGTGCCTGTAGAGCAGTTGAATGCCGGTGATATTGGCTGTACCGTGAAGATGAAGGACGTGAAGACTGGCAATACCCTTAATGGTAAGGGGGCTGAGTGGCGTTTCGACTTCATTAAATATCCTAACCCTAAGTATTCACGTGCTATCAAGGCTGCCAATGTTCAGGATACAGAGAAACTGATGGCTGCACTCCTGAAGATGCGCCAGGAAGACCCTACTTGGATTGTTGATCAGAGCAAGGAATTGCGCCAGGTAATCGTAAGAGGACAGGGTGAGTTCCATCTCCGCACGCTGAAGTGGCGTCTGGAAAACAACGAAAAACTCAATGTGACTTTCGAAGAGCCACGTATTCCTTATCGTGAGACTATTACCAAGAAGGCTCGTGCTGACTACCGCCATAAGAAACAGAGTGGTGGCTCTGGTCAGTTTGGTGAGGTGCATCTCATAGTTGAACCATACGCAGAAGGTATGCCTGATCCTACGTCATTTACCTTCAACGGTCAGGAGTTCAAGATGAATATCAAGAGCCGTGAAGAGGTTAGTTTGCCATGGGGTGGTAAGCTGGTATTCCTCAACTCTGTGGTTGGTGGTGCCATTGATGCCCGCTTTATGCCAGCTATTCTGAAGGGTGTTATGGACTGTATGGAACATGGTCCGTTGACGGGCAGTTATGCACGTGATGTACGTGTCATCGTTTATGATGGTAAGATGCACCCAGTAGATAGTAATGAACTTTCGTTCATGCTTGCTGCCCGCCATGCGTTCAGCGATGCCTTCAAACAGGCTGGTCCGAAGATTCTGGAGCCTATCTATGATCTTGAGGTTTATGTGCCTGCTGATTTCATGGGTGATGTGATGAGTGATCTCCAGGGACGTCGTGCTCTCATTATGGGTATGGACAGCGAGGCCGGTTACCAGAAGCTGAGTGCCAAGATTCCTCTGAAGGAACTTGCCAGCTATTCCATCTCTCTGAGTTCATTGACAGGTGGACGTGCTTCATTCACTACCAAGTTTGCCAGCTACGAGTTGGTTCCTTCCGACATTCAGAGTAAGCTGATTGCGGATCATGAGGCAGAATTGGAGAAGGATGCTGAATAGTAATTGTTAGGTTAGAGAAAAATCTCTCTTATATAAATTAAAATTTTATGTTGATATGACCAATATGGGGAAGTGTGCATGTGATATGTATACTTCCTCTCTTTTTTTATGGAAAACGAAAATATAGTTTTATATACGAAACTAAAAATACCGAAAAATGTTAAAAACTAGAAAGAGTAAATAATTAATTAACGATTTTAAGTTAACTGATTAAGAAATTTCTTATCTTTGCCCCCATGAAGAAGAAAACGATTTGGACCATAGCCATTATCATGGGCTTTTCGTTCCTTGCGCTGCTGTACTTGCAGCTCAGTTACATCCAGGAGATGGTAAACATGAAGAAGGAACAGTTTGACGAGTCGGTCAACAGAGCCCTGTATCAAGCTTCAAGAAATTTGGAGCTTAATGAAACTCTGCGCTATCTCGAAAAGAATGTCAACGAGACAGAACGTAAGGCCAATAAAGATAAGAACAAGGGAACGGCAGTTTATTCAACTTTCGAGTTGAAGACAAATGCCACACATCCTGGCAATATGCCGAAGGCGATGATACTGCGTAGCGATAAGAATTCGCTGACAGAAACACAGAAGTCGCTTCAGGAAATCGTGAAGAACCGCTATGTCTATCAGAAAGCGTTGCTGGATGAGGTGGTATATTCTATCCTTTATTCGGCATCAGACAAGCCGCTGAAGGAGAGAATCAACTTCAAGCAGCTCGATCAGGACCTCAAGGCTGAGATGATGAATAATGGTATCAACATACCTTATCATTTCACCGTGACTACCCAGGATGGACGAGAGGTTTACCGCTGTCCTGACTATACGGACGAGGGTGAGGAATACAGCTACTCACAGGTACTCTTCCGCAACGACCCACAGTCGAAGATGGGTGTAGTAAGGGTACATTTTCCGGATATGAACAGCTATATCTTCTCCAGTGTGCGCTTTATGATTCCTAGTGTCATCTTCACGCTGGTACTGCTGATTACCTTCATCTTTACCATTGTGGTTATCTTCAGACAAAAGAGATATACTGAGATAAAGAACGACTTCATCAATAATATGACCCACGAACTGAAGACGCCGATTGCCAGTATCAGTCTGGCAGCGCAGATGCTCAATGATACTTCGGTGGCAAAGAGTGAACAGATGCAGAAACATCTGGGTAACGTGATCAACGATGAATCGAAGCGTCTTCGTTTCCTGGTAGAAAAGGTATTGCAGATGAGTATGTTCGACCGCAAGAAGGCGGTGTTCAAGAAGAAAGAACTCGATCTGAACGAGATGGTTGAAAATATTGCCAATTCCTTCTCGCTCCGCGTTGAGCATACTGGCGGAAAGGTCTATACCGATATCGAGGCTATCGATTCGGGACTATATGTTGACGAGGTGCATTTCCAGAATGTCATCTTCAATCTGATGGACAATGCAGTGAAATACCGCAAGCCAGACGAGCCGCTTAACATTACGATGAAGACCTGGAATGATGAAGAACATCTGTATCTCTCGATTACGGATACCGGTCTGGGTATGAAGAAGGAGAATCTGAAGAAGATATTCGACAAGTTCTACCGCGTACATACGGGCAATGTCCATGATGTGAAGGGATTCGGACTGGGATTGGCTTATGTCAAGAAGATAGTAGATCTTCATGATGGTGAAATTAAGGTAGATAGCGAATTGGGAAAGGGCACAACCTTTACCATCAAGTTGCCGGTGATTCACAGTTAAGACTTAAAGAAACAGAATAAAGAATTAAAAGAATATTAATAATTTTAAAGAATAAAGATATGGAAGAGAAAATTAAAATCTTGCTTTGCGAGGACGATGAAAATTTAGGTATGTTGCTTCGCGAATATTTGCAGGCAAAGGGATTTACCACAGTTCTGTGCCCTGATGGCGAGGTAGGTTATAAGGAATTCAATAAGAATAAGTTTGATATTGCAGTACTCGACGTGATGATGCCAAAGAAGGACGGCTTTACCCTGGCACAGGAAATTCGTCAGACCAATGCCGACCTCCCAATCATCTTCCTTACTGCCAAGACATTGAAGGAAGATATCCTTGAAGGTTTCAAGATAGGTGCTGATGATTATATCACCAAGCCATTCTCTATGGAAGAATTGGTATTCCGTGTAGAGGCTATTCTCCGCCGCGTACGTGGCAAGAAGAGCAAGGAGTCTACCATGTATCACATTGGTGACTTTACCTTCGATACACAGAAGCAGCTTCTTACCATTGGTGACAAGCAGACTAAACTTACCACCAAGGAGAATGAACTTCTTGCTTTGCTCTGTGCTCACTCTAATGAAATTCTGCAGCGCGATTTTGCTCTGAAGACCATCTGGATTGATGACAATTACTTCAATGCACGCTCAATGGATGTTTATATCACCAAACTCCGCAAGCACCTGAAGGACGATCCTCAGATTGAAATCATCAATATCCATGGTAAGGGATACAAACTGATAGTTCCTAACGAAGATTAAATGATTCTGTAATTGGGAAAAGATTCCCAAAGATATAAAAAGGATAAGTCGATGACCGGCTTATCCTTTTTTTAATGAATATACAAATCCGGCTACTCCCGCCAGAATGAAAAAGAGGCCAGCGAAGAGTACGCTGTTTCCCTGAATGGAAAACGCAAAGCTGGCCACCATCAGCAGGACGCCTAAAACGGTGAAAGCCATGCCCATAGATGGTAGGGTATGGAGCAGAGTAATCAGTTTCTTGTTCATTTTTGCCATATTCTTTACAATTTAGAGGTTGTTTTTATACTATTAACAATTATTTTGTGCAAAAGTACGAAAAATATTTGGTTAATTCAAGAAAAAGTCGTAATTTTGCACCGCAATTCGTGAAAAGGCTGTGTTTTCGCACACATTTTCCGGTTTGCATGAGAATTTTTATATTAATATTTAATCATTTAAAGTAGTATGAATCAATACGAAACCGTTTTCATTTTGACTCCCGTTTTGTCTGATGAACAGATGAAGGAAACGGTCGCTAAGTTCGAGAAGGTACTCACCGATAATGGTGCTGAGATTCTGAACAAAGAGGCTTGGGGTTTGAAGAAGTTGGCTTACAACATCGAGAAGAAGACATCAGGCTTCTACAGCTTGGTTGAGTTCAAGGCTGAGCCAACTGTTATCGCTAAGCTCGAAACAGCTTATCGCCGCGACGAGAAAGTAATTCGTTACATGACTGTTAAACTTGACAAGTATGCTGCCGCTTACGCAGAGAAGCGTCGTGCAAAGCTTGGTAAAAAAGAGGAGGCTTAATCATGGCAGATCAGAAATCAGAAATCCGTTATTTGACTGCTCCTTCTATCGACACAAAGAAGAAGAAGTATTGCCGTTTCAAGAAGAGCGGTATTAAGTACATCGACTACAAGGATCCAGAGTTCTTGAAGAAGTTCTTGAACGAGCAGGGTAAAATCCTTCCACGTCGTATCACAGGTACATCTTTGAAGTATCAGCGCCGTGTAGCACAGGCTGTAAAGCGTGCTCGCCAGATCGCTTTGCTTCCTTACGTAACCGATTTGATGAAGTAATTTAAGGAGGATAAAGAAGAATGGAAATTATTTTGAAGCAAGATATTATCGGTCTTGGATATAAGAACGATATCGTAAATGTAAAGAGTGGTTATGGTCGTAACTTCCTTATCCCTACAGGTAAGGCTGTTATCGCATCTCCATCTGCTAAGAAGCAGTTGGCTGAGGATTTGAAGCAGCAGGCTCACAAGCTTGAGGCTATCAAGGCTGAGGCTGTTAAGAAGGGCGAGGCTCTCGAGGGCATTGTTCTTACTATTGCTGCTAAGGTGAGCGCTACTGGTCAGCTCTATGGCTCAGTTAACGCTGCAACTGTTGCTGAGGAACTCGCTAAGAAGGGCATCGAGGTTGATCGCAAGATCATCACTATGAAGGATGCTAAGAAGGTTGGTGAGTACGAGGCTACTGTACACTACCACAAGGAGGTTGAGGTTAAGGTTCCAGTTAACGTTGTTGCTGAGAACGCTCCTGTTGCAGCTCCTGCTGCTGAGGAGGCTCCAGTTGAGGCACCTGCTGAGGCTGCAGCTGAGGAAGAGGCTCCAGCAGCTGAATAATCCTAGCTCAATCAATTTGTATGAAGTACGATATTTTTCGCACTGTAAAGCAAATTAATATAAAGATCCCTTTTGCCGAAAGGCATTAGGGATTTTTTTATGCCTGTTCCGCATTCAAAATGGAAAGTTTTTACCATTCTTGTAGTAATTTAGAATATATAACTTTATTTTTTGATATTCTCTGCTGATTCTCAGAATTTTATTGTACCTTTGCAGTCGAATTCAGAGAATTCATATTCATTACAGGAATATTAATTATAAACTAAAAAATATAAGGATAAAATGAAAGCATTTGTTTTCCCTGGACAGGGTTCTCAGTTCGTAGGTATGGGTAAGGATCTCTACGATAACAACGCATTGGCAAAAGAACTTTTTGATAAGGCCGACGAGATTCTCGGCTTCAAGATTACTGATATCATGTTCGCCGGAACCGACGATCAGTTGAAGGAAACCAAGGTTACCCAGCCTGCTGTATTCCTCCATTCTGTTATCTCTGCTCTTTGCCTGGGTGAGGAGTTCAAGCCAGCTATGGTCGCAGGTCACTCTCTCGGTGAGTTCTCTGCATTGGTTGCTGCCGGTGCTATGGCTTTCGAGGATGGTTTGAAACTCGTTGCTGCCCGTGCCAACGCTATGCAGAAGGCTTGCGAGGCTAACCCTGGTACTATGGCTGCCATCATCGGTTTACCAGATGAGAAGGTTGAGGAAGTCTGCGCTGAGGTGAGCACAGAAGGTAACGTGGTAGTTGCTGCTAACTACAACTGCCCTGGTCAGCTCGTTATCTCAGGTAACGTAGATGCTATCAATGCTGCTTGCGAGAAGCTGAAGGCTGCTGGTGCTAAGCGTGCATTGCCTTTGAAGGTTGGTGGTGCTTTCCACTCTCCATTGATGCAGCCAGCTAAGGATGAACTTCAGGCTGCTATCGAGAAGACTACATTCACTGCTCCTAAGTGCCCGGTTTACCAGAATGTAGACGGTAAGCCTCATACTGATCCAGCTGAGATTCAGCAGAACCTCATCGCACAGCTTACAAGCTCTGTACGTTGGACTTCATCTGTACAGGCTATGATTGCTGATGGTGCTGATGACTTCACAGAGTGTGGTCCTGGCAAGGCATTGCAGGGTATGATTGGCCGCATCGACAAGAATGTTGCCGCTCATGGTATTGCTTAATCAACAATAACACTATTCAACGTTTTATCTTTTCAGCAAAGGCGTTGTTGGAAAGGTAAAACGTTTCATTTTTTTTAGTAAAGCCGCTAAATGAAGGAAAAAGTTATTATATACCAGGTTCTCCCACGACTCTTCGGAAACCAGAATACAACCTGTAAGGAAAATGGTACCATCGAAGAGAATGGTTGTGGAAAGCTGAATAATTTCTCTGATGAAGTTTTGGCTAGCATCCACGATATGGGATTTACACATATTTGGTATACGGGTGTGATTCGTCATGCCACTCAGACAAACTACTCTTCTTATGGAATTCCTACTCAGCATGCAGAGGTAGTGAAGGGAAAAGCAGGTTCGCCATATGCTATTACCGACTACTATGATATCGATCCAGACTTGGCTGTGAATGTCAGTATGCGAATGAAAGAGTGGGAGCAGCTGATAGAGCGTACTCACAAGGCAGGTATGAAAGTAATCATGGATTTCGTTCCGAACCATGTAGCCCGAGAGTATCATTCCATTTGCAAACCAACAGGTGTACGGGATTTGGGAGAAGATGATGATCCGAACATGCACTTCTCTACTAGGAATAATTTCTATTATGCATGGGGCGATTTGGATTTGAATGAAATCCGTCGTTCCAAACCAGAGTTCAAGGCTTTTTCTGCGAAAGATGCCAAGATTTATGAACCTTATACCGAGAGCCCAGCCAGAGCTACAGGAAACGACCGGTTTGATAACCATCCTGGCTGTAACGACTGGTATGAGACCGTGAAACTCAATTACGGTGTAGATTACTGTGATGCAGGAGGCAGAAGCTATCATTATGAACCAGTGCCAAACACATGGGGTAAGATGACAGATATCCTCCTCTTTTGGGCAAGCAAGGGTGTAGATGGCTTCCGCTGTGATATGGCAGAAATGGTGCCAACGGCCTTCTGGTCATACGCTACAGGAATATTGAAGGCGAAGTATCCTCATATCGTCGTTATCGGTGAGGTTTACGATCCTAACCAGTACCGCAACTATGTAAAGGCTGGTTTCGATTATCTTTATGACAAAGTAGGAATGTATGATTGCCTGCGTGGCGTGGTTCGTGGTGAGCGTCCGGCAGCCAGTATCACTCACGAGTGGCAGGTAGTGGATGATATCCGCGATCACATGCTCTATTTCCTTGAGAATCATGATGAGCAGCGCATCGCCAGCGATTTCTTCTGTGGCTCAGCCATGAAGGCGATTCCTGCTGCAGCCATGAGTCTCTTCTTCCAAAAGAATCCTTTCATGCTTTACAGCGGTCAGGAATTCGGCGAGAAGGGAATGGATAAAGAAGGATTCAGCGGCACGGATGGCCGTACCACGATATTCGACTATTGGAGTCAGGAAACTCTGGCGCATGCCTATCAGGATTCATCTGACTCGGCATTGAGTCAGGAGCAGAAATATCTGGCAGCCACTTATCGCCAGCTTCTTCGCTTCGCCAATGAAGAGAAAGCCATCCGCGAGGGTGAGACCTTCGATTTGATGTATGTGAATCCGGGTTCTGAGAATTTCGATCCCCGTACCAATTTCGCCTTCCTTCGCAAGAAGGATGATGAAGCCATGCTCATCGTACTTAACTTTGCTCAGGAGGCGCGCCAGTTGCAGGTTTGCATCCCTGGTCATGCTTTCGATTTCTTCCATATTGCTGAAGAGGAGGTGCTGGTAACAGAACTGTTCTCGGGTGGTAAGAAGAAGGTTGAGTTGAAGAAGGATGACGTGTTCCCGATATCAATGGATGCTAACGGAGTAAGAATCTATAAATTCAATGTCAAGATGGAGGAAAGTGATATCATATTGAATGAGCATCATAAGGAGGAGTTCCCTCCTGCTCATACGGCTGAGCATCTGCTCAATCAGTTGATGGTTCGCCTGTTTGGCTGCGATCGCAGCAAGAATGCTCATATTGAGCGAAAGAAGAGTAAGATGACCTTCGTAGTCGATCACAAGCCTACCCGTCAGGAGGAAAAGGCGATTGAAACGGAGATGAATCGTCTGATAGAGCTTGATATGCCTGTTACTTACGAGTTTGTGGATCGTGACCACATTCCGGCTAATGTCAAGTTAGACCGTCTGCCGGATGATGCGAGCGAGACCTTGCGTCTGGTTCGTATCGGTGATTATGATGTTTGTCCATGTATCGGCAAGCATGTCCGTTCTACCGCCCAGATTGGCAAGTTTGTATTGCTTGGTACCAATTGGGATGAACATGCGCATTCTTTGCGTATCCGCTTCAAGATTGTTCAGTAAAATATAAAAAAAGCAGCAATGGAGTAGTAGCCATTGCTGCTTTTTTCTTTTATAATTACTGCTTTCTTCTTTCCTTTTTTCCGTGCACATAAAAGTTTTTTCTCGAAAAAAGTCTCAAAGTCTCATTATTTGTGGCTAAAACCGATGTATATGATTGATATGTAATGGTTTATAAAAATGAGACTTTTCTGTTTGTTTTACAAAGAAGTATCATAGAAGTATCATAAATTCAATAGAAGTATCATAAAATTCAGGTAAGTTGCTTGCAAAAAAGCCTTTTTTGAGGATTTATGTCTAGAAATACAGGCACAAAAACTAAGAAATGTCTAGTATTTCAGTTTTATAGAATTGATAATGTCTACTATTTCCGTTTTATAAAACTGATAGTGTGTCTACCTTTCTAGTTTATAAAGTATGCCAATATTAACCAGGAATAAGATGGAAAACAGATAACTGTAGTTAGGAAAGTAAGCACATTGGCTGGTCTCTTAGTGCCCGTCACACGGTCACTAAGGGATCAAGTGACGGGTATCGATAGACCAAGTGTTGGGTACTCATTGCCCGTACTGCGGGCATTGAATGCCCGTTTCATGGGGTGATTTTTGGGCACTAATTTGAGCAAGCAAATTGTAGTTTTTCTATATTTAGTTGACTATAATTTCGTGTTTTTTTATGATGCATCATGGTGATTTAATGATACTTCTATGGAATTCATGATACTTCTATGATACTTCTTTGTAAATATATTTGGAAGTATCATTTTGTAATACGTTATATATCAGTGATATATTTGCAAATAATGATACTTTGAGACTTTTTTCAAGAAAAAACATTTATGTGCGAGGATAAAGGGATGGGCGAATCTGCGTCATTTGTAAGCGACTCCTCGCATCATTTTCCAGAAAAATACAGAAAGTTAGAAAATAATCTCTTGAAAGCTTGCCAGTCTCATTTCTTTTTCTTATTTTTGCAGTATAAATATCAGTATATTGAAGGTAAAGGCTGATATATAGGATAAATATCATTATAATGATAGATAAATTAATAGAAGATTATGGCAGATTTATATGAATATTCTACTCCTGAGTTGGTACGTTTACTGGGAGTAAGATTCAAGGAATATAGAATGAGATGCAATCTCACCCAGAAGGAGGTTGCCGAGTTTACAGGGCTTGGCTTGACCACCATCCATAAGTTTGAGAATGGCACAGCTGGCAATCTTTCGCTTTCCACTTTTCTCCTCTTGCTGAAGGTGGTGGGGCAGATTGATGCCATCAATGATGTGCTTCCAGAACTTCCTCCATCTCCTTATCTGATGAGAAAGGATGAGAAGAAGGCACAGAGAATTCGTCATACAAAACGATGATAGATAGATCAGTTCCATAGAGTCGGCTATCAACGCTCAGTATCCAATCTTTCGGAGTCGATGCTTAGAGATTTGGTCGCGAAATATCTGGTGAGATAGAAGAAAAGTGATTAAAAATAGAAAAAAGGAAAGAAAAGTGAGGCTTATATGCAAATTTTCCCCCAAAACTTGTGGCTATGTCGGGAAAGTTTTGTAATTTTGAAGCGGATTTGGTGTATGCCATCTCCAAGACATATTAGAATATAAAGAGGCGTTATGCTTATCTTGTAACTTTGGAAACCTGAGAAATTTTCAAAAAGAGATACAATGGTAGCATAGTGGTTCTCACGCATAGCGTGGGCTACTATTACTATATCTGTATCTCAGGGTTTTCTCAGGACCTCCAAAGTTAGGTGTGGTATATGTAGACCACGCTTCTTGTATATGAAAGTTTAACTAATAAATAATGAGATTATGAAAGTAATTTTAAAGAAAGCCGTTGTGGTTGTTACCATAGGAATGATGGCAATGCTACAGTCTTGTTCTAGTAATGATGACCTGGATGGTTACACTCCTACTAATTTTAATGTAGGTGGTAAAGTAGAAAAAGGTCCTTTTGTTAGAGGTACAGCCATTCAAATGCAGCCTTTAGATGCTGACCTAGATGAAACAGGTGAATCTTTTACTTCTACGATTACAGATAATGAGGGTACTTTTACTTTTGGATCTAAATTGTTAAAGTCTCCCTATGTAAAACTGTCTGCTTCTGGATATTATTTTAATGAAGTAACTGGCGAACTTTCTAAAGGAACCTTGGCTTTAAATGCTGTTGCTAATCTTCAAAATGCAGCTGATGTGAATTTGAATATTCTTTCACATCTTAAGTATCAGAGAGTTATGGATTTGGTAGCTAAGGATGGTAAGTCATTTAAGGAAGCAAACAATCAGGCACAAGAAGAAGTTCTCAAGACTTTTGGTCTCGAAAAGTATGCCAAGACTGATGTTAATCATTTCTCGATTACTTCTGGTACTGATGAAGCAGCAGCTCTTATTGCCGTGTCATCTTTAATTCTGTACAATCGTTCTGAAGCACAAATTACTGAATATTTATCTCAACTTTCAGAAGAGTTTGCTGAGGATGGTAATTTCTCAGAAACTACCAAACTACAAATTCGTAAAGATATGTTCTCTTTGGAAAGCAAATTGCCTCAAATAGCAGAGAATATCAAGAAACGCTATCAAGAGATGGGTAAAGAGGTTGCCGTTAAGAATCTTATCTATTATTTCGATTGGGATGGAGATGGAACCGCAGGAAATGAAATTGCGCCTGAAAATCATCCTGTCAGTTTGGAAACAAATAATATCAATGTACCTATGGAAGGTGGAAGCTATGAGGTAAAGGTAAATACAACTGTACCTGTTTACTTAGAGCGACCAAGTATTCCTGGTGATGATATATACGATAATTCGACTTCTGTTTGGGGAATGAAAATTTATGAGACCGGAAGTGGAAGTGTACCTAGTATCAACTATACTAAAGAATTGAAAAATAATATCTTAAAGGTGGTTGTAAAGGCTGCCTCTTTTAGAAAGGAACAAGCAGTTTCAATTCCTTTATATGATGGTATGGGTAATGTAGTGGCTCGCTTGAACTTAACTCAGCAAGCTAATCCTAATGCAGAAATCATAGTACCTCGACTCGGAAGTGATGGCATCAGTTGTGTTTCTGAGTTTATGAAGAGTTTGTCAGATGCTGTAACTGTTGAGGCTCAGATGAATTATCGTTATACAAAGATAATAAATGATTCTCGTTTTGTTGCTCCTATTCGTAGCAGTGAACCGAATATCCATAATTGTTGGATAAACTCATACCAAGCGCTGAATATGATTGCAAGGTTGTATAGAGCAGATGCCATGTATAGGGCAGTATATTCTCCTTATCTGAATGTTTATCGAGATATGTGCTACTATCAAATGTTGATTTGGTGGGGTGGTGTAGTTGTGGTGCCTAATGCTGGTTTTGAAAGTTATGCAGATCCTTCAAGAACATCCGAATCTAGTATTCTACAAATGCTGGAAGAAGAACTGGTAGAAGCAATAAGAAATTTGGATGAAAAGAAATGTGTAGCTTTTGCAACCAACGCCAATGATGCTCTGTTCGTATCGAAGGATGTAGCTCGTATTCTTTTGGCGAAAGTATATATGTACCAGCAAAAATGGGCTGCAGCTAGTAATTTACTCCAAAAAGTTGTTGATAAAAGCATATATCCTATAGAAAAAGTTCCAACAAAATATACATCTGAAAACAAAGATTTGATATTGGCTTTGATGGTTGGCAATGAGTCAAGAGCCTCTAGAGTATATGTAGATGGAAGTCCTGAAGATGTAGTGCCTATTATGACTACTACGGACGTCAAGCTTTTATATGCTGAATGCGAAATTCACTTGGGTAATAATGCAAAGGCTTCAAAATATATTTCAGAAGTAGATAATGTGAATGGTATTTCCGGAACAAGTGTTTCTGTTGAAGGAATTAAACAACTGAGGAAGTCTCTTAAATTGCAAGACTATTTTGCTTTCTTGAAAAGGAATGGTTTGGCGATAAAAGAACTCGGATTAGAAAAATATCAGTTGCTTTTACCTATTCCTGAAAATGCAATAGATATGAATCCAAATTTGACTCAAAACCCAGGGTATTGATATACAAAAATAGGGAGCGTTGATATTTCATAACGTTCCCTATTTTCTTGAAATAGACTCTGGTAGTTTAGTCTGTAAAGTCTTATTTTATGATAACAATTAGCCCTAAGGCTCTGATAATTGGCTACAAAGATATTGAATACCGCAAAGGATTTTAGATAAAAATATGCTTGAACAGGGGCGGTAACTCGATTTTTAAGGCCGTTACCGCCCCGTTTCAAGCATGTTTTGTTGAATTGCGGTTCTATTTTTGCAGTGATATATTGTTAATAATCAGAAAAATGCTTGTTTTCTGAAATATTATCTGTATCTTTGTACATTAATTATTAAGAGTAAGATTATGGCTTCAAAGAGATATCCTTTGGGAATACAAACGTTCTCCGAAATCGTGAAGGGGAATTACTTCTATGCTGACAAGACGGCTATCGTCTATCAGTTGGCTCATTATGCCAAATTTCATTTTCTGAGTCGCCCACGTCGATTCGGAAAATCCTTGTTTGTTTCTACTCTCAAGGCTTACTTTGAAGGTAAGAAAGAGCTGTTCAAGGGCCTTGCCATCGAACAGATGGAGAAGGAATGGACGGCATATCCTGTCATCCACTTGGATCTGAGCTGTGGTAAGTATTATAGTTTGGAGAATACTAAAATCATATTAAACAATATCCTTAAAGTTGAAGAGCAGAAATATGGAATAGAAGTTCCTGAATCTGAGCGTGAAGGCTTTGGGGCTCGATTTAGGAATATTTTGCTTGCAGCTACTGCTCAAACAGGTAAACAAGTTGTCGTTCTCATCGATGAATATGATGCTCCAATGCATGATTCTGTCAGTGACGAAGACTTACAGAAGACCATCCGCAACATCATGAGAGATTTCTTCAGCCCCTTGAAGCAGCAAGAGGGAAACATCCGCTTTGTATTCATCACAGGCATCTCCAAGTTTAGTCAGCTCAGCATCTTTAGTGAATTGAACAATCTCAAGATTCTCACGTTGAAGGATGAATACAGTAGCTGTTGTGGTATTACCAAGAGTGAATTGACTCAGTATTTCCGTGAGGGAATCGAGGAGATGGCTGAGCATAATGGACTCACTTATGAGGAGACCTTGCAGCAACTCAAGCAGCATTATGATGGCTACCACTTCAGTATCAATAGCGAGGATATCTTCAATCCTTACAGCATTATCAATGCTTTGGATGACAAGGAGTTTAATAGCTATTGGTTTACATCTGGTACGCCTACTTTCCTGATAGAACTGATGCAGCAGAAAAATTTGGATATGCTCAATCTGAACGATCTGTGGATACAGGCATCACGTTTTGATACACCTACGGAAAGGCTTGCTGATCCTATTCCTGTCCTTTTCCAAAGTGGCTACCTTACCATTAAAGGATATGAGAAGAAAGGCAAGTTGTATCATCTCTGTTTCCCAAATCAAGAAGTAAGACAAGGTTTCTCGGAAAGTCTCGTCAGGTATTATTCTGCGCAAGACATGAACAGATATGATGCCATCGTGTATGCTTATTCCAAGAATGTGCTCATCAATGACGACATGGAAGCCTTTATGCCTCACTTGAAGGCATTCTATGATAAGTTCCCATATACGATTATCAACAATAATGAGCGTCACTATCAAGCCGTGATATTCACCATCTTCACCATGCTTGGCGAAGATGTGAAGGTGGAGCATACCACTTCGGATGGAAGAATAGACCTTGTTCTCAAGACGGATAAGAGTATCTTTATCTTTGAGTTGAAATATAAGAAGTCTGCCGACATCGCCATGGCGCAAATCAGCGACAAGGACTATGCCAAGGCTTTTGCCGATGATGAGCGAAAGGTTGTGAAAGTGGGTATTAACTTCTCGGAAAACCAGCGAAGTATAGAGGATTGGGTGATAGAATAAATGAAATAGAAGAATGTTGGTGACCTTCATCAGGTGTATGTCACCACACTATATAGATAAAAATATATCTGAACAGGGGCGGTAACTCGTTTTTAAAGGCAGTTACCGCCCCATTTCAAGCATGTTTTGTTCTTTTGTATAGTAGCAGAACTTATATAATCACCGCCGTTCCGCTGCATGTTACCATCAGCATGGAACCGCTTTTTCCTACGGTTTCGTAATCCAGATCGATGCCCACGATGGCGTTGCAGCCCAGGGATGCGGCACGGTCGGCCATCTCTCTGAGGGCTGTATCCTTAGCCTCGCGGAGGGTGCTTTCGTAAGAACCGCTTCTGCCGCCGATTACATCACGGACACTGGCAAAGAAATCCTTTACAAAGTTGGTACCGATGATGGTTTCACCGGTTACTACGCCACGGTATTCACGGATAGGGTGGCCTTCTATGGTTGGAGTGGTACTCAAAATCATAATCTTTTCCTTTCTTTTTTATGTTATTATCAATGTTATTTATAGCTTAGACGATAAAAGTAGAGAAAAGGTTGCAGAAAATCCAAAAATAATTGTTACTTTTGCATCTGAAATATAAATATTTATAGGTTATATGAACAAGAGATTGATGTTTTCGGCAGCACTCGTGATGGCGCTGCTTTCGGCAAACGCTCAGAAAAGGGCGTTTACCATCGAGGATTTGTACAGGGTGAAGGGCGTATCTTCGGTGAGCCTTTCGCCTGATGGTAAGACGGTTTGCTATACCGCCAGTTCTTCTGACCTGAAAAATCAGAAGTCTGGCTCCGACATCTACATCATGAATGCGGATGGCTCTCACGCCAAGGCTCTTACCGAGGATGGAAAGAGCAGTTCTGCCGTGTGGAGCAAGGATGGAAAGAGTATCTTCTTTACTAATTATGAGAAAGGGACGGCTCAGATCTTTCGCATGGATCTGACTACCTGCGAGACGGAACAGGTAACAGATTATGAGTTGGGTATCGGTAGCCCAGTTATCTCTCCGGATGAGCGATACATAGCCTTTACCGCAGAAGTATATCCCGACCTGGGAGCTGATGCCAAGGCTAACAAGGCCCGGATGGAGAAGAAAGAGCAGGGACCTGTGCAGGCGCATATCGCCGACAAGTTGCTCTACCGTCATTGGACGAGCTATAGTGATGGCAGATGCAATCACCTTATCCTTTTCGACACACAGACGAAGACTTACAAGGATCTGACTCCGGGCAATTATTCGCTGATATTCGTGGTTGGGGGTGGAATCACCTATCAATTCTCTCCTGACAGCAAGGAGATCTGTTTCGTATCCAATCATGATGAGCATCAGGAGGCTAGCACCAATGCCGACCTGTGGACGGTATCTGTGAATGGGGGAGAACCGGTCTGCATCACGAAGGAGAACAAGGCTTGGGATGGTACTCCAGCCTATTCGCCTGACGGCAAGTATATCGCTTACCGCTTGCAGCAAGTGCCTGGTTATGAGTCTGATCGATTCCGTCTTGCTATCTACGACCGGGCTGCAAAGAAGTCTACCGTCCTGACAGAGAAGTTTGACAACTGGGTAGATGATTACAAATGGGCTCCCGACAGCAAGAGTATCTTCTTCCTCGGTCAGGTACAGGGCGCTCAGCCGCTCTACAAGCTCGATATAGCCAGAAAAACCATCTCGCCGGTATTGACGGGCAAGGCCATCTCGGAGTTTGATTTCGACAATAAGGGTATGGTATATTATACCTATAGCACGACAGGCAAGCCATCGGCTCTCTATCGCCAGCAGATGAAGAAGTGGAATGGAACTCCTGTAGCCAGCGGCAAGGAACAGCAGATTACCTTCCTCAACCAGCAGTTGGAGGATGAAGTGGATATCCGTCCATCTGAGAGTATCTGGGTAGATGGCGCTGGTGGCGACAAGGTACAGGTATTCATCGTGAAGCCACACAACTTTGATGCCAGCAAGAAATATCCGCTTATCATCAATGTGCATGGCGGACCACAGATGCAGTGGATGAATTCCTTCCGTGGCGACTGGCAGGTTTATCCTGCTGCCGGTTATGTGGTGGCTTATCCTAATCCTCACGGTTCTACGGGATATGGTCAGGCTTTCACCCGTGCTATTTCCGGCGACTGGGGCGGAAAGGTATTCGAGGATGTGATGAAGGTTACAGATAAGCTGGCAACTCTGGAATATGTTGACTCCACGAGGATGGGAGCGATGGGATGGTCGTATGGCGGTTACATGATGAACTGGCTGCAGGGACATACCAAGCGATTCAAGTGTCTGGCTTCCATGATGGGTGTATATGACTTGCGCTCTATGTGGGGCAGTACTGAGGAAGTATGGTTTCCTAACTTTGAGTTAGAGGGACAGCCTTATAATTCCGATCTCTATGAGAAGTGGTCGCCATCCTCATACATCAAGAACTTCTCAACACCAACCCTCGTGATGACAGGTGAGCTGGACTATCGTGTACCGTATACCCAGAGTTTGCAGTATTTCACAGCTTTGCAGACCCTAAACATTCCTTCGCGACTGATAGTCTTGAAGTATGATGGTCACTGGCCAAGCAACCTGAAGTCGATGCCGCTCTATTACAACGCGCACCTCGACTGGTTCCATCGTTATCTCGGCGGTGCTCCTGCACCTTGGGATACAGAGAAGATGGTGAATAATGAGATAGAGTACTAAAATGCCCTATATATAATAAGGTGTAGAAAAACAAAATAAAAAAGCTCCATTCGCAATCAGATGCGAATGGAGCTTTTTTCTGATAATTAAAAACTTACTTTGTTTCCTGTTCTTCCTGCATGTCCAGATACTGGTTGTCCTTGTCGTAGAATTCGTACTGGAGGAATGCCAGTTTCTGTGAAGGAATCACATTGAAGCCGAAACCATACTTAAACTGCCATCTGCGCTTCAGGGAAATGAAACCCTTGTTGATGAAGGCAGCCACGTAAGGATTCACATACAAAGTGAATTTCTTGACGCCGATCTTGTTGACTAGGCGGTCGATTTTTCTTTCCAACTGGTCGGTAAAGAGGATGCTCGACTTGATCTTGCCCGTACCGAAACAGGTAGGGCAGGTTTCATCTACATTCACATCCATAGCCGGACGTACACGCTGGCGTGTAATCTGCATCAGTCCGAACTTGCTCAATGGCAGGATGTTGTGCTTGGCACGGTCCTTCTGCATGTTCTTGCACATGCGCTCATAGAGCAACTGTCGGTCTTCGGCAAGATTCATGTCGATGAAGTCGACAACAATAATACCTCCCATATCTCGGAGGCGCAATTGTCTAGCCAACTCATCAGCAGCGCCGAGGTTAACATCCAGTGCATTTGCTTCCTGACCTTTCTCACGAGTTCTGTTACCACTGTTTACATCGACAACGTGCAAGGCCTCGGTGTGCTCAATAATGAGATAAGCACCGTGCTTGTAGTTAACAACACGACCAAAGCCAGCTTTAATCTGCTTGGTGATGCTGAAATTGTCGAAGATAGGCACCTTACCGGTGTAGAGCTTAACTATGCCCGCCTTTTCAGGGGCTATTAGAGAAACATAGTTCTTCACCTCGTTCATCACATCTTCGTTGTTCACGTAGATGTTCTCGTAAGATGGGTTAAACAAGTCACGCAAGAGAGCAACGGCTCTTCCGGTCTCCTCGAATGCAAGTTGCGGGCGCTGCTGGGTCTTCTGTACCTTGGCGATAGCATCCTCCCATCGCTTCACCAGGACTTTCAGCTCAGCATCGAGCTCAGCGACCTTCTTACCCTCAGCCACAGTGCGGACGATAACGCCGCAATTCTTTGGTTTGATGCTGTGAATGAGTTGTTTGAGTCGGGAGCGTTCTTCACCGCTTTTAATTTTCGACGAGACAGAAACTTTATCACCGAATGGCATGAGTACCAGGTATCGGCCCGCGAATGAGATTTCGCCTGTGAGTCGAGGTCCCTTGGTAGAGATTGGTTCCTTTACGATTTGTACCAGCACTTCCTGTCCTGCTTTGAGTACATTCTGTATGCTGCCGTCCTTTTCCAATTCAGGCATTTTGCTGGCTTTAGAGAATGGGAAAAGTTTCTTTCTGTCGCTCTGTACTTGTTTAAGGTACTTCTGGTAGGAATTAAAATGACTTCCTAGGTCAAGATAATGAAGAAAGGCGTCGCGTTCATAACCTACATCCACGAAGCAGGCGTTAAGACCCGGCATCAGTTTTTTTACCTTTGCGATGTAGATGTTGCCCACAGAGAACGATGCCTCACGAGGTTCGTTCTGGTATTCCACCAGCTGCTTGTCCTCCATGAGTGCGATAGAGATGTCTTTCTGTTGGACATCAATTACAACTTCGCTTGTCATATCTTCAATAATCTTTTAACTTTAAATTAATACAAAAAAAGGGTATGTCATTCCATATCAGAACTGACACACCCCCTCAGTCACGAACTGACCGAGAGCTATAGTAGACTAGCTACAATGCTAGCTTACTTGCTCTTATGTCTGTTCTTACGTAATCTTTTTTTACGCTTGTGAGTAGCCATCTTGTGGCCCTTCTTTTTCTTTCCGTTTGGCATGATTTTAAAATTTTAAAATATTGTTATTATAAAAAATGATATTTCTCTCTTTCTGTCCAGCAGTATTACTGAGCGTTCTGCATCTCCTCGATGAAGCTCTTTGATGGCTTGAAGCTTGGTAAGTCGTGAGCTGGAATGGTGATGGTTGTATTCTTAGAGATGTTACGGGCAGTCTTAGCAGCACGATGCTTGATGTTGAAGCTGCCGAAGCCACGCAAGTATACATTGTCCTTCTTTTCGATGAGGCACTTCTTAACCTCTTCCATAAAAGCCTCTACTACAGTACCTACTTCTTTCTTAGGCATACCAGTAGCGATAGCTACCTCATTAATGATATCTGCTTTGGTCATTTCTTTATTTTTTACTAATTTTACTTGTTATTCTTTATTTCGGTGTGCAAAGATACAAGTTTTTTATGATATAACAAAATACTTAAGGCTTTTTTTGCAAAAATAATGCTCTAAGTATTTGCATATAAGGTTTTTATTGCGTATTTTTGCACCAAAATAGAGAAATTATGAGATTTAAGAGATATTTTTTGGCTTTGATGATGGTTGCCTTTCATGCATTGGCGTTGACGGCTGGGGAGGTCTGGACGGCGAAAAATGTACCGATTCCTTTCCTCAGGGATTCTACGCAATATGTTTCCGACCCGGATGGATATGTTGATAAGGCTCAGAAGGATTCTGCCAATTTCTATCTTCAGAAACTGAAGTTGGAGTGTGGCGTACAGAATGTGCTCATCATTGTGGGAAAGGTTGACAACCAGGATGCCTTCCGGATGGCGCAGGATGTGGGCAACCAATATGGTATCGGTTACAAGAAGAGTCGGAGAGGACTGGTTATCGTCATCGCGGTGGAGAACCATAAGTACTTTATTGCTCCAGGAAGTGGACTGGAGGGGGAGTTGACCGATGTGGACTGTGATGATATTGCCCGAGCTTGCATCGTGAAGTTTATGCGCGAAGGCAATCCGGGCGAGGCGGTAGCATCTGTGAGCCGTGCTATATATAATAAGGTGAAAAGTGGACGGACGGGAATTGCGGATGTTGATGAAGGTTCGGTTAATGACGAAGAGGACTGGTTCCTGGTCATTATCCTGTTCCTTATCTTCTTCGGTATTCCTATCTATCTGTTAATCAGGTATATTCTGGAGATGCTCGGTATTGTGAAGCCAAGACCGAAGAGCAATCAGAGAAACCAGTCTCGTAGGAGAAACAATGACGATGACTGGATACCTCCTTTCTTTATGGGAGGTGGCGGTTCTTCCGGCGGCGGTTTCTCGGGCGGTTCTTTTGGCGGAGGTACCTTTAGCGGAGGCGGCTCTGGCGGAGGATGGTGATGCCTTTGATAGTTAATAGTTTATAGTTTAGAATTAATAATTAATAATAATGACAATGGAACAGACAATGAATTCAAACATGCAACCGGCAAAGAGAGGTATAAAGAAAAGTTGGATTATTCTGGGCATCATAGTTGTGCTGGTACTATGGATGTTCAGTGGTTATAACGGATTGGTAGAGAAACAGGAGTTGGCTACCACAGAGTTGGCTAATGTTCAGACTCAGTATCAGCGTCGTGCAGACATGATGCCACAGTTGGCAAAGATAGTAAAGGCTTATGCCAAGCATGAGAAAGAAACCTTTGCCGAGGTAACCAAGGCTCGTGCTGCTGTTGGTCAGGTAAAGCTGGATGCCAATAATCTTACTGAGGCTAGCCTGAAGAAATATGCTGCTGCACAGGGTGAGTTGGCGAATGCATTCTCTAAACTGATGGTAGTGGCCGAGAAATATCCTGAGTTGAAAGCCAGCGAGAACTTCAAGGCACTTCAGGTTCAGGAAGAGGGTACGGAAAACCGTATCAGCGAGGCACGCCGCAAGTATAATGAAGCCGTTCAGAACTATAACCAGACGGTTAGAAAAATGCCAAGTGCCCTTATCGCTGGCCTCTTCAATTTCAATGTGATGCCTAAGTTTGAGGCAGCAGCAGGAGCTGAGAAGGCGCCAGACTTGGATATCTAATTTAGAATTGATCATTAAGAATCCTGTTTTTCAACGGGATTAATAGATTTGTTATCTAGTCAATGGGAACGAGAAGTGTCCCATTGGCTAGATTTTCTGTTTTATGTGCTTTCAATTTGAAAGTAACTTAATATTTTATATATATTTTGTATTTCAGATGTTTTTTATTTCAGAAATTCTTTGTATCTTTGCACGCAATTTTAGAAATATGGTAGAAATACCGCAAACATTGAAATTTCAATAAGGTTAATTACAAATATGAAACAAACAAAGATTGTCGCTTCCATCAGTGATCGTAGATGTGATCAGGATTTTATCCGAAAACTGTTTTTCGCCGGTATGAACGTTGTTCGTATGAATACTGCTCATGCCACAGAAGAGGGTATACGCACCATCGTAAAGAATGTAAGAGCCGTGTCTCCACATATTGGTATTATGATTGATACCAAAGGTCCTGAGGTGCGAACTACAGGTGTGAAGGAACCTATCCACTACAATGTTGGTGATGTAGTGAAAATCTTTGGACGTCCGGAAATGGAGTCTTCTCATGATATTGTGAATGTGAGCTATCCTGACATCGCAGCCGATGTTAAGGTAGGTGATGATTTGCTCTTCGATGATGGTGAACTCGATATGAAGATTATCGACAGCCAGGGTCCTATGCTGGTTGCCGAGGTTCAGAACGAGGGAGTGCTCGGGGCTCACAAGAGCGTGAATGTGCCGGGAGAGCATATCGACTTGCCTGCACTGACAGAGAAAGACCGCCGAAATATTGAACTCGCTATCGAGTTGGATATTGATTTCATCGCTCACTCTTTTGTGCGCAATGCAGCCGATGTGAAGGCAGTTCAGGATATCTTGGACGCTCACAACAGTGATATCAAGATTATCTCTAAGATTGAAAATCAGGAAGGTGTAGATAATATTGACGAGATTATTGATGCCTGCTATGGTATCATGGTTGCCCGTGGTGACCTGGGTATCGAGGTGCCAATCGAGAGAATTCCAGGCATCCAGCGCCGCATCATCTCTAAGTGTGTGAAGGCGCAGAAACCGGTAATCGTAGCAACACAGATGTTGCATACAATGATTAAGAATCCACGTCCTACTCGTGCAGAGGTAACCGATATTGCCAATGCTATCTTCTATCGCACCGATGCGCTGATGCTTTCTGGTGAGACAGCAAGCGGAAAGTATCCTGTAGAGGCTGTGCAGACCATGGCCCGTATTGCTGAGCAGGCAGAGAAGGATAAGTCTCCATTGAATGATATTGATCCAATGGAAGATGGTAAGATTGACCAGAAGCTCTTCCTGGCTCATGCTGCCATTGAGGCTACTAAGAAGTTGGGTGTTGCTGGTATTATTACCGATGGCGAGACCGGTCAGACTGCACGCGACCTGGCAGCCTTCCGTGGTCCAAATCCGGTATTGGCAATCTGCTATAAGGAAAAACTCCAGCGCTGGTTGAATCTGAGCTATGGTATTATTCCAATTCATCAGAAGGATCAGGTTTCTACCAAGGCTATGTTTACCGCAGCGGTACGTATGCTTCGCCAGAAAGGCTACTTAGGTGAGGAGGATAAGATTGCTTATCTGAGCGGTAGCTTTGGAGAGGGTGGAGGCACAACCTTCGTTGAGATTAATAAAGTGAAGAAGATTTTCGATAACAGTTATAGCTTTAATTTGCCATCAAATGGCATCGAAGATAAGTAAAAAAGGCTATTATTTCAAAAAAAAATAGACGTAAATAGAATTATTGGTGCAAAAATTTGCAGTATTCAAAAAAATACCGTAATTTTGCACCAATATTTTAAAACGAAAATTTTAGAAAATGAAAAAACTCGTTAGTTCAGTTTTAGTCGCTTTGACTATGCTCTTAGTACTTGGCAGTTGTGGAAGTACTAAGAATGTAGCTTATTTCCAAAATGCAGATTCTATCAGCTTGGCTGCTTCAAGAATGCTTTATGAAGCCAAGATTATGCCTAAGGACGAACTTACAATTACAGTAATTACAACAGATCCAAAGGCTGCCATGCCTTTCAACCTCTCTGTCTCTCAAACATTGGGTACAGGCGGACAGCTGAGTTATGGTAGTGGTTCCCTGCAAGGATATCTGGTTGATAATGATGGTAATATTGAGTTTCCTGTTGTTGGAACCTTGCATGTCGGTGGTTTGACCAAGAAGCAGGCTGAAGATCTCATCAAGAATAAGGTGAAGCCTTATCTGGCAGAAAAAGAAAATCCTATTGTTACGGTTCGCATGGGCAGTTACCATGTATCTGTATTAGGTGAAGTAGAAAAGCCAGGAATTATTTATGCTCCACAGGAGAAGATGAGTATTCTTGAAGCTTTGGCACAGTGTGGCGACTTAACTATCTATGGTAAGCGTGACAATGTATTATTGATTCGTCAGGATGCAGCAGGAGAGAAGCATACTTATCGTATGAACTTGAATGATGCAAATATTATTAATTCACCATTCTATTATCTGCAGCAGAATGATATTATCTATGTAGAACCAAATAAGGTGAAAGCTCAAAACTCATCTATCGGTTCTTCTACTACCTTGTGGTTCTCTGCCGTTGGTACATTGATTTCTATCGCATCATTGATTGTCAATATCTTGCGATAGCAGGTAATAGAAGGGAGTACAATTTGGATACTACAAAAATAATAATATATATATGTGTGGCATTGTAGGATATTTAGGTAAGGGTGAGGCTTATCCTGCTCTTATCAAAGGTTTAAAGCGTTTGGAATATCGTGGATACGATAGTGCAGGCGTGGCTCTTATCAGTAATGATGGTGCTTTGAACGTTTACAAAGCAAAGGGTAAGGTGGCAGATCTTGAAGCGTTCTGCTCTGATAAGGATATTTCGGGACATGTGGGTATTGCTCATACTCGTTGGGCTACCCATGGAGAGCCTTCAGCTGTAAATGCTCACCCGCATTATTCCTCTAGCAAGAACCTTGCCATGATTCATAATGGAATCATAGAAAACTATGCTGATATCAAGAAGAATCTCATTGCTAAGGGAGTAGAGTTTAAGAGCGAGACGGATACTGAGGTTCTCGTTCAGCTGATTGAATATATTCAGATAAAGAAAAATCTCGACTTGCTGACTGCCGTTCAGGTGGCTCTCCGTCAGGTAATCGGAGCCTACGCTATCGCTATTCTTGATAAGCATAACCCTAATCAGATCATTGCTGCCCGTAAGCAGAGTCCGTTGGTTGTAGGTATCGGAAAGGATGGTGAGTTTTATCTCGGTTCTGATGCCAGTCCTATCATCGAATATACAGATAAGGTGGTTTATCTGGAGGATGGTAACATCGCTGTGATGCGCCTCGGTGAGGAATTGCAGGTGGTGAACATCCAGAACGTTAAACTCAACCCTGAGGTACAGACCGTAGACATTGATCTCGGTCAGATAGAGAAGGGCGGTTTCCCTCACTTTATGTTGAAGGAAATTTTTGAGCAGCCAGAGTGCCTTCGTAACTGTATGCGTGGTCGTGTAGTTAGCCGCACAGTGGAAACTCGCGTAATGACTGATGGCGACGATACAACCAGCAAGAAGGAGACTGAGATGGGTGTCGTGCTTAGTTCCATTACCGACCATCGCCAGCAGCTTCTCAATGCCAAGCGAATCATCATCGTGGCTTGTGGTACATCATGGCATGCTGGACTTATCGGCAAGCAGATGATAGAGAACTATTGCCGTATCCCTGTGGAAGTGGAATATGCATCTGAATTCCGTTACCGTAATCCTGTGGTAACGAAGGACGATGTCGTCATCGCCATTTCCCAGAGTGGTGAAACCGCTGATACCCTGGCTGCCATCAAGCTTGCCAAGGAGAGCGGTGCGTTTATCTATGGTATCTGTAACTCCATCGGTTCTTCCATCGCACGAGAGACAGATACAGGTACCTATATTCACGTAGGTCCGGAGATTGGTGTTGCCTCTACCAAGGCGTTCACTGGTCAGGTTACCGTCCTTATCCTCCTGGCACTTGCCATCGGTAAGGAGAGGGGAACCATCAGCGAAAATGAATATCAGAAGATTACAGAACAGCTTTGGAACATTCCTGCCAAGATGAAGGAAGTGTTGAAGCTCAACAATAAGATAGCTGACTTGAGCCGTACGTTTACATACGCTCGCAATTTCATCTATCTGGGCCGTGGATTCCAGTATCCTGTGGCCCTTGAGGGTGCATTGAAGTTGAAGGAGATTAGCTACATCCACGCTGAGGGTTATCCTGCAGCGGAGATGAAGCATGGTCCTATCGCATTGATTGACAGCGATATGCCAGTGGTAGTTATTGCTACCCACAACTTTATGTACGAGAAGGTCTTGTCTAATATCCAGGAGATCAAAGCCCGTCAGGGTCGTGTTATTGCTATTGTCAGCAATGGCGATGAAACCATTTCCAAGATTGCCGACGAAGTGATTGAACTCCCTGAGACCTTGGAGTGCTTGGAGCCATTATTGGCTACCATTCCTTTGCAGCTCTTGGCTTACCATGTAGCTGTATGTAAGGGCAAGGACGTTGACCAACCTAGAAACTTGGCCAAGTCAGTTACTGTAGAATAATATATAAAGGGATTCGTCATTTCTTGACGTTTCCCTTTTTTTGGAGGGGAATCCCTCGGATAGGTATATTCAAATTTAACTAAATAAGATAAGGATAATAGAGAGATGGAACCATTGAAACATGAGTGTGGTGTAGCAATGATCAGATTGCTCAAGCCACTGGAGTATTACCAGCAGAAGTATGGTACTTGGATGTACGCACTCAACAAACTCTATCTGATGATGGAGAAGCAGCACAACCGTGGCCAGGAGGGTGCTGGTATGGCTTGTGTCAAACTGGGCGGTAAGCCTGGTCATGAGTATATGTTCCGTGAGCGTGCAGAGGGCAAGAATGCCGTGACCGAAATCTTCGGTAAGGCGAATGCCAACTTCAAGAGCCTGACTCCCGAGCAGCTTGCTGATGCAAAGTTCGCTAAAGAGGAACTGCCTTTTGCAGGCGAACTTTATATGGGACACCTGCGCTACAGTACCACCGGAAAGAGTGGTATTCAGTATGTGCACCCATTCCTGCGACGTAACAACTGGAAGGCGAAGAACCTCTGCCTTTGTGGTAACTTCAACATGACCAACGTAGATGAAATCTTCGAGGAACTTACCAAGCAGGGCCAGAGTCCTCGCATCTACAGCGACACCTACATCATGCTTGAACTGATGGGCCACCGTCTGGACAGAGAGGTGGAGCGCAACTTCGTAGCTGCAAAGGCGATGGAGATGCAGAATACCGATATTACCAACTATATAGAAGACCACGTGAAGATGAGCAATGTACTCAAGACTACGATGAAGAACTTTGATGGCGGTTATGTGGTTTGCGGAATCACCGGTTCGGGTGAAATGTTCTCTATGCGCGACCCTTGGGGCATCCGTCCTGCGTTCTATTACAAGAACGATGAAATCGTGGTAGTAGCTAGCGAGCGCCCTGTACTCCAGACCACCTTCGACCTGGAGGCAGAGGAAGTGCAGGAACTGATGCCGGGCACGGCGCTTCTCGTGAAGAAGAACGGCGAGTGTACCATCGAGCGCATCATGGAGCAGAAGGGCGATTCAGCCTGCTCATTCGAGCGCATCTACTTCAGTCGTGGTTCCGACAAGGATATCTATAAGGAGCGTAAGCAGTTGGGCGAGCAGTTGACCCAGCCTATCCTGAAGGCTGTGGATTATGATGTAGACCACACCGTGTTCAGCTATATCCCGAACACTGCCGAGGTGGCTTACTATGGCATGTTGAGCGGTTTCAAGAAGTATCTTAATGAGACCAAGATTGAGCAGATTGCCAACCTCGACCATGTTCCATCAAAAGAAGAATTATACGAAATCCTCGGTGACTTCGTCCGCTCAGAAAAGATAGCATGGAAGGATATCAAACTCCGTACCTTCATCACCGAGGGCAACAGTCGTAACGACCTGGCGAGCCACGTGTATGATGTAACCTACGGAAGCATTGAGCCGAATGTGGATAATCTTGTCATTATCGATGATAGTATCGTGCGCGGTACAACCCTGAAGGAGAGTATTCTCCGCATCCTCGACCGTCTGCATCCTAAGAAGATTGTAGTGGTTTCCAGTGCCCCTCAGATCCGATATCCGGATTACTACGGCATCGATATGGCAAGACTGGAAGAGTTCTGCGTGTTCCGTGCTGCCATCCAGCTTTTGAAAGAGCGCAAGATGGAAGACCTTATCGAGCAGACCTATGAGGCTTGCAAGGCAGAACTGGCAAAGCCAAAGGAGGAGCAGATCAATCCGGTACGCTCCATCTACAAGCCATTCAGCACCGAGGAAATCAACGAGAAGATAGTTGAGATGCTTCGCCCAGAGGGCATGACCACTCCTATCCAGCTTGTATTCCAGAGCATCGAGGGCTTGCGCGAGGCGATTCCAAACCACAAGGGTGACTGGTATTTCACCGGTCATTATCCAACCCCAGGCGGCACGAAGCTCTGCAACCAGTCGTTTGTAAACTACATCGAAAACGTTTATCATAAATAAGTGAATAGAGAAGAACGAAGAGTGAAGAATTCATTTGCTCTTATAAGTATGAAATAAAAGAATCAAATGTCAGATATGAAAAAAGTAACCTTAGTTTTGAGCGATGGAACCAAGTTCCATGGCAAATCTTTTGGATATGACGCTCCTGTAGCGGGCGAGGTTGTGTTCAACACAGCCATGATGGGATATCCAGAGAGTTTGACCGACCCTTCTTACGCCGGTCAGTTGATGACACTTACATTCCCTCTCGTGGGCAACTATGGTGTGCCACCATTTACTTTTGAGGAGAATGGTTTGCCAACCTTCATGGAGAGTGACAAGATTTATGCTTCTGCCATCATCGTGAATGATTACAGCGAGCAGTACAGCCACTGGAATGCAGTGGAGAGTCTTGCCGACTGGTTGAAGCGCGAAAAGGTGCCAGGAATCACAGGCATCGACACCCGTGAGTTGACTAAGGTGCTTCGTGAGCATGGTGTGATGATGGGTAAGATTCTCTTTGATGATGAGCCTGACAACATACCTGAAGCTAACTACGAGGGTGTAAACTTTGTTGACCAGGTAAGCTGCAAGGAGATTATCCGTTACAACGAGGGTGCCGGCAAGAAGGTGGTTCTCGTTGACTGCGGTGTGAAGGCAAACATCATCCGTTGCCTCATCAACAGAGGCGTTGAGGTAATCCGTGTGCCTTGGAATTACGATTACACCGATATGGACTTCGACGGTCTGTTCCTGGCAAATGGTCCTGGCGACCCAGACATGTGTGAGGATGCAGTAAACATTATTCGCAAGCAGATTAGCCAGAGCCGCAAGCCTATCTGCGGTATCTGTATGGGTAACCAGTTGCTTTCTAAGGCAGCCGGTGCTACTATCTACAAGTTGAAGTATGGTCACCGTTCACACAACCAGCCTGTGCGCATGGTAGGAACCAACAATTGCTACATCACCTCTCAGAACCACGGTTATGCCGTTGATGCCAAGACATTGGGCAACGATTGGGAGGAACTCTTTGTAAATATGAATGATGGCTCTAACGAGGGTATTCGCCACAAGGTGAACCCTTGGTTCTCAAGCCAGTTCCACCCAGAGGCTTGCTCAGGCCCTGTGGATACAGAGTTCATGTTTGATAAGTTTGTAGAAACACTTAAATAATTAGGAAAATAATGAAAGACGAAAATATAAAGAAGGTGCTCCTCTTAGGTTCTGGAGCCTTGAAGATCGGTGAAGCAGGTGAGTTCGACTACTCAGGTTCGCAGGCCCTGAAGGCATTGCGCGAGGAAGGTATCGAGACTGTGCTCATCAACCCGAATATCGCAACCGTACAGACATCAGAAGGTGTTGCCGACCAGATTTACTTCCTGCCAGTGCAGCCATACTTCGTAGAGCGTGTTATCCAGAAGGAGAATCCAGACGGTATCCTCCTCAGCTTCGGTGGTCAGACTGCCCTCAACTGTGGTGTGGAACTCTATCGCCAGGGCATCCTGGAGAAATATAATGTCAAGGTATTGGGTACTCCAGTACAGGCTATCATGGATACTGAGGACCGTGAGCTCTTCGTAGAGAAGTTGGATGAAATCAATGTGAAGACCATCAAGAGTGAGGCTTGCGAGAACATCGAGCAGGCCCGCAAGGCTGCTGCCGAGCTCGGCTATCCTGTCATCATCCGTGCTGCTTACGCCTTGGGTGGACTCGGTTCTGGTTTCGCTGACAACGAGGAGGAGTTGAACAAGCTCGCTGAGAAGGCTTTCTCTTTCTCTCCACAGGTATTGGTAGAGAAGAGTTTGAAGGGCTGGAAAGAGATAGAGTATGAGGTGGTTCGCGACCGTTACGACAACTGTATCACAGTTTGTAACATGGAAAACTTCGACCCACTGGGAATCCATACCGGTGAGAGTATCGTTATCGCTCCATCTCAGACCCTGAGCAATTCTGAGTATCATAAGCTCCGTGCCCTCGCCATCAAGATTATCCGTCACATCGGAATCGTGGGTGAGTGTAACGTGCAGTATGCATTCGACCCTAAGAGCGAGGACTATCGCGTTATTGAGGTGAATGCCCGTTTGAGCCGTTCTTCTGCCTTGGCATCTAAGGCTACCGGTTATCCTCTTGCCTTCGTTGCTGCCAAGCTTGGTATGGGCTACGGTCTGTTCGAGTTGAAAAACTCAGTAACCAAGACCACATCTGCCTTCTTCGAGCCAGCATTGGACTACGTGGTATGTAAGATTCCACGTTGGGACTTGTCTAAGTTCCGTGGCGTAGATAAGGAGTTGGGTTCATCTATGAAGTCAGTAGGTGAGGTAATGGCCATCGGCCGCAACTTCGAGGAGGCCATCCAGAAGGGTCTTCGTATGATTGGTCAGGGCATGCACGGTTTCGTAGAGAACAAGGAACTTGAAATCGACGATATCGATGCAGCTTTGCGCGAGCCAACAGATAAGCGTGTGTTCGTGATTTCAAAGGCAATGCACAAGGGTTATACCGTAGATCAGATTCACGACTTGACCAAGATTGACAAGTGGTTCCTTGAGAAGTTGAAGCACATCATCGACATCGACGAGGCGATGAAGAAGTGCAACATCAATACTCTTGACCAGGATTTGCTCCGCACCGCTAAGGTTTACGGTTTTACCGACTTCCAGGTAGCCCGTGCCGTGGGCTTGGAGCAGGAGTTGGGCAATATGCACAAGGCAGCCCTCCTGGTTCGCAACAAGCGCAAGAGCTATGGCATCCTGCCTGTAGTGAAGCAGATTGATACCCTGGCAGCAGAGTATCCTGCTCAGACCAACTACCTCTATGTAACATACGCAGGCGTGAAGAGCGACATCACCTTCGAGAACGATCACCGTTCTATCATCGTACTCGGTTCGGGTGCTTACCGCATCGGTTCTTCTGTAGAGTTCGACTGGTGTGGCGTTCAGGCATTGAACACCATCCGCAAGGAAGGCTGGCGCTCAGTGATGATCAACTACAACCCAGAGACCGTATCTACCGACTACGATATGTGCGACCGTCTCTACTTCGACGAGTTGACCTTTGAGCGTGTGATGGATATCATCGAGATGGAGCAGCCTCATGGCGTTATCGTATCTACCGGTGGTCAGATTCCAAACAACCTGGCTATGCACCTGGATGCACAGAACGTGCCAATCCTGGGTACTGCTGCCAAGGACATCGATAACGCCGAGGACCGTGCCAAGTTCTCTCAGATGTTGACCAACAACGGCATCAACCAGCCAGAGTGGAGCGCCCTGACCTCTATGGAGGACATCGACAACTTCATCGAGCGTGTAGGTTTCCCTGTATTGGTTCGTCCTAGCTACGTGCTTTCTGGTGCTGCGATGAACGTATGTTCTAATGAGGAAGAGCTGAAGCGATTCCTGCAGTTGGCTGCCAACGTGAGTGAGGATCACCCAGTGGTAGTAAGTAAGTTTATCGAACATGCCAAGGAGATTGAGATGGATGCAGTGGCAAAGAATGGTGAGGTGATTGCCTATGCCATTTCCGAGCACATCGAGTTTGCCGGTGTTCACTCAGGTGATGCTACCATCCAGTTCCCTCCTCAGAAGTTGTATGTTGAGACAGTTCGTCGTGTGAAGCGAGTTGGTCGTCAGATTGCCAAGGAGTTGCACATCAACGGTCCGTTCAACATCCAGTTCATGGCTCGTGACAATGATATTCTCGTTATCGAGTGTAACCTTCGTGCCAGCCGTTCGTTCCCATTCGTAAGCAAGGTATTGAAGATCAACCTCATCGAGTTGGCTACCCGCGTAATGCTCGGTTTGCCAGTAGAGAAGCCACACAAGAACCTCTTCGATCTCGACTATGTAGGTATCAAGGCATCCCAGTTCAGCTTCAACCGTCTGCAAAAGGCGGACCCTGTATTGGGTGTGGACATGAGCAGTACCGGTGAGGTAGGTTGCTTGGGTGACGATACATCTACCGCTCTTCTGAAGAGTATGCTTTCTGTGGGTCATCGCATTCCAGCCAAGAATATCCTGCTTTCTACAGGTTCTGCCAAGCAGAAGGTAGATTTGCTCGATGCTGCCCAGATGTTGGTTAAGCATGGCTACAAGCTGTATGCAACCGGTGGTAGTAGCAAGTTCCTCACCGAGAACGGCATTGAGAACACCCGTGTGCTCTGGCCATCAGAGGAGGCAGAAGGCGGTGCGCCTAAGGCTTTGGAGATGCTCCACAACCATGAGATTGATATGGTAGTGAATATTCCAAAGAACTTGACCAGCAGCGAGTTGAGCAATGGTTACAAGATTCGTCGTGCTGCCATCGACCTGAACGTGCCATTGATTACCAACAGCCGTCTGGCGAGTGCGTTCATCTATGCATTCTGCACCACCAAGCTCGAGGATATCGATATCAAGGCTTGGGGAGAGTATAAATAGCTCTTTATTTAAATAATTCTCGCCAAAAGAAGTCAACCGTTTTACAGCTGATTTTCTTATGGTGGTCAATGAAAACTTTTCATCAACAAAATAGCTTGTCTGTAGTAAGTGATGCTATAGACAAGCTTTTTTTTATGAAAAATCAAAAAAACTTGGACGTTATTTTTGCAATCGTCTGAAAAACAAGATGTATTGCAAGCAGATGAACTGCAAGCAGATGTACTGCTTTCTGTAAATCGTTCGCCATTGGCGAACGATTTGACAAATACAAGACTATATACCGATGTCTGTTCCATCATAGAGCAAGGCAGGAAGGAAGCTTATGCCTCCGTCAATCATAAGATGATAGAAACCTATTGGAACATAGGGCGACGCATCGTGGAAGAAGAACAGAATGGTGAGGTACGTGCAGAGTATGGAGTTCAGATCATTGCGCAATTATCTGAGCAATTGACACATCAATATGGTAAAGAATTTAGCAAAAGAAATTTGGCTTATTTTCGCCAATTCTACTTGACAATCAGTGATATACGAATTTTGCAATCGCGATTGCAAAATCTTACTTGGACACATATAACAAAAGTTCTTCGTGTGGAAGACTCTATTGCCATTCGTTGGTATCTCGAAATGGCTTCAAAGGACATGTGGGACAAACAAATAATAACAAAACTTCCACCATTATGATACCAAGAATTAAGAAAATGTCAGTTCTCGATGACTATATCCTTTTCGTTGAATTCGATGATGGATATAAAGTGTTGTACGATGTGAAGGATGACATCAAGACGCTTCCTTCGTTTCGTGCATTAGTGGATGTATATGGCCTTTTTAAACAAGCTCAGTTGGACACCAGCCGAACTTGTGTATATTGGAACGACAAGATAGATCTAGCCAGCGACAGTATTTATGAGTGAAAGGCAGCATAATTAAAATCCCGGTTTCGTCATTCTTGATGATTCCCAATAGAAAAATCCCTGCTGTAGGAAAGGCTTCCTATGGCAGGGATTTTTTTGTAAAGAAACATATATAGGTTTACTTGTCAAACAACTCCTTTCTGTTTGCAAAAATACAACCAATATTTTGATTATGCAATTATGGTTTCACGAAGAATGTTGTTTTCTCAACATCAGATAATTGACTACGAGAATCAGTAAGATACAGGGCAATAACAATATGGGAAATAAACATGCAAGTAACATGATAGTCCCTAAATAATCACCTGCGGTTACAATTAAAGTCATTATCACTACGACAGTACAAAATGCCATTGCCATGCTTATTGACAGGGGAATCCAATGCAGCTTTGAACAGCACTTCCACCCAATAGTGGCAGTCAAGAGGGCGCAAGAAACACTCATTCCTCCTAGAAGTAGCAATTCAAATAGTCCTTTTACTTCAAATCTCATTACGACTACCACGGGAAACAACATTCCTATAATTCCCCAAATGAGCAGGAACTTGTCCCAAAAGAAATTTTGATTTAATTTCATGATGATTCTTTTTTGGTTGATTAAAAAATGGCATAATTACTATTCGCATAAGTCCTTGCTTTTTTCAATGCGCATCAAACTCACCATAGCAAAACATGTCGAACACCTTTATCTTGAAAATAACTTGACAGTATGCTTTCTGCCTTTGCTGGATATCTCGCTATGAGCAGGAAAAAACTTGTCGATGTCTTTGTTGTCTATAGTATGAACTTGTATCTTCTTGTCTTTTGTTTCCATATAGCTTTCCTTTCTTTTATTATTGTAGCAAAGATACGCTGAATATTCGAAACTACCAAACTTTTCTAGTAATTTTTGTGATTTATAGTCAAATGATAAGGGTGCACAAAAAAAGCAGTGGTAACTTTAGGTATGTCAAAATGAAGTCGTAACTTTGCAGCATCAAATAACTCTATAATCGAAAAAAACTTCAAAAGAAGTGATTTTCTCAGATTTTATTTGTACTTTTGTCATGTCATTCAGAGTTTTATTTGTTTTTAAATGCAACACTAAAATAAGTGAAATTTCTGATATGGCAAAAATCTGTGCAACTTTTTGTTGCTAGGGTGCTTATAAAAAGTATTAAATTATAGTGTTGCGGAAATTAGGATAAGATGAAACGTTATTTAATTCTTTCACTTTGCATTGTATTTTCTATAACATGCTTAGGACAAAAAAGAGTGAACCGGCCTAAAGTTTATTTTAACAATGAAGGGGTAATACTTAACAAAGTTATTGGTTGGGCTTATGACCACAATACAGGTGAATGGATAGACTGGGTTAACTGCATAAAAGCTAAAAAACTTAGCAAAAAAATCAGAACTCAGACAAAACAAAATGCCATCTTCTTGTCAGATTGTTTTAACAATATTATTAGTCTTCAATTTAAAACTATAAAACTAAATAATATTCCTTATTATGTTTTGGTATGGGAAAAATATAACGGAGCATATAGATATCCTAATATTCGTGAAGAGTGGCAATATTGGAAAGAAAAGATTTTCTTAATGTTTACCGAGGAAGATATGAAGAAACTTCGAAACCTTTCCAATTCACCAATTATATTGAATCTTACAGCTCCAATGAAAAGTGAATTAGAAAGAAATATAATAGACGAAGACATCATCCAGACTTCTATGAGTAAGTTGTATCCACTGAAACTGTCTTTCATTATTTATAAAGCAACAGATGGTTGTTCTATCAGATTTAAGTTCATAAAGAACTCGCATGATGCGGACATTGACAAACAATATTTTGAAATAAGTGAAGCTGACTACCAAAAGTTTATCAATGTAAAGCCATAAGTAGCAGACTGCAAGAATAAGTTGGCTTGTGGAGATACTTGGTCAAACTAGCAGGACATATGCCAAGAGAAATCTACTGTAATGAGGATATATCAAAATAGGAACAGCCGTATGCCGAACGGCACGTACGGTGGTGTAAGAGTTCGGAAAACGAGAGTAGGAAGAAAACTACTTCGTTTTCCTGCTACTCGATTTTAACAAAAAAGCTGTGAAAACTTTGGTTGTTTCAAAAATAAAGCCGTAACTTTGCACATGTAAACTGGTTAAATTTCATTGCATGATGAAACAGCAAGTAAAACAAGTACCATACGGAGTATCTGATTTTGCCACGGTGATGAGTCAGAATCTATATTATGTCGATAAGACGATGTTTTTGCCAGAGCTGGAGAAGCACGCAATTTCTTCTTCATCCGTCCCCGTCGTTTTAGAAAGAGCCTGTTTCTCAGTATGCTCTACTCTTACTATGACTGTAATCAGAAGGAGAGTTTTGAAAAACTCTTTGGTAATTTGTGGATAGGCCAGCACCCTACATTCCTGCAAGGAATTTACCAAGTACTGTTCTTGGGTGATCTACCAGCTCATGATAGATTTTTTTGTATTTTTTGAATAGCTTTGGATTGGATTTCTTCCATTTCTTGATGACATCTTCTGCACTCCTGGAAGTAATGATTGTATAAATCATAAACTCGCAAAATAATTGTCAATATCATCATGCGACTTCAATGTGATACATTGTCCACTATGAATTTCTTCTCTCGCTTTGTCAAGCTTCGCTTGCAAATCGGGAGTAATCGCATTAGTTGATGTGCTCATATCCTTTGTTTTTAATTGTTATTTGATGGCAAAGATAATAAAAAATAATGAGAAATGAGGTGATTCTTATGAATTTTAACACAGATAATCACAATTATAGTTGTTAAGCAAAAGTTTCCTTCACAAAATTTGTGAATATCGAATTAAAATATTATCTTTGCAGCATCAAAACATTAAGGTTATGATAGTAAATTTCAACGAGGATTATCTGCGTGATCTATATAGATCTGGCAAATCTGATAAAAAGCATCGCTTTCAACCGCAAATAATTAGAAAGTATATTCGAGTGATAGACCTTATGATATCGGAAGATAACGTTCAAGGTCTATGGAAATATAATTCTCTCAATTATGAACGGTTAGAAGGAAATAAAGAAGGTTTGTCCTCGGTAAGAGTGAATGACCAATATCGAATAGAATTTGAAGAAGAATTTGAGGATGGTCAAACTATTGCAACCATATGTAATATAACTGAATTGTCAAACCATTATAAATAATATAGCTATGAGCAACGATAATAAAACAACAAAGGAAATGCGAGCAAACGAGATGACTCCAGCTTTTCCTACGCATCCAGGGGATGTTCTGAAGGATGAGATAGAATACCGTGGAATCTCTCAGCGCCAGTTGGCGGAGGAAATGGGGATTGCTTATTCTGCCCTGAACGAAATTCTGAATGCTCGTCGCCCAGTAACGGAAAAAACGGCCCTGCTCTTTGAGGCTGCACTTGGAGTGAATGCTGAGCCTTTGTTGAAAATGCAGATGAGATATAATCTGCAATCTACTAAAAGTGATTCTACTTTTATGACGAGATTGGCAAAAGTAAGAAGGGTGGCTGCAGCCTTGTAAAAACAGAAGATATGAATAGTGATAATATAGATTTTGTAACTTGTTGCATTGGCTACTTGTCTCGTTGCTTGGGATAATATAATCAGCAAGTATATCAACGTCTTAAGACTTCTGGTATACTTGCTGATTTGATTTTTACACAGATAATCATAATGTATAGAGTCTGATAACTCTATCTTTTATCACAAAACACCCATTTATAACTCTATCTTTTATCACAAAACATGTCTTTATAACTCTATCTTTTAACAAAGTTAACATAAAATAATTGCTTATCTCACTAATAATCAGTATTTTTGCGCATAATCTTTTAAAGGATCAAAACAACTAAAAATATGGCTAGAGCAACAGGTTCAATCAATTATTTGGAGCATCGCACGCCCTTGAAGGACGAAAGCGGTAAGTATCAGATACATCCGATGTTCGTGAAACAGGATGTCGTTGACAGGGAGAAGATGGAGAAGCGTGTTCGCGATCATTGTGCGATGAACGTTTCGTCCTTTATCTCTGCATTGGAAACGCTGGAGGATGAAACGCTTTACGCCTTGGCTGAAGGCAACGAGGTGAGGGTAGGTGATATGTTTATCGTCAAGCCTAAGCTGGGGATGGTGAAGCATAAGGACAAGAATGGAATCGAATGGAAAAGAACCTATCATGAGGGTGATCTGATTCCAGCCAATGAGGTGGATATCTGCGGCTTGGAAATTCAGCCCACGAAGGAGTTTCTGGAGAGGCTGAAGCGCCACTCTAATGGTTGCAGCCGACAGTATTGGAGTGTGAAATCTACTCCAAAAGAGGCGGATAAGGAGTTTGCTGATATTGTAGAGATTTGTCAGCAGCAGGGTTATATCACGGTGAAGGATATGATTCGTGAATTCGGTGTTACCCGCTATCACGCCAATAAGGTGTTGAATGACCTCTGTGAGGAACCGGCTGCCAGAATGTATGCTACCAAGGAAGGGCCTATAACGCTCTATCGTTTGTGGAAGAAGGAGTAACTAAGACGTAGTTGTTGAAACGGCTCTTTAGGTTGACGGAATCGGTTCCTTAACTTGAATGAAGCGTCTCTTCTCGTTGAATTAAGCGTATCCTTAACTTGAATGAAGCGTCTCTTCTCGTTGAAGGATGCGTCTCCGAGAGTTAAAAGAAGCGTTTCCTGGAGTCAGAACAAGCGTCTTTTAGAGTACAAGCATATACCTTCTCAGACATTGCCACTAGGCTCAGCAGCTCTGCCGAGCCTAGTCAGCAGGTCTGCTGACTGCAGTCAGCACCTTTGCTGAGCCTAGTGACAACACCTTTTAGTCGTACAGCTATAACCTGTTTAGTTGTACAACTGTATACCCTTTAGTCGTACAACTATAACCTCTTTAGTTGTACAACTATACACTTTTTAGTTATACAATCATAAAATGATGATACTTCTATGAGATATATTGGGTGCTCTCATTCAATCCAAACATACAGCATCTTCCTTTTATAACGTTCGTTTGCTTTTGTTCTATTTCAACAAACGAAATGAGGAAAAGCAGCTTCTCCTAATTCTGGCTCATATTCAAAACCTTCGTAACTGAAGCCTGCCAGTTCCTCTGGAGTAAGAAGCTGATTATTCAAGATATATCTCACCATGGCTCCACGGCAAGATTTAGCCCATACAGCCTGCATCTTCAATCTGCCGTCTTTCTGGCGGACATAAAAGAGTGGCTGAATGACCTTTATCTCTTTATATACTCTCTTCCAATCAAACAGATGTTCATATTCCTCTGTAGAAAGATGGATGAGTATACCATCGTCAGCTTTCACACTATCGATGAGAACATCTGTCAGTTTGTCTTTCCAGAACTGATTGATAGGCTTGTCGTTTGTAGCTTCGAGCGATACGCAATGCTCCATACGATAAGGTACAATGCCATCCAACGGTCGAAGCAATCCATAAAGGAAGCAGGTAATCCAGAGATGTTTCTGGGCATACTCTAACGACTCCTCGCTCAAAGAACTGGCACGCAAATGTTTGTATGCCTGACCATTGTAAGCCAGGATAGCAGGCATCTTCTCTGCAGCCATAAAATCATGATATCGCTTCCAGTTCGTCATTGCAATCTTGCTGCTGCAATCCAGTTGCTTAGCCAATTCCTCTACATTCATCATTGCCATTTCTTTGGCCAAGTCATTGGCAACTGATTGGAATAGTGGCACGGAGATAGGCTTCCTGTCTGCCTTCTCAAACATGATTTTGGCATTTGCCAATAATATCTGCATAATAATCAATCTTTTGAATTGTACTTGCAAAGATAAGAAAAAATCAATATACAATGCTAAATAGCCAAGAAAAATCCTATAAAATTAAAATTTTTTATAAAACGAGCATTATATAGTACTTTTTCTTGTGTAATCTATAAATGTTTGTTACCTTTGCGTGAAAAGAACAATATAATACACTACTTAGTATGGCGGTTAAATATGAGATTCGTCAAACAGTTTTCTCATACCTCTTTTACCTGTATGATTTATGAACAAAAAATATCAGTTTAAGACAATGAAGCAAGTAAACATTCAATATTACGATTCGCCTTGCGGAGAAATCATCTTGGCATCGATGGGTGACGAACTGTGCCTTTGTGATTGGAATGAAATGCCATGTGCAGAGCGCAATAAGCATCGGCTTTTGCGGTATATGAAGGCTGATTTCAAGATAGAAACATCCCCAATCCTGGATCAGACCAAAAAGCAATTGGATGAATATTTTGCCGGTAACCGCAAGATATTTGATATTCCGTTGCATCCTGTAGGAACTGATTTCCAGAAAAAAGTATGGCATGCATTGCTCGAAATACCCTATGGAGAGACAAGAAGCTATAAGGAAATAGCTATAAGTATAGGCAAACCTAACGGCATCAGAGCCGTGGCAAGTGCCATCGGAGCTAATGGCATCAGCATTTTCGTTCCCTGCCATCGAGTTATCGGAAGCAATCATTCCCTTACAGGTTTTGCCGGAGGATTGGACGCAAAGAGAAAGCTATTGGAGCTTGAAGCTGAATAAAACCAACATAAAATGGTGATTTATTATTAATTTAAATATCCGTAAAAACAAATTTTGATTAATTAATAGTTGTTTCTCTTACATTCTTAGTAAATATCATTACCTTTGCACCATGAAAACATTATTAGACGTTCATACACATACAATAGCATCAGGTCATGCCTTCAGCAGTTTGCAGGAAATGACCTTGACAGCAAAGGAGAAAGGGTTGGATATCTTGGGAATCACAGAGCACGGTCCCAATATCCCGGGTACCTGTGATCCTATCTATTTCAGAAACCTTCATTGTGTTCCACGCCAGCTCTATGGAATCAAACTGATGCTTGGAGCAGAACTCAACATCCTCAATACGAAGGGAGATATCGATCTCGATGAGGATTACTGGCGTATGCTGGATATCCGAATAGCAGGCATCCATAGCCTTTGCTGGCAGGGAGGAAGTAAGGAGGAGAATACGCAGGGTGTCATCAATGCCATGCGCAATCCCTTCGTGCAGATTATCTCTCATCCCGGCGATGGTACGGCAGAACTGGATTTCGAGGAACTCATGAAAGTTTCCAGGGAGACGCATACCTTGCTTGAAATCAACAACCATTCCATGGCTCCCATCCGCCACAAGACTGTGGCTGCTCCCAATAATCTGGAACTGCTGGCACTTGCCAAGAAGTATGAAACTCCAGTCATCTTCGGAAGTGATGCCCACTTCTCTGCGATGATTGCCGACTACAGCAACATTATGCCACTGGTAGAAAAAGCAGAGTTCCCGGATGAACTGGTTCTCAACTATCAGCCAGAGAAATTCATGGCTTACCTCAAGCCAACCCCTGAGAAATAGGAAAATTTAGTTTCACATTTCAAATTACATGACTATGATTATAGAAGAAATCATCAAGTATAATGAAAACTTCGTAGCCAGTAAGGCTTACGAAAAGTATCTTACGAGTAAATATCCAGACAAGAAACTTGCCATTCTTTCCTGTATGGACACCCGCCTCACTGAGCTTCTGCCAGCAGCTTTGGGCCTGAAGAACGGAGATGCCAAGCTCATCAAGAACGCCGGTGGACTGGTTATCAGTCCTTTCGACTCAGCCATGCGTAGTCTCCTTGTAGCCATCTACGAATTGGGTGTAGAGGAAATCATGGTCATTGCCCACTCCAACTGCGGTGCATGCCACATGAACGGACAGCAGATGAAGAAATTGATGCTCAAACGTGGCATCCATCAGAATGTTATCGATACCATCGGGCTTTGCGGCATCGACCTCGACCATTGGCTGGAGGGATTCCACGACACAGAGGATTCTGTAAGGAATACCATCAATACGATCCGTACACACCCTCTCGTACCAAAAGACGTAAATCTTCATGGCTATATCATTGACTCACAGACGGGCAAACTGACAGAAGTGAAATAGAATAACGGTATTAGTTTTAATTAAAACACATAACAGCAGTTTGTTGTACTTTCACCTTCCCTCTATGATGCTCTTTCCAAGAAAGTAACTATCGTTACAGCCCCCACATATCATTCAGCATACTGATAGCTGATTCCGAGCGGAATACATGGTCGCGGAAGGTGATGATGCCTTCGGGAGCAAGGTGGGCTTCGAAGGAATTCACCAGGAAATCTGCTTCGAGCAGAATGCGGTGGTCGAGGCTGGTAACATCTTGATAAGTATGATGATGGGCAATGAGCCAGCAGATTCTTTCTGTCTGTGCGTCTGTGAATCCATCTACTTCTGATAGTACTTTTCTTGCCTCGTCAGGACCCAGTTCTTCCTGGTGCTTGCCATCGCAGTTGCCGTATCTGGCTTCTGAAACGTGAATGCCTACATCGTGAAGAATGGCTGCTGCTTCGAGCACGAAGAGTTCTTCTTCATTCATTCCCTCTGCTATTGCAATCATACGGGCAAAGTCGTGTACCTTTACGAAATGCTGGATGCGAGGCGCATCGCCACCATCATACTTAATCATCGCCCTCATCAGTTGGGCGAGTATCAATTCCTTGTTTGTCATAATCTTATGTTTTTTTTAAATCAATATTTATATCTACTTAAGATGTTAATCGAAGAGTTTCTTCCAAATCCACAATACCGCTATGGCGCCAATGACGCAGAAGACGAAGTTGGTAAGATAACCCTTGCCAAACAGTTCTATGTTCAGCAGATTGCTGATGATGGCGCCGGCATAACTGCCCACAATACCTATGAATAGGTTCATACAACATCCTTTGCCTTCGCCGCTCATGATGCGGTTGGCAATATAGCCAATGAAAATTCCCGTAAGGATTGGCCATGCTGTGAAATCTGCAATGTGTTCTAACATACTCTTTTTCCCACTTCGTTCGTTTTGTTCTTTATTGATGGATGTAATCCAGAATCTGCTCGGCATGAATCTTGGTCTTGATCTCCTTTGGAGTGAAGATCTTTTCGATGACGCCTTCTTCGTTGACAAGATAGGTGGTGCGGAGGATACCTATGGACTTTCTGCCGCAGGTTACCTTCTCGCCCCAGCAGCCGAGTTCCTGCAGTAGGGTGGTTTCGGTATCTGCGATAAGAGGGAACTGCAAACCCTTGGTTTCAGCAAACTTCTTCTGCAGAGCTTGCTTGTCCTTGCTCACGCCGATAATCTCGTAACCGGCTGCAGCCAGTTCCTCCTTATGTGCCTGCAGGGAGCAGGCTTCGGCAGTGCATCCGCTGGTGTTAGCCTTCGGATAACTGTAGAGCACAATCTTGCGACCACGGTAGTCGCTTGCCTTTATCTCACGTCCGTCCTGGTCAATGCCAAGAATCTCTGGTATTTTATCTCCTACATTCATAATTTATTTATTATATGTCTTGTTATGATGCAAAGATAATAAAAATAATGCGAACCGATGTGATTCTTATGATTTTTAACACAAATAATCGTTGTTTATCTTTCTACCTGGAAGTTTAAACGAATCTTTCTTTTGGATAAAAAAAAGAAAAATATAGGGAGGATATTTGGTAATATGCTGATATTTACTTACTTTTGTGTGATGAACGTTCATGGTATGAAACAGGGAGCGTGATACTAAACAGGTAAAAAAGGAAGAAAATGAAGAAGATATTTTTGTTTATATTATTCTGTCTTTCCGTATGCAGCATGTCGGCTTACGACTTTCTGCGAGCTGTGAAAGATGAGATTCCGGGAGGTTACAACTTCTGGGTTTATACGCCGGTAGATTATTTCTATTCGCAAGAACAGACTCCTGTCATCATCTTTCTGCATGGAGCCAGTCTTTGTGGAAGAAATCTGAATAAGGTGAGAAGATACGGACCGCTTGATGCCATCGTCAAGGGGCGCGATATCGATGCGCTGACCATCGTTCCGCAGAATCCGGGAGGAGCCTGGAATCCGAAGAAAATCATGGATATGCTAGACTGGGTGAAGAAGAATTACCCATGTGATTCTAATAGGGTTTATGTCTTGGGTATGAGTTTGGGCGGTTATGGCACCATGGATGTCTGTGCTACTTATCCCGACAGGATAGCTGCCGGCATGGCGCTGTGTGGCGGCTGTTCGTATAAGGATGTGAGTGGATTGGGCGATTTGCCTTTCTGGATTATCCATGGCACAGCAGATAGGGCAGTACCGGTCAAGCAATCGAAGGTTGTGGTAGATAAACTTGAAAAGGATGGCAAGGATACCCGATTGATATACGACTGGTGGAAGGGTGCCAATCACGGTACCCCTGCCCGCGTGTTTTATCTGAAGAAAACCTATCAGTGGCTCTTCTCTCACAGCCTTTCAGATAAGGACAGACCCGTGAACCGCAACATCAGTATTACGATGAGTGATCTGGGCAGAGCATATGGTGATGTAAACCGAAATGCCCCTCAGCCTGAACTCATCGATGGTCCGAGTGTGATCAAGCAAGAGGGAAATGAATATTAAGGAATCAGGTGAACAGTTCTGCTACCTTCTCCAGCCAATTCTTATCAATATCATCGAAGGTGCTGAGGTGTTCGCTGTCAATATCCAGTACGGCGATTACCTCACCATTCCTGATAACAGGTACTACAATCTCCGAACGGGAGGCGCTGCTGCAGGCAATATGCCCCGGAAATTTCTCTACATCTTCTACCACGATGGTTTCCGCCTTGTCCCAAGCTGTGCCGCAAACTCCCTTGCCCCTTTTGATGCGGGTGCAGGCCAGCGGTCCCTGGAAAGGACCCAGCACAAGAGTTCCGTCGATGACCCGGTAGAAGCCCACCCACCAGAAGTGGAAGGTGTCCATGATGCATGCTGAAATATTCGCCATATTGGCGATGATGTCGCTTTCGCCCTCTACGAGCGACTTGAGCTGAGGGAGGAGTGTGGCGTAAAGTTCCTCCTTCGTTTCTCCTTTTATAATAAGATGTTCTGCCATGATGTCTTTTTATTTGATTAAATCCCTTTATGCGAATGATTTTTATGCCTTGCAAAGATACTGCTTTTTCTAAAATTAGGGACTTAGAATGGGTTAAATCTTCTAAAATTAGGGGCTAAGAATGAATCAAACCTTCTAAAATTAGGGGCTAAGAATAGGTTAGCCTGACTTAAACAAGATATTTTTCAGGTCTTTTTCTATGTTATCTGGCGTTTTTTTATTAATTTTGCAATCGAAATCATAAAAACAAACTATAATGAATACAAAAACTATTTTAATGGCTATGACTTGCCTTTGTACATTCAACAGCCTTCAGGGAAATGCTCAGGTAGCAGGAGGGAATACTTTGGTTGCTACTGCCATTGAGCAGCGAAGAGTCACTCTTCGTGACAGTATCTTGAACCATATTTCTGGTGCAAAGATTGCAGCGAAATCATTACAGATTAAGAACTTTGGAGCCAAGAACGATGGTAAGACCGATTGTCGCGCAGCTTTTGCCAAGGCCATCAAGAAGGCTTCGGCGATGAAGGGTGCCAAGATTGTGGTGCCTGCGGGTACCTATTATATTAAGGGACCTATCGTACTGGCAAGCAATATCTGTCTGGAACTGCAGAAGGGAGCTACCCTGAAGTTTGCGCCAGAAGAGAAGTACTATCCTATCGTTAATACCAGTTGGGAGGGAACTTTCCTCTACAACTATTCTCCTCTCATCTATGCCTATGGCTGTAAGAATGTTTCTATCATTGGCGAGGGAACCATCGACGGCAACGCCATGACTACCTTTGCCAAGTGGAAGCCTAATCAGAAGAAAGCGCAGCAGTTGAGCCGCAAGATGAATCACGAGGAAGTGCCTGTAAGTGAGCGCAAGTTTGGAGATGGCTACTGGCTTCGTCCTCAGCTCGTTCAGCTCTACAACTGCCAGGGAATTACCCTGGAAGGCGTGAAGATCACCAATTCTCCATTCTGGTGCATCCATCTCTTGAAAAGTGAGAATATCATCTGTCGTAATTTGCGATATGATGCCAAGCTTATCAATAACGACGGTCTTGATCCAGAGTGTTCCCGAAACATCCTGATAGAGGGCATTGCTTTTAATAATGGTGACGACAACGTGGCAATTAAGAGCGGACGTGACAATGATGGCTGGAATGCCAAGATGCCATCAGAGAACATCATCATCCGCAACTGTCATTTCAAGGGCTTGCATGCGGTGGTTATCGGCAGCGAAATGTCTTCTGGTGTAAGAAACGTAATCGTAGAGAACTGTGATTATGCTGGCTATTGCAAGCGTGGAATCTTTATCAAGACCAACCCTGATCGTGGCGGTTTTGTGGAGAATGTATTTGTAAAAAACTGTACGTTTGGTGATGTGGAGGATCTCTTCTACGTAACCAGTCGTTATGCAGGTGAGGGACAGACAAACCATCATTTCTCTACCGTGAAGAATATCTTCGTGGATGGTTTGAAGTGTAACAACGTGAGTGCTGCAGCCTTGGTTTTGCAGGGTACAGAGGCTAAGCCTGTTACTCATGTTTCTTTCGATAATATTGAGGTGAAGAATGCCAAGACTGGCATCAGCTTCGAGAATGTAATGGGGGTAAACATGGGTGAATGCAGCATTGGCGGCAAGGTGGGAACTCCTACCCAGGTTACTTCAAAGGATAAAGTTTTCGAAAGAAATAACAAGTAAGTTATTTGTTTTTCAATCTTTTTTCGTACTTTTGCACCATCAATTAAAATAAAGAAAATCCAGTTTTTTAAATGAAGTAAGAAAATGGCTGATAAAGATATGAAATGGAAGACGCTCTCGCAGAAGTATCTGATAGAGAAGCCATGGCTCACGGCACGAGTGGATAAGGTGGAATTGCCTACGGGAGCCATTATCGATGAATATTACGTGCTGGAATATCCCGATTGGGTGAACACCATCGCCATTACGAAGGAGGGAGAGTTCGTCTTCGTTCGCCAGTATCGCTATGCGATAGGTAAGACGGTGAATGAGCTCTGTGCCGGAGTGATAGAGAAGGGCGAGGACCCGATGGCGGCTGCCAAGCGAGAGCTGATGGAAGAGACTGGATTCGGAGGCGGAAACTGGCAGAAGTGGATGACGATTTCGGCTAATCCGAGCACTCATACCAATCTTACCCATTGCTATCTGGCTACGGATGTGGAGCGTATGGATGTTCAGCATCTTGACCAGGCTGAGGATATCGAGATTCGCCTCTTCTCCAGGGATGAAGTGATGGATATGCTGGAGAAGGGAGAAATCTGGCAAAGCCTGATGGCGGCTCCGCTATGGAAGTATTTTGCGAAAGCAAAGTAAGCTGCAGGGCTTCATCTGCGAAAGCAAACAGCAGAACTTTGTTTGCTCGAGCAAAGTAAATATTAAACAATAAACATTATAAAGATGGTAATAGATTTCGAAAAAATTGCTGAGGCTCACTTGGAGGGCTTCAAGGGTGGACAGGGTAAACTCGATACTCGTAACTATGTGGATGACAAGGTGAAGATTATGTATTCTACCTTGCGTCCGGGTGCATCAACTGGTCTTCATACTCACGAGGGAAACTGCGAGATTATCTATGTGGTAAGCGGCACTGCTACTTTCCATTATGATGATGCCGTAGAAGAGGTTCGCCAGGGACAGGTGCATTATTGTCCTATGAACCATGCTCATTATATGGAGAATCTCACAGATCATGATCTAGTGTATCTCGCCATTGTGCCTGAGCATCATTAATATCCTTGAAGTATCAGGGAAAAATATATCATATTCCTCCTGAGGAAAATGTAAAAAGAAAGTCCAACTCGGATGCCTCTCTCTGAAAGGCTCCAAGCTGGACTTTCGTCATTCTTCTCTCTCTTATATTGCTATAGTCATCTGTTTTTTATCTAAAAGAATATGCTGCTGATTATAGTTTCTCGCAGAACTCGATTTTCTCCTTGTTTGGACCTTCGATGGTGAAGAACTTTACGCCGTTCTCCCAGAAAGGAAGTCCATTTACCTGCTGATCCAGCATCTTGAAGGTTCCTGCTTCCTTCACTACCAGGAAGAGATTTTCTATGTTCTTTACATCGATGGCGATGTGGTCGATGGCTCCATATTCCATCTTTGCCTGATGGTTCTGATAGGTCTCGATGATGAGATTGTGGAGCTGGAGAAAGGCTACTTCCTCGGTGCCGTTTACTGTGCGGAGGGCTGTCTCGAAGCCCAGGGCATGATAAAACTCAATGGTCTTGTTGATGTCGTTGGTAGGAATGCCGATGTGCTGCACGCCTGTTGTAAAATCTTTGATTTTCATAATGAATCTGTGTTTAGATGATTGTTATGATAAAACTTTTTTGTGTATTGAAGATTTAGAAGCGGATGATTTCTGCTCCAATCTGGAAATAGCTCTCGTTGCTCTGAGGATTCCACATGCCCTTGGCATAAACCGGAATGGTGTAGTTGCCGAGTTTGAGATCGTGGGAGGCTTGCAGCGATACGTGAACTATGCCTGCCGTGGTTCCAAAGAAGTGGGCATCCTCGCCAGCTCTGTTCAGGGCGAAGGCTCCACCAACTCCTGCATCTACCTTCCAGCCATCCTTCTGATAGATAGGATATTCCGCATAGGCGAAGGTGGAATATTTCTGCTTCGTGTTGTTGCTGTTGCGGTCGCGTCCGAAGACTACCGTTGACCAGCTCAGGAGCAGTGGAAACTTCTCGTTCTGAAACCGGTAGCTTAATGTAGCATCGAGGAATCGGCCGGTGGTATGGGCTGAGTAGTTCCAGTATTCCTTATTATTATAGGTGGCGCCAGGGGAGAAGTTGTAGGTGTCCCACAGGGCGAATCCCCATCCGCCAGCCTTCAGATTCAGATAATGGTTAAACTCCTTGTAGGAGCCTTCCGAGTTGCAGCCACCCCAAAGTCCCACGGTAACGTGGTCATTGGCCATCGTATAGCTCAGGTCGGTGAGGAGGACGATGCCGTCGGAAACTTCCATGCCACGCCACAGATGATTGTTCTGCACGTTGGCTTTCAGATGGAGCTGTGCCTGGGCATTTCCCAGGCAAGCAGCCATCATCAAAACAATAACTACAATTCTTTTCATGGTTTTACTACAAAATAAACTTTTTGAACCTAACTAACTATGAACCTTATAAACGTTAACTAATTACTTAAACCATATATTACAGATAATTATAATTTGCATATAATTTGGGCAAATAAGGGCTTATCTTGTAAATTCCTTTGGCAAGACCGGCATGGCTCCATTCTGTGTACAGACGAATGCCGAAACCTTTACTGCCAATTCATGAGCTTCCTTTACGCTCTTACCCTTCAAGATGCTTGCCACGAATGCGCCTGTGAATGAATCACCGGCACCCACTGTGTCTGCCACTTCCACTTTCGGTGTCTCGATAAACGAAACCTCGCCAGGGGTGAATACATAGCTGCCGTTTACGCCGCAGGTAAGAATGAGCATCTTCAGATTGTACTTGCCCAAGAGGAGCCAGCATTTATTCTCCAGGTCGATGCCCGGATAGCCGAAGATGCGGCTTACGGTGATCAATTCCTCGTCGTTGATCTTGAGGATGTTACATCGCTTGATGCTCTCGGTGATAATCTCCTTGGTATAGAAGCCTTGACGGAGATTGATATCGAAGATTTTGAGGATTCCTTCTCCCTCAGGCATGTGGTCGAGGAAGCGGTAGATAGTGTTACGGGAAACCTCATTGCGCTGAGCCAGTGAACCGAAGCAGGCTGCGGTGCAGTTCTTTGCCAAATCCTCCAGGGCTGGGGTGTAAGGAATGTTGTCCCAGGCTGCTCCCTCCTTGATGTCGTAGCAAGGAATGCCGTTGGCATCGAGTGAAACCTGGACGGTGCCTGTAGGGTAGGCTACCTTGTCTATCTGATAGTTGAGATGGTGATCGTTGAGTTCCTTCTCCAGTTCCTTGCCCAACTCATCATCGCCCATTGCGCTGACCGCACAGCTATTGAGTCCGAACTGCGAAACATGGTAAGCAAAGTTGGCTGGAGCGCCACCTAGCTTCTTTCCTTCAGGAAGCACATCGAAGAGTGCCTCGCCGATACCTATCACTGATTGTTTCTTTTCCATTGTCATTTTTACTTTAAGAATGTTAGAGATGTTACTTGATTTCTGTTGCAAAGGTAGCATTTTTCAGCTACCTTCACAAAGAAAAATCATCTAAACTTTCTGCAAACGTTCCCGCAATCGTTTCCAATTTCTGCAATCGTTTGCAGTATGTTTCTTCTCTTCTATCTCTTTACTTCTTCTCTTCAGGTTTCTGTTCGAAATCGATGAGAACCTTCATGCTGGTTTCGCGATGAGTGTCGATAAACTTGTAGGCATCATCGTATTCTTCGAAGGCGAAGCGGTTGCTTACGAGTGGTTTGAGGTTGACGATGCCCTTGCTTACGTAATCGATGGCTGTGAGATAATCTTCGTGGCGATACATCATTGAACCGATGAGTCTCAACTCATGCTCGCCCAGATAGAACATGCTGAGGGCTGGGTCCTTGGCAAAGACTGCCACAACCACGATGTCGCTACCTTTCTCGATGGTCTCCATCAGCGAACGGATGGAAACTTCTACACCTGCTACCTCGAAACCTACCTGATAGCCTTCCTCACCGAAAAGTTCCTGGGCTGCCTCCTTCAAGGTCTTCTTGGTGATGTTGAGGGTGTGCTTGATGCCGCATTCGCGAGCCTTAGCCAGGCGAAGGTCGCTTACATCGGTAATGAGTACATTCTTGGCGCCACGAGCAATGCAGAACTGGGCTATGAGGTTGCCGATGGTTCCTGCACCGCTCACAACTACATTCTTACCCTTCACATCGGTGCGGTTGCTGGCATGGGCACCAACGGCTGAAGGCTCAATCATGGCACCGTAGTCGAGGCTCATGCCTTCTGGCAACTTAGCCACGCGGTCGTCATCTACTACAAAGAAATCCTGTGCTGCACCATCTGCCTGGAAAGCCTGAACACGCAGGTGCTCACAAACATTATACTGTCCGCGCTTGCAAGGGTTGCACTTGCCGCAAACCAACTGTGGGCGAGCGGTGATGTGGTCGCCAGGCTTGCAGACGGTAACTTCGCTGCCTACAGCCATAACCACTCCTGAGTACTCATGTCCCTGAACCACTGGGTAGAAGGTGGCTGGGTGAAGACCGTGGTAAGAGTGAATCTCGCTACCGCAGATGCCGATGCGCTTGATGTTGACGAGAACCTGATGAGCAGTTAAGTCTGCTGCCTTTGGTTCTGCTACTTCCTTGAATTCGATATGCTTTGGTTCTACCAATATTGCCTGTCTCATAATTATAATGTTTTGAAATTGTTATTGTTATGTTGGTGGGATAAAAGATCCCGTTTTATCTTTATATTCTTTGCTGAACCCACTTTTTAAGTGGGCTCTTTTTTATTTCTTCTTATTCTCCAGATCGGTCATGATCTGCTTGTATTGCTTCTTGTTGAGCTTGTAGAAGCAGAGACATCCTGCGGTGATAATCCACAATACTCCAGGAATGGTGCTGAAGGCGTGGTGCATGATGCTCAATACTTCTGGATTCTGCATGGCGTTGCTTACGTATCCTGCATTGCCCAGAGCAATGGCGAGGAGCGATGTTCCTAGTGCCATTCCTATCTTGTTGCCCAGCGAGATGAAGGCGTATTGGAATCCGTCGTTTCTGATGCCCGTCTTCCACTCGCCATACTCCACACAGTCGGGGATGATGGCATAGATGGCTGTATTGAAGCCTGAGAAGAAGAACCATGACAAAGCAGAGAACAGATAGAACATGATGGCGCTGCCGTTAGGGCTGAAGAAGTACAGACCTATCATCGTAATACCGGTGAGGAAAGCGAAGATGGCTGCCGTGAAACCCTTGTTGCCCGTTTTTCTGAATACCAAAGGGAAGCAGGCGGCACCTATGATACTTGGCACGATGATGGCCATGGAATAGTAGGAGAAGAGTGTTGCTGAACCTTCCACATAAGTGAAATAGTAGAGCATGTCGGCGTTGCGTCCGTAGTGGATGAAACCGAAGAGCAACTGTCCTAAGAGGGCGAGCAGATAGGGCTTGTTCTTCATCACGGAACGAAGCTGCACCTTTAATGGGAGCTTCTGTCCCACAGGAACTTCTACCACTTCCTTGGTCTTATGGAAGCAGAACAGATGGCAGGCGGCGAAGATGATGCCGTAGAGTACTGCCACTGCCAGATAACCATATTTGGTGTCGCCTGCGCCAAACCAACTGATGAGCGGAACGGTTACGATGTTGATTACTCCGATGGCCATCATGGCGCTCACCGAACGGCTGGTGTTGAGCTTGGCTCTCTCATCGATGTCTTGTGTCATGGCTCCGCAGAGTGTGCCGTAAGGCAGGTTCACGCAGGTATATCCCAGCACCAGGATGCAGTAGGTTACTGCCATATAGATAATCTTGGCGGTCTGGCTCCATTCCGGATGAGCCCAGAAGGTGAGTATCAGTACCAGTGCCGTGATAGGAGCTCCGAAGAGCAGCCATGGGCGGAATCGTCCCCATCGGGTGTGGGTCTTGTCGGTAAGTGTGCCGATGATGGGGTCGTTGATGGCATCCCAGAATCGGGACACAAGCATCAGGGTTGCTACGGCACTCATGCTGATTCCGAACACATCGGTGTAGAAAATCATGAGGAAATTGCCCACGAACATCCAACTGAAGTTGCAGCCCACATCGCCCATGCCATAGGCGAGCTTACTGATGAAGGGAACCTTTCCCTGTGAATTGTTCTCTAGCGAACAGTTCGCTTGAAATTTAGAATCTTGTTCCATATCCTTTTTTTAGGTTTGATTGTGATACTTAATGTTGTTTATTCTTTGTTTTGTGTAGGAATAGAGCGATTTGAGAAATCGTTTTTCCTTTTCACGTTGCAAAGATAGAACGATTTTGCAGAAGAAACAAGAAAAAAAACGACTCTTTTTTCGCAACCGTTCCCGCAACCGTTCCCATTTTCCGCAACCGTTCCCAAAAAGATTTCTCTGTTTTTTGTTGTTGCTTTCGTGGAAAATAAGTATCTTTGCAGGCACATATAACAAGAAACCAAAAAGAGATATGGCAAAATATGTAACCATCATGGACATTGCAAGGGAGTTGGGGATTTCCAAGTCCACCGTTTCGCGTGCTCTTTCGGGAGATACGGGTAATGTGAAGACGGAAACCTTGCAGAAGATATTGGCAACTGCCGAGCGGATGGGCTATCATCGCAACGAACTGGCTGTGAACTTTCGCCAGCAGAGTACTCATAACATTGGCATCATCATCCCCGAAATCGTAACAACGTTCTATATGACCTTTATCAATGATGCTCAAGCCATCTTGCGCAAGCAGGGGTATAAGGTAATGATTGCCATCTCTAACGAGAATCCAGAGCAGGAGAGAGAGAACATTCTGATGATGGAGCAGCTGCGTGTGGATGGCATCCTGATGAGTGCATGTGATAAGGAGCATAATGTGGACCTATATAATAAGGTGATAGAAAGGGGCATTCCCATCGTGTTTTTCGATAGAACGGTGGAGAAGGTAAAGGCTTCACAGGTGCACATGGACGATTACATCATGTCGTTTTTCATGGTGGAGACTTTGTTGCGCAAGGGGTATAAGCATATTATTCATATCCCGGGACCTGCTTATATCCGAAACAGCTATGAACGATTGAGGGGCTATCGGGATGCGCTGGAAAAGTTTCATATAGAGTATCAGGCGCAAGATGTCTTGTCGCCAGCCTTGTCGGCTGAAGAGGGTAGTTGGGTGATGGAGCGTTTCCTGGAGAAGAATGTGCCCTTTGATGCGGTATTTGGCTTTACGGAGACTGCTGTGTTGGGAGCCAAGAGTGCTATCCAGAAACGTGGCTTGCGCATTCCGGAGGATGTGGCACTTTGCTGCATGTCTGGCACAGCTCTGGCTACTTTGGTTCATCCTCAGTTGACGGTAGTGGAGCAGCCTATAGAGAAAATGGCGCAGGAAAGTTGCCGACTGCTGCTGGAGCATATTGCCGATGGTTATAGAAGGATAGAGGAAATTGCATTGAGAGGTGAAACAGTGATAAGGGAATCTACTTAATAAAGGTATCGACTTCTGGAATCTGCATAAAAGAAGCTGTTTTCAGAAAACAGTGTAAAAGAAACGGGTGTATCATCTATATTATTGAATGATACACCCGTTTTCTATTTCTTTATCTTAAGCTTTTAAACTTAATCTATTTCCTTATCTTAATCTTCCTCTTCTTCTTCATTCTCCAGCAAGTCGGTGCCGAGGTGAGTGGTCTGTTCACGCTTCAAACGATCGCGCACTTCCTTAGGCTTGGTGGCGTAGGTAATCATTCGGATAGAATCGTTATAGCTTACGTACTTCCAGAGCCAGTTGAGCATTACCATTACCTTGTTCTTTACGCCAAGGATAGAGCGGAGGTGAACTACCAGCCACAATACCCAGGCAAAGAAGCCCTGGCTGTGGAACTTGCCAAGCTCTACCACTGCCTTGTGTCTTCCGATGGTAGCCATAGAACCCAGGTTCTTGTAGCGGAATGGCTTGAGCTGGGAATCAGTGGTTCCCTCGGCAATCTTCTGGATATTCTTAGCCAGGAGTGCTGCCTGCTGAATGGCTACCTGTGCCAACTGTGGATGACCGCCAGAATAAGCTGGGTCTGTGGTCTGGATACACTGGTCGCCGATGGCAAAGAGACCGTCCATGCCAGGGATGCGGTTGAATTCATCTACTACGATTCGGAAACCACGGCCCAGATGGTCGACATCGATACCTGTGATAGGCTGTGCCTTTACACCTGATACCCAGAGGAAGGTACGGGTAGGAATCTCCTGACCGTCCTTCATCAGAACCTTGTGGTCCTTGTAGTCGGTTACCATTTTGCCAAACTGTACATCCACACCCATACTGGTAAGGAATTCGTATGCTTTCTTAGAAGAGTCCTGTGACATTCCGGCGAGCAGTCTGTCGCCCGCTTCCAGAAGATAGATGTGCATCAGAGATGAGTCCATATCAGGATAATCATAAGGAATCACGTAGCGCTTCATTTCTGAGAGGGCTCCGGCAATCTCTACACCTGTGGCACCACCGCCTACAATGACCACGTTCAGAAGTTCCTGTCGCTCCTCTTCTGTGGCACAGGTCAGTGCACGCTCCAGGTTGCTCAGTACGGCGTTGCGCAATCCCATTGCCTCTGAAACGGTCTTCATCGGAATCGCCCATTTCTCGATGTTGGCATTGCCATAGAAATTGGTAGTGGTTCCTGCTGCGAACACCAGGTAATCGTACTCAATCTTACCGATGGAAGTCTGCAGAATCTTCTTGTCTGGGAATACGGCTCTCGCCTCTGCCATGCGGAAGTAGAAGTTCTTGCGCTTGCGGAAAATCTGGCGGAAAGGGAAGGAGATGGAGCTTGGGTCGATACCTGCTGAGGCTATCTGATAGATAAGTGGAGGGAACTGATGGAAGTTATTCTTATCAATCAACACCACCTGCAGGTTTGAATTGCAGAGGTCTTCTGCCAAACGAAGACCACCGAGTCCGCCACCTACGATAACTACTCTCTTCAACTGATTTCTCTTGATATTAATGCTCATAACTACTGCTGTTTTTACATATTAATTACATATATTTGCTGAAAATTCTGTTCTCTATAAGGCGTAATGCCTGGTTCTTGCTGAAAATTCGATTGCAAAGGTACAACATTTTGATGAGGTGGCAAAGGAAGATGGGTAGAAATATGGGATTGAAGATTGTTGCAATCGTTCTCTTTTTAGATTCAGGAAAATGAAGTTGTAAAATGTAATATTCAGATAGCATTTTATGAGCACTTTTTTTGAGAAATGTTGTCGGTTTAAAGGAAAAGTTGTATATTTGCATCGACAATTTTAAAAGACGAACGAATTTTTATAAAAACATCATGATGAAACATGTAACAATTAAGGATATAGCCCGTTCGCTCTGCATCTCGGTTTCTACCGTTTCCAGGGCGTTGACGGATGACAAGAACATTCGCAAGGAGACGCGCGAGATGGTGATTGAGGAGGCAAAACGACTCGGCTACAAGCGTAATCCGGTGGCGATGAACCTGAAGATGGGGCGTACGAACACCATTGGTGTCATCGTGCCGGAGATGCATACTCCTTATGCTTCGCAGGTGATTAATGGTATTCAGGACGTGCTCTACAAAAAGAACCAGAAGGTGATGATTGCCGAGAGCGATGAGAAACCGGAGCGGGAGTTGGAGAACCTGAAGATGATGGAGCAGTTTATGGTGGATGGTCTGATTGTGAGCCTCTGCAGCTACCGCAAGAATATAGAAATGTATCAGCAGTTGGCAGCAGATGGTATGGCGATAGTCTTCTACGACCGCATTCCATACGGATTGAAAATGCCGCAGGTGATGGTGGATGATAATGTAGATTCTTATTTCATGGTGGAGCATCTGATTCGCCTGGGCAGGAAGCGCATCGTCTATCTGCAGGGACCCGACGACATTTATAATGCCTATCAGCGAGGCTTGGGTTATCGTGAGGCGATGGAGAAATTTCATCTTTTCGACCCGGAGCTGATTGTGAAGACGGGAATGACCTTCAAGAATGGAGCTGATGCCATCGACCGTCTTATATATAATAAGGTGGAATTTGATGCCGTCTTCGCCTTTACTGATACTTTGGCGATAGGTGCGCAGAATCGACTCCGTGCCTTGGGTAGACGGGTGCCGGAAGAGATTTTCGTGGCTGGTTTTTCGGGTACCGAACTATCAACCATCGTATCTCCTCAGATTACTACTATGGAGCCTCCGTTGGAGGAGATGGGCAGAAAGGCGGCAGAACTGGTGATGGAGAAAATCAATAATCCAGAGATGGAAGATAGACAGGTGGTGCTGAAGACCACGATGAAATGTAGGGAATCTACGGGAGAATAATCAAACTTCGTGTTTTCCGGTAATCACTAGAAAGTGGTTTTCGGTAATCGCCTGAAAGTATTTAAAACGTTTGCAGAAATTGGGAACGTTTGCGGGAACGTTTGCAAGTTTTTTTCGAAAAAAACATCTTTTTATCTCGAAAAAACGCAATATCTTTGCCATCGGAAACGGGAGATAAGATAGCTGAGGAAACTCCTCGGCTACTTGCTTCCCCAAAAATGAATAAACAATTAATATTTACAGCTAACAATAAAAGAATTATGGCAAATTTAGTGAATGCAAACGCAGCAAATGCAGCTCAGGTAGTAAAAGGTTATGCTTATAACCGCAGTTTGGTAAAGGCAGGTATCCTGCACTTCGGAGTAGGTAACTTCCATCGTGCTCACCTGGAGTTTATGACCAATATGCTCCTCGAGAACAATACCCAGCAGAACTGGGGTATCTGTGGAGCAATGATTCTCCCAGGCGATGAGCGTCTCTACCATGCCCTGAAGAAGCAGGACGGTGAATACACCCTTACCGTATGTGGACGTGATGACAGCATCCAGGTTTATCAGTTGGGTGCGCTCGTTGAACTCTATTGGGGCATTGAGGAGCAGGAACAGATTCTGAACAAGATTGCGTCTAAGGATATCAAGATCATCACCCTCACTATCACCGAGGGCGGATACAACATTTCACGTCAGAGTGGCGAATTCATGCTCGACAATGCGCAGGTGGCTCACGATATCGAGAATCCAACCAAGCCGGTTACAGCCTTCGGATATGTAGCCGAGGGATTGCGCCGCCGCAAGGCAGCAGGCAATGGTCCTATCACTATCCTTTCCTGCGATAATCTGCAGCACAATGGCAATACTGCCCGCAAGGCTTTCATGACTTTCGTGGGAGCTCAGGACAAGGAACTCGCTGCCTGGATGGAGGAGAACGTTACCTTCCCTAACTCAATGGTTGACCGCATTACTCCAGCTACCCGTCCTGCCGACATCGAGCGACTGAATGCTCAGAACGGCACTTGCGATGAGGCTCCTGTATATTGCGAGGACTTCATCCAGTGGGTAGTAGAGGATAATTTTGCAGCCGGTCGCCCAGCATGGGAAACCGTGGGCGCTCAGATGACCGACGATGTGACTGCCTTCGAGAATATGAAGCTTTCTCTCTTGAATGCTTCACATACATTGCTCTCTTATCCATCTTTTCTCGGCGGTTACCGCAAGGTAGATGCAGCCATGCACGATGAGAGAATCCGCAAGTTTGTACGTGCCTTCATGGACGATGACATTACTCCTTACGTGCCAGCTCCAAAGGATACTGATCTCGAGGCATACAAGCAGTGCCTGGTTGAGCGCTTCGGCAACCGCATGGTCAGCGACCAGGTGGCTCGTCTCTGCTTCGATGGTGCCAGCAAGTTCCCGGTTTACGTAATGCCGAACCTGGAGAAGATGATTGCTGATGATGCTTCTGGCAAGCGCCAGAATGTGGAGTTCAAGCGTGTGGCTTACCTCTTTGCTGCTTACCGTCATTATCTGAAGTATCAGGTAGATGACAATGGTGATGCATTCGAAGTGGCAGATCCATGGCTTACCGTTGATGACCATAAGGCCATCGATAGCGATGATGCGCTCGATTTTCTCGGCATTTCAGCCTTTACAAGTACCGATCTCAAGGCAGCTCCTCATTTCGTAGAGCTTTACTTGAAGATGGTAGAAGACATCAAGACAAAGGGTGCCATGAAGGTTTTGGAAGATGAAATCTTGTAATATAGAGAGAAACTCTTGAAAATAAGAGTCAGGTGTTTTTATGGATTGTTTAATTCGTCGAAACACCTGACGATAGCGTAACTTTCTCTAATTTAAACCTAGATAAACATGAAACAATCGATAACGCTTAGGAGTGCTGGACCATTTCTACTCCTGACATTCATCTATTTTATAGTGGGCTTCCTTACTACCGTCAATGGTCAGTGTCAGGGTCCCTTGAAGATAGCCTTCCTCTCGGAGGTTACCACTACCAAGAACTCCCTGGCAACGCTCATCTCCTTCGCTTTCTTCCTGGGCTATCTGCTCAATAGTGCTAAGACGGGACGCTTGCTCAACAAAGTGGGCTATAAGAAGACGCTCATCCGTTCGATGCTGGTAATGGTGCTGGGTCTCGCTTTCTATCTTGCTTCGGCGCTGATTGCTGAATATTGGGGTGGGGCAGGCGTGCATCTCTCGCAGGATTTCGTACCATTCGGATATTTCGTTTTCCTTTTCGGATCTTATCTGATGGGTACGTCAGCGGCAATGCTTCAGGTGGTGATCAATCCATACATAGCTGCCTATCCTTTGCCGGGCACTCAACCTGTGCAGCGCATGAACTTCACCTGTGCGGTGAATTCTTTCGGTACTACCATCGCTCCTTTCTTCGTAACGGGCGTGATGTTTGCAGGTGTGTCCCTGGATTGTGTTTCTGCCGACCAGCTCACCATTCCATTCCTGGTAATGATGCTCATCATTGCCTTTACAACATGGAGCACTTCCAAGGCGAATCTTCCAGACATTGAGGGTACGAGAGAGGAGACTCAAAATGTGGAATCTGAAGGAAAGACAACTCCTTCTGATGATTCCAGAAATGCGAAGAAACGCAGCATCTGGTCGTTTCGTCATCTGAAATATGGCGTGATAACCATCTTCTTCTATGTGGGAACCGAGGTGGGAATCGGCAACAATATGAATCTCCATGCTATGGATCTGATGGGGCATGGTTATAATCTTTCGCCAGCTCTTCTTGCCACGCTCTATTGGGGTGGATTCATGATTGGCAGAATGGTTTCTGCCGGTTTGAAGAACGTGGCACCTCGCCCTATGCTCATTACCGTTACGGTGGCGGCAATCGTATTGATGTCTGTTTCCATGTTTACCGAGAATCTCTGGCTGATGGCTGCTGTGGGATTATTTCATAGTGTGATGTGGAGTTGCATCTTTACACTGGCAGTTGATGGCTTGAAGGAATATACTTCCAAGGCTTCGGGTGTGTTCATGATGGGAGTTTTCGGTGGTGCAGTATTCCCTGTGCTTCAGGGTTTGCTTGCCGATTATATCGGTTCGTGGCAGTTCACCTGGTTCGTTCCTCTCTTCTGCGAGTTCGTTATCCTCTGGTACGGACTTGTGGGGTATAGGAAGCAGGAGGCATAAAAGGCAATAGTAAGACATAAATTAAGAAGGATATCAAAAACTCGGGATGTTTCAGGTTAGAAGCATCCCGAGTTTTTTATTTTTAAGAGTTATTTCGCAATCAGATGAATCATTCCGCAATCTGATGAATCACATAGGTAACCACGCCCCAAATCATGAAGCGGTTGGTTTCATCTACCCGGATAGGGGAGAAGTTCTTGTTCCATGGGATGAGCCAGCCGAAGGTGCCGCTCTCATCCATCTTGAATTGCTTGATGGTGAATTCGCCATCTACGAAGGCGATGACGAAATTGCCGTTTGAGGGTTCTATCTGCCGGTCAACTACAGCGAGATCACCGTCGAGAATGCCTGCATCCTGCATGCTGTCGCCAGATATGCGCACGTAGAAGGTGGCCTCACGATGGCGAACCAGAATATCGTTGAGGTCTATCTCTCCCTCCATATAGTCTTGTGCCGGCGAAGGGAAGCCTGCTTTTACGCTTTGCTCTGCCAGCGGAATAGGCGTCTTGGCTCCGAATTCCGCAGGGTGAAATGTCAGTTTTATCTTGTTATCGTTATTCTTATTCATCTTGTATTTCTTAATTTATGGAGCTCATTTTTAAAATGGGCTTATTCTGTTTTAGAATGGGCTTATTCTGCCTCTCATTGAGTATTTACTTTCAGAATATCATGGATGTTCGTGGTAAACTGCTTCGACATGTACTCGCGTTTCAGGTCGAATCGGCAGTCTGTTCCTTGTATGGCCTGGCGTATGGTGCCATAACCATTCTTCCGGTTGATGGCGTCGATGGCCTCCATCAGCTTTTTTTGCTTGCTTCGGTCGATGGGGTCGAAGAGGTCTTGCTGGCGAGGATGGTCGGGTGAGATTTGCCACAGGATAACGCCAGCTTTCTTGAAGTGACACGACATGTCGGGGCGATCGGGCCTGCTGTCTGCCATCGGTTTCGGGTATTTAGCCCTGAGAATGCTGAGGGCAGCACCTACTATTTCTTCCTGCGCATTGGTGGCGATGGGCAGGGTGAGGGAATCGTGGATGGTGTATTCAGGCACATGCTCGTTAAAACGGGAAGTCCAGGCGAACACTGTGATGCCCTGACATACGCTACCTTGTCTCCTTAATTTTTCTGTACAACGTACAGCGAAATTAGCCACGGCTTCTTCTATCACATTTTTGTCGGTAATGCCCTCGTTGGCAAAACTCCTGCTGGTGCAGATGCTCTTCTTCTGCGGCAATTCCTCGATGCTGATACAGTTTTCGCCATTCAGTTCTTTCCATGTTCTTAGGGTGGTGATATTGAAATGGCTGCGGACCCAACTTTCTTTCTTGTCGGCAAACTGAGCGGCGGTCCTGATGCCCATATAATCGAGCTTTCGGGCTATCTGTCTGCCTATTCCCCATATATCTTCTATGGGGAAGAGAGACAGCGCCTTGTATCTCCGTTCATCCGTGTCGATGAGGCAGCAGCCTTGGAAGCCCTTGTATTTCTTGGCGAATTTAGAACCGATTTTCGCCAATGTCTTCGTTTCTGCAATGCCTACGGATATCGGGATTCCAACAGCCCGAAGTACATCTGCCGATATTTTGGAGCCATAGCGATGGAGCAGGCTATCGGGCTTTTCTGATGGCTCGTCTATTGTTATTTTATTGAACAAAGTAGGATGGTCTTCCGCATGCTCCCGAAAGAAAACTTTCGCCATTGATTCGTCTGCCTCGAAGAAACTCTCATCAATAGAGTATTGGTCGATGCGTGGGGAATAATGGGATAGCATCGACATCACGCGGTTGGAGAGCGAACCGTAGAGTGTATAGTTGCTGGAGAAGATAGCCACTCCTTCAGCCTCCAGTTTTTCCTTTACCTGATAGAAGGGGTCGCCCATCTTATAGCCCAATGCCTTGGCTTCTTCAGAGCGCGCAATGACGCACCCGTCGTTGTTGCTCAATACAACCACGGGTTTTCCTATCAGGTCGGGGCGAAACACTCGCTCGCACGAACAGTAGAAGTTGTTGCAGTCTGCCAGTCCTATCATATCTTATCATTAACACCTCTTGTTATCACCAGAAATCCTGGTATGATGTGCAAAAATACAAAAAATAATCCGAAAACGATAGTTTTTCATTCAAGTTTTTTGTCGTTTCGTAATTTATTCTTACCTTTGTGGTCATAAGCTAGTATTGAAACATCATAAAACTGAACGATATGAATGATAAGAATAACATGTTGGCATTGAGCCAGGAGCGTTTTTCGGCTCGCAAGTTTACTCCGGAGGCGGTGAGCCAAGAGGATCTGGACTATATCATGGAGTGTGTGCGCCTGGCACCATCGGCAGTGAACAGGCAGCCTTGGCGCTGGCTCATTGTGCGCTCAGAAGAGGCGAAGAAGAAACTGCAGGATTGCTACGACCGCGAATGGTTCAAGACGGCTCCTATATATATTATAGGTATGAAAAACGTGAATGAGAACTGGGTGCGCAGATATGATGAGAAACCGCATGGCGATATTGATGTGGCGATAGCGGCAGAGCATCTCTGTCTGGCTGCCACCGAAAAGGGACTGGGCACCTGCTGGGTCTGCAATTACGATACGGCGAAGATGCAGCAGTTCTTTCCGCGTGAGGGCTATGAGGCGGTGGTAATTATTCCTGTAGGTCATATTGCTGAAGACTGTCCATGCGCTGAGAAGAAGCGTAAGGAGATGAGCGAAATCACGGAAGAAATCTAGATCTGAATATAAGAAGAAATCTAGTTCTGGTATAAAATCTGGTACAAAAAAGAAGCTGTATGGAAATGAACGAAGAATCCATCCTGGCATGGAATATCATAGAAAAGACAAATGCCAACCTCTTCCTTACCGGAAAGGCGGGCACAGGTAAGACAACCTTCCTCAAGCGATTGAAAGAACTGTCACCCAAACGAATGATTGTGCTTGCTCCTACGGGCATTGCAGCCATCAACGCCGGAGGAATGACCATCCATTCGTTCTTCCAGCTTCCCTTCTCGCCATACGTGCCGGGCACGACCTTTGGCAGCGGCGAACAGAAACGCTATCAGTTCAGCAAGCTCAAGCGCAATATCATCCGCAGTATCGACCTGCTCGTTATCGACGAAATCAGTATGGTGCGCAGCGATCTGCTCGATGCTGTAGATTCTGTGCTTCGCCAGTATCGCAAGCGCCACGATTTGCCTTTCGGTGGTGTGCAGCTCCTGATGATAGGCGATTTGCAGCAGCTGGCACCCGTGGTTACGCCACAGGAAGAGCATCTTTTAGGGCAGCATTATGATACTCCTTTCTTCTTCAGCAGCAACGCTCTGAAGCAGGTGGGTTATCTCACCATCGAACTTAAAAAGGTGTACAGGCAGCAGGATGAACAGTTTATCTCGCTGCTCAACCAGATTAGGGAGAACAAGGCTTCTGAAGCTACGCTGCAGGCTCTGAACCAGCGCTATGTTCCAAATTTTGTACCACCTAAGGAGGGCAATTATATCAGGCTTACCACCCATAATGCACCTGCCCAGTATATCAACGAACAGCAGCTTGCTGCCTTGCCTGCGCAGTCATTTTCTTTTACAGCAGATATAGAGGGCGATTTCCCGGAAACATCTTATCCGGCCGATTTCAAGCTCACATTGAAGCCGGGAGCACAGGTGATGTTCATCAAGAACGACCCGCAGCACCGTTTTTATAATGGTATGATAGGCGAGGTGATAGGGGTTAGGACCGATGAAGACGGCAGCAAGATTACCGTTCGCAGTAAGGATTCGGGCGAGGAGTTTGACCTGGAGAAAATGGAGTGGACCAATGCGAAATATACGCTGAACGAGAAAAACAAGGAGATAGAGGAGACGGTGGAAGGAAAATTCATGCAGTATCCTCTGCGTCTGGCGTGGGCGATAACTATCCACAAAAGTCAGGGACTTACTTTCGAACATGCCATCATCGATGCTTCTCATTCTTTTACCCATGGTCAGACCTATGTGGCACTGAGCCGCTGCAAGACTTTGGAGGGTATGGTGCTCAGTCAACCGCTTTCTCGCGGAGCCATTATCAGCAGTCAGACGGTGGATGCATTCACCAGCCAGCTTGCTGCGCCTAGTCAGGAGCAAATCAGCAGTCTGGAGCTGCAATACATCATTTATTGCATCAGCGAACTCTTCGATTTTTATTCCATCAGAGCCAGTTATGAGCATCTGATGCGCTGCCTGGTAGAGTTTTTTAATGGTAAATATCCGCGCGTGGTAAGCGAGTATCAGAAGCTGCAGGTGGTGCTGAAGAGTCTGATAGCCGTATCGGATAAATTCCGTGTGCAGTATACGGGTATGCTTGCCCGAAATCCTGATGTGAGACAGGCTGAGCTGCAAGACCGTATTCATAAGGGAGCTATGTATTTTCTTGACAAAATCGGCATTCTGAGTGATTTGATCAGAAAGTCGAATCTTGATACAGACAACAAGGTGGCTAGGAAACAGTTTGAAGACCGCTTCTCTGTTTTCTCAGAGGATGTAAAATTAAAAGAACGGCTTTTGAAGTATGAATGTAGTGCAGAATTCACGGTAACAGATTATCTGAAAAAGAAGGCGCAGTTCTTGCTGTTGGATGCAGATGCCTCATCAGATAGCGGTTCGGGCAGAAAGTCAAGGAGACAGAAGAAACCGAATGAACCGAAGGTGCCGAAAGTCGCTTCGAAGGAGGTAAGTTATGATTTCTATATGCAGGGAATGACGGTAGATCAGATTGCTGCTAAGCGGGGTTATACCAAAGGTACCATTATTGGTCATCTTACTCCTTATGTGAAAGAAGGAAAGATTGGACTGCGGGCGCTGATTTCAAGTGCCCATGAAAAGAAAATCCGTGATTTCATGAAGGCTCATCCTGAATTGGAGCATTTTGGCGAAATAAAGGAAGCTTTGGGAGCTGGTATTGATTATTACGAAATCAAACTGGTTCATGATTTGATGGAGGGGGAATAAAGCATTCTTCCACCATATTATAATAATAGCCGTAACTATATTTGCAGTAGTTACGGCTATTTTTTTTAAAATATCTAGAGTTGGCTCACAGCCTTTTCCAACTGCTGTAAAGCCTGTTTGATAATACTTCTTGGTGCAGCTACATTCAATCGCATGAATCCTTCTCCGCCAGGACCGAACATCTCTCCATCATTCAATGCCAGATGCGCCTTGTCGATGAATAGGTCGAGAAGTGCATCGTGAGAAAGATGCAGATCACGGCAGTTGAGCCATACGAGGAAGGAAGCCTGTGGACGCAACGGACGAATGCCCAGAATATGCTCGCGGCAGTAATCTTCTACGAACCGGATATTGTCCTCAATATAGGCAAGCATCGCCTTGCGCCATTCTTCTCCCTTGCGGAAGGCTACGATAGTGGCGATAGGAGCAAAGAGGGTTGGCTCATCCAGTTCGTTGGCACTCAGCCAATGATAGAATTTCCTGCGAATTTCTTCGTTTGGAATAATGGCGTAGCTGCTCACGATTCCTGCAATATTAAAGGTTTTGGAAGGAGCCTGGAAGGTGATGCTGATGTTGCGTGCCTTGTCTGAAACCGAAGCAAACGGGATGTGCTTGTGGCCGAAGAGCGCCATATCCGCGTGAATCTCATCGCTGATAACGAGCAGATGGTGCTCATAGCAGAAGTCGGCAAGCTGCTGCAGGGGTTCCTTGCTCCAGGTAATACCGCCCGGATTATGGGGATTGCAGAGAATGAGAATCTTGCATTTCTCATCGCAAACCTTCTCGAGGTTTTCGAAATCCATCTCGTAATATCCGTCTTCCCTCATCTTCAGCGGATTGAAGACCACCTCTCTGCCATTACCCTCTGGGGTGAGGCGGAATGGGTGATAAACGGGAGGCTGGATGATGACTTTTTCGTCAGGCTGGGTGAAGACATTCACCACGAGTCCGATGCCTTTAACAATACCAGGAATGAATCTTATCCACTCTCGCTTCACATCCCACTGGTGGTGGTCGCGAACCCAGTCGATGATGCTAGGACGGTAATCTTCCGGCTCCATCGTGTAACCGAAAAGAGAGTGTTCCAGACGTGCCTTGAGGGCATCTGTAATGAAAGATGGGGTCTCGAAATCCATATCAGCTACCCAAAGTGGCAGCAAATCATCTCGTCCCCAACGAGGCAACAGGGCGCCATGCTTCAGGTCGTCGCTGCCCGAACGGTCTATGACTTTATCGAAATTGTACATTTTACTTTGAGTCTATTAACTATAAACTGTCAATTATAAACTATTAACCGCCTGCTTGATGTCTTCGAAGAGATCATCCACATCCTCCAGGCCTATGCTGAGGCGGATAGTGGTGTCTTTCACGTCCATCGATTTGCGCATGTTCTCAGAGAAAGCTCCGAAGATGGTGCTTGCCGGATGGATGGCGAGCGAACGGTTGTCGAAGAGATTGGTGGCGCGATGGATGAGCTTCAGATTGTTCAGAAAACTGAAGCAGGCTTCCTTGCTCTCCAGGTCGATGCAGATCATGGCTCCCGCAGTTTTTCCAAACTGGCGCTGCGCCAACTCGTGATAAGGATTATCCTCCAGACCAACATAGTTTACATATTTTATCTGAGGCAGAGAGCGCAGCTTCTTGGCAAGCTCCAAGGCATTGCTGCTCTGCACACGATAGCGAGCATCGAGCGTTTCAAGGCCGATGGTTTGCATATAAGCTACCTGTGGAGTCATATAGGCTCCGAAATTGAAGAGCATTTCTCCATAGAGACGTTTGGCGAAATCGCCGTTGTAAGGAGTACCGTAGTCGATAACCAGACCGCCGAGCGAAGTAGCACCGCCGCTTACATATTTAGAGCTGGAAACCACCTCAATATCTACTCCCAGACTCTTAGCCGAGAATTGTGTGAAAGGAATCACGGTAGAATCCACCACCAAAGGTACATTTTTTTCATGTGCCACTTCAGAAATGGCTTTCAGATCGGCAACCTCCAGCTGTGGATTGGTCAGGATTTCGAGGAAGACGCAGCAGGTGTCATCATCAATGGCTTCGCGCACGGCTTCGATATTGGTCAAATCGCGCAAACGCACCTTTACACCAAAACGGCGCAGAGTGGCTACGAGCAGGGCGTAAGTATTGCCGAAGAGATGCTTGAATGTAACAATATTTTTGCCTTGTGCTGCCAGCGCCATGAGGGTGTTGCTGATTGCCGCCATTCCTGAGTTGAAGGCGGTGGCATGAGCAGCATCGGTAAGGGCTGCCACACGGCGTTCCAGGTTGGTTACCGTAGGGTTCTCTACGCGCGAATAATCTGGAGCCTTAATCTTGTCGGTGAATGCTTCTGCCATGACGGCAGCATTGTCGAATTCGTAGGCAAGGGTGTTATATACTGGCACGCTCAGCGAGTCGTATGCATCGCGGCGCTCATATTCCAAATGAATAGCTTGAGTCTGTTTCTTCATCATTCTGTTATTTTATGTGATATTTTGCGTGCAAAAGTACAAAAAAGAAATCAAATAGACAATAAATCGCATAAAAAAAAACGAGTTGCGAATGCTTTTTATGCATTGCAACTCGTTGGAGAGGGGTTTAAACCAACAATAACCTACTGGCTCATCCGATTAACTTAAAGATAACATTTGTAAGGCAAAAATGCAGCAAAAAGAGCAAATTGTAACAGAAATATTCGTTTATCTCGAATTTTATTTGTAATTTCGCACCAAAATCAAAATATGGATATTTATGAATAAACTGATTCTGAAAACAACAAAAAGTGGACTGCTGGCAGCTGCCCTGATGGCTTCAATCTCTGCCAGTGCCGAAACCATAGAGGTGAAAACGCTGAAATATGCAGGCCCCTATGCCGTAGCACAGCCTTGGATGGCTGATAGTGTGAACATCAAGGGCGAAGCGTTCGACCTTAAGCAGTTGCTCGATTCGCCGCTGTCTTTCACCTTATTAAATAAGGGTAAGGAGGTGAGTGCAGCCCAACTCCTTGCCGACAAGCAGGATGCGCTCCATCTGGCTTCTTTCTGCGTTTCTAACACCCAGCGCACCAAAGCAACCATCGCGGTAGAAGGATTGGAGCAATACCGTCTGTTCGTTGACGGCGAACAGGTAGCGGTGAACGGCGATAAGGCTGAAACCATCCTGACTCCTTCGCAGCATACGGTTGTCATCAAATATCTTACCCGGAAGAATGCATCTTCTGATAAGAAATCTATCAAGTTGACCGTAACCGCAGCCAACGGCGCTCCGCTTTCTGTAGGCGATGCGGCAGCCAAGCGGGCCTATAACATCTATGATGTGATTTGTGCGCCCAACTATCCGAGTGTTTCTATCTCACCAAACGGAAAGTTTATCGTTGTTCGGAAAACATGGGTAGATAGAAAAGGTAATAACCATAGCATTAGCGAATTGCGCAACTCTCAGACAAACAGAGTGATGGCTACATTTGAGGAGAGTGTAAAATGGATGCCTTCAAGCAATAAACTGTATTTCACCCAGAAGGCGAGCGACAGCAGTATTGCCGGAGAAGAAAAGCAGGATGGCACATTGCAGCTCATCACCATCAATCCGCTGACGATGGAGCGCGAAGTGCTGGCAAGCCATCTTCCTGAAGGCTGGTTCCAGTTTACACCCGATGAAAAAACGCTCATCTATACGCTCACTACTGAAGGCAGAAAAAAGGATCCGCAAGTTTATGATATAAAAGAACCGGAAGACAGACAGCCTGGTTGGCGCGAACGCAGCAATTTGGCTAAATACGACCTTGCATCGGGCATTCTCCAGCCGCTCACCTTCGGTTACCACAACATCTATCTGATGGATATTTCTGCCGATTCGCGTTATCTGCTGATAGGAAAGGGAGAGGAGCGACTCATCAAGCGTCCTACAACCCTGACATCATTCTACCGCCTGGATTTGGGCAGTATGAATGCATCTGGAGCCACAACGCCAAAGGTAGAAACCCTGATAGAAAAGGGCGAATTTCTGAACAGCGCCCAGTTCTCACCTGATGGCAAGAGCATTCTCGTGAGTGCTTCGCCTGAAGCTTTCAACGGCATTGGAAAGAATGTGGAAGAAGGACAGACGCCTAGCATGATCGACACCCAGCTCTATCTGATGACCTTGTCGGATAAGAAGGTTCGTGCGCTGACCAAGGATTTCTATCCGAATGTGCTGAGCACGGAATGGAGCAAGGTAGATGGAAACATCTATTTTACAGCCGAAGATAAAGACTGCGTGCACCTCTTCCAGCTCAATCCGAAATCGGGCAAGTTTACGCTTCTCAAGACTCCTGAAGAGTACATCAAGAGTTTCTCGCTTGCATCTTCTGCAGCAGAAATGGCGTTCTCTGGACAGAGCGCATCCAATGCCGACCGACTCTACAAGATGAGCACCAAGGCGCAGAAGTCGCTGCTCGTAGATGATCTCAGTGCCCGCCTGCTGAAAGACATCAAGCTGGGCGAGTGCAAGGCTTGGAACTTCGTGAACTCTCGTGGCGACACCCTTTGCTGCCGTTACTATCTGCCACCTCATTTTGATGCTGCCAAGAAGTATCCGATGATAGTGAACTATTATGGCGGATGCAGTCCTACGAGCCGCATGTTCCAGAGCCGTTATCCTCATCATGTTTATGCGGCGATGGGCTATGTAGTGCTGGTTGTGAATCCTAGTGGAGCCACCGGATTCGGTCAGAAATTCTCTGCCCGCCATGTAGATACGGCAGGCGAGGGAGTGGCTGAAGACATCATCTCCAGCACCCAGGCTTTCTGCGATGGGCATGCTTTCGTAAACCGCAAGAAGATAGGCTGCATTGGCGCCAGCTACGGCGGATTCATGACTCAGTATCTTCAGACCAAGACCGACCTCTTTGCTGCTGCCATCTCGCATGCAGGCATCAGCGACCACACCAGCTATTGGGGTGAGGGCTATTGGGGTTACAGCTACAGCGAAGTTTCTATGGCAAACGAATATCCTTGGACCAACAAGCATCTCTTTGTAGATCAGAGTCCGCTCTATAATGCCGACAAGATTCATACTCCGCTGCTGTTTGTTCATGGTACGGCGGATAATAATGTGCCTGTGGGCGAGAGTATCCAACTCTATACAGCGCTGAAACTCCTTGGCCGTCCTACGGCGATGGTATTGGTAGATGGTCAGGATCATCACATCATCGACTACGAGAAGCGACTGAAATGGCAGAACACCATCTTTGCCTGGTTTGCCAAGTGGTTGCAGGACGATGCTTCCTGGTGGACGGAAATGTACGGAGATGAAAAGATGTAGTTGAAGCATTTCGGCAGAAATGCCGGCTTCAGTCTCTATCAAATAAGAAAAGAGATTATGTTCCTGTAAGTCGGGAATATAATCTCTTTTCTTTTATATGTTTATTTCTTGCAGTTTAGCGTGATAAGCAGGGAAATCATGGCGAAGGCGATTCCTACGATGCAGACACCGAGCCAGTCGGCTTGCGTCCAGATGTAACCGGCACAGAAAGTGCCTAGCGAACCACCGATGAAATAGCTGGTCATGAAGATGGTGTTGGCGCGGTTGGAAGCCTGCGGAACCTCCTGCAGACAACCACTCTGATTGCTGAGCTGCTGACATTGCAGACCGATGTCAACCAGGATGATGGCTGCGATGAGTCCGGCGTAAGTGTCGCCGAAAACCAAGGCTATTGCCCATGCGATGATCTGCATTCCTGCTCCGAACAGATTGAATTTTCGAATGCCAAACCTCGGAATCAGTTTTCCCACACCACTGGCAGCAACGGCTCCCATGATTCCGCAAAGTCCGAGCATTCCTACCATATCACTTCCTGCGCTGAAAGGTGGCTGCGCCAGATGGAACGCCAGACAAGACCATATTGCCATCATACTGCCGAACCCGAAGGCTGCACGGATGGAATAGATGCGGATAGAAGGATGGAAAACGAAAATTTCTGCTATCGTGGTCATCAGCCCTTTGTAGGTTCCTACATAGTTGCGCTTCATCTCAGGCATCATCAGCAGCATGATTCCCATGCAAACCACCATCACGAAGGCAGCTATGATAAACATCTCCCGCCATCCCAGCCATTCGCCGATGTAACCGCTGATTACTCGTGAGGCGAGAATGCCCGTCAGCAGTCCGGAGAGTACAATGCCCATATTCCTGCTCTTGTTCTTGGGCTCCGAAAACTGTCCGGCTATCGGAATGAAGAACTGCGGAATCACCGAACAGGCGCCAATCAGCAGTGAAGCTCCCCAGAGCATCCAAACGTTTTGCGCTGCAGCCATCACAATTGCCATCAATGCAGCAATGGTCATATTGACAAGGATGAGTTTCTTGCGCGAAAGCATGTCGCCCAAGGGGATGAGGAAGAACAAGCCCAGCGCATAACCTATCTGGGTAATGACGGTGATGAGGTTAGCCTTCTGCTCGGTAATATCCAGGTCGTGGCGGATGAGTTCGAGAAGCGGCTGATTGTAGTAGCAGTTGGCTACGGTGAGTCCTGCGACGATAGCCATCATCAGGAGAATGCTGCGGGGAATGCCCTGATTTTCTTTTAGCTGTATCATTTTCTGTCTGTTTGTTTCTTTGTTTTGAGTGCAAAGTTACGAAAAAATTCCCGGCAATCAAAGTTTTTGGGGACGATTTCTTGGGAAAATCTTCTGTTCTTTCCCTCGCGCGCGTACCTTATTATATGTATATAGTGCTGCTCTGAAGAGGTGTTGGCGCGCACCCTTGTTACGCTAAAAAACACCGAAAAGTGTTAAAATTAGGCTGTTTCCGAGCACACCAAAAACTTTAACTTTTGTTAGCACTTTGTAAGTGTCTGATTTATAGCGATTTGTGATTTTGTTACAAAATCACCTAAAAAAAAGTCGCAAAAAAAAGAACAACGTATCGAAAAAATGCTTACCTTTGCATCGTTCAAAAGAACAAATGATTGTTTTACAGATTTTAAAAAAGCAAAGAAAATGAAGAAATTAGTTTTTATGTTCGTAGCTATCGCAGCTATCTCTTTCGCATCATGTGGTAACAAAACAGCTCAGAACACAGCTTCTGCTGATTCTGACACAGCTCAGGTAGATACAACTGCTGCTGACACTGCTGCTGCTGATACAGCTGCTGCTGATTCTGCTAAGTAATTTGAAATTACTTGCGAACGAAAAAATGAGAGAAACAACCGCTGGACTTCGGTCTAGCGGCTTTTTCGTTTTATAGAGACTATGTTTCATTTTTTTTAGGTTACCTTTTAGAATTTTAGAAAAGATAATTTATGATAGATTCAAGTGCCTTCCAAGGTAAAAAGGCAGCTTACTATACGCTAGGCTGCAAACTCAACTTCTCTGAAACTTCCACTTTTGGCAAAATGCTCGAAGATATGGGCGTCATTACTGCTAAAAAGGGGGAGAAAGCTGATATTTGTCTTATTAACACCTGCTCGGTAACAGAAGTTGCCGATCATAAATGCCGTCAGGCTATCCACCGGATGGTGAGAAACAATCCGGGTGCATTCGTTATCGTGACGGGCTGTTATGCGCAGCTCGAATCTGAGAATGTCAGCAAGATAGAGGGTGTAGACCTCGTGTTGGGTGCTAACGAGAAGGCGCACTTGATTCAATATCTCAGCGATGCATGGGCGCAGAAGTTTGCCCAGGAAAACGGATTGGCTGCTCAGACTCCTCAGAATGTCGATGCAGAAAGTTCTCATAACGGCGATGCTGCGGCTCTTCATCAGCATTATAGCGTGAAGACAAAGGAAATCAAGACCTTCCAGCCTTCTTGCTCGCGTGGCAACCGTACCCGTTATTTCCTGAAGGTGCAGGATGGTTGCAATTATTATTGCACCTATTGCACCATTCCTTTTGCCCGAGGCAATTCGCGCAACCCGAGCATCCAGTCGCTTGTGGCTCAATGTGAGCAGGCGGCTGCTGAAGGCGGTAAGGAAATCGTCATTACCGGTGTGAATATCGGTGATTTCGGTCAGACTACCCACGAGCGATTCATCGACCTTGTCAAGGCGATGGATCAGGTAGAAGGAATCAAGCGTTACCGCATCTCGAGTCTGGAGCCTGATCTCTGTGATGATGATCTCATAGAGTATTGTGCCCAGAGCCGTGCCTTTATGCCTCATTTCCACATTCCTCTGCAGAGCGGAAGCGATGAGGTGCTCAAGCTGATGCACCGTCGTTACGACAAGGCGCTCTTTGCCCACAAGGTGAATCTTATCAAGGAGAAAATGCCTGATGCGTTTATCGGTGTTGATGTGATGGTGGGCTGTCGCGGTGAAACTCCGGAGTGTTTTGAAGAATGCTATGAGTTCCTGAAGAGTCTGCCTGTTACCCAGCTTCACGTCTTCCCTTATTCTGAGCGTCCGGGCACGGCTGCCTTGAAGATTCCGTATGTGGTTGACGAGAAGGAGAAGAAGAAGCGCTCCAAGCGACTGTTGGAGTTGAGCGATCAGAAGACGCAGGAATTCTATGCTCAATACATTGGTACTGAGGCTGAGGTTCTCTTCGAAAAGGCGCCAAGAGGTAAGGCAATGCATGGATTCACCAAGAACTATATCCGCGTAGAACTTTCGCCGGCTCTCGCCAAGGAAGAATACGACAACCAGCTTATCAAGGTTCGCCTGGGTGATTTCAATCACGATAAGACGGCGCTGAAGGGAGAGCTTCTTTAGTTGATAGTTTATAGTTTATAGTAAAAAGGGCTTGTTGATAGTTTATAATTGATAGTTTATAGTTAATAGGGCTAAGCAAAAAGGGCTAATCATAAAGTTCAAAGTTCAAAGCTCAAAGTTCAAAGTCCAATGTATTACAACGATTTTGGAACATGGATCCGGAAGCAGTTTCCTGATTTCCGTGTTCAGAAGATTTCGATAGACGCGGGATTCTCCTGTCCTAACAGAGATGGGAGGATTTCGAGTGGCGGATGTACGTATTGTGACAACCGCACCTTCAATCCGAGCTATTGCGACCGGAAAAAGTCGATTACTGAACAGCTGGAGGAGGGAAAGGCTTTCTTCAGCAGGAAGTATCCTGATATGAAATATCTGGCTTATTTTCAGGCTTATACCAATACATACGCCAGGGTGGAGCAACTGAGGCAGATGTATGAAGAGGCTCTTGAGGTGGAAGATGTGGTGGGAATCGTTATCGGAACCCGTCCGGATTGTGTGAGCGATGAATTGCTCGATTATCTGGAAGAACTGAACCGCCGAACCTTCGTGCTGGTGGAATATGGCATTGAGAGTGCCAATGATGAAACCTTGAAACGCATCAACCGCGGACATGATTTTGCCTGTTGCCGTAGTGCCGTAGAGCGTACTCATGCCAGGGGAATCCTTACGGGCGGCCACATCATTATCGGTTTGCCGGGAGAAGATGCGGAAGAAAGTCTGCGCCAGGCTCCTCTCATCTCTTCCTTGCCGCTTGATATTCTCAAGATTCACCAGATGCAGATTATCAGGGGCACCCGGCTGGCACAGGAATATGCTGAGCACCCCTTCCATGTTTACACGGTAGAGGAATATATTGATGTCATCGTGAAATACATCCGTCTGCTCAGAAAGAATTTGGTGCTGGAGCGCTTCGTCAGTCAGTCGCCCAAAGAACTGCTGGTTGCTCCCAAATGGGGACTCAAGAACTATGAGTTTACCAATCTCCTGAATAACAGATTAAAGAGTTTACAATAAATATGGCAAAAGTAGCAATCGTTATATTAAACTGGAATGGACAGAAGATGCTGGCAAAGTATCTTCCGAATGTCATCGAATATTCCCGTCAGGATGCTGAAATCTGGGTGGCAGACAATTCTTCTTCTGATGGTTCGATGCACCTTCTGGAGACTCAGTTTCCTCAGGTGAAGACCATCGTGCTGGAGCAGAATTTCGGCTTTGCAGAAGGCTATAACCGTGCCTTGAAGCAGATTGATGCAGAATATTATGTGCTCCTGAATAGCGATGTGGAGGTTTCGCATCATTGGCTTACACCGCTCATCGAGTTTATGGATTCGCATCAGCAGGTGGCTGCCTGCCAGCCTAAACTGCTTGCCGAATATGATAAGGACAGTTTTGAGTATGCTGGCGCTTGCGGCGGATTCCTCGACAAATACGGCTATCCGTTCTGTCGTGGTCGCATCTTTGATACGGTAGAGCGCGATAACGGGCAGTATGATTACCAGCAGGAAATCTTGTGGGCTACGGGTGCCTGTATGATGATCCGCTCAAAGGATTATTGGACTGCCGGCGGTTTAGACGGCCGTTTCTTTGCTCATAATGAAGAGATAGATCTTTGCTGGCGCTTGCGTCTGATGGGCAGAAAAATCTACTGCATTCCTGAGAGTGAGGTTTATCATGTGGGGGGTGGAACCCTGCCGAAAAGCAATCCGATGAAGACTTATCTGAACTTTAGAAATAATTTAACCATGCTTTATAAGAATCTGAGTGATACGGAGTTGGCTCATGTAATGCGTATGCGTAGATTCCTGGATTACCTTGCAGCTTTCGAAACATTGGTTCTGAAGCGCAACTGGGGTGACTTCAAGGCTATCTTCAAGGCGCGCAGGGCTTTCAATGCATGGAAACATGAGTTTGACGAAGATCGCAGAAAAATACAGGCGGGTAGGGTGAAGGAGGAGATTCCGCAGGTTTACAATCTCTCTATCATCTGGCAATATTACGCCAAGGGCAAGAAACTCTTCTCGCAGTTGTAGACTATTAACAAACAAACTTAAAAATCTATGAAGAAAAAACAAATGATGATGGCGCTGGTTTCGCTGATGGTTCTGTCAGCCCAGGCGCAGGCTAATTTCCAGGTGTCGGTTTCCAATCCTTCCAAGGTGGCAAGAACCGACGCTCCGGTGGTGGTAGATCTCAGCAAGTTGGGAGCTATCGGCGACATTCAGCGCGCTGTAGTAACCGTTGACGGTAAGGAGATTCCTTCCCAGCTCGACGACATCAACCGCGATTGTACCAACGATGAACTCTGTTTCCTTGCCGATTTGGGCAAGAAAGAAACCAAGACCTATCAGGTGCAACTCTATCGTGAGGGTGAGCAGGCACAGTATCCGGCTCGTACCTTTGCCGAACTCTGTCTGCCAAGCAGAAACAGGAAACTGGCTAAGAACAGGCAGGATATTTATCTGCGCAGCATCTCGTTTGATAAGAAGACCAAGGACCCTTATCACTACGTCCATTCTCATGGCATCTGCTTCGAAAGCGAACTGATTGCCATGCGTGTTTATTTCGACCATCGTCAAACCATCGACCTTTATGGAAAAATCAACAAGGGACTGGTGGTTCAGGATACGCAGTTCTATCCTTCAGAAGAGCAGATTCAGGCTGGTTCGGGCGATGATTGCCTCTGGGTAGGCAATACCTACGGGCTGGGTGCGCTCCGTGGCTGGGACGGTAAAGACCAGGTGCTGTTCAACAACGTGAAATACCAGGAGCAGCGCGTCATTTCAGAAGGTCCGCTCCGTGCCATCGTCGAGGTAGTGGATAAGGGTTGGGTTCCGGCTCCGGGCTTGCAGCCTGTCAATGCCACCATCCGTTACACCATCTATGCCGGTCATCGCGATTTCGATGTAGATGTATTCTTCAACAAGGATGTTTCTGATTATCAGTTTGCTACAGGGCTCATCAACGTAAAGGGTTCCAGCGAATTTGCTGATGGCAAGGGATTGCGAGGCTGTTACGGCAGCGACTGGCCAACAGGCAAGGACGATGGAAAGCACAAGCTGGAGACCGTAGGCTTGGGCATTTATGTGCCACAGTCAGCCCTGGTAAGTCAGCAGCCAGCCAATAAGGATTGCTATACTCAGGTGGTGAAACCTGCAGGCAGCCAGCTCAGTTATAAGCTTGCTTATACCAGTGCCAACGAAACCTATGGTTTCAAGGGCGAGAAGGAGTGGTATGAGTGGTTGAAAGCCTGGAAGAAGCAGATAGAAGAGCCGGTTCAGGTTTCAGTTTCTGTTATCATCCGATAAGCAGTTTCTTTTATCATCTGATAAGCAGAAAAACTGCGCAAATAGCCAGTAATGAGCAAAAAAGCCTTACGTTTTGCTCATTGCTGGCTATTCTGCAAACAAATTTAAGAGAAAAACCCATTTTTTTTGCGAATGCGTATGATTTTTTAGCAAAAAAGCTTGGTAATTTAAATAATTTTTAGTATTTTTGCAGACGTAACTCGAAGATTTGTAAATTATCGTGAAAAGGTTTTTTAATTATATAGTCATATTAGCAATCGTGCTTCTCAGTTCGGCCTGCGAGTTTAAGTTCAAGCCGAACGAGGAAGGAGAGGCTGTGCCCCTGTCAGTACAGCGTTACGACCGATTGGAAAGCAGATATCTTACTACCGGTGATTTCTCAGCCCTGCAGCAGATGAACACCGATTACCCGATAGAAACCCGTACGCTGATAGAGAAAATGCTCCAGCTTGGCACCATTACCGACGCCAATATCAGCAACCGTTTCCTCATGTTCTATCAGGATTCTACCCTGCAGTCACTTATTGCCGATGCTGAGGCAGAATTTGCCAATATGGAAGACATCAATGAGCAGCTGAAATCAGCCTTCTCACGTCTGAACAGTTGGATTCCGGAGCTCCAGCAGCCTTGTTTCTATGCCCAGATTGGCGCTCTCGACCAGAGCATCGTAGTAGGACAGCACTCAGTAGGAATTTCGCTCGATAAATACATGGGCGAAAACTATCCGCTCTACAAGAAATTCTATACACCGCAGCAGCGCAGCACTATGTCGCGCCAGTATATTGTGCCTGATTGCCTTACCTTCTATCTGCTGAGCATCTATCCGATGGATCAGTTCGACACCCGTCCGCAGCTCGACCGCGATCTGCACATGGGCAAGATTATGTGGGCTGTAAACAAGGCGATGGGCAAGGAGATTTTCAAGACCAAGTATGTGAATACAATCAACGCTTATGTAAAGCGCAACCCTAAAGTAACAGTAAAAGAACTGCTCAAGGACGAAGATTATTCGCCTATTGAGGCATTACATAAAGATTAACACATGAAAAGATTTCCAGTTTTTATTGCAACTGTCATGATGGTTTCAGCAATGCAAGCTGCAGATAAACTCGACCTGAAGGCCATTACCTCCGGCGAGTTTGCTGCCTCTTATGTTACCGGTATTAACCCTATTGATGGCACCGATTTGTACGCTTCTATCAGCAATGATGGCAAGCAGGTTATCAGTTATTCGTTCAAGACGGGCAAGCAGATGAGCATCCTCTTCGATGTGAACGCAGCCAAGGCTCCCTTCGAACAGATTGAGGGTTATGTAATCAGTCCTGATGGCAAGAAATTGCTTATCATGACGCATCGCGAGGCTATTTACCGCCGCTCGTTCAAGGCAGAGTATTTCGTATATGATATTGCCAAGAAGAGTTTGAAGAAACTTTCCCAGGGCGTTAACCAGCAGGTGGCTACCTGGTCGCCTGATTCACGCCACATCGCCTTCGTAAAGGATAACAATCTCTTTGTTACCGATGGAAATAAGGAAACCCAGATTACCCGCGACGGTAAGTTCAACGAGGTAATCAATGGTATTCCTGATTGGGTTTACGAAGAGGAGTTCAGCTTCAACCGCGCCTTTGCATGGAATGCGGATGGAACTGCCATCGGATGGATACGCTTCGACGAATCGCACGTAAAGACTTATTCTCTGCAGATGTTCGAAGGTTCTCATCCTACCCATAGCGAGTATCACGACTATCCGGGAGAGTATTCCTATAAATATCCTAAGGCTGGACAGGACAACTCTAAGGTGAGCCTCTGGAGCTATGATATGAAGAACGGCAAGACCGTGGCGCTCGATGTGCCTGTAGATTCCGACGGCTATTATCCACGCATCAAGACATCGCCAGACGCCAACAGTCTGATTGTCTATACGATGAACCGCCATCAGGACGACATGCGCCTCTATGCAGTCAATCCTTTCACCGGCAAGAGCAGGATGCTCATCAAGGAGAGTGTGCCTAAGTTTGTAAAGGAAGAGGTGATTGAAAACAGTATCGTGGGCAAGAAGAACATCCTGCTGCCTAGCGACCGCGACGGCTTCATGCATCTCTATCTCTATGATATGAATGGCAAGCTCCTGCGCCAGGTAGAGAAGGGCAACTATGATGTTACCTCTATCTACGGAATGGATGAGAAGACGGGCGATGTTTATTTCCAGGCTGCCAAGCTCAATGCGCACGACCGCCAGGTTTACGTGGCTCATAAGAACGGAAAGGTGGAGCGCCTTACCGATGCGGCTGGTTCCAACTCGGCTTACTTCTCGGGCGATTACCGCTATTTCGTCAATACCTGGAGCAGCTACAGCCATCCTTATGTCTTCACCGTACGCAGCAACAAGGGCAAGCTCATCAAGACATTGGAAGACAACAAGCAGCTGCTCGAAAAGACCCGGAAGTATAATTGGGGCAAGCGCGAGACTTTCTCTTTCACCACTTCCGAAGGTGTGAAACTGGACGGCTGGATGGTAAAGCCGGTTGATTTCGACGCCAGCAAGAAGTATCCTGTCATCCTCTTCCAGTATTCCGGTCCGGGCAACCAGCAGGTGCTCGATTCATGGAGCACGGGCAGTATGGGCAATGGCGGTGCTTTCGATTATTATCTTGCACAGGAAGGATTCATCATTGCCTGCGTAGATGGTCGTGGAACAGGCGGTAGAGGAGCTGAGTTTGAGAAGTCTACCTATCTCCGTCTGGGCGATTTAGAGTCGAAAGATCAGGTTGAGACCGCTCTCTACATGGGTTCTCTGCCTTATGTAGACAAGGATAATATCGGCATTTGGGGCTGGAGCTATGGTGGTTTCAACACGCTGATGAGTATGAGCGAGGGCCGTCCTGTGTTCAAGGCAGGTGTGGCTGTGGCTCCTCCTACTTGCTACCGCTTCTATGATTCGGTTTATACTGAGCGCTACATGCGCACTCCTAAGGAGAACGAAGAGGGTTACAAGGTGAATCCTATCGAGCGAGTAAAGCAGCAGCATGGTGCGTTGCTTATCTGTCACGGATTGGCAGATGACAATGTGCATCCGCAGAATACCTTCGAATATGCTGAGGCGTTGGTTCAGGCAGACAAGGACTTCAAGACCCTGTGGTACACGAACCGCAATCATGGCATTTCGGGTGGCAATACCCGCAACCATCTGCTTCGCCAGATAGCTAACTGGTTCAAGCAGAATTTGAAGTAGAAAATGATATGATATAAAAAAGTGAAGCCATTCCCGGCAGAAACGGGAATGGCTTCTTAATTTAATGTTTACCCTTGTTTACTTTGCGAAGTAAGGATCTTTTGGAATTCTTATTCATTTTTAGCGCCTTTTCTGCGCTTTTCTTTCTTGGCTTTCTTAGCCTTCTTCACTTTTACCTCTTCAACCTCCTCATCGTTTGGCTGAACAGATGAAAAATGAAAATCTGTAGAGTTGATGGTCTTCACCTGATATGGGCTAGGCGCATCGTTCATCTGCTGTCCGTTCTTTGAATTCTTAGCCTTTGGCTTCTGAATGTATCTTGCATAGAGCTTGTTCCATTTCTTTTCAGCCTTCTTCTGGTTGAAGTCAAACATCACGATACACGTGCGGTTGCCGGCACCTTTCTGCTCCAGATAGTCGCGCAACTGGTATGAATAGTTCTCGCGGCTAACCAGAAACTTGTTCTTGCGGGTGAAATAGGCAGAATCAACCTTCTGAACGTCTGTGAAATAGACTGTAGAGTCATTAAACGACGAGGCAAATCCAAAGATGTATGCAGTCTTAACTTCGTTCTTGGCTGATGCAGAGAGCGAGCTGAAACATGCTAATGCAATAGATGCTAATGCAATTTTTGTAATTTTCATTTCTTTTTCTGTCTTATTTTGTTTTGTGCTGTCTGCCCCATCAGTCATGCAGGATCTTTCCTTATCCCAGATAGGACTTCAGCAGTTTATCTGTCGTTTTGTTCCGGAGTCGCCAGATCGTTTTTTCCTTGATCTGGCGTACTCTTTCCCTGGTGAGATGATACTTGGTTCCGATTTCTTCGAGCGTCAGTTCCGGTGTTCCTATGCCATAGAAGGCAGCAATGATTTTCTGGTCTTTGTCCGGCAGCGTGCCAAGCAGTCTTTCTATTTCAACTCTCAGCGACTCTGTCAGCAGTTCATTGTCGGTCGGATCATCCGAATTGGCCAGCAGGTCGAGCATGCTGCCTTCTTCATCATCAGAAAAAGGAGCATCCACGCTCAGGTGGCGGCTTGTTGACGTAGCCTTCATGGCGTCCTGAATCTTGTCTTCCGGCAAGTCTACGCGGTCAACCATTTCGTCTACACTCGGTTTGCGTTCAAATTCCTGTTCGAACTTACTCATCTCTCTGTTAAGCTTGTTAACGCTTCCCACCTGGTTGAGCGGAAGGCGCACAATTCTGCTCTGCTCGGCTATTGCCTGCAGAATGCTCTGGCGAATCCACCATACGGCGTAAGAGATAAACTTAAAGCCTCGGGTTTCATCAAACTTCTGTGCGGCTTTGATAAGCCCCACGTTTCCTTCGTTGATAAGATCAGACAAGCTGAGCCCTTGGTTCTGGTACTGTTTGGCAACAGACACCACGAAACGGAGATTGGCTTTTGTTAATCTCTCCAATGCCCTACGGTCACCTTTTCTTATACGCTGAGCGAGCTCCACCTCCTCATCTGTAGAGAGCAGCTCCTCATGAGCAATATCTTGAAGATATTTTTCTAACGATGCGCTTGCGCGATTCGTAATTGACTGAGTAATTTTTAATTGTCTCATGCTGGCATCAAATTTTAAGTAGTTGCAAAAATACACTTTTTTGTTTAAATACCAAAAAAAATAGTAGATATTTTTCAGAAATACCTACTATTTTATTGTTTTTTGTCTGTTTCTTGAGTTTTTTGGCAGTAAAAATGCCTTTTCACTACTCAATCATGAGACGTTTCTTTTAAAATTCTTACCCTTAGTCTTTCTGCAGCGGAACAGCGAAGTAAGCCTTCTTGCCTGTTGGCCATATACCCTGGATGTAGAGCACTGGGTCCTTGCTGGTAGAAGCACTCTTTACAGCCTTCTGCAGGTCATCAATCGTATTGATGTTGTTGTCGTTGATGCGCTGGATGATGAAACCGCGTGAAATGCCACCATCCTTCAGGGCGCCGCTGTTCACCTTCATTACCTCTACACCATACTTGATGTTGAGCTGGTTCTTCTGGCTCTCTGTAATAGGGCGGAAGCTGCCACCGAGCACGTCGAGGTCGGCACTCTTGATAACCGAAGTATTACCCTGGGCATTCTTCAGCGTGATGGTCTTGGTGCTTGCCTTCTTGTTGCGCAGGTAGGTGATGCTCATCTTGTCGCCAGGGCGCTTGCCGTTCAGGATTTCCTGCAGCTCAGCCATCTTGGTCACCTTCTTGCCGTCAACCTTGGTAATCACGTCACCTTCCTTCAGTCCTGCCTCAGCACCGTTGCCGTCTTCATCTACCTTGGCAATGTAAACACCTTCGTTGGTTCCCAAGTTCACTTCCTTGCCGTTCTCCTTCTGGGCGTTGATATAGTTCAGCACATCGCTTCCCTGTATGCTCAGCATCACGCGCTGTACGCTGCCGTATTTCTTCAGGTCGTCTACCACCTTGTTCATGATAGAGGTAGGGATGGCGAAACCGTAGCCGGAGTAAGAACCGGTCTGAGAATAGAGCATGGCGTTGATGCCTACCAGTTCGCCCTGGGTGTTGACGAGTGCACCGCCCGAGTTACCTGCGTTGATGGCAGCATCGGTCTGTATGAAGCTCTCTACACCGTTGGCACCGAGCGAACGTGCCTTGGCTGAGATAATGCCGGCTGTAACCGTATTGTTCAGTCCGAATGGGTTGCCCACGGCGATGACCCATTCACCCACCTTCACCTTGTCGCTGTCGGCGATAGGCAGGGTAGGCAGGTTCTTGCCGTCTACCTTGATGAGGGCGAGGTCGGTAGTCTTGTCGGTTCCGATGATGCGAGCGGAGAATTCACGGTTGTCGTTCAGCGTTACGGTCAGCTCGTCAGCACCTTCTACCACGTGGTTGTTGGTAACGATGTAACCGTCCTGACTGATGATGACGCCCGAACCTGTAGCCTCTCTCTTCGGAGTCTGTACTTTCTGCTTGCGTGTTCCTCCGTTGCCCTGTCCCGGGTTGCCGAAGAAGCCGAACGGGTCGAAGAAACCTCCGAATGGGTCGTCCTGCACATCTACCGTCTTCACCTTCGAGTTCTGTACGTATTTAATATGTACTACTGCAGGCAGCGCCTTCTCGGCAGCATAGGTTAAGTCTACAGGCTGACCTGCTGGCGCAGCGGTAACTGCAGGTGTAGCATTTACTTTCATGAAAGCACCGGCTGAAAATGCGAGCGAACCAACGCAGAGCACAGCCACAACATAATTACTTAATTTTTTCATGTTTCTTTATTTTTATTGTTTACTTTTCTTTTCCTTGGAACGGCAGCAGCTAATATCATGCCAAAAGTCAGCTTGTCATGCACCGCTCTGTTTTCCGGTTGCAAATATAGGGTCATTTTTTGAGATACGCTTCATTCTCTGCATAAATTTATTCCGTTTTAACATTTCAAATTAACACTTTAACGGCTATTAAACAAGAAATGCCCTAAATTCACAAATATTTGAATGTAAGCATGAAAATCTTAGTTTTGTATACGTAACTATCTTCTGCTGATTGATAAATATCTGTTAAACGATAGGGACTCAGAAACTCGGTTTAACCGGGGGAAAAGAGTGAAAATAGCCTTGCGAATAACTAATGATGCATAAAAAAGTGAGGAATCGTGCGATAGTATCAAAAGTTTTTTGTACTTTTGCATGTCGAAAGCAGTGCTCCGGTCTGTCGCTGGCATCTTTCAGGTGCGAGAGGAAAGTCCGGGCAGCATAGAGCATCCCACTTCCGAAATTAGAAGCTATTGGTGACAGTAGGTGTCGGTAGAAGAAAATAACCGCTTTCACTTATCCCGTTTGTCCAGTCTGGGGTGGTGAGAGTAAGGGTGAGAAGGTGGTGTAAGAGACCACCAGCTGGCGGGTGATCGCCAGGCTGTGCCATCTGGGAGCTGTAAGCTCATGTATACCGCAGATTGAGGGCGGCTCGTCCGATTGCCTTAGGGCTGCTGTGGAGGGTAGAGTGCTTGAGCCCAAGGGTGACTTTGGGACTAGATAAATGACAGACATTCTTATATCTGATATGAACACAGCATAACAGCATATCTGATATAGGAACACAGAACTCGGCTTACAGGGGCACTGCTTTCTTTTTTTCAGTATCGCAGCCTTTATATATAATAAGGTGTAAGATGCATTCATTTTAAACGATTTTAAAAACTAGCAAGATTATGAAACTCAGAGAACCGGAAAAGCAGATATTAGATGATTTCGAACATAAGGTAACGGGCAAGATAGCGAAATATGGCAATGAGCCCGATTTCCCAAAGTTTGAGAACTACGGCATTACCCGTATGGAGCTGGATGATTATCTTTTCGATAAGCAGGCGATACTCGACATGGGCGGTTCCAAGCGCAGCCAGCTCACCATCGGCGGTTTCATCACCGTCCTCCCCGTACTGGTGCTGTCCTGTTTCCCGGATAAGTCACCCGTCTACGACAACGGCAAGATGCTCGCCACGGTCATAGCCGTCATCATCGGTTTGCTGCTGGCGTGTTTTGTCAAGGCACTTCTCCAGATGATCATCGCCTATCGCGTGAGCCATCATAAGGAGCCTAAGATGGAGACCTTCATCAAGGCAGTCCTCTTCTACGAGAAGCGGTCGTAACTGTAAACTATAAATAATAAACTATAAACTGTAAGTAGTATGACATTACCAGACTTTATGGACTATAAGGACAAGTTCACCCAGCGTGCATTTGTCGAGAAGATTTCGCATGTTGCCAAACGTGCCGGTGCCAAGATGGTTTATACAGCGCTCATTCTCTATTATACGTTAGAGAGTGACAAGGTTTCGCTGAAGGACAAGGCTCTGATCGTAGGAGCCTTGGGTTATCTCATCAGTCCGCTCGATGTGATTCCAGACGCCATACCTATTGCCGGTTTGGGTGATGACCTGGCCGTATTGCTGTTTGTGATCAAGAAAGTTTGGGGTGAGGTTTCAGATGATGTAAAGTCAAAGGCTCAGGACAAGTTGAAGAAGTGGTTTGATGAAGATGAGATTCCATCAGCCGATGACCTCTTCAAGGATTCAGCCACCGATACACCGGTTTGAAAATGATAATGACCGGAAATGACCATGACCGGAAGAGCGGTGAACTTGTCGGCTCTCGAATAAACACTACCATGTGAAGTGATGTGCTTGGCAAACTTCTCGATGGTCATGATGTCAGTGTACTGCGAGATGGCGAAAGCGTTCTGCTTCTCAGTCTTCACGAGTTCCTGGTCCTTTGGGTCAGGGGTCTTACCCTCCTTCTTTGCCTGGTTGATGCGTGACTTCGCCTGGTTGATTTCCAGAAGATTTGCGTTCACGCTACGCATTACGATGCTGTAATTAATCATAGTCGTTTGTAGTATGTTTAGAGTCCTTTGTTTGCAACTCCCCAGAACGCCCCGTTCCTGCCGTTTTCGGGGTCTTCATTGATGACCGGCGCCTGCCATCATTTATGACCCGTGTTGGTCTTAATAGAAGACCCGAGCAAGGCACAAAAGGCTGTTCTTTCGATTGCCGGTGCAAAGGTACGAAGATTTTCGGTAACCGCCAAATTTAGGCATGTGATAAGGAGCGATTTTCAGCAACTTACGATTTGAAAGTTAGTTATGAAGAATAAATTCTATGTTTTATGGGGCGCATCTCTATGTTTTAGCGGCATAGAAAACTATATATTATGATATAAATCAGCATGTTACAAAGTAATACCCGATTACGGGGAAACGTGTTCAGTATTCAGTATTCAGTTTTTTTCGCGATAGTTACCCATTTTGTGGTTACAAATTGTAAGTAATTATTTTATATTATTATATTAATATAATAATATATAATATACATTCTATGTAGAGGATGGTAACAACAGCGAAAAAAACTGAATACTGAATACTGAACACCCTTTTTAGGCATTATAAGCCTGTAAAGGCAAAAGCTTTCCAGCCTGCCCAACCTTGTGATATATCCATTAGCCACGATTCATGGTCATAATGAATTTGCCAACAAAGCCTGTCCCTGCTTTAATGTAAAGAAGGAGTGGGGGAAGGAGTAAACAAAAAAAAATAGCGGATCTGTCACAGACCCGCTATTTCCTATCATTTAAAATTTTTAAACAATGTTTATTGTTAATTTTCTTGCCTTATACAATGCCCTGAGCCATCATAGCCTTAGCTACCTTCAGGAAGCCGGCTACGTTTGCACCCTTTACGTAATTTACGTAACCGTCTGGCTCAGTACCATACTTCACGCAGTTAGCGTGAATATCGTTCATGATGTCGTGGAGCTTAGCATCAACCTCCTCACGAGACCACTTCAGACGCTCTGAGTTCTGGCTCATCTCAAGACCTGATACTGCAACACCACCTGCGTTGGCTGCCTTACCTGGAGAGTAGAGAATCTTAGCATCCTGGAATACCTTGATAGCCTCTGGAGTAGAAGGCATGTTTGCGCCCTCGCTTACTGCGATAACACCGTTGGCGATGAGAGCCTTGGCTGCCTCCTCGTTGATTTCGTTCTGAGTAGCTGATGGGAGAGCGATGTCTGCCTTCTCAAACCAAGGCTTAGCACCTGCAACATATTTTACACCATACTTCTCTGCATACTCCTTGATACGGCCACGCTCTACGTTCTTGAGCTCCATGATGTAATCGAGCTTCTCGCGGTCGATTCCGTCTGGGTCGTAGATGTAACCGTCTGAATCTGAACATGTAACTGGCTTAGCACCCAACTGGAGCAACTTCTCCATAGTGTACTGGGCTACATTACCTGAACCTGAAACCAAAACAGTCTTGCCCTTGATGTCAATACCCTTGGTAGCGAGCATGTTGCAGAGGAAGTATACATTACCGTAACCTGTAGCCTCAGGACGGATCAATGAACCGCCGAACTCCTGACCCTTACCGGTCAAGACACCCTGGAACTGGTGTGTCAACTTCTTGTACATTCCGAAGAGGTAACCTACCTCACGGCCACCTACACCGATGTCACCAGCTGGAACATCCTCGTCTGGACCCATGTGACGGTAAAGTTCTGTCATGAAAGCCTGGCAGAAACGCATTACCTCGTTGTTGCTCTTGCCACGTGGAGAGAAGTCGGAACCACCCTTAGCACCACCCATTGGGAGAGTAGTAAGAGAGTTCTTGAATGTCTGCTCGAAAGCCAAGAACTTCAAAATACCCAAGTTTACTGACTTGTGGTAGCGAAGACCTCCCTTGTAAGGGCCAATCGCGTTGTTGTGCTGAACGCGGTAACCCATGTTAGTCTGTACGTTGCCCTTATCATCTACCCAAGATACGCGGAACTGGATGATGCGGTCTGGAATGCAGAGACGCTCGATGAGGTTTGCCTTCTCAAACTCTGGGTGCTTGTTGTACTCTTCCTCGATAGTACCGAGAACCTGACTAACTGCCTGAATGTACTCAGGCTCATTTGGGAATCTTCTTTGGAGATTCGCGATTACTTCAGATGCTTTCATAATCTTTAATCTTTTATTGTGTTTAAATTCTTATTTTTAATTTCTGCTTGCAAAGATACATGTTTTTCTTGAAAACACCAACAAAAAGAAAGAAAAAATGCAGAAAAAGTAGAAAAAAGTCATTTTTTAACATTTTTAGCCACGTTTTGTAGCGCTTTTGTGTACGCACACCTTATTATATAAGAGACGTTTTCGGGGTTTTAGCCTTTATTTCTGTTTTAGGGAATCTTGCATTCTGACGACTTCTGTTTATCTATCCTGCGCCATAGGGCATAAATGAGCAGGATGATAGCGTAGAGACCGAATACCTGAGGCAGACTGATTCTTACGTTTTCGATGCTTGCTCCAGGCAGCATGCTGATCAGTTTTATGGCTGTATTCAAAAACTGGGTGATGCTGGTCAGGGCGCCTGATGTAAGGCTGATGAGTGGGGCGACAACCGGTGCTATGGGCGCCCATAACGTGAGTGGGGAGAACAGGATTAAGGCTGCTCCAAGATATAGGATGAGGGTTGCTGCGGGAATGGCGATGTAATTGGTGAGAAGTGAATAGCACGATATTCTGCCGAAGGTGTAGACGATGACCGGAAGGGTTCCTATCTGGGCTGCCAGTGAAACGCAAAGGAGTCCCCATGCCCAACGGATGAAACGGCTGCGGATGGGGAGGAGGGAGTAAAGGGGTGTGAAGAACAGCAGTATGGAGGCTACGGCCAGGAACGAAAGCTGGAAACTCAACTCGAAAAGATAGAGCGGACTGATGAAGAGCATAAATATATAAGCCGAGGTTAAGGTGTTGAGCGGCAGGCCGGTACGATGGAATGCTAAACTTAAGCTGTAGGCTGAAAGCATGATGGCTGCACGGACTGCACTTGCCGGCAATCCTATGAGAAAAACGTAGGTCCAGATGGAGATGAGGGACAGGATGATGGTGTAAACTGAGTACTTTCTGCCGCCTAGCAGAAAGATGAAAAGCTGGAAGATTATGCCTATATGAAGTCCGCTTACTGCCAGGATGTGACTGGCTCCGGAAATGGAGTAACTGTTTCGGGTGTTCGAGTCGAGTGCGCTCTTGTCGCCCAGCGCCATGGCTGCGATGACTGCATAGTCTTGCTGTTTTACGTGGAGGGAAACCAGTTTGCTTTCAATATTGCTTTTATAGCGTTCGGTATTGATTTTTGCCCGTGTGGGGTAAGACAGTTCCTGCCAGTTTTTCAGTTGTGTAGAGGTTTGGGAATCAGCTATTTGCTTACAGGTAAGAAAAGCCCCAAGGCTCAGGATGCATAAATGAATCATCACGCATTGGGAGAAGATGAGAAACTGGTGGCTCCTGCTGAAGTAAGCTTTTTGGCTTAAGAACTCAGTAAGGAAAAAGATGATGCTGCCAAGGGCGCATGAAATGATGGAGATGATGAGCCAGAAGCACATGTTGAAATCATCATAGCCCCATTTGGCTATGATGATTCCGATCGTCAGTGTGAGGCTGATGGTCATGAGCGGGGGGAGAGGTAGCTCTTTCATCATTCCTCTTTCCTTTTTTAAAAGATAATTTATTTCCTATTTCTTGAATCCGAAGATGCGCTTGATGAATTTCTTCACAGCGTTTTCTTGCTTCTGTGGATTTACGATAGGGGTGTGCTTGCGTGCAGCCGGCTTGTCGCCCTTTTTCTGGGCTACGCCTCTGCCACGGCCGTTGCTGCCTGGGCGAACATTGTTCTCGTTGCCTGGGCGCTGCTGGTTGCTATTATTGCTGTTATTGCGGCGCTTCTGGCTGTTGCTGTTCTTTGGCTGCTCGCCTGGCTGGGCCGGCTTTCTGTTCTGCTGCTTTGCGTTCTGCTGTCTGTTGCCCTGCTGAGGCTGCTGCTTTGCGTTCTGCTGCCTGTTGCCCTGCTGAGGCTGCTGCTTTGCGTTCTGCTGCCTGTTACCCTGCTGAGGCTGCTGCTCGTTGCTGCGTGGTGCTTTTTCCTGACGCTCGTTTGGCTTGTTCGGCTTGCGCTTGTGAGAAGTCTGGTCGCGGTCTTTCTGTCGGCGGTTCTTGGCGCTGTTCTTTCCGGCCTCGCCGTTTCCGCCATTACCGCGTCTGTTGTTTCTTCCGTTTGCGCCTTTCTTCTTCGGCTTGTTGAGCTTGATGTATTCAGGACCTTCGCCGCATCCCTCAGGGAGAGGCATCTTGTCTACCACCTTCTCCAGGAACTTCTCTATCTGCTGGAACCAGTACTGGTCTTCTTCGCTCACGAAGGTGATGGCTCTACCATCGCGGTTGGCACGGGCTGTACGGCCGATGCGGTGAACGTAATCTTCTGTATCGTGAGGAACATCGTAATTGATGACCATCTCAATATCATCGATGTCGATTCCGCGCGCCACAATGTCGGTAGCTACGAGAACATCATACTGTCCGCTCTTGAACTTGAACATCACATCATCGCGTTCAGCCTGTTCCAGGTCGCTGTGCATGGCTCCGCAGTTTACTCCAATCTGCTGGAGGGAAGCTGCGAGTTGCTTCACCTTGAATTTGCTGCCGCTGAAGACGATGACACGCTTCAGGTCGCCTGCCTTGAAGATGTCCTTGATGATGGTCATCTTCTGGGTTTCGTAGCATACGTATGCTTCCTGCTTGATTTTCTCGGCTGGCTTGCTGACGGCAAGTTTGATTTCTACCGGATTCTTGAGCAGGGTCTTAGCCAACTCTTCTATCTTCTCAGGCATGGTTGCCGAAAACATGATGGTCTGGCAGGTCTTTGGCAGTTTTGCCGCGATGGTCTTGATGTCTTCTGAGAAACCCATGTCGAGCATGCGGTCGGCTTCGTCGAGAATGAAGAAGCTTACCTTGCTGAGGTCTACATTGCCCAGAGAGATATGGGAGATGAGACGGCCCGGGGTGGCGATGACTACATCGGCGCCCATGCGGAGGCTGCGCAACTCCTGATCGTAACGGTTGCCGTCGTTGCCGCCGTATACGGCTACGCTGCTCACGCCCTGCAGGTAATAGCCGAAGCCTTGCATCGCCTGGTCTATCTGCTGGGCGAGCTCGCGGGTTGGTGACATGATGACGCAGTTGATGGCGTCTTTCGGATAACCGCCGTCATCGAGTTTGCTCAATACTGGCAGCAGATAGGCTGCGGTTTTGCCGGTTCCGGTCTGGGCTACACCCAAGACATCGTGACCTTCTAATATCTCTGGAATGCACTTTTCTTGTACTGGAGTGCATGTGTCGAAGCGCATGTCGTATAATGCGTCGAGCACGTTGTCGTTTAAATCTAATTCGTCGAAATACATTTTTTTTTAATGTTGAATGTTGAATGTTGAATGTTGACTTTTTACCTCGGTGCCTTGCGGTAGCAGAAGTAGGCTACGATGGCGAAGAGGAAGTTTGGAAGCCACGCTGCCAGAACAGGCGGGAAGTTGGCCTGGATGGCGAAGGTGGCAGAAACCGTCTGCAGCATGATGTAGCCGAAACTCAGCGCAAGTCCTACGCCCAATGCTGCTCCCATGCCGCCCTTGCGCTTGCGGGCTGAGAGGGAGACACCGATGATGGTGAGGATGAACGAAGCGAAGGAAGAGGCGATGCGCTTGTGGTATTCTACCTCGTACTGCACTACGTTGCCCGAACCGCGGTTGATCTGCTTGGAGATGTAATCGCGGAGCTCAGGACTGGTGAAGGTTTCCTGCTGACCCTTGGAATAGACCAGGTCGGTAGGTTCCATCATGATGACGGTGTCCTTCTGGGCTCCGCTCGTAATATGCTCCTTCATGCCCTGGAGCTTGCGGATTTTCCAGTTGCTCAGCTTCCAGTGATACTTGCTGTCGGAAATGGTGTCGTACTGGATGTCCATCGCTGTAAGGTGGCTTACGAGTTTCTTGTCCTGGAACTTGTCGAGACAGAATCCGTAGCCGCGTTTCATGCTGTTGTCGTAATGCTGCATATAGGCAATCACTCCCTTGTCTACCTGCAGCTGTACATTCTCGGCACTGGTATTCTTCTTCTTGTTCTTGTACATCGTCTCGAAGTTCTGCCTGATAACGGTTCCGTGGGGAATGACGTAGGCTGAGAGCCCGAAGGAGAGGGCTGAGAGCAGCACGCAGGTAATCATGTATGGGCGAAGGAGACGCTTGAAGGATACTCCCGACGCCAGGATGGCGATGATTTCGGAATTGCTTGCCAGCTTGGTGGTGAAGAGAATGACCGCCACGAACACGAACAGCGCACTGAAGAGGTTGGCAAAATAGGGCACAAAGTTGGCGTAGTAATCGAAGATGATTGCGCGCGCCGGTGCATGGTGCTCTGTGAATTTTGACAGGTTCTCGTTGAAGTCGAAGACGATGGCGATGGAGATGATCAGGGCGATGGAGAAGAAATAGTAGCCCAGAAACTTCTTGATAATGTACCAGTCGAGCTTCTTGATGTACCTGAACGGGTTGAGAAACCTGAAGATGCGCAGGAACCGGAGCTTGTGAGCCAGCCAGCGCACAGCCCTGATGAGCCACCCGAACTTGCGGGAAGCCCATCGGCCGGTGCGGTAGAGCCGGCGGTGTTTTCTTATTTTCTTAAAATCTTTCATGATGCTTGCTTACTTAAATTCTTCGGCCAAGCTGGTCGATGATGGAATTCTTCCATGCCACGAAATCGCCCTGCTCGATATGATGGCGGGCATCGGTCACGAGGCGCAGATAGAAAGAGAGGTTGTGGATGCTGGCTATCTGCATCGCCAGCAGCTCCTGTGCCTTGAAGAGGTGGTGGAGGTAGGCCTTCGTGGTTACGAGGTCGATGTCGCAGCCGTCTGGATCTACCGGACTGAAGTCTTTCTCCCACTTCTTGTTGCGCATGTTCATCGTGCCCTGATAGGTGAAGAGCATGGCGTTGCGGCCGTTGCGGGTCGGCATTACGCAGTCGAACATGTCTACGCCGCGCTCGATGGCTTCGAGGATGTTCTGCGGGGTTCCTACGCCCATCAGATATCTCGGCTTGTCTTTCGGCAGGATTTCGTTCACTACTTCTATCATCTCATACATCACCTCGGTAGGCTCTCCTACGGCAAGTCCGCCGATGGCATTTCCGTCGGCTCCCTTGTCGGCAATGTATTTGGCTGCTTCGCGGCGCAGGTCCGGGAAGGTGCAGCCCTGAACGATAGGGAAGAGACTCTGCTGATAGCCGTAGAGAGGCTCGGTTTCGTTGAACCGCTTGATGCAGCGGTCTAGCCAGCGCTGGGTGAGCATGAGGCTGTTCTTGGCGTACTGGTAATCGCTCTTTCCCGGCGGGCATTCATCGAAGGCCATCATGATGTCGGCTCCGATGATGCGCTCGGTGTCCATCACATTTTCCGGTGTGAAGAAGTGCTTGCTGCCGTCGATGTGGGAGCGGAACTCGCAGCCTTCTTCCTTGAGCTTGCGGATGCCGGTGAGCGAGAAGACCTGGAAGCCGCCGCTGTCGGTGAGGATAGGACGGTCCCAGCCGTTGAACTTGTGCAAGCCGCCTGCTGCCCTGATGACGTCAAGACCTGGGCGCAGGTAGAGGTGATAGGTGTTTCCGAGGATAATCTGTGCCATGACCTGCTTCTTGAGTTCCTCGAAGTGGACGCCTTTCACGCTTCCTACGGTTCCTACGGGCATGAAGATTGGGGTCTTGATCTGTCCGTGGTCGGTGGTGATGATGCCTGTACGCGCATCGCTTGCTTTATCTGTTACTTGTAATTCAAATTTCATTTTTATTCTTTTTTATCATTTTCCTCAATGCTGAAGTCTGTAGGGTTTTTCACCTTCTCGTCGGTCAGCGCGAACTGCCAGACGTCAGCCACATTCTCTACATAGTGGAAGTCTACGCCCTTGAGATATTTCTCCGGTATTTCCTCTACGTTCTTCTGGTTCTCCCTGCACATCACGATGTGCTTGATTCCTGCCCGCTTGGCTGCCAGAATCTTCTCCTTGATTCCGCCTACCGGGAGCACTTTGCCGCGGAGGGTAATCTCGCCGGTCATGGCTGTGTTGGCACGCACCTTGCGCTGGGTGATGGCTGAGGCGATGCTGGTGGCGATGGTGATTCCGGCAGAAGGACCGTCTTTCGGGGTGGCTCCCTCAGGCACGTGGATGTGGATGTTCCACTGCTCGAAGATGCGGTAGTCTACCTGCAGCAGGTCGATGTGCGACTTGACGTATTCCAGTGCGATAATGGCTGATTCCTTCATCACGTCGCCCAGATTTCCGGTCAGGGTGAGCTTGCCTGCCTTGCCCTTGCTGAGCGAGGTTTCGATGTAGAGGATTTCGCCGCCCACAGAGGTCCAGGCAAGTCCGGTTACCACTCCTGCATAATCGTTGCCCTGGTAAATGTCGCGGTTGAACGGCGGATTGCCCAGCAGGTCTTTTACTTCGGCAGGGGTGATGGTGTAGTTCTTCAGTTCCTGGTTGCAGGCAAGTTTGTAAGCCATCTTGCGCAGACTCTTGTCAATCTGCTTCTTCAGCTGTCTTACGCCGCTCTCCCGGGTGTAGTGCTCGATGATGAACTCGAGGGCATTCTTGTTGAAACTTACCTTCGGCGAAACCTTGTCGAGTCCGGTGCTTTCCAGCTCTTCCGGTACGAGATGGCGCTTGGCAATCTCTGTCTTCTCTTCGGTGATGTAGCCGCCTACTTCTATCAGCTCCATACGGTCGAGGAGCGGACGCGGAATGACGCTCAGGTCATTGGCTGTGGCGATGAAGAGCACCTTGGAGAGGTCGTAATCCATATCGAGATAATTGTCGTGGAAGGCATTGTTCTGTTCCGGGTCCAGCACTTCGAGCAGGGCTGATGCTGGGTCGCCGTTGAAATTGCTCTGCGCCACCTTGTCAATCTCGTCGAGGATGAAGACCGGATTGCTGCTGCCTGCCTTCAGCATGTTCTTGATGATGCGGCCCGGCATGGCTCCCACATAGGTGCGGCGGTGACCGCGGATTTCGGCTTCATCGTGCAGACCGCCCAGCGACATGCGTACATACTTGCGCTTCATGGCTGCTGCGATGCTCTTGCCCAGACTGGTCTTTCCTACGCCCGGAGGACCGTAGAGGCAGAGGATAGGACTCTTTCCGCCGCCGTTCAGTGCTCTTACGGCGAGGAATTCCAGGATGCGCTCCTTCACATTCTCCATGCCGTAGTGGTCGTGGTTCAGAATGCGCTTGGCACGGGTCAGACTGAGGTCGTCCTGGGTGTAGGAGTTCCAAGGCAAATCTACCATGGTCTGCAGGAATCCTATCTGTATCGAATAGTCAGGACTCTGCGGGTTCAGGGTGTCGAGCTTGGCAATTTCTTTCTTGAAGATTTTGGCAGTTTCCTCGCTCCAGTTCTTCTGTTTCGCCTTCTCCAGAATCTCCTTCTTCTCCGGACTGGCGTTGCCTTCTCCCAGTTCTTCCCTGATGTTCTTGATCTGCTGCTTGAGGAAGTATTCCTTCTGCTGTTCATCGAGGTCGTAGTGGGTTTTGTTCTCAATCTCAGTCTGTATGCGTAGCAGATGGCGCACCTTGTTCAGAGATCTGATGGCAATCATGATGCGCTCGCTGAGATTTTCCTCTTTCAGCATCTTGATTTTATCCTCGATGGAGAAAGGGAGGAGGGAGCACATGAAGTTGCACTGCATGTGAATGCTCGATAGTTCGTTGATGGCCTGGATGGCATCATCATTATAGTTGGCGTTTGATTTGATATAGTCTGTCGCTTCGTAATGGAAGTTCTCGTAGAGCATTCTGAAGAGTTCATCGTTGTTCTCGTCAGGCCATTTCTCCGGAAGACTTTTTACGTCAATTACTGTGTAAGGCTCTTTTTGAACGAGATGTTTCATCTGACATCTGCCCAGACCCTGGATGATGATGCTCATCTGGTCTGTGCCAGGCATCTTGATAACCTTGATGAGTTTGGCGAAGACGCCTACAGGGTAAAGGTCTTCTTCGTAGGGCAATTCTGTGTCTTTATTCTTCTGGCAGAATACGCAGAATGTGGTGTCTGGTTTCTTTTCCAGCATCCGGACGAGATTCAGACTTTCCTTTCTGCCCACAACGATAGGGGTCATGTTGGTAGGGAAAACTACAATATCTCGCATGCAGAGGGTAGGGTACAAACCTTCTTCCTGGTCTTCAATCAGGGTTTTCGGGTCGCCCTCGTAATCTGCAATCATTTGTATTCGGGTACTTGTTCTTCTATTATCCATTTTGTTATGATTTCTATTTTCCGTGCAAAGGTACTCATTTTTTATGAAATATCGTGGAAGATGATAGATTATTTAATAATAAAAGTGCTTTTTCTATATATTAGTACCCGTTTTTATAGATGTGGGTAGCTGCTTTTGCAGGTGGAAGTGGCAATTTCTGCTGTTTGCGATAAAATAAATCGGCGGCGGCTTCGTTTTCTTCTGTATAGAAACAGAAGAATTTATGGGTAATTTTCGATTTAAACAGTTTGAGATAGAGCAAGACCGTTGTGCCATGAAAGTGGGAACTGACGGCGTTTTGCTGGGTGCATGGGCGCAAGGTGGCAGGCGGATTCTGGACATTGGTTCCGGAACGGGATTGATTTCGCTCATGATGGCGCAGCGTTTTCCTGAGGCTGAGATAGTAGGGATTGATATGGATGCTGATGCCTGCGGACAGGCGAGGGAGAATGTGATGGCTAGTCCGTTTCGCGACAGGGTGAAAATAGAATGCTGCAGACTACAGGATTTCGGGGGAGCTTCGGAAGCTGCTGGGGCTTCTGGAACTGCTGAAGGTTTGAAGGCTGCCGGTGTTTTTGATGCGATAGTGAGCAATCCTCCGTTCTTTGTAGATAGCTTGAAAAATCCGGACAGTAAGAGGACGATGGCGAGACATACGGACAGTCTTCCGTTCCGCGATTTGTTTGCGGGTGTAAAACGGCTGCTTTCTGATGACGGTATTTTCTCTGCAATTGTTCCCGTAGAAGTAGTGGAGCAGTTTGTTGCAGAGTCTTGTATATTAGGTTTTTATCTTATACGGAAGTGTGGTGTAAAGACGGTAGAGCGCAAGCAGCCAAAGCGCTTTATGCTGAGTTTTGCCAAGCATCGCATTTCGCCTTATGAAGAGCATGTTGAAACGATGATGGATTCGCATGGAAACCGCTCGGAATGGTATAGGAAAATAACGGAAGAATTTTACCTTAGTGATTAATGAACTCAAGTTTCGCATATAAGCTCCACACGCCCTGAAAGGGCAGAAGCTCCTAGCCCAGGGCATCGCCCTGGGTAATTACGGACACAAACTTGTCGCCCTGTAAGGGCAAAAGCTTCAAAATACTGGGCAATGTACAAAGCTTTTGCCCTTACAGGGCGTCTTACTGATTGCCATTATACCCAGGGCGTTGCCCTGGGCTAGGAGCTTCTGCCCTTTCAGGGCGTATGGGGTGTGGCTTATGACACATCCTCACTACTCACTAATCTCTATCTAAAGGTTCAGCTTCTTCTGTACCAGTTTGCTGATAGCTTCTACTCTTTTGCTCTGGCGCTGGATGTCTTTATGAATATCATCGCGCACGGCATTGATGTCGTTGAAGAAATCGGCAAAGGCAGACTGAATCATGTTCGGCTTGCGGTCGTTCTTGTTGGCAAATGGGTTCACCACCATCTTGATTCCCTTTTCTTCCAGGTGAATATCAATCTCTGCACCCGTCATCACAGGGTCGCCATCATAATGGATTACGCCTGGCTGACTGCGGGTGATATGGAGCTTCTTGCAGCGGAACGACTTGATCTTCGAGTTCTTGTCCAACGTCTTGTTGAACATGTCGAAACTTACCTGAGGCGCCTCGATTACATCGAATGGTTCCATGATGACGACATCCATCAAACCGTCGCTCATGGATGCTTGAGGGGCAATATAGGCATTGTTGCCATACTGAGATGCGTTGGCACAGGAAATGAGGAACGCCTTATACTGCTTGGTGCCTGTCTCGTCCTCCAGCGTATAAGTCTCAGGCTTATACTTCAATCCCTCGCGCAGGATATTTTCAGCATAAGTGATAGGACCACGCTTGCCGCTCTCGGCAAACTTCATGCTGACGAAAGCGTCAAAGCCCATGCCGCAGGTGCAGAAGAACGGGTGGTCGTTGATGACACCATAATCCAGATCTCTAATCTGGCATTGGTTGATGACCTCAATGCATTTCTTCAGGTTCATCGGGAGCAGCAGATGTCTTGCCAGTCCGTTGCCCGAACCGCAAGGCAGAATGCCGAGGGCAGTATCGGAGTGAACCAGTGAGCGGGCCACCTCGTTGACGGTTCCGTCACCACCAACCGCCACAACCACATCTACATGGTTGTTCTTCGCTTCGGTAGCAATTTCCGAAGCGTGCCCAGCTCTTTCAGTCATTCTTATCTCGTACTCAAAAAGCTCTTTGTCCAAACCAGAATCTATCAGACTCGGAACTGCCGCCTTGCTGGCTGTTCCTGAAATCGGATTCATGATGAAAAGTATCTTTTTCTTCATTATATAGTCAAGAGTTTGTAAAATTTAGGCTGCAAAAGTAATAAAAATACCCAAAATAACAAGAAATATCGATTAAAAAAACTATAAAAGTAAACTTTCTTATAAAAAAAGCCGTTTATTGAGTTCTTTTTTGTATCTTTGCACCCTGAAAGTTAGAAAAGTATAAAAAAAGAAAATAAAGTACACCTATTAATAATGGGACAATTACAAGAAAGATACAAGAATTATCGTGAACCTCAGAAGTATATGGCTGCCGGTGTGTATCCATATTTCCGCGAGATCACAAGTAAGCAGATGACAGAGGTAACCGACATCGATGGTCATAAGATTCTGATGTTCGGTTCTAATGCTTATCAGGGTTTGACTAATGACCAGCGTGTTATTGATGCAGCAAAGGCAGCGCTCGACAAGTATGGTTCTGGTTGTGCAGGAAGCCGTTTCCTCAATGGTACGCTCGATTTGCACGTGCAGCTCGAAAAGGAGCTTGCTGAGTTTATGGGCAAGGATGAAACTTTGTGTTTCTCTACAGGATTCTCTGTTAACCAGGGTGTCTTGGCTTGCGTAGTAGGTCGTAACGACTATATTATCTGCGATGACCGCGACCACGCAAGTATCGTAGATGGCCGCCGCCTCTCATTCGCTACCCAGCTCCACTACAAGCACAACGATATGGAAGATTTGGAGCGCGTGCTCTCTAAGCTCCCTCAGGAGGCTATCAAGCTCATCGTTGTTGACGGTGTGTTCTCTATGGAGGGCGACCTGGCTAACTTGCCTGAGATTGTAAAGCTCAAGCATAAGTACAACTGCTCTATCATGGTAGACGAGGCTCATGGTCTTGGCGTATTCGGCAAGCAGGGTCGTGGTGTATGCGACCACTTCGGTCTGACCGACGAGGTAGACCTCATCATGGGTACATTCTCTAAGAGTCTGGCTTCTATCGGTGGTTTCATCGCATCAGACAAGGATACAATCAACTTCCTCCGTCACAACTGCCGTACTTACATCTTCAGCGCCTCTAACACTCCAGCTGCCACAGCAGCAGCTCTCGAGGCTCTCCACATCATTCAGAATGAGCCAGAGCGTTTCGAGAATCTCTGGGATGTAACCAACTATGCCTTGAAGCGTTTCCGCGAGGAAGGTTTCGAGATTGGCGAGACAGAGAGTCCTATCATTCCTCTCTACGTACGCGATGCTGAGAAGACATTCGTTGTTACCAAGATGGCTTACGATGCAGGTGTGTTCATCAACCCTGTTATTCCTCCAGCTTGTGCTCCTCAGGATACATTGGTACGTTTCGCACTCATGGCTACTCATACAAGAGAGCAGGTTGAGCGGGCTGTCCAGATTCTGAAGAAGATTTTCGTAGAAGAGGGAATCATCAAGTAAAATCAGATTTGCCGGTCTTCTCGGTTTGACAGATTCGGGCAGTCGGTTTCTGATTTAAAAGTTCAGCAAGTATGGTTGCGGTTCTTTGCCGCTACTATATATATAATAAGGTATAAGGGCAATTCCGGATAGGGGTTGCCCTTATTTTTTGCCTGTTTCCCAGCCATTTTGCATTTAAATGCATCTTTTTTTGAAAAAAGTTAGGGAAAAATTTGGTGGAATCGAAAAAATGTAGTACCTTTGCACTCGCAATTCAGAAATGATGCTTAAAGCAATGCTTAAGAGGTATCGTAGAGATGAGTAAGCGGGGTGTAGCGCAGCCCGGTAGCGCTCCTGTTTTGGGAACAGGTGGTCGCAGGTTCGAATCCTGTCGCCCCGACTCTTTTTTCTCTCACTCAAACCTTTAGCAAAGCACAAGCGGGGTGTAGCGCAGCCCGGTAGCGCTCCTGTTTTGGGAACAGGTGGTCGCAGGTTCGAATCCTGTCGCCCCGACACAAGAAAGCTAAGAAGAGACAAATCTTCTTAGCTTTTTTGCTATATAAAACTCCCGCCCTGGATGGGCTGGAGGGGGATAACGCAACTGAGTAATTATTATATACGTTTTAATTTTATAGAATCATGATTATAACGATAGCGCGCCAGTGTGGATGTGGCGCTATTCGCGTGGGCAAGCTGCTCGCCGAAAAGTATGGTATTCCTTTTTATACCCGTAAGAATTTGATGGAAATGGCTGAACAGAGAGGAGTGCTCGACGAGATGGAGGCTTTCTTCGATGAGCGGCCGGTAGATGAACTGCTCTTCTCGATGTCGTCGCTTGGCGAAACGCAGAGGGCGCTGACAGAAAAACCGCTCCATACACTTGCCGATATGATAGGCGATGAAGACTGTATCATCATCGGCCGTTGCGGCAACTATATCTTCCGCGAGCGCAAAGACCTGATTTCTGTTTTCCTGAGCGGCAATCTGGAGGCTCGCATCAAGGAGATTCAGGAGGAGAAGGGCTTTTCGTATGAGGAAGCTGAGGAGTTTGTGGAGCACACCGAGGATTGCAGAGTGGCTTATCATAAGTATTATACAGGCCTTACCTGGGGAAATGCCGATGATTACGACATCTGCCTGGATACGGTGCGTCTGGGCGTAGAAGAGACGGCAAGCCTCATTGAGCAGTACGTTAGCTTGATATAAATTTAAAGTAATTCAACATGAAGTTTTTAATTCAATTTTTGATAATCATAGCGTTCTCCTTTGCTGGGGAATTGCTCCATTTTTTGCTGCCATTGCCTATTCCGGCAAGCATCTATGGCATCATCCTGCTCTTCCTTGCGCTGGAAACAAAACTGATCAAGGTGAAGCATATCCGCGAAACCAGCAGTTTCCTCATTGCCATCATGCCCGTGATGTTTATTCCGGCTGCCGTAGGACTGATTGATTCCTATCAGGATATCGGCAATGCATGGTTCCAGTATATCGTAGTTACGGTGGTCAGCACCTTCGTCGTGATGGGTGCTTCGGGCTGGATTACGCAGTTGGTAATCAGAAAAGGAAAGGAGGCGAAGAAATGAACCAGTTGTTCCAGGATTCTGTCTTCTTCGGCGTTCTCATCAGTCTGGCTGCCTACGGCATAGGCATGCTGCTGAAGCTGAAGACGGGATGGTCGCTGATGAACCCGCTGCTCATCTCCATCATCCTCGTTATCATCACGCTCCTGCTCACGGGCGTAGATTACAAGACCTATTCGGCGGGCGCCAACAGCATCAGCTATCTGCTCACACCAGCCACCATCTGTCTGGCTGTGCCGCTTTATCAGCAGGTTGAGCTTCTGAAGAAGAATTATCGGGCTGTGCTGATAGGCATCGTTTCGGGCGTGCTGGCGAGTCTCTGCTCCGTGCTCATTCTCGCCCTCATCTTCCATTTCGACCATGCGTCCTACGTTACCTTCCTGCCTAAGAGCATCACTACCGCCATCGGTATCGGCGTTTCTGAGGAGTTGGGCGGTCATGTTTCGGTTTCGGTGGTTGTCATCATCGTAACGGGTGTGCTGGGCAACATCTTTGCCGAGAAGTTCCTGAAGCTTCTCTCCATCAAAGAGCCTATTGCCAAAGGTATCGCCATCGGCTGTTCTGCCCATGCGCTGGGTACGGCAAAGGCGATGGAAATGGGTACCATAGAGGGAGCCATGAGCAGTCTGAGCATCGTGGTTTGCGGTGTGATGACGGTTGTAGGCTCATCCATCTTTGCTCTGTTTATGTAGAGGCAGATACAATAATATTTCCCTTTTTCCGTTTTTATAGATATGAAACGGAAAAAGGGATTTTTGTATATAATGGGTGTAGGGATGGCGATGAGCGCCCTGCTTGCCAGTTGTGCCGACGATGAGAGTTTCTCAACGTCGAGGGGAGATGTGCTCTCGTTTTCGGTAGATACGCTGAAGATGGACACCACCTTCTCGAATGTGCCTACGCCTACCCGAAGCTTCTGGGTTTACAACCGTACGGGCAAGGCTCTGCGCTGCCAGTCGGTGCGTCTGGAAAACGGTAACCAGAAGGGCTACCGGGTGAATGTTGACGGCTCTTATCTGGGCACCGAAGCGGGATTCCAGACGCAGAATGTGGAGATCAGGAAGGGTGACAGCATACGTGTGTTCGTAGAACTGACTTCGGCGATGCAGAACAGCGAAGAGCCGCAGCTGGTGAGCGACAACCTGGTGTTTGCGCTGGAAAGTGGCGTGGAGCAGAAGGTGAACCTGAGGGCGTTTTCATGGGATGCGATGAAACTCAATTCGCTCGAGGTGAAGCAGGACCAGCTGCTGGAGAGCACGCTGCCGGTAGTGGTTTATGGCGGCATCAGGGTTGATGAGGCGGCTACGCTGACCATTGCTCCGGGCACCCAACTCTATTTCCACGAGAATGCGGGTTTGCAGGTGTTCGGGTCGCTGAAGATTGAGGGCGAAAAGGACAGGGAAGTGGTGATGCGGGGCGACCGACTGGACCACATGTTCGATTATCTGCCTTATGACCGCACACCGGGACAATGGCAGGGCATCAGACTGATGTCTTCGGCTCATGACTGCAGGATTTCGTTTGCTGATATTCATAGTGCCTACGATGCTGTGATGATAGAAGCGGGCGATGCTACGAAGCAGAAACTGCTCATCGAGAATGCTACGATTCATAACAGTCAGGGCTACGGAGTGAGGGTTGATTCTGCCAAGGTACAGATTTATAACTCGCAGATAACCAACTGTCTGAACCATCCGCTCTATGTTGAGGGTGGCGATGTTGAGGTAAACGGCTGCACCATAGCCCAGTTCTATCCGTTTGACGGGCGCCGCGAGTCGGCCATCGGTTTTGCCTCTCCGCTGCCTCGTTTCGAGGTGAAAAATTCGCTCGTAACGGGCTATCATGATGATGAGGTGGTCTGGGAGGCTCCGAAAGAGGAGGATGCCTTCAATTTCCTCTTCGACCATTGTGTGTTGCGCACGGAGAAGCTGGAGACGGACGACAGTCTGAAGTTCACCCATGTGGTTTATGAGGACATCAAGGATACGACGGTGTTTGCCGAGAAGCATTTTCGCCTTTTCGACACCGATAATCTGAAGTATGATTTCCATCTGCGCAAGGAGTCGGCAGCAATAGGTAAGGCAGATGCCGAAACCCTGCCTGCAACCGACCGTGATGGTTTGCCGAGAAAGAAAGAGCAGCCTGCCGCAGGATGCTTTGAGTATAGGGAGGAATAATGAGTATAAGGAGGAATAATGAGTATAAGGAGGAATAATGATTATAAGGCGAAATAATGACTGAACTTTCGAATTTTTTCGCCACACGCCCTGAAAGGGCAGAAGCTCCTAGCCCAGGGCATCGCCCTGGGTAATTACGGACGCAAACCTGTCGCCCTGTAAGGGCAAAAGCTTTAAAATACCGGAATTAATAAAGCTTTTGCCCTTACAGGGCGACTTACTGATTGCTATTACACCCAGGGCGTTGCCCTGGGCTAGGAGCTTCTGCCCTTTCAGGGCGTGCTGCTTCTAGAACTTTGGTTCTTTACCTTTCTTATTCCTTCATGTTCGAATCTACGAAGCAGAAGGGGAGAAGGTCTTTGATGCTGTCGAAGCAGTAGATTCCGTTCTCGCCATAAAGCAGGATGCGTACGGGGCGCTGGTAGCGGTCTTCCATCTCCAGTATCACCTGGCGGCAGGCTCCGCATGGCGAGATAGGCGACTTGAGGAAACCATTCCCGTTTCTCGCAGCGATGGCGAGCGTCAGGATAGGCTGGTCGGGATAGTTGCTCTGGGCACCGAAGATGGCGCTGCGCTCGGCACAGAGTCCCGACGGGAAGGCGGCGTTCTCCTGGTTGGCTCCAATTACGATTCTGCCGTCGGCCAGAAGCAGGGCTGCTCCCACATAGAAGTGGCTGTAGTTAGCATACGCATTGCTGGTGGCAGCCTTCGCCCTGTTTACGAGCTCCTGCTCCTGCTGGCTCAACTCTGAGAGCTGAGCCACCATGTATCTGATGTTTAGGTTTTGCTCTTTCATAGAGATAATGTTTTTATGATTTCTTTATTTCGTGTAGAAGTCGATGATGTCCTGCAGCGCCTTCTTGCATACAGCACAGAATTCCGGCGTTTCGTTGATGCGCATACGGCAGTCCTGCACACCGCGGTAAACGCCCTTCACGCTGTATCCGGCACCTTCGAAGACACCCACCTTGCTCACCGCCTCCTTCTCTTTCTTTGAGAGCGGAGTAGGAATCTTGGTCTTCTTGTCTATCATGTTCTCCCATTTTCCGTGGAAATCGGCAAGGGTAGTGATGTTCTTCTCCCAAGGCTCTACATCGTGAGGATACATCGGTATCTGCTCCTGCTCGTAGGCGTATTCATCGGCAAGTCCGGCAAAGGAATGGCCAAACTCATGCACCACTACCGGCTTGAACCATTTCTGGTGGCAGGTGGTGAGATTGTATGAATTGAGGATGCCGCCACCGCCATACTTATCCGAATTTACCAGCACGATGATGTGCTCGTATGGGGTACCTGCCAGCCAGTTGTGCAGGTCTTTGAGATGCAGGGTGGTAAGGTAGCGGTCGCTGTAGAAGGTGTCGAAATGAGAGCTGAGGGCGGTCTCGTGCCAGATGCCCTGGGCTGGGATGCTAGGTCCGCTCTGCTTGGATGGCGATTTTACGGCTACGATGTTGAATCGGTCTCTCATGCTCTTGAAGGGTTCGTGGGCGAAGATGGCCTCTGTAGCCTCCTGCGCATCTTTCAGGAATACAGGCATCTCTGCATCAGTATAGCCTTCAGCCACGTATGCGATGTGGATGCATCGGGTGGTGTCGGCAGCCTGCTGCAGGGTGACGTATGGTGTAGGCTTGTTGCCTTTCTGATGAATCAGAATGTCTTTCGGCGCTACCTGGTGGGTGAGCGTGGTGGTTATCTCGCGGCGGTTGTTGCGCAGGTCGAGGGTGATGTCTACGGTATCTTTCGGCATCGGAACGAGGAATACGTTCTCGAAACTCTGCGTGTTCTTCTCTGCCTCTGGATAGGAGAGCCATTCCTGGAAGAGGGTGGAGAAGGAGTTGCGGTAGATGATTTTGCCCGAGCGGTGGTCGCGTACGGTTATCTGTCCGTTGCCCTCTACCGGGAGTTCGGCCAGTCGCTGCCTTTTGCCGTACCAGCGTGGCATCACGTTGAGTTCGTCTACGGCTATCATCTGCTGCTTCTGGTTGCCGGCAAAGGTATAGTCTACCCGCAGCGTCTTGTCTGTGAAATAGTCGTCAAAGTTTTGTGCCTTTATTGTGCCGGGTGCCATCAGCATCGCCATGGTGGCGAGGGATAATATCATTCTCTTCATTGTATTTTCATTTAAAATTCACATTCACATTCACATTTTACTAATCCCTTATCTCACCCTCAGCCTTGTTCCTACGCTTACCGGGATGTTAGGGTCGAGATGGTTCATCTTGTAGAGTTTCTCCAGTCGGATGCCATACTTCTGCGAGATGGTGTACATGCTTTCGCCCGGCTGTATCACGTGAGGGCGCTTCTTATACTGCTTAGGTGCCTTGGAGCGTTTCTTCTTCAGATAGATGATGTCGCCCTTGTGCAGCACGGCGTGCTTGTTGCGCTCGTTGTAGCGAGCCAGTTTGCGCCAGCTGATGCCCACCTCCTTGCCTATGCTCTTGAAGGTGTCGCCTTCGCGGGCATAGAGATAGTAATTCTTGTTGAAGATATGGATAGGGTGCAGCAATCCTTCGGCGTTTACAGGCTGGTCGGTACCGCTGTGGGTAGCCATGAAGCGGTCGTAGCGCTTGGCCTTGTCATACTGGTTGAGCTTGTAGAGCTCTATGATCTGTATCAGCTTGCTGGCATACTGCGGGTTGGTGGCGTAGCCGCAGGCTTTCAGTCCGCGAGCCCATCCCTTGTAGTCGTGCTGCGAGAGTTCGAAGAGGCGTGCGTAGCGTGGCTGGCGCGCCAGAAACTTGCTGTGGTCTTCATAGCTGTCTCTTGCGTCCTGGTATACGCGGAAGCATTCGCCCCGGGCATCATCGTCGTGGTACTGGGTGGGTCCCGTCCAGTTGTGACATTTTATGCCGAAGTGGTTGTTGCCCTGACGTACGAGGTCGCTCCTTCCTGCCGCACTCTCAAACAGTCCCTGTGCTAGGGTGATGCTGGCTGGAATGCGGTAACGGAGCATCTGCTCGATGGCAAGATCCTTATACTGGTTGATATATGTCTGATAGGCCTGGTTCCACTTTATCTGTGCGCCCATCGGGAGGCAGCAGAGCAGAGCGAGCCCTAAAATGTTTGCTTTTAGATGATTCATTCTGCAAAAATATAAAAAAAAACGGATAAATCGCGGTTTATTACAAAATTTTTAATATCTTTGCACAAAATATTGCATATTGAACTTTCGCATGTGGCTTAAGTACGGGCTGAAGGCCCAAAAGCTCCTAGCCCAGGGCATCGCCCTGGGTATGATGGCAATCAGCAAGGCGCCCTGTAAGGGCAAAAGCCTTATGTTTTGCCTGGAGTTTTAAAGCTTTTGCCCTTACAGGGCGACAGGTTTGCGTCCGTAATAACCCAGGGCGATGCCCTGGGCTAAGAGCTTCTGCCCTTTCAGGGCGTGTGGAGCTTACATGCGAAACTTGAATAAAGATTTTAATAATGAGAACTCGTACAAAAATAATTATAGCTATCGGCTCTAACAGAAATCAGGAGGAGAATGTGTTGAAGGCACATGAACATCTGAGATGGATGTTCAAGAACTGCCTCTTCGGTCCGCGCATGTGGACTGAGCCTATCGGACTGGAGAATTCAGACAAGTTTCTGAATCAGGTGATGATGGGGGAGACCATCTGCTCTAAGAAGTCTGTGCTTGCCGCGCTGCGGTGTGTGGAGCAGGGATGCGGACGCAGAATCCGTGGTCCTTTACGTAAGGTAGATGTTCCGCTGGATCTCGACCTTCTGCTCTATGGCGATGAGAAATTGCACGAGAGCGAGTGGGAGCGTGATTATATTCAGAGTTCTATCAGCTACCTCGAAGAGAAGGATGCTAAGAGATAATGATTTAGGCACGGAAAAAGAAACGGGAAACCCGAATCTGGTATGTAGATTTACAATACCGGATTCGGGTTTTCTGTTGTAAGATTGAGTTCTATCACTCTTCCTTCTTTCAGCGACTTCTGCACGTTGATGATGCGCTGGTTGCTGCTGCCCCTGAAGAAGAGGTCTTCATCGCGCAATGCCTGTACGAAGGGGCCGTCTACCAATACATCGATTTGGCGGAGGAGTTCCAGCTGCTCGGGATTCTTCACGAGGTTTTCGAAGAGATAGCCCGTAAAGCACCAGATGCTCTTGCTGCTCTGCTCCCTGATGGCGCGTGCCAGCTCGGCAAAGCCCTTTGCCTGGAACATAGGGTCGCCGCCCGAGAAGGTGACGTTGGCGAAGGGGTCGCTCATGATTTCCTTCATCAGCTCGTCGGTAGAGGTCATCGTGCCATGGCTGATGTCCCACGACTGCGGATTATGGCAGCCCGGACAATGGTTGGGGCATCCCGCACAATAAATGGATGTGCGGAAGCCCGGACCGTCTACCATCGTATCATGTACGATGCTTAATACGCTGATCATTTTACTTTTCCCCTCCGATATGGGTTACTCGGTCGTGGAGCTCGGCAAGCTTGCCGCTGTTCCAACGGTCTGTAGTACCTACCAGATAACCGGTGATGCGCTGCAGCTTGTCGATGTGGTGGCTGCCGCACTTAGGACAAACCTCGAGGTGGGCGTCAGCATTCTCGTAGCCGCAGTCGAGACAGCGGTTGCGGTTGTGGTTTACTGAGCCGTAACCCATGTTGTACTTATCCATCATGTCTACCACGCTCTCGATAACAGAAGGGTTGTGGGTAGCATCGCCGTCAATCTCTACATAGAAGATGTGGCCGCCACGGGTCAGGTCGTGGTATGGAGCCTCGACCTGTGCCTTCTTCAGGGCTGTACACTTATAGTATACAGGCACGTGGTTAGAGTTGGTATAATAGTCGCGGTCTGTAACGCCCGGGATGACGCCAAACTGCTTTCTGTCCTTCTTAGTGAACTTACCGCTCAATCCCTCGGCTGGAGTAGCCAGGATAGAGTAGTTGTGATGATACTGCTCGCTGAACTCGTTGGCACGGTCGCGCATGTAGGTAACAATCTTCAGTCCCAGCTCCTGTGCCTTCTCGCTCTCGCCGTGGTGCTTGCCGATGAGGGCAACCAGGCATTCTGCCAATCCGATGAAGCCGATACCCAGGGTTCCGTGGTTGATGACGCTCTCGATGGTCTCTTCCGGCTTCAGGTTTTCTGCGCCTACCCAGAGATACTTCATGAGCAGAGGGAACTGCTTGGCCATTGCCGTCTTCTGGAACTGGAAGCGCTCGTCGAGCTGCTTGGCTGTGATGTCGAGGATATTGTCGAGCTTGGCAAAGAACATGTCGATGCGCTGCTTTTCGTCTTCAATGCCCATGCACTCGATGGCGAGCTTCACGATGTTGATGGTAGAGAAGCTCAGGTTACCGCGGGCGATGCTGGTCTTCTCGCCCCAGCGGTCTTCGAACACGCGGGTACGGCAGCCCATGGTTGCAATCTCCCACTTGTAGCGCTCCGGATCATCAGCACGCCACTTCTCGTTCTGGTTGAAGGTGGCGTCGAGGTTCAGGAAGTTAGGGAAGAAACGGCGGGCTGTTACCTTGCACGCCAGCTTGTAGAGGTCGTAGTTTCTGTCCTCAGGCAGATAGTTTACGCCTCTCTTCTTCTTCCATATCTGGATAGGGAAGATGGCTGTTTCGCCATTGCCTACGCCCTGATAGGTGCTGAGCAGGATTTCGCGCATGATGCAGCGGCCCTCGGCGCTGGTATCGGTACCGTAGTTGATGCTTGAGAATACTACCTGGTTACCGCCGCGGCTGTGGATGGTGTTCATGTTGTGGATGAATGCCTCCATCGCCTGATGCACGCGGTTCACGGTCTTGTTGATGGCGTGCTGCTCCAGGCGTTCGCGGCCCTGCAAGCCGTCGAGCGGCTTCTCTATGTAGTCGTCGATTGGCGCATCATAGAGGTTGCTCAGGTCTTCGCCTGTCAGCTTCTCCAGGTTCTTCACCTCTTCCTGGTACGACATGCGTACGTATGGAGCCAGATAGAAGTCGAAGGCTGGGATGGCCTGACCGCCGTGCATCTCGTTCTGGCAGGTCTCGAGAGAGATGCAAGCCAGCACGGCTGCGGTCTCGATGCGCTTGGCAGGACGGCTTGAACCGTGACCGGCTGTGAATCCGTGGTTCAGAATCACGTCGAGCGGATGCTGCACGCAGGTGAGACTCTTGGTTGGGTAATAGTCCTTATCGTGAATATGTATATAGTTGTGCATGACGGCGTCGCGTACATCCTCAGAGAGGAGGTAGTCGTCGACGAATGGTTTAGTGGTTTCTGACGCGAACTTCATCATCATGCCGGCTGGTGTGTCGGCATTCATGTTGGCGTTTTCACGGGTGATGTCGTTGTTCTTGGCATTGACGATGCTCATGAACACGTCGCGTGTCTTCGCCTTGCGGGCGATGTTACGCTGGTTGCGGTATGCGATATACTTCTGGGCAACATCTTTGCGGGCACTCTTCATGAGCTCCATCTCGATGGCGTCCTGAATGGCCTCAACGCTCATCTGGCTCTTGCCGCGATAAGAGATGTGGTCGGTTATCTGCTCGATAAGAGTGGTATCTTCACCCTTGTCGGTATGCAACATGGCCTTGCGAATGGCTGCCATGATTTTCTGTTCGTTGAATCCAACGATGCGTCCGTCACGCTTTACTACTGTCTGGATCATTTTAGTATTACTTTTACGATTGATGTTTAAATTACTTAGTATTAAGTCATTATGACTTGAAGAGGTAGATAAGTACCTCCTTTTGACATTGCAAAGATATAAAATATTTCTGAAAGTAATTACTTTTGGACAACTTTTTTATCGTTAAAAAATATTAAGTCACTGATAATCAGGATGAAACGAAAAAGTTTTGGAAAACTTTGACAAATTTCTGTTTCCCGAAACGTTTAAGTTGTTATCTATCAGCGTGTTGCGCATTTTGTGCGCTTGTGTGCGTTTTTCCCTTGTTGTCTGTGCTTTGTGACAGGATGGAGAAAGCAAATCGCCGCAACGCCCGTGTATAGGGCATTGCGGCGATTCGGGGGTGATTATTTTGCTTGTCGCTTATAGTCGAGCGCAGCTCCGATGGCGGTGCAGAATTCCGAGTATTTTGGTATTCTGAACCTCACTCCGTAGAGTTTCTCCATGGCTGGGAACACCTCGCGGCATTGCGGCAGCAGGGTGAGGTTGCCGATGAGCACGAAATCCTTGATGCCCGATTCGAGCGATGAGAGGATGGTAGCCGAACCTATCGACTGCAGCACCATCCAGATGAGTCCCATGGCGATGTCTTCGCGCGAAGCGTTGGCCTTGGCGTTGCTGAAGAGCGATGCGGTGGCGTTCATCGGGAGTCCGGGCAGAGGCTTGGCGCTGATGTCGCCTATCAGCAGGTTTATCTTGCTCACGTCGCCGTCCTTGGCGAGGTTGATGATCTGCTTGATGTCATCGGTCTTGAGCATGATGCGGCTCAGTCCTGCCAGGGTTCCGCCGCCTATGCCGATGCCTCCGATGTGCCTTATCTCGTTGTCATCGCATTTTACGAGCGATGTTCCGGTTCCCATGCTCACCACGATCATGCGGTCAAGCTTGCTCTCGTATCGGGCGCCCAGTCCGTCGGCAACGAACTCCTCGCTCTTCGAGGTTGGCAGTCCGTAGATGGGCTCGTCGATATAGGCTGAACCTACGCCTGTGAGCATCACCTGTTCTACATCGCTCAGCGCAATCTTGTTGTCGTGAAGATACTTGCCGAAGGCTCCGTAGAGCGAGGTGATAGGGTCGGTGGCCTTGATGCGGATGGGGCTTACCACCACGCCGCTTTCATCGATGCCCACAATCTTGGTCGTAGAGATGCCTACGTCGATTCCTATAACAATCTTTTTCATTCCTTTATATATATAATAATGTGTATTTTCTCAGATGATGCCCCTCTAGAGCACGCCCATCTTGCAGAAGGTGATGAGCACGGCGTAGCCCACTATCATGCTCAGGATGCCCACCGTGAGTCCTGCCTTCACCATGTCGGTCTGCTGGATGAGTCCGGTAGAGTAGGCGATGGCGTTAGGAGGGGTTGAGATAGGCAGCGACATGGCGCAGCTGGCCGATACCGCTACTCCGATGAGGATGGTAGAGGTGCCGCCGATGGTGTTGAGCTTGTCGCCCATGCCGGCGCATACCACCGTGAGGATAGGGATGAGCAGGGCGGCGGTGGCGGTGTTGGAGATGAAGTTACTCAGGATGAAGCATACCAGTCCGGATACAATCATGATGACCAGCGGATTGAATTCTGCAAACGGAATACTCTTTACGGCTGCCTCGGCAAGACCGGTGCCGTTCATCGCCAATCCGAGGGCGAATCCGCCTGCCACCATCCAGATGACAGCCCAGTCAATCTCCTTCAGGTCCTTGGCTGTAACCACTCCCGTAAGGGCGAATACGGCGATAGGGAGCATGGCCACGGTGTTGGCGTTGATGCCCAGCTGCTTGCCGAATACCCAGAGCACGATGGTTGCAAGGAAGGTGACGGCCACTACCGTGGTGCGCCAGTTGTGCTGCATGTTGCCCTCGATGTTGAGCTCGATGGTCTTGGCAGAGAACGGGAACATCTTGCGTATGATGACCCATGCCATCAGGAGCATGATGAGCACCATAGGGGCCATGATCAGCATCCAGTCACCGAAGCTGAGACCCAAGTTGAGTCCTGCAGGGTCGTTCAATACCTTGAAGGCGAAGGCGTTAGGCGGAGTTCCGATAGGGGTTCCCATACCGCCCAGGTTGGCTCCGATAGGAATGGCCATGGTGAGCGCCACGCGGCCCTTGCCCGAAGGCGGCAATGATTTGAACACCGGTGTGAGGAAGGTGAGCATCATGGCGGCGGTGGCTGTATTTGAGATGAACATCGAGAAGATGCCGGTGATGAGCATGAAACCCAGCAGCACGTTCTCAGAACGCTTGCCGAATGGCGCAATCAGGGCCTTCGCCATCATCACGTCGAGTCCGCTCTTGGTAGCAGCTATGGCGAGTACGAAACCGCCCAGGAAGAGGATGATGGTAGGGTCGGCGAAGCACGCCATCACACCCTGATAGTCGAGCAGCTTGCCCATCTCTGCCTCCGAGCCTTGCATAATCTTAAAGGCGGAGTCGCTGACGAAGAACAGCAGCACGAAGATGATCACTACGCTGGTAGCCCATGCCGGTATGGCCTCGGTGAGCCAGAGCATCACGGCCATGACGAAGATGGCGATGACGCGCTGCTGCACGATGGTGAGTCCATCGATGCCGAAGCTGTCGATGGGCAGGTTCCAGACGATAACGGTAAGCAGAGCCGTTATGAGAAACAGCAATGCCTTCTTGCGATTAAAATCGCCATTCAATACTTTCTTTACAGTTTCTTGCATTATCTTTCTGTCTTAAGGATTATTTTCTTGCAAAAATACGTGTTTTTTTTGTATTTAGCAAGTTTTTTTGCAGAAATAGTGAAAAAAATGCCGAAAAATGTTGTTGTTTCAAGAAAAAATGCTATATTTGCAGTGGATTTACCGATAACGGCTATCGGTGATGCAGAAAACCTGGAGAACCCGGAAGGGTGATTCAGCGAACCTGATATGTCTAATAAATAAATTAGGAGATAAAGAAATGAATAAGTCTGTAGTATTTATCATCATCCTGCTCGTGATAGTTCTATCTATCATCGTATCGCAGTACTTCCACAAGCGCCACCATGAATATAAGATGGCGGACATCGAGAAGGCTATCCGCAAGGCTTATCCTAAGGGTGTGGGCTCGATAAGGAAGGAAGAACTGGTAACAGCTGTGAAGAAATACTTCCACTGTTCGGCGAAGGAGGCTCATTATATAATAGGTGTAGCCCGCCGCAAGAAGCTGGTTGATATCGCTGCAGAATATGTTACCATCATGTTTTGAAATAAGGTAAAAACATTAAATATGCTTTAGCCGTGAGGCTGAATCACTTTGAGAAAAAGTATTATTTATTTGAGGCACAAAGGATTGTTAACGACATGCTGATTCCTTGGGGAAATGTGTGGGTTAGCATGTTGTGTTCGGGACGTCTGGTATGGTACATTGCGTAAACAATTTAACTGCCAGACAAAGTTTACCCTCCCTAGGACTTTTTAAGACCTAGGGAGGGTTTTACTATTTCAGGCTCAGCACCTTTTATTCAAGTCCGTCGCCGCTGTTTTCGCTTCCGGTTCCGCCAGTAGAATCGCCGCCCGATGGGGTGTCGCCTCCGGATGGATTATCGCCTCCGGATGGATTATCGCCTCCGGATGGGGTAGTAGGAGGCGTATCGGTAGAGGTAACCTGCTTCACCACCTTGCCGTTTCGGTCGTAGCAGGTGATGTTGACGGAGGTCTCTTCGAGTTCCTTCTTGATGTCGGTGTTAGGCACGAAGATGATGTATCGGCGGGTGATGAGGTTGGCGCTCACCTTGTTCACATCCTCTACGGCGGTAGAGTTAAGACCGAATCGGAGGCTGCCCAGTCCTGGCACAGCCACGCTGTGGCCCTCGGTGGCCCATGCAGCAATCACTTCGCCGATGGCCGACCATCCGGCGTTGATTACCGCCTTAGGCAATCCGCTGCGAACGGCAGCTTCTTCTATCACCTTCGTGGCGTTGAGCTGGCTGTAGAGTTCAGCCTGCATCACGAATGCCCACTTTTGCTTACCTTTTTCGAACGCTACGTTGCGCTCAATTGCTTTTACTTTAATACCCATAATTCAAATCGTTTTTTAATGGTTAAACAAATCAGTTTACATGCAGCTGGTAACGCCGAGCGTAGTGCCTACGGCAGTAAGTACGGCGATAATCACCTGCAAGATAGTTTTCCAAACTTCCTTTTTCATTTTCTTTTTTCCTTTCTTTTTTTAATGGTTCAACAATCAGTTTTTTAGTGGTTAATTCAGCCTATCTTTGAACGACAATGCAAAGATACAACATTTTTCTCTGAAAAACAATAGTTGTCCCGAATCACGTGCATCCTTGTCCCGAATCACGTGCATTCCTCCCTCATTAATCATGTATTTGCTTGACGCCACACGCCCTGAAAGGGCAGAAGCTCCTAGCCCAGGGCAACGCCCTGGGTTTTAAGGATGTAGCCAATACGCCCTGTAAGGGCAAAAGCTTTATATTTTTTGCTTGAGGTTTTAAAGCTTTTGCCCTTACAGGGCGCCGGGATTGCGTCAATAGCTACCCAGGGCGTTGCCCTGGGCTAGGAGCTTCTGCCCTTTCAGGGCGTGTCCCAACGTACCCCCAACTGCGTCCCGATGTACCGCCATCTACGTCCCGATGTACCGCCATCTACGTCGGGACGTGGCTGGCGGTGCGTCGGGACGTAGTTTTGGGGGCATCGGGCGCACAGTAACTTGCTATGTGGGTTAGCTGGTGGATAGGAGGAAAGGCAAAAATGTGAATGTGAATGTGAATTTGAAATGTTTTTCAATGTTACCTGAAGGAGAAGCGTATCATCGTGTTTAAGTAATAGTAGCCATTATAATAGGTTCATATTATATATATAATAAGGTACGCGCGCGAGGACTGAATTTCATTCACAATATCCAATTAAAGGAATGGATGGAACAACCCGATACATTGATTTACATTTCAAATTCACATTCACATTCACATTTTGTTTTGATGGTTTTATGAAAAAAAGACAATTTAATAAAAAATAATTTAGAATTTATTTGTTTATTCGGGGGAAAAGTATTACTTTTGTGGATGCTATGAAAAATAACTTTCATGGTATAACTTAAATCGCAAGCCAATGACTGGACGAATCAAAAACAGCACCGAAAAGACTTCTTACGTTGTCTTCAAGTTTGATTTCTGCAAAAGCCGGAATCTTTCAAGTATCGAGGGTACTCTACCCTTGGATTTTCTCGAAATGTCATCGCCTGAAAAATATCAGGAATGTCAGACTGGTTTCGAGAAGGTAATGGACAGTTTGCTGAAAAGCAAGAAAATGACTTTGGTGGAATCACGGAAGAATGAGGAAGATGTTATTCACGACAACCGAATATTGGGATTTCGCGAAGGTGTGGCTGTGCTGGATGTATGCGCAGACAAAAAAGAATTTTATTGGAGTAACTTTAAGGAGAATGAAATTCACAACCAGCCTTTCTGTAAGGTAATCATTGATAATCGCCCCAACAGAGGTTTCCTTTTTGTGGAAGAATCTAGAATCTTCGGCGGCAAAAGAGGACAGGACAAGGTGGTGGCTCTTCTGCGTGATAATATCAACAGGGTGGCGAATCAATATGGCTGGAATATGGTGATTTCTGCCAAGTTGCCACCTGGTGATTTCTTTGATGCCGTGGCTGAAAGAATCAAGGCTGGCTGCAGGCCAAGGGCTGTGGTGTTTTCTTTTCCTCGCCATCAGTCTCTCAGCGATGCGCCATATTCCTTTGTCATGCAATTACAGATGCAGCAGTCATTAATGGAGTGTCTCAATGCCAGTATGTATGAGGTAAAATTTGGTACAGATAAAGGTAAGCAGTTGCACTTAGACAAGGCAAACAGAGATATTGCCTTGATGGTGAACCTATGCAGCAAGGAAGATTACGGCATCAAGGTATATTATTGGAAAGGTCCGTGCACCTCTTCCCGTTCGCTGAAACGAACCAAGGTGAAAATCTCCGATGTTGAGATTGTTGCTCTGGTTAATGGAGATGCTGTCTGTTGCGATTGTCATGGAGATTCTCAGTTTGCTTTGATCAATTCTCTTGATGTGATTCTTGATGATTTAAATGGTTACGACGATGAGGTTATTTAAGATGAAGACCAGACAGATGGTAGATAAATCTTTTTCGCAACACATGATTTATCAGGTTTTCAGAGCCATCACCCATGATATCTTCAATGATAAGACGTGGTTTCCTACGTCCAGATGTTCATGCGAGGATGTTTTTTATGAGGTGTTCTGCATCGTAGACAAAATGATGTTTTCGCATACCGATACCGAGAGCCGCCTAGCCTTTGTGGAAGGAATAGGGCAATATGAGAAAAACTATGTTGATGAGGATGGGTATGCTACAGCTCAGGACGAGCGGCAGAGAATCGTATTTGTCATCCTGTATATGGCAGCTGTGATACTTCAGATGATGCCTTTGGAGTCGAAAGTGTTTCAATTTTGCTCAATGATTATGGGGCAATGGAGAGGCTACGTAACTCAGGAGTTTTCTCAGCGGTGTCTCGGAGCAGTCGTGAAGAACCATGAGGTGGTTGAGCGGCTGGCAGCCAATATCGGTTATTATGGCGAGGATGGTTTCTTCGTCTCATCTCAGATTAATGAACTGATGCGCCAGAACAATGATGAAGATTATCTGCACGGATTCGAGCCCGAACAGAAGAGGACATTGGAATTGGAAGTGACAGACGATGAGCATCAGGAAAATGATGAGCTGGAAAAAACGGAAGAAGATAATGAGAGGAAATGGGGCGACTTGAGCCAGGGAGAA